>Ga0247760_1000371_pt1 | contig 49646 bp, 52 predicted proteins | sample UWRJL171409R4_FD_179936 | JGI IMG/M metagenome (GOLD analysis project Ga0247760, IMG submission 179936) | Plant litter microbial communities from Arlington Agricultural Research Station in Wisconsin, United States - UWRJ-L171-409R-4 | ecosystem: Environmental > Terrestrial > Plant litter >...
GGAGGTGGGGGGGGGGGGGGGGGGTCTTCCATCTCCTGTACAATACGGATTGCAAAACAGCGTTCCGTTTTGGGTGATGGCTGTCGGCGCCGGCATGGACGACGACGACGACGATGCGGAAGGCCCAAAGAGGAAATAAGACGTGAAGGAATCGCACGCATATGACAGGATTGTCATAAAAAAATTCTGGCTCAAAGACTCGAGATGCAGTCATCCTGCGCGGTGCCCTAATGGCCTGGCACACCGATGTTGCAACATGATATGGGTGAGCTCCCGCAACTTTCTCTCACCGGTCTCGGAAGACCCAAGGGGGAATTATCCAATCCAAAGAAGCGGAATGAGGATAAAGCGAAACACATGTACCAGGCACATCCTACCCGACTGGGTGGTGTTCTTGTCTCCTTGCTGGTGCGGATGAGTACCCTTTGGGGCGGCGCGTGACCGTCACTGACCGACACGGATCGCCAGCTGCGAATTGAATCAAACGGAATCTTTTCCCGCGTTCCTTATCCGCGAATGGGGAAGACTCAGGACCCAGCATCCTCCCATCCCCACCTTTCCGGTATTCCGCCAACTTTGGTTGTGCGGCTCCCCATCAGCCGATCCTCCAGTGAGTGGGGGTCATCATCATATCATCAAAAAGGGGCCGGGCACAAGGATCCGGGGCGGCTCGGCCGCTCGGCCGCGTGGTATTTTGAGGTAGCTCCGCACGAACCGCACGCACCGAAGGCAAGCGAACACAGCGCACAGGCGAGCCGAATGATCAGCAGAAGGAAAGAGCGGGAAGAGGGAAAAAGCGCGCCGCCTTGCCTTGCCGCGGGACGGGAGGTGTTCTGTGCAGCAAGAGGCGAAAGGGAACGCATTCCGACTTTACCCAGGAATTGCTGCTGCAGGGAGCTAGTGTCGCTTGCAAAGTCCGGCCTCTCCTCTCAATGGTGAAATATTTCTCTATTCCGCTTTTTAACACACACGCATGCCCACGGAGCGTCTAACTTGACAGATGGGCATACTCCTTATTGAACGCACGTCCTATAACCATTCGCCTGACCTCTGATGTTCCCGCCCCAATCTCGTAGAGCTTGGCGTCTCGAAGGATCCTTGAGGCAGGCATCTCTTCGACGTACCCCATGCCGCCCAGGACCTGGATACAGTCGAGGGCGACCTCGGTGGCCCGCTCCGCGGCGTAGAGTATGGCGCCGGCACAATCGTGAGTCCTGACAAGCCCTTGCTCGTCGACGGCCCTCGCCGTGGCGTATGTGTAGGCGCGGGAGGCCTGAAGTTTCGTGTACATGTCGGCCATCTTGCCCTGCACAAGCTGGAAGTGCCCGATGGGCGTGCCGAACTGTTTGCGCGTGTGTGCGTACGGGAGCGCGACATCGAGGGCGGCCTGCATGAGGCCGAGCGGTCCTGCGCTGAGCACCAATCGCTCTAGATCCAAGCCCTCCATCAGAACGCGGACCCCGCCGCCGACGCTGCCGAGGACATTCTCGGCCGGAACGAAGACGTTCTCAAACACCAGCTCGCCCGTGTTGCTGCCACGCATGCCCATCTTGTCGAGCTTGCGTGTACAGGCGAAGCCCTTGGAGCTACGCTCGATGATGAAGGCCGTGATGCCCTTGGAACCGGCGTCGGGCGCCGTCTTGGCGTAGACGACGACCACATCGGCATCGGGTCCGTTGGTGATCCACATCTTAGCCCCATTAATCAGGTAACCACCATCGACAGCTTCGGCGCGCGTACGCATGCTGACCACGTCGCTGCCGGCGCCAGGCTCGGACATAGCCAACGCGCCCACCTTGGTGCCAGCAATCAGGTCTGGCATGTATTTTTGTTTCTGCGCGTCGGTCCCGTTGAGTTGTAGCTGGTTAACACACAGCTGTGAGTGAGCTGCGTAGCTGAGTGCAATGGACCCGCTGGCGCGCGAGAGTTCCTCCATCACCACGCAATGCGCCTGATACCCCAGCGCCAGTCCACCGACGTCCTCATCTGCTGTGATACCCAAGAGGCCTGCCTCTCCCATCTTTGCCCACATATCATTCGGGAAGCTGTTGGACTTATCGGTCTCGGCGGCTACCTCCTCGGTCAGCTCGCGGCGCACGAATTCCTGCACGCGCTCGCGTAGCTCAACAAGATCGGAGGGCGAGGGTGGCTCGAAGCCCTTCGGGTGTTTGGAAGGCGGCGTGGAAGATGAGGCATGGCGTCTCTGGTCTTGGTTCTGGCGAAGGCAGTGGCCTCCTGCTGGTGCTGTAACTGCTGTTCGTCGAGATGGGATGAACGCTGTCGTTGATGTGGACGCGGGGCCGAGAGTGGATAATTGGTGGGGAAGCGGATTGGGGTTGGCTGCTGTCCGCGGCCGACTGCAGCGCAGCAGCGCTCGGGGTATCCTGGTGGTGGACATTTCTCTGGTGCTGACGTTGGCGGGAAAAGGGGATTGAGGAATTGGGTCTCTTTTTGGTGAAGAATCGAGCTCAATTCGTCCTGTTTATGTTGAAATGGGACAATCCTTTACGCCGCTGGCTATGCCGAGCTTTATTACGTCGTTGCCCCGACCTTGGTCCTCGTGCCACAACACTCGGCTACCATCGGGCCGCAGCAACCCATCTCAGGAACGGATGCGAGGTACACACCCCGATCAGCACCCCTCCCTGTTCCTTGCCGGAAGACGAGGGTGAACTCCTCATATGTAGCCATATCCTCGGTCAATTGTCGTTCATGCAACTTGCAGGTCCTCCTCAATCCCACGTTAAACAATGGCGTTCATGTCGACCCCAAAGGTCGCCTCGCGGCAATTGAGTCGCCAACTGGTCAGCTGCTTGATGAGAGTCCCTTCGACTCACTCGTCCATCAACGCCCACGTACCGACAACAACACCAACAAATCTCCGGCGGTCGGTTTCCACGACATCTACCTCCCCACATCATGCTGCCGCAATATCCACCATCAAGACCAACGTGGACCCGAGCTCCGACGAGTTCAAGGAGAACACGCGCCTCATGGGCGAGGCCGTTGCCCAGCTCGAGGGGCTGACACAGCAGGTACAACAGGGCGGGCCGCCCAAAGCGCGCCAAAAGCACCGTGAGCGCGGGAAGATGCTCCCGCGCCAACGGATCCGGGAGCTCGTAGACCCGGGGACGACGTTTCTCGAACTGTCGCCGCTGGCGGGGCACAAGCTGTACCCGGAGGCCGAGGTGCCGTCTGGGGGCATCATCACGGGCGTCGGCGTGGTGGAGGGCGTGACATGTGTCATTGTCGCCAACGACAGTACGGTAAAAGGCGGCACGTATTATCCGATCACGGTAAAGAAGCATCTGCGAGCGCAGGAGGTGGCAGAGCAGAACAACCTTCCGTATGTATACCCGGTCATGTGGTAGCGTGGGCTGCGATGCATATACTGACCTGGTCGCAACTGTAGGTGTATCTATCTGGTAGATTCTGGTGGTGCCAACCTCCCGCATCAGTCAGATGTCTTCCCCGACCGCGACCATTTCGGGCGCATCTTCTACAACCAGGCGCGGATGTCGGCCAAGGGCATCCCGCAGATCTCGGTCGTCATGGGTCCTTGTACGGCCGGCGGCGCCTACGTGCCAGCCATGAGCGACGAGAGCATTATCGTGCAGGAACAGGGGCACATCTTTCTGGCGGGACCGCCGCTGGTCAAGGCTGCGACGGGCGAGGTGGTCAGCCCCGAGGACCTCGGTGGCGGCAAGATGCACTCGTCGGTATCGGGCGTGACGGATTATCTTGCGGTAGATGACGCCCATGCCATTGTTCTCGTGCGCCGGTGTATCAGCAATCTCAATTGGCCTTCGGAGCCAAAAGAGATGGTGTCAAGCGCCGAGAAGACGGTCGACGAGCCACTTTACCCGACAGAGGAGCTGAAGGGTATTGCATCTACGAACTTGCGCAGGCCGCTGCCAATTCACGAGGTCATCGCACGACTTGTTGACGGTTCACGCTTCGCCGAATTCAAGCGGGACTACGGCACAACGCTTGTAACGGGTTGGGCGACCATATATGGGCAACGTGTTGGGATTATAGCCAACAACGGCATCCTGTTCAGCAGCTCGTCGGTCAAAGGGGCGCATTTCATCGAGCTTTGTGCGCAGCGGGGGATCCCGCTCGTCTTCTTGCAGAACATCAGCGGGTTCATGGTGGGCGCCGACGCAGAGCGCGAGGGCATCGCGAAGAACGGAGCAAAGCTGGTGACAGCGGTGGCCTGTGCCGACGTGCCCAAGTTCACGGTGGTGGTCGGTGGCAGTTACGGAGCAGGAAACTACGGCATGTGTGGTCGAGCATACAGCCCAAGGTTCCTGTGGATGTGGCCGAATGCGCGAATCGGCGTCATGGGTGGTGAGCAGCTTGCGGCGGTCATGGAGACGGTAGGAAAGAGTGCCGATCCGGCGTTAAAGGAGAGGATCGAGCGGGAGAGTGAGGCGGTGTACTCCAGCGCTAGGTTATGGGACGACGGTGTGATCCCCCCCGAGCATACGAGGAGGTATCTCGGCCTAGGGCTAAGGGCGGCGATGGGGGGACGAAACGAGGTTAAGGCTGGAGCGACGAAATTCGGTGTTTTCCGCATGTGAGTTAGGGATTGGCATAAACATAGCAAGCGAAGGGAGCTAGATAGTAGGGCCAACGGCGCTGGTCTGGGCACGGCGATATAGTTTGTTCTAGTATATGAGCGGTTGCATTGCATCTGATCGCCTTACCAGTGCGTTTGGGGAATGGTGATTATGCGGTCTCCTCCTAAGTGGTGGAGGTATACATCTGTTGTGGGTAGTGGAAACGAGTGAAAGCTGCGGTGTGCAGCGTCCGTGATGACCCCTCATGCAGGCTGTTTCCCCCTGTTTACTTACCCCACGGAGCAAGTGCGGACTGACTTATAAGCGGGCAGCTACCCCACCTCCGCAGCAGATGGAGGGAGTTTCCGATCTGTGGTTTCCTTGAATCGGTGAGCTACGTTTACTTTCTACTCTTGCACGTCCTATTTTGAAAAGGGACACAAATCGAGTGCCTTTGCGAACCGTATACCGCCTTCCCGACACCAACCCTTCGCATTGCGCCTCGTTGGGAATTGTATTTCCCAGAGCATAGTCAAGCACCATCGAGGTACCTTGCCTTTGGTACATTACCTCCCTTTCCTGGAGCGTCTGCCATACCTACCAACATACAGATTCAACCGCCCACGAGATTCATCACCAGCCTCAGCGATGGCCTCCCTCGCTCGGGCTTTGCCCCTAGCACGGCCAACCCAACAGATTCACCGCCTTCTCCGGCTATCGCCGCTCATAACCTGTCCCAGGCGCTCCCTCTTCCACACAACTCCAACCGCGTACCAGAGAAACAAAGAGAACACCTCGCCGGCACCGGCGGCGACCGGGGGCTCCTATGCCCGCACAGATGACGCCATCACTGTCGAGTACCCGGCTGACGGGGAGCTTCCGTCAGCGACACTCGTACCTGGCACGGGGCGCGCAGGCGCAAATGTATTTCCTACGCTGGCGACGTTCTCGCTCCAGGGCAAAGTTGCCGTCGTCACTGGTGGTGCACGGGGTTTGGGCTTAGTGATGGGGCAGGGGATGGTGGTTTCGGGGGCTGAGCTGGCGATTGTGGATCTGAACAGTATGTTTCCTACCTCTCTGTTGTTCATGGGAGAAAGGGGGTGGCGCGAGAGCAAGGAAAGGGAGGTTGCTAACAACTGTTTGTAGAGGAAGAGGCACAGAAGCAGGCCAAGGTGATTGTTGAGACTTTCAAGAGGGAGTATCCGGGCGCAAAGAAGTACGGTTAGACCCCGATCTCGGCGTGGGTTGGGGAGATGAGCTGATCAGTTGAGCTTGGTTGCTTAGACTGCCCAAAGTGACGGCGCACTATGCTGATGTCTCAGATCCGGCTTCGGTCGAGTCATGTATGGCTGAGATCATCGAGGCCCATGGCAAGATCGACAACCTGGTGACCTCGGCTGGCTTCACCGAGAACTTCGAGGCTATCAAGTATCCAATCGACCGAATGCGAAAGCTCTGGGGTGTCAACGTTGATGGAACGTATCTGTTTGCGACGGCGGTGGCTCGTCACTTGGTAAGTTTGCTTTCCTGTCCCTCTCTCTCGAAAAAAGGGGGGTGTTTGTTTTGATAAACTGCTAATATTGGCTACGTACAAAAGATGGAGCGTGGGTCGAAGGGGAGTATGGTCTTCATTGGATCGATGAGCGGGAGCATTGTGAATGTCCCTCAACCTCAAGCGTAATTCTTCCCGTCTCCTAGATTATCTATGTTAGAGACAGACCGGTAGAGGGGTGGCCAGGCCGTCAACAAGAGCTGAGCTGACCCTGGGATTAGACCCTACAACGCGGCAAAGGCGGCGGTCAGACATCTGGCTGCGAGCCTTAGCGTCGAATGGGCAAAGGCCGGTATCCGTGTAAACTGCATATCCCCCGGTTACATGCTCACCGCTTTGTAAGTTCCTCCTGACTCTATTCCCGCCCGTTTGGATGATAGATAGACACCACCTACCCGAGCGAGCACCCGAAGTTGCCGCCATATAACGTAACAGCTGTGTGCTAACCGATGGTGTCCACCATCTTCGGAGCAGGACGCAGAAAATCCTCGACGACAACCCGGACCTCAAGAAGCAATGGACATCGTTGATCCCGCAAGGCCATATGGGTAACCCCCCGGACCTAATGGGGCCAGTGGTTTTCTTGCTTTCTGACGCGAGTGGATATGTTACGGGTGCTGATCTGCGCGTTGATGGTGGCTATACCGTTACATGATACTGAGAGCAGTATGTACCCAGCAGCTCAAGTAGCCAGGTATGGTTCAGGAGACATCTAGGCCAGCTCGGCCAGCTCACCACAGCGAGGGAAAACGAGTGTCGGGGACAGGTCATATATGCCAGACGGGAATAGAAAGGAGTGTTGATGCCACCCGTAGGAGAAACATCCCTTGCTTTCCGAACAACAATTGCTCTGTACGGATTAGACTCAAAGAAAATCACTATCGAGGGTGCCTAACTCCCTCACCGCTCTTCTGTTCCTGTTCCAGAGTTTAAGAACGCACGTCATTAGTCTAAAGCTTCTGTGTGTGATACGGGGTATTTGACACACCGTTTTGCCGCGCTGTCACTTGTGAATCACATCGCACCCGAACCCGGGGCAGCAGCCGAGCGGAACAGGCCCGTCCCAGCGTCCTAGCACCCCAGGAGCATCCCCGGAAGATGCTGTGATGAATGCTTGGCTCCCATGCGTCACGATGATATTGTACATCAATTAGGTACTCGGCCTGGCTGATGGGTTCCGGGAGCTTGGGAGCCCTGGAGAGCGTTGCGCACAGTTCGATTGATCCATATGGTCGCCTCCAGTGGGTGGCCCGACGCGTATCCTCCTGCGGTCTCATCCACCATCCCCTAGCCGAAGGACAAGGGGATAGATAGATGGGGATTGATGGGGTGGGTAGAGACAAGGGGTGCGAAAGAGCAACCAGCAAAAAGCATGTGCAGGGCGTCGTGGAGTGTGATGTGTGATACGTGATTTGTGATGCGGGTGCCGCCTCAGCTGTAAGGCTGAGAAGCAAAAGAAAAGCATAGTACAGATGGAGTTTGTAATTTGGGCGTGGGAATGAGAAGGCGGACTTGGAACCAGATGTACCACAGGCTACTTCATGTCTGGCAACTTTGCTGCTGGGAGTGCGAGGAAGAAAAAAAAAATTGTGAGATGTGATTGACGAGTGTGTGAATTTGACCGAAAGCGGTAATCAAATCGCTATTTGATGTTGACTGTTTTGCTGTTTGCTAGGTACAAGCACCTAGGCTATCGACCTGAGGAGGTGAAAACTTTTTTCATACACCGACATATATTTGTGGTAGTTGGTGTATACTGTGACAACCGAGTAAGGGGTAAAGGCAGTGATGGTCGGCTTCAGGGTCGGATACCTGAGCTCAGATGAGTGAGAGCAGACGTCGCCCCTGCGCAATTTTCTCTCCCACATATGACTCCGAAAATAGGGGTATTCGTAGCGAACACCAGCTGCCCATCCGGTCTTGGAGACAGACTTTGCGTAGGGCTGGATGATGAGAGAAGAGAAATCTGAAAAAGTGACAGAGAGGACAGTTCAATTTGCACACCCCTCTTTACTCCACCTCCCCCGCATTTTTGGAACGGAGAGCCGCTTGGTTTACCTCCGTGCTGTCTTGTCAAAGCATCGGTTTACTGTCGAGGAGCTTGGGGCCAATAGAACGCGGCCATGTTGACCGTATTCCATGATCACACGACCCGAACGTTCGAGGGCCCCGCAACGGCAGATACAAAAGTTCGACGTCGTCCATATCACTGGACTATCGGGGAATCATCTCTGGCCACTCCAGACCCGACTTACGTATCGCGAACCAGACGAAGCAAAAAATAGAGGAACCGGAGTGGTCGAGGATATGCGCTGTTCCGTATGGCTATCCCGGTGGGATTTCCGGATGTGGTCGTAGGGGGCTGCATCACCGACGTGGGGAGCCCGGTGCTCTGCCCTCTGCTCCGTCTTGGAGTTTTCTGCTCCCATACATCCCGCGAGGAGCGGTGAGTTGGGCTGGCCACGAGGTCCGGGTCTTGGCTAAAGGCCCACAGGCTGTCTGGCCATCTTGGAAGACCCGGCTGCGTTCCCTGGAGCCGTGGCAATAATAACCCGGTTGCGAATCCTAAGCGGCCCCGGTTGGCGGTTGGTGGTATTCGGTGTTTCGGACAGAAAAATGGCTCAGGGGAAGGCGGGCACCTGAACATCTCTCGCGACGGCTTACACTAGGCTGTCACGCCAACAGCTGCTGGCGGCTTGCAGCCGCGACTAGGGGTCCGATGCAGCAGCGCAGCGTAGTCGATTCCCGTGATGGGGGCAACATCACATCACGAGCTAGCGCTGAAATGGCCGGCTAATTTAGCGAAGCCGCTCAGCCTCGTCAACCCCCGTGCCGTCGGCCAGCGGCGGCCCACCGAATGGCATCTGATTGATAGTTATTGTTCGCCGTCTCATCACTCGCTTGCTCTCGGGAGTCGCTTGGACCGTCCATGGTTGAGGTCAGCGGCAAGTGGTTGATAATAGGGAGGAAGGCTTCGTTCCTTGGAAATTGGACGTTCTCGCTCCGCTGGCAGGAGGTGGAGGGCCTAGGCCGGGCACGGGGGCAGAGTAACCATTGGCTTCCAGACTTCCAGGTTCGTTGGAGCCGGATCAACGAACGACGTCAGCAGTGCACGGGGAGGTTGCGTCGCGTGTAACCCCGAGGCTTCCGAGCCCAACGCCCCCCAGCTGAAGCTCGTAATGAGGCGGGCCCGTGGCCGGGTCGTTCCAGGAGCTGAGTCGAGTCGCACGGCCGCTCAACCAGCTCGAACCCCTTCCAAGGTTCCTCCCCCGCCGCCACCGACCGCGGCCGGACTCGGGGAGAGACAGGGAAGCAAGGGTTGGTCGGCCTTGGGGAGGGATGGCTGGGCATTCCGTGACACCTCGGACCCTCTGGAAAAGCCCACGTGTCGTTGGCCCTCGGCGGATGATGTTTGTCACACTTTTTGCTCTCCAACCAGCGGTGGACGCGGGAGGGAGCAACTCTTATCTCCAACCTGCCTGAGACTCAGGCGGTCAACGAGCCCACCTGCCCTGGCGCCGGAGCAGCAATTGGCTCCGCCAGGACCGGGGCGCTGGGCCTCCCACGACACTTGCCCTCCTCGGACTTGGTATCGGTGATTTGTGTTCTTCCGTTCTGCGGCGTGATGCGATGCTGTGTGGGACGGCGCATGGAGAGACGTGTACTCTGACATTGCCCCAGACAGCTCCCATTTGCTCAGCGGGCAGGTGGTAAAGGAAGCGTTAGAGCCCCGCAGGGTGCCTCCCCCTGTCCCAGTTCTGGTTGGGGGCAAGTGCCGGCCCGTCAAAAAGCTGCCCGAAATTGGTCAGGAGTTGGAGAGCTCCTCTGGGGCTAACACCGCTTTAGGTATTATTTAGTCACCTGTGGTTGGCACCGTCCCCTAGCTACCGGCCACACGGACGAAGAACTGAACCACTACTGCCTCCATTTCTTTTCACACTCATTTTTTATTTTCTTTTTCTGTTTCATAATTGTTTTTCTCTCCCTTCTTTGACGACTGCAATATCCACCTGACCTAAGAGAGACAGGCCGGATCTGCATTGTTATTCCACCTCGGTTTGTGAGACAGCCCCTCAACTCCATCTCACCGCACCGCACCTGCCTTCACCCCGCAGGTCTCCAGTCGCTCCTTACTCATCTGAACTTGGAACCGGAACCGCCTAGGACGCCGGCCAGGGCAGGACCGGAATTTCGTGGTCAACTTCGTCTTCTGCACCTTGAAAGAATTCGACGGGGAGATTCTGTGTAGCCCACAAAAGGCTTTTCGCCGCTTGCTGCAGAATAGTGCCCCCCCCCCCCAGGAGCGGCAGTAAAAGTCCTTTCAGTCAGACCTGGTGTTCACGACTCCCGCCTCGGATTTCTCCCTTGCATGGTACGTGATGTTCCAGGTGCCACAGCACTCTACGAATCGGCGGCCTCCTCCCAAGTCCAAGGGTGCTGAACATCGCGCGTCATCACACGTCTTCAACCCAGTAGCCTTTGGCGGGTGGAAGTACCAGCCTTCAGTCACTGTCGTGTCTGTCTATAAGATCGGGCCCACCCATCCGGTGTCGTCTATGTATAGACATTTCATGTTTGCTTTGTGTGGAACGGCTGGCAGTCTGACTCCCTGACATCAATTACACCCCAAGAGAATCGTTCGCCTCGGCTCCTTAGCCACGGTCTGCACGGTCATGAACGACTCTAACAGTCTCCCAGTTAAATACCTGGCCCCTCCCGTGGTCACCCTACCTTAGGGCTCTCGCCTAAAGCTACTTCGGGCACGATCAAGCCCCATGGCTTCGTTGCAGTAAAACCAAAGAGAGATTGCTGTCCGAGACGGGCTGATCGCCTTCGGCACGAGCGATGCTCGGCAGACGGCGTTGAAGTTTTTGTCGTCTGAAGACCCAAGCGCGCGATCTCTCGCGCGCTTGCCGTCTGGTCACTTATCATGGCTATGATTTTGCCCAAGGGCATCCTTGAGAACACACGTGAGATCTACGCCGAGGTCGCTAGCTATCCCGTTGTTCCCCCAGAGAAGATTTGGCAGTACTGGAACGGTATGTGAAAGAGGATGCCACCATGGACCTGGCTGTAAGCCTCTAGACTGACGCATGTCAACTAGTGTACACAACTACTTTTCGAAGGCTAGTTGACCCCACAGCATACCGCCTGGAGAACTTCTGGTGGCATGTTTGGGGCAGCGACAGACGCTTTCTAAGTGGACCTGAGCTCGCGAGACTTTTCGAGGAGTTTACAACAGGCCCAACATTTGTGCCGCTCAAGAGCCCTGCAAACAGATATGAAGGTCCATCGGTGAGGCCACACCTTCCGGCTTGAACTTCATGTGGTTGCTGACAATCTCAAGACACGTAGGGTTGTTCAGCAGGAGCCCCGTAAGCTCAACCTAGTCGCCGTCCCACCAGCAAGCCATGACCAGGGACAAGAGTCTAGCTCATCAAAGTCGAACACAAAATATCCAACCCCTTCGTCTTCGAGGCCTCCACCAACCCACCCGATACTCAAAAAGTCCAGGGGTCCCTCTACCTCGGGACCGCGGCCGACTGCTCGCTTCGTGTCCCCCGCGGGGTCGGACGATGAAGATGTTAAGGAGGGCGAGGTATCCTCTGGCAGCACGGCCGTCTCATCAGACATGCCACCACCGCCTCCTCCTGTCAAACGAAAGGAAGCAGCCTCAGCAGCGGCGCCAATTGCCCCAGTACAAAAGCCATTATCCGGAATGGCTCCGCCCCCGTTACCAGCGACAATAAAACGAGAGAAGACGGCCATGACTGCAATGCCACCATCCCCAGCGGATATGCGACCGCCCCCGATTTCTTCAACTGGAAGGGGGGAGAAGGGCGCAACACCGACCAGAAAGATCGTGGCCTCGACGGCAGCTTCGAGACGAAGACCCGTGATGTCACGCAGGGCGAGCTCACAGTCATCTGCAGGCTCAGACGGTGGCTCACGTGAAGCTGTCTCTGCGATCACAGCTGCAGCAAGGCAAAGGGCGGTATTAAATTCTCCGGGAACCGGGCGAGCCACTTCCCAGGAGAGCGGGGCATCTTCGTCATCACAAACCAGCCAGTCCTCAGGGCTGACTATGAAGGCGCTTGGAAAGAAACCTGCGAAAGCCCCCAGACATCGATCTACCCATCAAAGTGTCCCAGTGCAACGAGGTAGCCAGCCTCCAATTGTACAGCAAACGCCGGTGGTGGTCCCGCCGCAGAGAAGGTCAACCTGGGACACGGCTGTCACACCAGAAAGGGCTCCAGGGCGGGTCGGAGGAACCCGGGGGCCTCCACCTCCCGTGGCGGGATTCGTGCCCGTGGCGGGATTCGTGGTGGACCAGGGGAGTGAGAATAGAACACCGACGATGGCACGGTTGCGCCCCAATGTTGAGGCTTCACAGATGTCACGGGAGGCAAGTGCCGCGCGTCTCCCGCTTGGAGCGACAACAGTTGTCGCGACTTCGACAACTACAGCTCAGGGCTTATTTGACTCAGAGGGTGTCACGCCAACGTCAACCATTCCTAAGGCCCGAGACATTCCCTCGCGGCCATCAGCTTCGGCGCTCCTTGACTTGCAGTTCACGCCGACGCCACCCAATCCTGCTCCCCCAATACCATTTGGACGATCAAAGAGCCAGCTGACCCTGATCCTGGAACGAGAAAACGCGCGCAAAGGCGATGGGCGCTAGAGTCCCAGCACATGGTGGGCTGGGTAGATTTGTGCGATTGTCAACGGGATATAGCCAGAAGTATATCTGGAAGACGAGGATGCAGAGTCCATCAAGGGCGTAGTTATGCTTTGGGGAAGTGTTTAGGCTTGGTCACTTGCATAGCGTTGGCATATATTGTTATTCTACAGGCATCTGGCCTAAGTGAGCTGTGGTAGCCGGTGGATGTACTTGTTACAGTGGAGAGAGAGCCTGTAATTGTTACTGTTGATGAAATGAAATGCCAAAGACGTCAGCCTGCTAGGCTGCGTTGAGAGGCGTCAGTCAGCACTTGGCCACTAGTTTTCGGTGTGATCAAGACCTCCGGTCCGTGTACCGGTCAGTTTCAGGGGCTGCGAGCATGCTTATCAGAGCACCAACAGAATTCCGGTCATTTGTTCTCTTTTGGAAGATGGGACCGGGTCATATGTGAGCGAGCTCTGCACGGCTAGGGTCCCCGCACCCGCTCTGACCAAATCTCTCCCCCATGGAAGGGAGATGACCTTCAGCACCATGTCTGTATGGGGGAAAAGAGAACAGAACAATTGATAGCCCAGCATGTGACGAAACTCGTTGAGAAAACGATATCTCTATCAAACAGGTACATTAAACACAATCGCCGGTGTTACGTGAAAGAAATTGCGCCATTCCGGATTGTCAATGGGCTCTCATTCGAAATGTGGTCACTAGTCACTTTGGTGTCAAAATTCCCCATTTCCAGGTTGGGTTCCCCCACGCTGCTGCTGCGAGATGCGACTCGCGAGGTTCTCTGGTCGGCTCCCCCGCATGGGAGATGGGAAAAGGTGGGGGATGATTTGGGGTCACAGGTTGGGCCTTGGCAGGGATGTGGGCCGGTTTTGGAGGGAGTGGAGGTGTTCGGCCTTCCCGTTTTTGGGGAGGCGCTGGCGGAAGGTGGGCGGCAGGGGTGGTGGTGGGCGGGTAGGCTCAAGGTAAAAAAGCTGTGGTGAAGCTGAGGGGTGCAGGTGCACCGTGGTAGATACCTAAGGTACAGATTCTACGGATTGTTGTATGTTTGATGGTTTCTATCCGTTTCTTTGGACAGGCACTGACCGACGTCGTTTAGTTACCTATCCAGTGCCGCGACTGCATCGCTGCAACAACGTGCTAAAACAGATGAGCATGAGATGTTATGGGTCTGTTTGTTGGGGGTTGAATGCCCATTCTGGTCACCGAGGTCCCGGATTCTTGGTCGTGTGGATGGACACATGGAATTTTTTCCTCATGTGCCTTTGTTTGTGGATTGAGACCGGCCCTGATCGAGGTTCCATGACAGATGGAAAATGCACCATGGCGCGGAGACAGGTCCCCAAAGCGAACGACGTGGTTGGCAGGATCAAGGGGACGGAGCGGCGGGTGGGAAACGACATGGTAGGAAGTCCGAGGGTGTCATCCTTTATCTGATGCTTCTAGCCGTGCCAAGGCGATCGAGGTTCTAGAAGACCGGGTGGAATACCTGTCACAAGATATGGATTGGGTGTTGTGCCCCCGGGACAATGTCTCTGAAGGGGATTTATTTCCGTCCCAGTCGTGAGAAAAGGGGAACAATCCCACTATCCCGCCATTTCCAACCGATATCCCCCATCTTGCGGGTTCCGGGGATAGCAGCCAAGGAAACGTGAGGCTCACATGCAGAGTAAATCAGCTGCCGTGGTTATCCTGCAACCCATATGCTCCCCGGATCGGCAAAGCAGCAGCCTTGTATGTGAGGAGCCCTCTTGGGAAGTGAAGCTCTTTTGGTTATACAGCGCTCTGGCTGAAGCAGAGTGCGCATGGGACTACTCCAGATAAGCAGATATACGCATGACATGCGAGTGGCTCAGGATAGAGCTTGCTAGTATCGAATGCCTCCTCATCTTTGCCGTCCACCCATTAATCGCCGATTTCTTATCTCATATTATACATCTTATACACCAGTCGTCCTACAGCTCTACGAACCGCCCCCTTTCCAATTGGCCACACCCCCCGACTTTCTTCTCAGCGCCCCTGGTCGTCCAGACTCGCCGAGTGATTTCTTCAGCCTATTCCCCAAGCTTAACCTCGCCGCTGAAACTGGCTCGTCCCCTTTTGGCGGTGGTTTTGCAAAGCCGCCGAACTCGAGTCCTGTTCCGGGACCTGACGATGCCGATGCGCCTCCCTGAGAGACGCTTTCCCAGTCTTCCCTATCGACCCCTTCACGACTACGCGCTGCACTTGCTGTGTTTGTCCGTTTTATCCCAACTTTAGCACCAATGCTGCCCCTCATATCTTCATACACTCCCCCAAACTTGGTCAAATCTGCGGGAACCGACTTCCTCCTTTGCTTTGTGCCTGTGCCCACTTTTGGAGGCGACGCGGCTCTACGTCTAGCATTTGTGGCCTTGTCTAATGCTGCACCGGCTCGCATTCTAGCGACCGCCATAGCTGCCTGCAACGCCGGCCAGCTTTCCACCTGTCCATTGCTTGCCTCTTCCACACAGTTGCACTCGTCGCCGGCAGGACACTCTGTCTCGCCCATAGCGTGCCACTCGGCCAGACAGGCCTCGTGAGATGCGCAGCCGCAGTTGAGGCATGGTGGGTACAGTGCGTCGACGGGCTCTAGGCAGTATACGCAGCGCAACTGGGTTTGCGGCGTCTTGGAATGAGACTGGCATCGGTGACAGATGCCAACGGCGCCGCCGACCTGGCCGTTGGTGGCGCGGATGTACTCAACAGGGTCCAGCTGTGTCTCGTGAGTGTGACACATCCCCGTGACGTCAAGACCACGGCCTGACACAAGAAGCGCTTGTAGTTGTTCCTTGCGGCCGCCGAAAGTGGCCGTCGGCGATGTCGTTCCGGTTCCATGGGGATTGCTGACATCTGCCGAAGGGTAAGGATCTTGGTAGCTACTCTCGGCGGTGCCGCTCAAGAAGTTGGTTCTGGCGTCCTCCTTAAGAACATTAAACTTCATGATCTCCAGTCGAGGGAGCGGGTGGCCCCACATCTGCAGCATCTCGGCATATGCGTAGCGATAGCTGGAGTAGAGATAGCTGTGGCTGGGGTCAAGCATCGGCGTTGACATCCAGCCGTCGTCGTCGAAGAGTCCTTGATTCTCGGGGATGCAAGACACCCCTAATGGAATCATCGACATTAGTTCATCCCTCCGATACTCGTCATCCGACAGTGATGTCCTTGCGGTTCCGGGAGTTTCGGGGGCGGTCCCAAACACTGTGGAGGCACCCCACGTTATGGTACTCGGCGCGAGGTTGCCCAAAAGCGTTTCAGCAGGACTGGGTCGCTTTCGTGGGAATTCTGGCGGTGACCCAGAGACGATACCAGCAAGCGTTCGGGGCAGGCTCGCGGCTATTGCCGCAGCAACTGTTGAGTTGGAGCGGTGGAGAAGCTTGTTGCTTGGGGAGGTGGATAGACTTTGAGTCTGGTCAATATCGCGCAGGAGATCTCTGCTTCCCTTTGGAGGTGTCTCGCCGCAGGAGTAAGAGTTTGACCCGGGCTCAATCAAAGCTCCAGCCTCTTCGGAGCCTTGTGAATCCGAGTACATAACCGGCGTGTGTGCGGTTCTTGGGGTCGTGATAGCAGAACTGGCTTGGCTTTTGAAGTTGATGTTCCACATTGCTGGGTCAGATGGGAAGTATTCAAGCGAGAACGACGGCGCTTTCATCGGAAGTGGCATTTGTGGTTGCGTGAGGTGTGACTCCGCGTAAGCTATACCGTCCTCTGTAGAGGAATCTCCAAAGATGCATGACAGCATTGCGAGCATCTGGGTATCGGCTACGTGTTCAAAATAATGAAATAGATCATTGATCAGTTCTTGGGCGAGAGGATGGAAGCCCCACCTGACTCGGCCATAGAGATCGAGTTCCACGTTTGTGGCTTGACTTCCTTCACCATCATCTTCTCTGACACGCGCAACAGCATCCCTGGCTATCACAAGGACCGATTCACCCCTGCGTTGCTGTTCGTGGAGCTCTAGTGGAATATTCTTCTGGAGGAGGAGAGCCGCGTAGTTCCAGACGTGGACGAGATCGGAGTAGCCATACTTCTCGGCGACAGCAGCGTTGTGTGTACAGACATCGGCACCGTCACCAAAAATGGCGTATTCATGGGCAAACTGCTTTTTTGATGGTAGTTCGGCACGCAAGTCGTGTATGGAAATCGTGTTCTTTGGCTTGCCTGGCCTCTTCCGGCTCGTTCCCGTACCGGTTCCGGTCCCGGCACCTGTCCCCCCTCCGCTTGAACGCACGGATTCGTTGGCGCTCCAACTCTTTCTGAAGTTATGCCCGGTTCGATACCACAGGATCTTATGCACTGTTGTAGGCTCCGAGTCACTAGATGAGGTTGCGTCTGTGCCGTCCGAATCTTCAGACTGGGCTTCCGTCGCCGAGGTGTCGTCGTTGAATGGCTGTTTAGGAGGTGGCGAATTGGGAGCAAGGCGGCCAAACCCGGCGAAGGTTGGTTCTCCCCTTGGTCGTTCACGGTACGAGTCCGCGTTAGGGACTGCGAACAGGGCTCTTGCCCGTTCCTTTTCCTCCTTGGTTGGGAAGAAGCAAACAAGCCGTCCGTCATTTGAAAATCTGCCGCCACAGTACCTCGGGAGCGGGGGCATAACGAGACGCTGAGCGGAGGCTAGGGTAGCGGTGGGATCAAGCTCCGTGCTCCCCGTGAGTTCCTGCGACATTGATGCTGAACCCCCAGTAGCGATGTCCTGGTCATCGTCGTCCTCGCTGGAGCTCTCATCTGCGAGTGCGTCCAGCTCATCGTCCAAGTCTCGAACGTTTTTGAAGAAAGTCGTGCTGGTTTCGAGATCCGTCTCGCCGAGCAGGTATGTGAAGGCATACTCAAGGCAATTTTGCTTCCGCTTCAGAAAACGCGTGGCCAGCTCTTGCAGCTCCCGCTCGATCTTCTTGTGGATTTCCTCTGGCATGAAAGAGCTTTTCTCCACGATGAATCTCGGGGCTTTTGCTTTAGGGTAACTAGTGGGGATGTCAACTTTGACTTTGATGAAGATGGTCTCGCCATTGATTCCCCACGGCCCCCTGAGTGAGGCGTTCAGTAGGAGAGTGTCCATATCAATGTTGTCCCACTTTACATTTGGAAGCTGGTTGCTGATGCGGAGGAACTCGTCTTGTATCGTCTCAGGCTCGGCCCAGCTATCGTCGAACCCGGGGCTGAACATGCTCAAATCCTTGGACCCGGACCGAATGGGCATATCGGTGCTCGATTTCCTCTTGGACATGGTGATTCCCTTCATCCATCCTATTTGAAGCTGGCTTTTGTCCACATCCTTTCCAGAACCAGTCTTCGCCTTCATGGAGGTGCTTCTCCAGGTTGGCCCAACCCGGCGCATGCGCGAGTGGAGGCCCAGACTGAGGGCGCTTGACCGATACTGGCCGCCGCTGCCTGGCCGCGGGTCGCTCATAGTAGCGTTTCTTCGATCACGGCGAACCGTATCATCAACGGTGCGAAACGTCTTGTAAGTCGCGCCTTTCCGAGTGATGTTTAGGTTTTTCCTGACAGTTGTACCCCGAACATAGCCAACGGACTCTAGAAGCTGATGCTCCACCTTCTGAAGTCGCAGCTCATTGTCCTCTCCCCACGACACCAGCTGGAACTCGCGGTTGTCGACATCGTCGGTACCGACCCCGCCGCGGCTTCTCCAGAGGAATTCTTTGACTTTGTGGTTACCATGACCTTCGAAAACGCCGACGGGATTCACAGGCCCGTCCACCGGAACTTGAGGCGCCGTCCGTCGATCGTAGAGGTAAAGGTTGCCCGGTTCGTTTTGAGGCATGGCCAACAGACCCCATCCAAAGGGGGTATGGCGAGCCCTCCACACTGGAAAATCAGTCCTAATGACTCTCTCGGGTATCTCATTACATTTCGCATAGTCCCAGAATTTGATGCTCTTGTCCAGGGAGCATGTCACTAAACCGGTAGACCTTGTGCGATTCCAATCAAGGCCGTAAATTTTAGAAGTGTGCGCGCTGATCGTTTGCAGGGGCGTGGCTGCCTTCCGGTTGTCCCAAATGTGCAACCAGCGATCGTGTGAAGATGCCAGGATGTGAGGATCCTGGCGGTTGTACTTGACCTGTGTCGCGCCGGCATACCAGTCACAGAACGTCAGCGATGGTTGCCTCGGTCTTCGGAGATCCCAGCAGTGGACATATCCATCTACTGCACAAGTTGCCAGGAAGTCAGGGTGGTGGGCGGAGAAGTTGATGTCGGTGATTGCCCGGCTGTGGGCCTGGAGGGAATGCTCTATGGCGCCAGAGGGAGAGTCATCCCGCAAGTTGAGGTTCCACACCAAGCAGCGGTGGTTGGCAGTTGAGGCAACCCAGTAGTCTCGAGCAGCAAAGGGCGACCATTGGACGTCGACAACAAGCCATGGGAGCCCGTGGCTGCTCAACCTGCGAGGCGGGCTCCACGGCGAGTCCAGATCTATGATGGCCAGGCCATCGGGGCTATTATTCCAGCATTTCAGCAGCGGCACACGGTGCAGGGGGGGCGGCCATTCTTACGATGCAAGCGCAACATCTCGTCCTGACGGGGAGATGGTTGCAGAGCCCACGAGTCCGTCGACGTGGATTGTGGCATCGGCATCGAAGCTCTCGCTATCATATGCCGACTTGATTGACTTTCCTTTCTTTGGAGGATCCGAGAGGCGGTCGAAGGAGGAAGGCATCGTCAGCGTTCAGTGAACAGCATTGGCGCCGGCGACCCGCTTCCGTCAGGGCCATGCGACGGATGCCGTAATAATCAAGCAAAAAGGCGCGATGGGAGTTTCTCAAGGGAGGCTGGAGATACGCATCGGGATTTGGAGTGTGCGTCTGGTGATTGGGCACGTGGATGGTCTCCGGAAGGGTGTCGAAGACGGGATGTTCATATCCTGTCGCGTGTGAGATGAAGCTGTTACTTGAGACCTGGATTGTCAAGCTCTCGGTACAAGCTAGCGCGCAGCTGGGAACGGTCAGTTGAGAGCTGCTTTCATCAGCAGGCAGGGTTGAGTTCTGGAATTCCTGTGTCGCTGTGGGGCTGCCGTTCTTGTGGCCCGTGCGCTTATCGCGTTGATTTTGGTGGTGGACATGCTAAACTGTCCCGCCTTGCAACTCATCGTTGTGACCCCACCGACTACCTTCCCTCGTCGCATCACCATCGTCTCAGATCGCGCGGTTCTTGTCTACCGTTCTAAATTCTCTGAGCCATAGCATCTTTGTTCTCAAGCTGCGATAGATTTGGGGCGACCCGTCGACATTCCTCCATTGCCGTGGTCCAGTCGTTACCCCTCCTTTTCACCAGGCCCATCCCCAGGCAGCCTTATTGTCCACGAGCAAGGGCTCGGAACCGGCCTCCCCCTGCCATCTTGTGTTCTATTCCAAGTGACAGTCACACCTTTCAACGATCCGCAATGGCCCTCCCGAAGAGAATCATCAAGGAGACAGAGCGCCTGCTCGCCGAGCCGTTAGCCCCCCGTCCCCTGACCTGTAGACGGTGGAATGCGACCAGTCAACTAACTTCTCTGTTGCCATAGAGTACCCGGTATTAGTGCGATTCCCCACGAGGACAACCTTCGTTACTTTGACGTCGAGATTCACGGCCCTTCACAGTCGCCATATGAAGGTTCGTCCATACCCCGACAGCAACACAAAGGATGTCAGGGATGCTAACATGGAACTGCAGGTGGTGTCTTCAAACTAGAGCTCTTCTTGCCTGATGACTACCCGATGACTCCACCAAAGATTCGCTTTCTCACCAAGATCTTTCACCCGAACGTTGATAAACTCGGCCGCATCTGTCTGGATGTTCTCAAGAGTGAGCCACACATGCAAGACTGAGGATGGCACGACGCTAACCACCTTCGATAGATAACTGGTCGCCTGCGCTGCAAATCCGTACAATTCTGCTATCCATTCAAGCACTGCTAGGTGCTCCCAACCCGGATGACCCTCTTGCCCCCGATGTGGCCAAAACCTGGAAGGAAGATGAGGCTGCTGCTATCGCGACTGCGAGAGAATGGACAAATAAACATGCAGTTCCGAAGTAGTGTTACCCTAGACGGAGATGGAATGGCTTACAGAGGTAGATAGGCAAGCCAGGTGAAGGGCAGTTGCTGTTGGTGGAGTTTAGGAGCAATCCACATGATTTATTTATGCGGTGATACAACAGCGGTGGCCGAGGAAGCCAGTCTATGACTAACTGGCTGGATTCGGACGACACAACGGAAACATATCAGCATGATTGGTTAGGATCAAGCGGACATACCCCGACGAGTCATAAGGCTTTTCATTCCTTTCTGGTCTTCGGTGTCTTGGCGTTAGGTATATATGTTGATATCGCATAGCCTCAGGTTCGTATTCCGCCCTGTGATTTTGGGCAAATATTGTTGACCATCACTTCCCACCGCCTGGCCGTGAACATCTCATGAAAAGCAGGAAACCTAACACGGGAAGCAGTGCTGTCTCATCTGACACCAATATTGGGCACGTGTACCAATCGCCGTGGAAATTATCGGAAGTGCAAACAACGAATCATGACGGACATGCTGTTCCAGGTGCTAATAAATGCCCGCTTAGTCCGCCCGAGACCATAATTGTCCAAGGAGTCCACAGGGCAGTCATGTAGTTTAGCGTTGTACAAGACTATGATCGCGTATGTACCGAGCCGGACACCGGCCCCGCTTGAAACATCCTTGGTGACCAAGCACCAAACAATATACGTATTCCCGGGCGCCGCATCGAGGGGGGGCGGGGCGGGGACGAGCGCGAGGTTCATATTGCGAGGATTGTTGTTCCATAGCATAACCCAATCGACAGATCCGCCTTCGGATAGGGTTGCATTCCTTATGCTACTCCGTCCCGTCAGAGCTTGCCCCGGTTTTCGTACGAGTTTCGCATAATTTTTAGTGTCGGTAGATTTTAGATGCCCTCATCTGCGGGCTCCCGTGACCTTACTTAGAGGAGAAATCTTGGTGCTTCCACTGTGTGTGCGCGAGGCCGACAAGGTGTGCTCGTGGGGAACAGTGGTCCCAAACGGGCACAGCCGGCCATGGTAGTAGTCTGAAGAGAGCTAGCGGAGTGCTGGCCCATGCGCCACATCTGGCGTTGCCGAGACCCTCCTGTGGCAGGTCAAGGCGCAGGTTCGCCAGTTTTGGGGGCAGCTCTCCTTCCATCCCGTCTCCACTGCCAACTATCGTTAGCGCACCCTCGCCGTTGACACCAGGAAGTGGGATTCTGGGATCCCTTCTTCATCTTCTCCCTCTCCACATTGCATCCTAAAGAGAACTGCTGAGGGCTATTCCTTTTACCAACTGCACGGATCCGAGTGCAGCCTGCAACGTCGGCATTTCGCTGCATCTTCCCTGTCCGAGCGATTGTCGATCGCCGTTCCTCACCCGACGTTTTTCTTTGCCGGCACCAGCCCCGTTGGAAGCCCCCAAACGTTGTTTCCAAGCCACCCTTTTGCGCATCCGCTCGCTCAGACCCCCAGGCTTGCCTGCCTTTGCCATCGCGTCGAGATCTTGGTTCACATTCTTCTCATCGCCGACAGGACAAGCTCGGTTCCCATTGAGTAGAAGCTCTTTCGGAAACCCTTGAGCTCGTACATTTCCAGAGGTTGGACGCGAACCCTGTGGCTCCGCAATGATGCCGTCAAGAACGAATTCTACGACCACCAAGCCAACGGGCACAGTCCCCGTGAAGCGCTTTGAGCTCCCCGCCCTGGAGTTCAAATTTGCCTCATTGACAGACGGCACCGACATCCCACCACCACTCCCGTCGCCGATCCAGGAGGAACCGGCGCTGCCGACGACACCAAACGGAGTCACTAAGAAGGAAGACGCGAGAGCCGGCCGTCTCTCAGCGGTTAACGGCAACCTGGACCCTGTGTCGCCAGGATCAAAGATATCGAAGACCTCAACGGGGGCCCTCAAGAGATCAGCTGACGACTATCCGTCATCGCCGACCCTATCCAATCGCCCCGGAAGCATTCGTCGCCTGTTCAGCCGGAACCTCTTGAGCAACGCCTATGCGAGCGGGGAGGAGGGATTTGATGGCGCGCGGCCCCCGAGTCGCAGTACCACGAGCGGTGTGGAGACTCGGAAGACTAAAAGGTCTAGCGGATGGTTCAGCCGGTTAGGTCGCAGCGACAGCAAACGCGTGAGCGCGCCGGTCGTGTCACCGACGGAAGAGAAGAAGGATACTGGACCACCGCCGCCGATGATCCCCGAGTTGCGCGAGATAAAGGAAAAGTTGGCCTTGGAAGATGGCGAGTTTGGGAGTGACCTGTTCAAAAACATAAAATAATCTCGACCACCTGCTCTGGCTGAACAGGGGCACACGCCTTGCACCGCATGGTGTCGCCCCCAGCCTGAGCCGAGTGGCGGTTGATGCTGGATTCCAAGTCTCCCCAGGATGAGGTTGGCCTGAGGGTTGCTGCCGCGCCGAAAGCGCGGACAGCGCGCAGAGGCTACCGAGGAGTTGAAGCGGAGGACAAGGGGACGTATGTGGTTGGTAACGTCGATCTAAGATACCCCAGCTCTCTTTCATCGGGCTCACTCATTTGCTCACGAGAAATCTCCTTTTTGTCAACATTTTGTCACACCTATTTCTTGTATTCGCGATATCTTTCGGGATTTTACGCAGCGCACGACTAAAGTGGGCGCGTTTTATTTTATTTTCCTCGGGTGGTTCTGTCGCTTTCTCGTGTATATGAGGAGCTAGATGGATCTTTGTGTTTTTTTTGGTACATACTTATAATGTGCGCTAGATGGGACGGCCTCCTCGACGAGGCCAGAGACTGTGGGACGAGAGATGGCAGGAAAGAGGAAAACCTGCGCATGACGACTGACTGGCTTACGGCTGCGAATTTTGCTTTGTATTGTCACTATTCTCACACCTGGTTTGAAAGCTGAGGGGCCAGGCGATGCTGGGCTTTGTTGGACTACAAAATCAAGAAATTCGTTATACCTTACCCTCCAAGTTCATACATTGTCGAATATACCTAATCACCAAACCAGTCCTTACATACTATACAGAGTCAGCGACGTGCATGAGACTGATTGGGGCCTCACTAGACTCTCAAGAGGGCGGGGGCGTCGTGGGAGCAAACAGGATGATAGCCAGAGCGTGCCACAAGGTGGTCGCATTCCGCTTTGACCCCTTTTCTTTTTTATCGCGGGGTATATCGGCGGGCTTAAGGCCCATCTTTCGGCCAATTGACCACACCACCTGACCTGCCATTTAGCAGAGGAAGGATGCAGTTACTGCACGTTATTCATCATGGTTGCGATATGGGCAAATGGGAATGGCAGGAACCACTGTAAAGCGTAGAAGGAAAAGTGCTAGGGAAAAAGCAAAGAAAATAAACCCCCTGAAATGTGCAGTCACCTCAGCGACCAATCATGTCTTACAGGACGTTTTGATGGTGGTGTGGAGTTTGGAGCTGGCGGAAGCGGAGCTCTAAGAAGCTTGAGCTCCCCAAGCTCAGACGTCATCGTCGTTGGTTGGCTCCGCCGATACCAAATCAAGAAACGTCGCAAAGGCGTTTCAACGGGCACCATCTGAGCCAAGTAGCGAATACCCAATCGGCACAGTCAATCATGCTGTCCATGGCCCCCCGGGCTTCCCTCGATCTGGGAGGCGGCTGTCGCGGGCTTCTTCGCTCCGTCCCCGCTTCTGCTTCGGCCTCGGCCGTGGCGATCTCCCGGCACGCGCCGTCCCTGCCCCGGTCTCTCGGCCCCCTCACCCCCCGCCGCCACCTCTCCGGCCCCTATGGTTACACACAGGCCAAGTCTCTGGTCTTCTCCAAGTTCGGCGAGCCATCCGACGTCCTGCACCTGCATCGACACTCCATCTCGCCCACCCTTCCCGACGGCGCCGTCCTCCTGCGCTCCCTCGCCGTGCCCGTCAACCCCTCCGACGTGAACACTATCCAAGGCACCTACGGCGTCAAGCCGCAGTTCTCCCCGCTCCTCGGCACCCCAGAGCCCGCCGCCATCCCCGGCAACGAGGGCTGCTTCGAGGTCGTCGCGGTCGGCCCGGGCGTCAAAACCCTCCACCGCGGTGACTGGGCCATCCCAGCCACCACCGGCTTCGGGACCTTCCGCACGCACGCCGTGGCCGAACATGCCGACCGCAGCCTCCTCCGCATCGGCGGTGACCGCGGCATCGACGGCCTCACCCCAGCCCAGGTCGCCACCGTGTCCGTCAACCCCTGCAGCGCCTATCGCATGCTGCGCGACTACGTCGACCTGATCGCCCAGTCCGTCGCCAGCTTCTCAAAGGATCCCGCCACCCCAGGTGGCGCCTGGTTCCTGCAGAACGGCGCCAACTCCGGCGTCGGCCGCGCCGCCATCCAGCTCGGCGCCCTCTGGGGCCTGCGCAGCATCAACATCATCCGGGAGCGGCCCACCGAAGAGGAAACCTCCACGCTCAAGTCCGAGCTGCAGTCCCTCGGCGCCACCGTAGTTCTCACCGAGGCGGAGTTTCTCGACCGTGCCTTCAGCACACGGCTCCGCGAGGAATTCACCCGCGGCGGGCGTGACCCTGTTCTGCTGGGGTTGAACTGCGTCGGTGGAAAATCCGCCGCCGCGGTGGTAAGGTCCCTCGGCCCCAAGGGCACCATGGTGACATACGGTGGCATGTCGCGGCAGAGCTTCCCGTTCCCTACCGGCCCGCAGATCTTCAAGCGCCTGCGGTTCGAGGGGTTCTGGCTGAGCGAGTGGAGCAAGGAGAACCCGGCCGAGAAGCGTAGGACGATCAATGAGATTGTCGAGCTGATGCGCGACGGCAAGTTCAAGGCTGCGCCGGTAGAGGAGGTACAATGGGACTGGGATACCGAGGAGAAGACCCTACAGCAGGCAGTACAGGGGACACTGGAGGGATTCAGGAGCGGGAAGGGACTGTTTGTCTTTCGTGACACGTAGATGTCTACTGTCGCCGTGAGTTTGTTATGCTGTATCATGATTGTATCATAGACCCTAGACATAGAATATGGGATGGGACGTAATGCTAGGGACATCACCAGCGATTTGGCTACGGTTTCAGTTTTGACTACACTGCATTTATAGCTATTTCTACCGCCGAAATACAAAATCCATCACGTCTCGCTAATACCAAAGACACAAAGTCCTCTTTCGCTATAAATTGTCAAATTCCAGCTTCAGCCAGAGCCATCTCATACTACGCCCTAAAATGCTGCACAATCTCGTGCAGCTTGTCAATAACCACAGGTACCAGGGCACTCAAACTGTCATCCATAATCCTCTCCAATGTTCGAATCGCATCCTCTTCGCTTAGTTCCAGGTGGAATCTTTCCTTCACCTTCAGCACCGCCTTATCAGGCTCAAGTTTGATATCTGGGATATTGGCATCTACCATCAAACTGAACAGATTCAAGATCAAGTTGCTATTCTTGCGCAGCGCGCTGTACGCCAAGAAGCAATACTGCTTGAACTGGCGGTAATGCTCCGAGCTAGACCCGCCCATGCAGTCCACCATCTCCTTGGACAATTTCATTGCCGGCGCAAAAGGCTTGGGATCACGACCGAGGATGTAGCCAAAATCCGCGTGGAAGAAATGACCATCAGGAGCCAGAAGAAGGTTGTCCAGATGGCGATCGCCCACGCCCAGAATGTATGTGATGACGCAGTAGCCTGCGCACGACTTGACAAATGTATCGAGCGTCTCCTTGCGTAAGCCGAGCGGCCCCTGGCTGTCGGGGTTATTCTGCTTGAGGTAGGCGAGTGCCGGGTTGTTACGGAACTTGGATGCAATCCCTTGAAAAGTCATCGAGGGTACGAACTGCGACAAACCAGCCGTTGTGCTTGTCGCGAGGATTTTGTATGGGGAAAGCTTGAGGTCAAGGTTCTCCTTCTGCAATAGATTGTCCATTAGGGTGATGATTTGGATAACCAGCTGGTCCTGCCGTAGATCGTCTCCAGTCTTGAAAAGAACGGGGTATTTGCGTCCAGAGGTTGTCTTGAAGGCAACTTTAATAGGGTGAAGGGAAGACTTGAATACGATGGTCTCTTCTGGAGCAACACCGATAATTTCCACCGACGGATCCAACGGGAGCGGAAGTGGCGGATCGATTGTCACAAGCTCGTTCTTAGGGTCTGCGAGAAAATGCTTCACACGATCCGTCCTCTTGGCGATGGATTCGTTTGACTCCTTGATTTCTCCTGATATTTTTGATAAGATGGAGATCCATTCCGCCTGTCTCAAGAGCGTCTTTCTCGTTTCGGTGCCATCCGGGCGCTTGACAAGCTCCGCCATGAAGTCGTAGGCGATCTTGTGATATATCGCTAGATTGTCTTGCCCTTGGTCTTGGCTCTTGTCATCACATTCGACCATGACATACCACCAAAAATAGTTTCCCAGAATAAAGCTTTCGGTTGCTCTCGAGATGAGGAATCGGGCAAGCGAAGAGTCTTGGGCCACTTCATGCCCAGACTGTGGCGATATGTGCTCGTACTTGAGCGCTTGAACGAGCTGTAGCAGATACAGCAGCAGCTCTTTATTATCTGCTTTCCTGAGGCGCTCGACAGCGAATGCGCGAACTGACGAGTTATCAAATGTCGGCCCGAGGAGTTCCAGGGCATCATCCACATCAATGTCTGTCCACCGCCCGAGAACCTGGACAGCCTGCTTTGACTCAGCCAGATCCTGCCAGTTTACCGATTTGACAAACTTGGTGAGGGCCTTCTTGTTCCTCGTCAAGTGGTAACGGAATTTCCATATAAGATCCTTCTCTTCGGGAGATAGTGTGTGGGTGGGCGAGTACGACATGATCAGATTCAGCTCATCCCTGACCTTAGCATTTGGTTTCAAGTCCTTGTCAAGGATCCCGTTTCGGTGCTGACTGCGAACAAGCCGGCGATGTTTGCTCTCGGCGGGGTTGTCTCTCGCCCCAACCTCGGGGTCGTAGACTCTTATTAGTGGTCCACCATAACCCTCGTCATCGTCTACCCCGTTGATCCCAGGTCCAAAGTGGACCTCGGGTGGTGGTTTTAGCACTATGTTGGACTGCGACGCGGAAAGATGTTGCAATGATGAAATCGGCGGAGGTGGGTATTCATGGTCCGCGAAGACAACCGGAAAGTCGAACCTCGGCAGTTCCACGTTGAGCACAAAATTTGAGGGCTCTGGCTCTGACTCTGGCTCCCGACTGCTTTCCAACTCATTCTTGTCTTCGCCGCCCGCTTGAGCTGCCTGTTGGCGCTGGGTCGTTCTTTGGGAAGGCCGTGCAGATTGAAGGCCCTTCTTCTCGAACCCGCGGAACACAAGTTGATCGAGCCAGTCCACCCGCGGTATCTCGCCCATCTCGTGTTTTTTGAACAGCTTTTCCATACGGTCCAACTCTTCGGCGTTCTTATCCTCTACTGTCGCGGAGCTCTTCTTAGAAATCGGCCTTTTGTTGCTGAGGATGGCCGGTGTTTTCGAATCGTCATTCCCATCTGCCGCCTTGTGTCTGAAAATGTGGCACTTCTGGCGCCCCTTGTGCAGCTGGTTGTCCCTGTCAAATAACGGTAAAGTTGTTCCACCAAATGGAATCGCATGCCCTTGTGCGCCCTCGCCTCCCGTTGGAGATAAATCCCAGAGGGTGATGGCAAGTCGCGCATTCTCGGGGAGGCTCGTGTACTTGACAGGGAGTGTAAGCCATTCGTTCCATCTCCTCTCCGACCGAAAAGCTTTGTATGCCGTCTGCACCGGAACAGTCAGGGGTTTGGATCCGGCCCAAACCTGGACGGTGGCATAGAGGTCAGAGTGTGGGCTGAATCGTCAGCTAGTTGTTACAGAGAACCGCAGGGCAAATAATTAATACCTCTGGTTAGATCCAGTGTGTTTGAGGTCGAGGCGATCGATTAAGACGGAAAAGGGTATTGGAGGTTCGCTGCCCTCGAGATTTATACTGGAAAGCCGTCAGTCTTCGGCGCGCGAGTCCGGACGCGAATGTCACAAGGGTGCTACCTACATGCGAATGCTGACGGGGAAGTCTAGCGAGTCGGAACTGGCGAAAGAAAACGGCTCCATTACGAGCGTCAATGTTTGTGTGTTTGCGCGTCCCAGCAGGAAGGGAGGGAGAACGGCAGAAGTCTGAAGTCTGACTGCGCAGGTGACAACCCGTTGGTATCGAGTACTTCGTACACTAAATGATGCTCAGGCAGCTTGGAAACTTACATCTGACCAGGGGAGCTGCCGTGACCCCGCCCTCAGCTAGGCACCACCCCTGCTGGCAGCAGACCTTCAGGTGCTGAGGCCCACTTTAAGCTAAAGTGGTCCCACACTTTTTGAAAGTCGCGTCCCATTATACACCTACGAAAGACGCGACGGTTCGATACATATTCACAAACGCAATCAACCACGGTCAGCAGAAAGCACCAATTCAACCCCAACCTCCGCTTCGAGAAGGATCTCGGGGAGCCTCCTGCTGTCTTTATTTTCTTTTATACTTCTTCAGGAAGAAAATACCCTAGATTTTTATCCCTCACTACAACGAAACCTCCTGTTCGCAGCCTTCGCACCACGGCAGGCTCAGACCGGGGCCCGTTGTCGCCACAAAATCACAGAATGCTTGCGGTACGAAACAGAGAGAATGGTTCTAGGACGAGGAAGCGACAATCGGAGGTTGTCGGGGAGTCGTCAAACAGCAGGCAGCGGACCCGAGAGCCGTCACCGGATGACGAGCTCGACCGCGATGCCTACGACCCCGATCAGTCGATGCGGGAGCGACGGCAGATTGCGCAAGCTCTCCGCGGAATGCAGCACAAAATGAAAGAGAACCCAGACGAGTATCTTCAGCCCGACGGCACCGCCTTGATGGACTATTTCAAGGAATCGGACATGGTAATGAAGAATGTCAAGCAAACGGTCGAAGCCACGATCGACTCTCGGGGTTTGGTGATCGCAGCCGACCTGTCTGCCCGCCGCGTACAACGGTTGACATCGGGAACCACGGCGAACGGGGTGGATGTAGACGAGTTTGTGTCCAAGTGCATCACATACATGCGACACGGTGGAGGAATACAAAACGACGAGGCAGTAGAGCTTTCGAGTACGCAGAGACAGCGGCGGCAGCCTACCCGCGGTGCTATCGGAAGTGATGATGATGAGGTGGGAGACGATGGTGACATGGAGAACTGGGCACACCTGGGCCGTTTTGCGGTCATTCCCAACATCCACCGGCCGGCGTTACCTGGCTTTCTGATGGGGCCATTATCGATTGAGAAGAAAGCGAGGAAGACGGCAATACGATCGGCCCCGTTTAAAGTCTCCAATCTTAGAGAAGTAAGGCCCGAGGAGTTGAGAGCGGAGGACCTGAAAAAATCGGATAAGAACGACTTGCCGTCAATCTGTAAAAAGATATACGACCAACTCTCCGACGTGCAACGCATTGCTCAGGACACTGCGGAGGAGGACCTTTTAAATCTCGAGAAACTCGCAGAGGCTGAGGGTCTCACCGAGGAGGAGCAGGCAGAGAAGACCCGAGAGATCATGGACAGACTCGCGCTGCGGGATACCGGGGGGATTGACCTGATGCGATTTGTGGTCAATCCGCATTCATTCGGGCAGACAGTGGAGAATCTTTTCTACGTCAGTTTCTTGATTCGGGAGGGATCCTTCAAGCTCCAGTTTGATGACAATGATCTTCCCACAATAGGTATGAAGTCGTTCACTAGAACGGTTACGAGTGACGCTGACAACTGGCAGAGCCGGTCTCGAAAGATTCGACCAACAACAATGCGAAGTCTAGGCATGCAGCAGAGCGGCACCAGGCAATCATGTCAATTGACATGGGGATATGGAAAGATATCGTTGATGCTTTCGCTATCCAGGAGTCCATGATCCCACACCGCGAAGAGGAGCAAGCCAGCGGACCGGGCGCGACAGGCTGGTATTCCTAAGCCTGTCCAACTAAATGTATAGTAGATCAGCCATTCGAAATAAGGCAGCTCGTTGGCACGCACATTGCTTGTCGTATGGTAACCGTCTACCGTCTTGGTTGACGGAACCTCGGAGCTTCGTGGTGTTTCTTTGTCGAAGATGTGTCGACAACGCCTTGTCAGGACTCCACGAAATCTGTTTCCGGCAAATTCTTGACGATGTCTTTGACGCATTACCGCCTGCCCGTTGCCTTTGACTGCTCCCGCCAATTCGAGAGCTTTTCTCAATATGGCCGACCTCCCTTCTCCAGTCTCTGCGAAATCCATTTTCTCCAGCATCCGTCGCCCAATTCGCCATCTTTCAACGAAGACTTTACTTGGACTGTGACCTATCAAACCCGATCCACAACCATTTGCGCATTATTCTACTCGGTCGGCCTACGTTGTGACAATGGCAGATAGCGGTAGCGGCAGCCCTGGTAGCTACGGCGAAAGCACAATCGTTGGAACCTCTGGGGGTGCCCGCGTATTGGTACCCAGACACCCTCTGCCTCAATACTCAAGCTCGGGCTCAAGCCCAGACCTGAGCCCAGACCTGAGCCCAGTCCTGAGCCCAAGCCCAAACTTAAGTCCCAGCATGGAACCCGGCCGCTCTCCCACGGGCGAGAACCCGTCTGAGGCCGAGGATACGAGCCTTGCGGAGGAAGATGCGTCGTCGATTTCCGGTGAGTCGCCTTTAGTTGAAATTTTTGGGGATTACTCGTTAAATAATAAAGGGGCGATGGTTGTTTCGGAATCCGAGGCCCCGGAGCATAGGACTAGCCAGCGTGACAACCGTCAAGACAGCGATTTTGCGACGGCTGAGGGCATGTCCAATCAAGGTGACGGCGACAATGCCGATGACAATGCCGATGCCAATGCCGATGACGACGCCGACATTAGTACGGAAGAAGAAAATAATCACAGTCTTGTGGCGGTGAAGGCGGATGATGACGACGGCGAGTCCGAATCCAGCAGCGATGATGAGGGGGACCGCGGGAAATTGATTACCAGGTTTCCGCCGCCTGCCGACCTTCAACAGGTTCAGGAACTCGAAGGCGAGGAAGCGGTAGTTGCGAGGCGAGAAGACCTTTACATCGCCAAGTTCCCTGTCGGACATATTGCGAGGCGCGCAAGGACTGATAAGCTCTGCTATATACCCCCGGACCGGATGGCTGAAAAGCATTGGCTCATGCACCAGACTTCGATCACGGATCCGCCCTCCGATGGCATGCTGGAGGAGATCAGGGAGGGAGGTGAGATGGATAACTACCTCCAGCTGGCCGGCCGTGCAGCAATTGACACCTACGAGCGCGTTTTGTGGCACTATGACAAGGCTATGGAAACCAAGCTGCAGGCTGTGGACGCCCTCATGTTGGCCCACAAGCAGATACGCCACGACAGGGTGGAACAACGGGCCTACGATGAACTCTTCACTCTAATAGCCAAATCAGAATCTGTCCAGGAGATCCATAAGGTCTTGGCCGAGACCTTACTGGCGAATTCGAAGCTACGCGACCAGAACGACATGCTGAGGGAGGGGCTTGATCCCAGTACCGCAGAATTCCTTGAGCCTTTGCAGACTGCCTCGACAAGTCTGGTTCCTGGAGTGTCTAGACAGATTGAAGGGGCTGAAGCGAGTAAAGGGGTGATAAAGGCTGAGAAAGCCGACCCTCTGGTAGTTCTTCAACGACAGCATGAGGGGCTCCAACAGCGCTACAAGGAGCTACAAGCCGCAAACAGACCAGCCGAACTCACCATCAAGATACAAAACAATGCAATTACAGAACTCAATGACCGGATAATCCAATACCAGAAAGAATGCTGGAGCCTGGAGACCGAGAAGAAGGCGTTGAGAGAAGAGTTGGAGTTGAGAGACGAGTTGGATATGCTCCGCGAAGGCGGGGGGAATGAAGCAGACAATGGTAACAATAATGGCAACAACAATGAAACGGCGACTGATTTCGGGTTGACTGATGCGACTCTCAAGACGGTCAGGAATAAACTATGGGGGTTGGAACAGCGGGCAATACAGGCCGAGACGAAGCAGGCCAAGCTGGAAAAGGAGAACAAAACCCTGCAAAAAACGCTGGCCGACGAGCAGACGTATATTGAGCATATAGAAGAAGTGGGCAGGCAGTACGAGGAACGGATACGAAAGTATGCCAGGCTTATCAAAGAGTTGAGAGCCAAGACCGAAATACCCTTCGCCAAACAGTACAGCCACTTTTTGAAGAGCGTGCAGGACGCCGTGGACGTGGCGAAGAGACCCCAAAAGGCGGCCGGAGAGCAAACCGAACTTGAAAGGGCTATCTCAAGCCTCAAGCGTAATTACAGCCAGCTCGAAAAGCACCTCCCGCCCATGAAGACTGTCGGGTGTATCTTGTATAAACGCCAGAAATTGGAGTTACATATCATCAAGCGGGAGGCCCGCGGGCTCCTGGCCAGGATGGCGAAAATGGATGCCTTGAGCAGATGGCCGGTGGCGAAAGCCCCCGAATATCTGGAGAGGAGCAGGAGAATCCAACATGAGAATATTGCGCTCAAGAACCAGATCGCAGACCTCAAGCAGAAGGTCAACGACTGCGAGCGAAAGATGCGGGACTTTGCCACAACCCAGAAAACAGCCAGTCCGTTAAAGAACCGCGTCCGCGAGCTCGAGAAGGCGGATGCCGAACAAAGGAAGGCGCTGGAAAAGTACCAGGAGATCACGTCAAGAATCCCGCCCGACGCTGTTATCGCCTTCACGGACGAGCAGCTGCAGCAGCTCGTCGAGTACCTGCCCACGGTAACTGCCTATTACGACGCCGACGGCGAGCTAGAAGCTGCCATCGACCGCGCCAAGGACATTTTGCCGAGTAACAACCCCGTCTTCAACGTCATGCTAGAGAACCTGGTGAAGGCCTTTTCCGAGCAGGCCTGGCGGCAGGACATGGCCAATGCCGACATGCTTCGCACGCGGGAACGCATCGACCACGTCACAACCCAGGAAAACAAAATCAGCCAGGAGAAAGGCCATCTCCTGGCCGAGCACTTCGAGCTCGACAAGGAGCGGGCCAAGGCGAAGGCCGCGGCGAATGCGCGACAGGCCGAGATCGACAAGGCCGACAGGGAGCTGAGACAGCAGCAAGAGGAGGCGGCTCGGAGGATGGAAGAAACGACAAAGGAGATCGCCGACCAGCTCGCGGCTGCGGTGAAGCTCAAAGATGAGCTGAAAATGGCCATACGCGAGAAGAAAGACTCGGTGGTCGCAGACATCGAAGCGAGGCAGAGGCGTGCCGAGGAGGAGATGAACAAGATGCAGGCCAAGCTCGCCCAGCAGCGAGCCGACAACGAGAAAGCCGCAAAGCAGATCGCTGCGAACAAGGAGAAGTTCGTGCAGGAGAAGGAGGCGGAGCAGGTGGAGATCGCCCGGTGGGTGCAAAAGCAAAAGGAGCTCGACCAGAAGAAGGACGACCTCTTGACGCGCGAGAAAGAGCTGGCCCAAGAGCTTTCCGAGCTCCAAAAGGCGCGGCTCAAGTACAGAACCGCCATCACCCGGCTACGAGTCAACAAGGCAAACATGGTTGCCTCGTTCGCGGCCCAGATGGCGGAAGAACGACGAGCAACAGACCGCGCAACAGCCGAGGAGCTGAAGCACCTCCGCGCAAGGCTTGAAAGGGAATCCCGCCCCTCTGCGGCCTGTTTCTGCTCCCTGCTCAAGTTCTTCCTGCCCGACGTATACCGCGCCATCATCGGCCCCGAACCCATTCCCCGCCGAGTCCGAACCGCTCTCGGCTCGCAACCCAAGTCTCAAGCCCCCCGGGCAAGAGACCCCATCCAAACCGAACAGGACGCCAACCCACCACCGGACGACGATGACGACGAAGATGACCAACCCCAACCAGACCCAACCACCACCCACGGCCACGGCCACGGCCACGCCTCCCTCGCCGACCCCTGGCCCTACATCTGCCAGGTCCTGACCTCGGCCATCTGGCTCATCTTCCTCCTCCTCCTCTACACCCGCAACATGACCAACCTCTGCCTCTTCAGCGCGACCATCATCTTCGGCGTCCCTCTGCACCTCCTCCGCCTCCTCGGCTTCTACCTCGTCAAAGCCTACCGCCGCACCCTCTCCTCCCTGCCCCGCCCCCTCCGGAACATCCTCACCCCTGTCACGACTTCCCGGCCCCGCCCGGAGTTTTGGCTGGCGCAACCGCCTGCGGCCGCGGACCTGGTCGGCTTGTTGATAGCTATGGGGCTCGGGCTGACGATTCTCGCGGCGCAGGCGGTGTCAGTCGAGAGGCGGATCTGGCTGGGGATGAATGGCTGGCGGTCGGCGTATGTGCGGGATATTGCGGACGAGGCGCCGTATCCGGGGTGGTGGCCGGTGGAGGTGGATTTTCGGCTGGCGTTTGAGCCGCTGCTAGGGCCGCTGTTGGAGTTGGCGCATGCGGTGTTGTTTGAGATGAGTAAGGGGTCGGAGTGGAGGGCTGCTTGGGGGGGATGGGCGGTGGAGTGGTTGAGGGAGTGGCAGTGAGAGAGGGGGATCTCTGAGGAAGTTCCTAGTTTGGGCAATGAGGTGATGTTTGTATATCGATGTGTGTTTTTGATGCAGTACTTGAAGGTATATAGAGATATCTGATATGGGCTTGTTCTTTCACCCCTGGCGCCGTCCTGTTCTCGTGCGGCCAACCTCCCGCAAGCACACAACCCCCTCTCCCCCCCTGAACAACCACATACGACCACAGGCACTGGAAGAATGGTGATCCTGCTTCTACATAAGTGGGGCTCTAGGTGGGGCTGTGTGGGGCGGGCGATTTTTGGGGGTCTATCAACCCTAACCCTGTATATCACGTGCAACGGGCCGGGAGATCTTAAAAACGGTGCCGATATGGTCGCCACTTTTCTCGGATGCCATACTTGCGGCATGGCGGTTACGGCGCAATTGCGCGCCCCCTCGATAAGAATGTTGGTCAAATTGCTTGCGCTAGGTTGGGGAAGGTGGGGAAGGGAGAAAAGTTTGGCTAGTGCTTATCTCCCAAGTTGTGCACCAATCAAACCCTCTCCTCATAACACCGCCGAAAGGTCCATGTAACTGGGCCGGGCTTGCCTAGCAAGCAGGCAAGCTATCGCCAGATAACAGGGGCTGCTAAACGTTAGTGATCCGGGGAGAAATAGGTGCTAAACAGCTCTCGCAGACTCTTTAATCCTTTCGTCCTTAGCAGAGTATCATCAGGAGACTTGATGGTACGGTGAGTGTATCCTGAGATATTTGAGGACTCAAAAGAGAGTGGCCCCTCGGGAGGCACCACTACACAATTCTCATAAGTAATCAGTCTCGATTCTGCAGGAATCCGTTGTTCGTTGCAAGGTCCGCTGCCTGAACGCGGTGACCGAACCATCTGGCCGCCTCGCTTAACGGGGGCCCAATAGGGCCACGGGTACCCAGCGCAGGGTGCAATGGCCCACAAAGCCCAACATAAACCGATCTTGAGACCCTGCTGGGAAACCCTGCACCTTGGTTAGGATTACTGCCAGACGATCAAAACATGAGGTTCAACTTGCTTCACTGCTCGCTTGTCCTCTGGTCAAGCCAGAGATCCATCGTCAGTAGCTCTGCTTGCATGAATTACACTGTGCAACCGTGGTTGATCCACGATTTGATCGTCCTTGTGCCTTGCAAACACCTGTGATGAACGTGGCAGCAAGCGGTGAATCGTTGATACCTCCCCCCATTTCCAGCTCAATTTCCTGATGGTGAAGCTAGGTTACTCCGGGTAGAAACCACTGCCCAAAGTTCTTGTTCCCCCTGATGTACAATGCTATCTAGTCCTAACTGTCAGTTGCGTGATCTTTACTCGCTAGGGCCTTCGAGCGGCGAGGTGTAAGGAAATACCCCTGGCACACCACACACCACACCACTCACCCCTGGGTACCCCACAACCCCTGGCACACCAACCACCACCGGCTTGTATTTAGACCATGGCCCTCGCCCACTTCTTTAGCTCAGGCTAGGTTGACTCTTACACCTTTGCCAGTTCTTGCTCGCCACCATTGTGACCCCTTGATCAGGCGTACCTGCCTTTCCTCACATCTTCCTCCGGCTGGACCGGAATAGCAAAGTACGAGACCGCTCCTAGCCGAAGTGAGGCTGCACCTGTGTAACACACTGAAGCTGAAGGCCACAGATATTAAGACTGTGTTTAAGGTGGCATCAGGGTGGGGCATGACCCCTGCGGACGAAGAGATGAAGAAAAAGCTTGTCGAGTCGACTACCCCTGGACTGAGGTTTGAGGGTGCAGAGAGGTGGGCGGCCTATGTAGTCCCCAGAGTCCCCAGACAGCTGCGGACAGCAGGAGGAACAGTGCAGAGCGACGGTCTGGTTTAGCGAGGAAGTGGAACGGGTCACTGGGGTTAGACCGGTCAGGTTTTCCGAGTCAAAATACGGTAATACACACATACACTATGACCTCCTAGTATTCCTACCTAAGGAGGTTAGGGCAGGGTTCTGTGTGTTTGACCCCAGCCCTGTACGCCCCTTAAACGATAAAGCCAGGATCGTATAGTGTAGCCGGTGCTAGAAGTTCTACGGCCGAAGCCCTGCAAAGCCCTGCCTAGGTGCCCTGGGTGTGGAGAGCTAGACGTAAGACGTAAGCGTAGAAAGAACCGTCCAAAGGTGCGCAAACTGCGAAGGACCTCACAGAGCAGACTGGTAGGGGTGCTTAGCCAAGCTGAGAGCCCCGACAACATGCCTAACGGGGCACACTAGGGAGCAGTTAAAAGCAATCCGAATCCTAGGAGGCTGGGCATACGTAGACGCCGTAAGTAACACCCCTCCTGTTGAATAGCCGATGTATGTCACCGTCGCAATGCAATGGTGGGGTATACTGCCCCTCATTGGCGGGTTTGTGCGAGCTCGGCGCGTATTTTCCACGCAACCCCATTCGTTGGACTCAGCCCGTTCCTGCAAGATGTTTTTGAGAGCAGCGTTTCAAACGGCACCAAGAGCTGCCGTTTTAGCCGCATCCGTTATCGTGACTTAACCCTAACCCTGAAATTACAATGTTGTCTCATAGTCCCACGGGTGACCGGTCTTTCCGGCGTCAGATGCATCCCATTTTCCGGAACCCATCATCCTATTTTCTGGACTCCACGGCATCCAGATTCGGCATACTTTGCACATACGACCAGAATACATAGGAAAAGTTGTGGTCCTGTTTCCACATAAGTGGGGCTCTGTGTGGGGCTGTGAGGGGCTGACGATTTTTTTGGGGTCTATTAGCCCTAACCCTGTATATCACGTGCAACGGGCATCTTGAAAAAGGAGCCGATGTGGCCGCCGCTTTTCTCAGATACTGTTACTTAAGAAGACGGAGGAGTACCGGTCTTCTCGGTGCCCCCTTCCACCCCCATCTTCCACCCTCCCTTCCCGACCAACTTAACGCACACCATGGCCAAATTCCTCCCTTTTGACCCCTTACTGTAGGTAACGGATGAAAGCGAGAAGGGAGCCGGGGCTCTAGGAGTAAGACATCCTGTAGTGTTTACAGTGCTTTTAACCCACCTTTCTCCCCACCCTCTCCCCCCAGGGTCCTTATTTTTGTTATCTCTTTAACTCTGCCCTTACCCCTCCCGTGTGCCTTTACTGGTTATTTGAAGGTGTTGAAGTATAGCCCTGGAGCCACTGTAGGCTATAGGGCAAGTACTGCAACAAGCTGAGACGGGTTAGTCCAAAGATGTGAACATAGATTAAAGAAACATGTCAAGGGGGTTACGCACGACAGAGCAGACGCGAGCACAGACCCGGCCCCAAGGAACTGGGCATAGGAGGCCACGTGCAGGCACGCAGAGAATAGCTCAACCAAGCACTATGCTCATGTGAGAAAGAATGCTAGCTGGCTATACAGCAGGACAACTGCGGACCCTTCAAGACAATGCTGTTGGCCTTGAGATCCCAAGAACATGCTGCCGGACTCAATTGACCCTGTCATGCGGAGAGCGCCTGCCAGCTCAGTGCCGATAAGCATGCCGTCCTAGCAACAGCATTATCGGGTCGATAGGTGTCCCTGCAGATGACCATTGCGGTGCCGATGCTACCCCGAGCAGCGTCACCTGGACGCAGCACCGCCGCCATCGCTCGACTCCTCATCTAGTCACCGAGCTGCCACCTGTTGTTCCACGCTGTTTCTTCTGCAAGAACACCGTCCGCCCGACGATCACCGTTGGAGATGACGCGCCATATACCGGACTTCATTAGGGCGCGCAGCTGTCGGTCGCCCACCGTCGCTGACGTGCCGGACACTAACGTCGAAGCAAAGGACCTCAAGCCCGAAGCCTTTACCAAGCCTTACACAGACTTCATAACCGAGAATCCAACCGTCTTCCACGCCGTCGCATACTTCGAGGAGAAGCTGGCCAAGGCCGGCTACGCCGAGGTACCTAATGACAAGTCCCAACGTCACCGCTATGACTGCCGCTGACAAGCCTCTCCTCACAGCTCCCCAGCCGCGATAGTTGGGTTGGAAAGCTTGAGCCTGGCGGCAGATACTACTTTACGCGCAACGGGAGTTCTGTTATTGCCTTTTCGGTTGGCAAGGCATACAAGCCCGGCAATGGCGTGGCTATGATTGCTGGCCACATCGATGCCCTCACAGCTCGAGTCAAGCCTGTCAGCACGAAGCCTCTCAATAACGGCTATATCCAGCTAGGCGTTGCCCAGTATGCAGGTGCATTGAACGAGACTTGGTGGAACCACGATCTGAGCATTGTAACTGACACTGACATATGCGTGCATGATCGAAGCTGACAACATGTGATGAAGGGTGGCAGGGTGGTAGCAAGTTTGACGGTTGTGGCGCCTGTCTCTGGGTCCCTGACAAAGCTTGACTGAGCGTGGCATGTTCCAGGCAGCCAGTGCCACGCTTCAAAGCGCTGTCGCGGTAATCTCCCAGCGTTCCGCCCCCGCGTCCCTGCCACATAGACTGCCTCACCTCCTGTGCCCTCGGAGTCAATCTTCAGGAAACTTGGCTACCCCGGCGATGTATCGAGGGAAGAGTGTATGTTAGGTGGGTGCGCCAAAGCAGCAAGCTTCTGGAGGTCGGTCTCCCTCCACGTGGGACAGACTAGCGCTGCGGATGAGGTTAGTGCGGTACGTGGGAGGGATAGAGTTCCATGCAGCGGGCTGTTAAATCGGGTGGTCAGTCATTCTGAGGAAGGAAGAAGGTTTGTCCTCCAACAATCATGGCAAACACCTCGTCACGTATCACCTCGTCCCACCGCACTTCTTGAGGCTCGGGGAGCCAGCGCGAACTAGACATCGGGGGTAACGGTGCACGCGATGACAGCGAAGCTCTCATGCATCACAGGTGACTGGGGGGGGAGTTTATCGGTGGTCTTGCCGAGCAGGTCGTGGCGGAGGTGGTCGCGGGCCTCCTCCAGAGACTAAGCACAAGCAGCTATGGCGAGATGCCCAACTCAAGAGAGGCAGAATCCGATAGCGATGCCTCGTCCGAGGATGGGGCGAAATCCCAGAAGACGGTTGGGAAGAGAGTATCGGATGACAAGGATCCAAGAACTGATGAGAGCCTGGGTGTTCAAAATGGGAGCAACTCCTTGTCAGCACTCGATCCGTCCACTTTGGATATGCTGGTTCGTAAACTGGAAGCCGTGGAGGACTTTGCCGAGGTTGGACAGGGGACGAATGCTGGGAGTTCAAGTGAGAAAAGTAGGAGGCGGAGGAAGAAGAGGTCGCAGGTGGTTGGGGAGCAGGAGGATGATGGTGTGCGTGGAGGTGGGGAAAATGTTGGCACGCGAGTTGCAATCCAGCTGCTGAGTGGAGTGGACTGTGACAAAAGATGGGGCATCAGAGAATTTCACTCATGGGTAACAACTGGGGCGCATGCTGTATGAATGGCGGTGGCCTCTATCCTCTGTTATATCCAAATCTCTATGGTACAATACCTATGTGAGGAGAAAAAGAAAAGAATGAAAGAAGAAAAGCAGGATAACAACCGGGCTTGTTCAGACAATGCTGGGGTATCTCCAGTCTTTCGACCAACTCTAGTGAAAAGTATATGCGAATGACAGAGCCTGGTCTATGATACTATTACCATTAGCAGGCATTTTTGACATATGAGTGCTTCTTACGTACCTCGCTTGACGTATATCCGCAAACAGGTATATGGCTAGTTCCATGAACTCGCGATGTGTCGACAAAGAAAAGCAGACAAGTCCGTAATGTGACGAGACAAGACTCATTGGTCTGCTAGGAACCTAAGGTATGTGACCATGAGTGGCCCTGGGGGTTTGCTCTGCTGTGGTAGGAAGGGTGCACTCTTGGGTTCTACCTCCGACTTGACCAGATGTCGATAGGCGGGACGCCATGAAGACTCCGCACATCGCAGACAACGGGATCCAAATATAAACGTGGAGCTCGCCAGAACTGAGTTTTCCGATGAAGGAGAAGAATAGCCATGCAATTGCGGTGCAAGCCAAGTGGGATAGCCCGTATCTGTGGAAGGTGTAAGTGGACTGGATGGTGATCTTTCACATGGAGTTTGAGACAGCCTTTCGTTGAAGCTTACCCCGATGTTGTGTTGCATTCCAAGCAGGTATACGCCCACATGGCGACACACCAGAGAAAGTAGATGCTTTTCACGGAAGTTAGCCCCAATCTTACATGGGAACAACAGGTATGTCTCACCCGGGTATGAAGCGCTTGGGGAGGTTGAGACCCTCGCCGTCCACATCCTGCCCCAGGGCGTCAAGCACTGGGAGGAGGAGTGCTGATGCAACGGCAACAAGGCAACAGATCGATGTCCATTGAGGCCGGTTGCCAGAGAGCGTTTGGGAGAACAGGGTTGCCATTCTTGTCATCTAGGAAGTCTCGCTGAATCGGCAACAGCTTCAACCAGAGCGGCGTTGGGGGCTCGATGGGGTTCGAAGTTAGGTAGGATGACGGAATATCTTCGGAGGAGTCGAATATGGAGGTAGACAGGCGCGAAGTAGGAGCCCAATAAAGCAAAACAACGAAGAATCTCGAAGGTTTCGAGAACTCGGGAGCGCTGAGATAAGATGGTAGCAGAGAAGAGACGTCGAAGTCAGTCTGCAGGCACCAGTGTACGGGTTTGCGCCTTCAATGGGAGCAGAACCATAAGACATTACTGGCATCAGCAACCGCCATGAGGTTTTGCATGTTGCCGTACTTCAAGGAGGTTCAAATTATATATACCTAGTAAACGCGGTGTGGGGGACCATATTCAGGAGGAACTCGCCTTGATTTCCCGCCATCGTTGACCACATCGGCCTCGTCTTCATTCATTGGCAACATGGAGTCACCTTGCAGTACTTTAAGGACTGTGCGGGCACGGTGCGAACCTGGGCAAGACTGGCGGGCAGCCCTGGTTCCAGGCGCAGCTGCCCTTCTGTGCCTTACTACTAAAACCGCTGGATCGACGCGGCCTCAGGCACAAAGCACTGTGTCACAGGTACCTACGCAGTGTACCTATCTTGGCAATGCTTGGCGAAAGGCGGAGTCGCACTCCGTAACAAGTGGGAGCGAATAAGAGTGGAATCTAGGCCCTGTCAGGCGCCTTGGCAACTGTGCTGTCAGCAAAAGAATCACTTACTTGGTGGTGTAAGCAAGGTACGGAAGAAGGAATCAGAATTCAGACTGCTGCTGTGAAAATTTCAGCCGTGGTGTTTGACAGCGGGCCAGACCCCCGCCCCACGCTTGCCCAGAGAAAACCCCAGCGCAACGGAGCGGGGTCCGAGTAGCTATGCTGCCCCTAGCCGTGCTTGGCGGAAGGAGGCTCTCGACAAGAAGTGGGTCAGTTACTAGTGTTTCAGTAATTTTCCACATCACCGACCACCTTGGATCGTGGTCTGCAGAAATCTGAGATGACCCCAGGGTATCACGCGAGGCCTCTCCGGTCCACCAATCACCGGACCGGATTTGTTCCAACCCCGTCGGCCGGTCTTTGGGCCTCTGACGGGACCCCACAGTTGGCTGGATTTAAGCCAACCCACACAGAGATTGGGCCCTGAACGCCACGGCCCACGGCCGAACCTCGATCGAGTACCGCCTTGCCCTCCACCATCACAACTCTCGCGAAACTGTGGCTGATGTGCCCAATGAACTCTCAATCCCAGCCGAGAATCCCGCATTTTCACGAGCGCAGTCGACGCTCACCCGACAAGAGTATCAAAATAGATGTGCCCTGAGGCCTAAGGCAATCATCGTTAAAAACCCGCTGGCGCACCACTCTTTCCACCATCACGTTCCTGCGGTAAACATCATTCTCCGCAAGCAATCATCGAGCAGGGGACGGCGCTCTTGGGATTTGTCGATACTCTGAGAGCCAATATGTTACGCAGGAAAACGGGGTAAGACGACTGCGCGCGGCAACCAAGGAGAAAGAGGCAATGCATCACTACAGCCACACTCGTCGCTTCTAAAAGCCCCCACAAACCGGCGGTATATCGCCTCCCCCGCTAAATAAGGGGTGGAAAACGGTGTGTGATAATGCTTTTAGTCGTCTTTACGGCCAATAATAAAGGCTTTTAACCTTAATGCTCCTGGAATTGGGGTTTACGATTGGGAAACGTCAGGGGAGGAGACGTCATTGATGTAGATCACATGACGTATGGTCCATCGATGGCCCGCAGAAGTGCGAGTGGGGCCCAGGAAGGCGCAAACTCCACGTTTTTATTGGAGACTCTGGGCGCTTCTCGCTGTACCAGCATCGACCGTCGGGTATCAATCGCCATTGGGAGGCTCGCTTCGTTCGCTCGGCTACCTACAGTTTTCGCTAGAAAGAGCGAAAGAACGAGGAAGGAAGGAAACGGAGAAACAAAAAAAGGAAAACCTCTTCGGATCCCTTCCGCAACCGCGGCCCACCCAGGGGTTCAGAGGAGGTCGTTTTCACTACCTAGGTAGAGAAGGACTCATCGAAACTGGCCTGTTCTGGAAGCCTTCAAGCCCAGAGCGCGGGCGGATCAAGAGCTTGCTGACGTTACTTGGTGCCTACCTTAGGTAAGGTATGTAAATATAACCGCCGACGTCCCTCAACCGACATTATTACTTGAATTCTGTTTAAGGAGGGTTGGATCTTGTCGTGCTGAAGTATGAAAGCCGACGCGCCGGGGTCTTGCTCAGCCTGGGCCGGTAGAGGTATCGGTGTCGAGGATGCGGTCAAGTCGGTGTTGAGGAGGCGCCGCCCACTGTCTGCGATGACTTTTGCACAGACGCCGTTGTGCGGCGCGTCGTTCGGGGGTAGCGCTAAAGCTGCCAGCATGCGTAGGCAATAGTCTACCCGGCGCGCTGTATCGAGGCGGGGACCGAGATCGCGGAACTTAGCACGGGCTCCTCTGGCGTTCGATGTGTGGAGACAGCGCAGTTTGGTGGCCACGTCTTACCGCTGGCCAAGAGGCAGCACGACCACGGAACCTCGCTCCACATCGTGATCCCTTTGCGCATCGCTGACAAGATGAAAGGCTTAGCCCCCCTCAATCGCCCCCTTACCCGAGCTCGTCGAACTTGCGCGCAGCCACCTCCGCTACGAACTGCTCAGCAAAACCACCGACAAGCTCCTTCCCCGGTCGCCCGTAGAGGGCTTTGCCGTCATCGCTTGCACCAATTCCGCGCCAGCTACAACGATCCTCCCTTGCCCCGCGCTGCTCTCCGTCCGTCAAATCCTCAATACCGACAATTCCCTACCGCACCCCTTAGTCGGAAGGGTCCCCAACATACACCAGACCGGTCACTACAATCTATCTCGAGCAGCAACACACGCTTCGCGGAGACGCGCCCCTCACACAACCTCACGAATTTGCGCACCACCACCTCCGCCACGACCTGCTCGGCAAATTACCGACAATCGCCTACACCTCCGATGCCTAGTTCGCGCTAGCTCCCCAATAAGAAGTGCAGCGCAGGTACCGAGGACGAGGCGATGCTTACTTGACGAGGTGTGTGATGGTTGGACTACAAATCCCCTTCCTCCCTCTTCTCTTCACTACGATGACTGACAACCCGATTCAACAGCCTATCACTTTGATTATGCGCTACGATGGAACTCTACCCCCCGCGACAGCTTCACCCTCCCTTGTCCCGCACCGTCCACTACATCTCTGACGCCAACAATCCTCTACCGTGCTGGGGCTTTTGACGCACCCTGACATGGCCCGTCGAGAAGAGTCATCCCCTTGACACCGACCGAACCTGCCCGAGCCTCCCCGGGCATGCCATATTGTCTCACCAGGTGGTACCTCTTCGGCGCCGCCACGTGCCACCTTCGACGCCGACGGCTGCCTCGCCTACCACCTCATCATCATGCACCATCTTCCGCATAGTCGTCATCGCCACTACCGTCGATAGCTATGTATAGGCCAGTGACGTGTTGCCGAGCCACACAGGTATCGAGGCTCCAACATGTTCACCATACTGCGAAGAAGAGCAATTCTCTCATCCTCAACCCCCTGTCGCCACTACCGTTCTACACCCCGACACCGCACCCGGTCCTCCGCTCCCTGAGCCTCCTGTAGTCGCATGCCCCCGGATCCTGCCTTTGCGCAACCACACCAAGACGTCCCACACTCTCGAAGAACTCGGGCGATGTAGTTGTGGCTTCCTGTGACTTCGACCAACCGTCCTATTGTGTGGGCCCGGTTCCCGTCACCCTGGCCGAAGCCAAGTTTTGGTCCGATGATGCACTGCCCTCCGTCCATCCTCGACAGGGACAATCCCCCACCGAGTTTCCGCAATCCATGCCAGCCATCGTCTACGAAGCCTAAACTGCATTAGCCACCTTCAGATAAACAAGACCGACCTTCGCTGCAACCGAGATGGCCGACAACGAGATCACAAGAGTACGACAGGCTTTTGCAGAAGCCGAGAGGCGAGTCTCGGAGCAGCAACGTTTGCGTGAGGCTCCACTGGAGAAAGCGAAAAGCGCATCTTGTGAGAGGTGTTGGGAGATGGTCCGAGAATACCATCAGGGGCTCAGCTAGAGGAGCTAGAGGAGGAGCCTGCTGCTCCGAAGAGGCTAATGGTGCGCGGGAGGACTCATTGAAGAAGGCTTGTTTGTAGTGGTTCGGCATCTTTGGGACATCACTTCTTGGTGGAGCCTGGCAGGAGGAGCCTTATTGCCAGAGTGTCTGAGGGGCCCTCGGGCAAAATGTATTGGGACGTCTAAGGCGAGCGGGGATTCTGCCGCATCTCCCTCAGACAGACATTGGCTGGAAGCAGCTGTCCTTCATGACCTCGGGGACCTCTGTCTGGCGCCGCCCAGCTGTCTGGTCATGAGGTCCTTGACGTATGGCGCGTCGATGCTGGGGTCAGTCGCAAGCGCGGGGCGGCTGAAGCTCACTCGAAGGCGGCCGGGGCGCAGGCTCGGGAGGGCGTGTCGAGAATGGCCGGGCTTCGTGAGCACAAGGGACGAGAACTGTGCCTCAAATGACGCTTGCGCCACGGCCACCACCTCTGGACGCCATGACTAAGGCCGCATCTCCGATCGTCAGCTTTCGCACACCGTCAAGACCTTACCGGTTACGGCCGGCCTAGACGAGGCAGAGGTGACTCGTTGTTTGTATTCCAACATGACGCCCTTGTTGTGTAGCGCGTCGGTGCTGGGGGGCAGCCGCAAGCGCGGGGCGCTGAAGTTCAGCGTTGCGCTTCTTTGTCTTGCCATTGATTCTCGAGGGCGGTAGGGATGCAGGGCATCATCAAAGTTGGAGGATGGTCGAGCTTCGTGGAACTCTTCGGGAACAAAACTTGACGCAAGGGACGAGAACCGGGCCTCAAAGGACTTCGCTTCTTTCGAGGTGAGAGGCATCGTCGTTGTCGTTGCTGCTACTAGTGGCAAGCCGCCCCGCGGTACCGCGGATGAGGATCGGTGTGGTGGAGTTTTCCGGCGGTGGTGATGATGACTGTAGTGCGTCCCATTCCTCGTCGGCCGCCCAAGACTCGATGTCGGGACCCGGTGTTTATCCCTTATGCTCTTCGTCCCGCTCACCCCAAGCTTGCCGGCTCGCCCATAGGGCGCACGGAGGTGAAGAACCTAGCGAAACCATCAGCGTCTAAACAGGAGCGAGGCGAGTTCAAGGCTGTTAAGGGTGGCTATCGAGGGCAGCGCGGGGCCTAGCGGATTGAAGGGCGGCGTAGATGCCCAAAAAGCCACGGCGAGGCTGACCGGCATACTGCCTTTGCGCACCCACCCCGCGGTGACGCTGCTCGAGGCAGATTGTAGAAGTCGGACTGGTCTGGCGTATGCTGGGGACCCTTCCGACCAAGGGGCGTGGTAGGTCGATTCGAAGTGGAGATTGCGGGGCCGCAGCTTGGGGGGCGTAAGGATGCTGGGCGTAATTCGGGAGAAGCTTTGCGGACTATTACCCACACGAGGACGCTCCCAGTGTTGAGACTGCTGAGAAAGAGAATCAACCCTCTGGCTCTGGAAACTGCCGGCGTGGCCAGGGGAGCTTGGACCGCAGACTTTGCGTGCCGTCACCTGACTTCGCGCACTAGGCCGTGGCTGCGCGGCCACTTCGTCAGAGGCGCAGCGCCCCTTTAGCAGCTATCGCACATTCAGACCACAACGCCTCCCAGGTAGCGCCGAGTTGGTTGCTCACAAACAGTCGCCGTGTTTGCCAGGACTGACGATTCGCCTTTCACATTTGACAGGTGCCTGATACTATGACTGACATGGACTGCGCTAAGAGTTATAACTCCAGATTTCCACCCTGCGAGCCTGACGCAGCGTATCTATAGGCGGGCAGGTTAGCGGCGCTCACCGATGTATCGGCATCAGCAAGAATATGGGTGACATACTTTCGTTTGGACCAGGAGTGCCTGGGTGAAGCACGGCAGACCAGTCAGACAACCGAAACCTCAATATCAACCTACAAATTTTAAGCTCGCCCCAGCAATTCCTCCAGAAATACAGCTATCGGTTTCTTGCATCACCCCAGTTGCCGACACATTCCTGCAAGATATATCTGGGACTAGCGTCTCCAGAACGGTACCAAGGGCTGCCGTTTTAGCTATTCCGTTATGGCGACTTGACCCTAACCCTGGAATTACAAAATAATGTTGACCGTGGTGGCCGGTCTTTCCGGCGTCCGAACACATCATCCCATTTCCTGGACTCCAGGGCTCCCAAATTCGGCATACTTTACACCTACGACCACGACCCATAGGAAGAATGGTGATCCTGCTTCCACATAAGTGGGGCTCTAGGTGGGGCTGTGTGGGGCGGTTGATTTTAGGGGGGGTGCATCAACCCTAACCCTGCATATCACGTGTAACAGGATTCACATGACCATGGGCGTTTACGCTTTAGAAGCCAGTCTTTCCAGACTAGGCCAAACTGAGCGAAAAAAAAAAAATGGAAAAGAACCCTCTGGTTCTGAACAGCTGAAAACTGGGGTTTGCGTTGTAAAACAACTAGAATTACGTTGTTGTTTGGGGGTGGAAGTTGGTGGTAGTTGAAATTGGTGTGGAAGATTATTAGTGGGCAAGGTTCTTTAGTGGGGTTGATTATAGTGGGGTTCGCGCGCAAGAGGGTAGTTTTGCGCGCGAAGCCAGTCTTTTCAGACTAGGCCGAATCCGGTAAAAGTGGTGTCAATCAATTGCCCTGGTTCTAAATAGTTCAAAACTGGGAACTACGTTAAAAAGGCCTTGATTCCGTGGTTGCGCGGAGCCGTAAAGTGGTGGTATATTCGTGGATTTGGGGCCGTGGTGGGGTGGTTTGAAGATTGAGGGTTAGGGTTTTAAATAGTCAGGGTTAGGGCTGTAAAGGGGGGTTGCAAGGGGGTCTGGAACGTGTGCCAAGAATTTCGCCTACTGTACACCAAAAAGGCTTGGCAAGCCCAAGGGTAATTACTTTTGGCCCCGTGCTCCGTATTTTAACCAGTAGCGATGCAGACGAACCTCTTCTTCTTGGCTACCATTGCGAGTGCGTTGAATTGCGTGCGCAGGTGTTGCGTTGCGTGGTGGAAGAAGAATGGTCTCCAGGAGCGAGCAGTTCCTTCCTTTTTATCCCCATTCTGTGCGAGCCCGTGGAGTCATCAGGGCCGAGCCTAGTGTTGCGCTTGCGATTCGAAGCTTCAGTCCGTTCATTACGGTGAGTTGTGTTCATGACGGCGAGTTGGCCGAGCCTAGCGCTGCGCTTGCGATTCGAAGCTTCAGTCTGTTGATGACGGCGAGTTGTGCTCATGACAGCGAGTTGTAAGAGCCGTCCGGGCCGAGCCTAGCGTTGCGCTTGCGATTCGAAGCTTCAGTCCGTTGATGACGGCGAGTTGTGTTCATGACGGCGAGTTGAGTCATTCGGGCTGGCTGAGCCTCGCGTTGCGCTTGCGATTCGAAGCTTCAGTCCGTTCGTGATGGTGCGCGCGGCCTCGTTGCAGTGGCACACTCGTCATGAAGTCTTCCATTCTTCGTCAGCCTTCCAGAACGTCATCTTTCCTTACAGGCTGGGCTTAGCCTTAAGACCACGGAACAGGCTCGTCCTGTTGTACACAATAATAACTATCTTACACTTTCACACATTTACCCCACTTTTATACCTCTGATATTAATAAAAATAATACCATTAAAAAGCCCCACTTTAGGGCTACAGAATGGTATCAGGGGTATAAATTTTGGCTGCGTAGCTGGCTGGATGCACGGCTTTGAAATAGTTGTATTATAAAAAGGAGTGTCAAAATGGTCGAAAAGTGGGGTGGCTGTCACGCACTCTGCGATTTACGACACTGGGGCCTCAGACCCTTCGGCGGTGTTTATGTGGGGTGGGTTGTGATTGGCTGGGTACAGGGGCAAGCGGTTGACAAAATAAAACGCACTCACGAAGTGGCGCGTGCCGTACCCCACTAACAGACCCCCTAACATTCATCCAGTTTCCACTCACCAATCAAAAAATTGCTGGCGCGCTGTAAAGCAGT
>Ga0247760_1000373_pt1 | contig 49519 bp, 30 predicted proteins | sample UWRJL171409R4_FD_179936 | JGI IMG/M metagenome (GOLD analysis project Ga0247760, IMG submission 179936) | Plant litter microbial communities from Arlington Agricultural Research Station in Wisconsin, United States - UWRJ-L171-409R-4 | ecosystem: Environmental > Terrestrial > Plant litter >...
GACCACCGCTCCCATGGAGGCGGGTCTCCGCCTATATAGCTGCGCTCCGCGCAGCTCCTGTATCTACTCTTGATCTTCTTCTTCATAGAAACCATAATCAATTTAGTCACCAAGTAACGGTATCCACCTTACTTGGCCCTTCATAGCTATTAGTGTTTTGATTTGCTTCCAGGTGTGCAAATTTGCAAAGCGATCCATGAATAAATGCACTAAAAGGAATCTAGTTGTATGGTCAGTCGGTATCGCAGAATGTAAGGTGACCTCAGCCGAGCCCCGACTGGGCGTTGCCCTAGCCACGACCAGGTCTGAACTTACAAGCCGCTTGCCGTCTTGGTGATGCACTGGCGGACTTTCTCCCTGTATTCAGCATTCATGGGAGCCCGAAACCCTTCCAATCCGGTAGAGACAACCGTATCTACATCCTCCTGTGATGCGTGTATCTCGAGTGTGGGTGCGTCCTTGAACTTGGCAACCACGTCCGGTAGTGGGCGTGAAGTAACGATAAGTCTGACTGAGCTCGTTTCAGTCTGCAGCCTGAAGAGCGTGTCCATCAAAGTGCGTCGTTTGTTTTGTGAGATCTCATCGAGAGCGTCGATGACCAAGTACACGACTGTATGATAAGACAAGGTTGACTTCAACGCACCGCACAGTTCTTCTAGCGTGGGATACGTTTTCCTCTCCATGTGATCGTCGTAGAGAAGCAGCAGCGGGCCGGCGAGCTGATCGTTTCTTTGCACCAACTGCCTGACCATTTCGCCTAAAATCTCGGCGTTCGATCGCAAATTGCCTGTCTTGTAGTCACAGTAGATGCATGCAAGGTTGAAATCGGTTTCCGAGGCGGATACTAGAGTCTCGAGATGGTCAACGACTCCAGACACCATCATGGTCTTCCCGGCGCCCGGAATTCCAGGACAGAAGAGAGGCTGCCCTGACTTCTCAACCCACTGCTTGAATTCGTGGGCGTCGAGAAACCACTGGCCAGTGCCCTTGGCTTTCAGGGACCTCAAGTGGGCCTGCTGGGCCTGCGAGTTGATAGTCGAAATCCATCGCAGCGCCTGCTTTATCCGATCTGCGTCGATGTTTCTTTCCGAGAGGAACTTCATCTCTTCAATGCCCACTCTACGGGGGTTATTAGTCACATCGGCTCGGGCAATCGGGCAAAGAGACGTACAGCTGGCTGACACTGAGATGCAGCGAAATGGTCGACTTCAACCGCTCAATCCTCTCCAACATTTCCATCACATCTTCTTTCACGCACACCCACGCAAAAGACGCGCCGAGTCGAGTATTGCTTCCCATCTTGGCGCTCAGCTTCGCAAGCGACGAGGGGTATTCTGCAAGGGGGCCGTTCTCAATACCGAGCGAGCGAATGGTGTTGCTCCAGACGGCCGAGGCCTTCTCAGAGGCCCACTGGGGCGATGGACCCAGATTGCCCAGCATGTACAGCACCGAGCAAAGCGTCGAGAGCTCTTTTTCGATTTCGGCCATCTCCTTTTGCGCATTTTTAAAGGTTTTGAGGTGCTGCACAAAGCCGATCGTCGCCGACAACAGAGCCATGATGCTCGCGGCAGCGCTGACGATTATGGTGATGTGGCTCTTGACCTTGGCGCGACGAACGGGATGGTGAAATGGCTGAAATGATCAGCGTCGTTGCCGGCAACCCTTCGCCGCGATTGTCGGGAGATTCTCAGCACAACGAGGGGTCTTTGGAGACGCGGGACCTCAGCTGAGAAATTGCGCGCAGGAATACCCCAGCTCTTTCAACCCCCCACACGCCGGTCATGCGCAATTCCTGCTAAATGTCTTTGAAAATGCCGGTCGTGACATGCACTTCGCTCTTGCTCTGGTTGTCCCCTGGAACGACGCCTACCTCACCGATCACAAGTTCCAAGGAGTGGACGGCGCGCTGATCCTTCGCTGGCATGCCCGCGCTTCGCTTTGGCTTGAGGACTAGCGTCGGTCGCCGTGGGCAGCGGTGCTTGACAATGACAAGTATCGAAAGGGCGAGTCGCTGGGGAAGATCAAAGACTTTGCGGATTCAGTTGGGATCAGGATCAGGTATTCGCTACTGTGGGGCTCTGACAAGTTCCCGGAGCTGCAGCGACCGTTGGTACAAGCCGATAGTTACGTGGATAACATTCTTGTTTACACGTCCGGCGACGGAGAGCCGGAGGAGCAGTGTCCGGATTTGTGGGGTCTGGACAGGCCGCCGTGGTCGACGGTGCCGGATCATGGCAATGACGTGAAGCGCTACCAGAAGGTTCTCAGCACAAGACACTCAAGAAATCGTGGATATGTTCGAGTCCTGCGAGCGCTCCGTCAGAGAAGACATTGTGTCAGCTCAACTGAGATACGGGCTGTCTCGGCCACACGGACGATGAACTTGCCTGGTGTCACCTTTTGCGCAGAATGGCTCTGGGTTGGGACGTGTTGCAGTCGGACGAGGTATGGAACACATGGCATGCAACTAGAAATGAGGCGCACAAAGGGGACTCGGATATTCCTCAAATGTCTCGTCATGTATGCGGGGAGTCAACTAGCGCTGTTTGATACGGCAGGCTTCCTGACCCAAAACATCTCAGGGCTCTCAGCTGCTCCTCGTTTTAGGTACCTTCAGCTGCAGCAACGGCCACTGCGCAACCTCCTCCCACCGCGAGCCACGGAGCGACATTGCAACCACTATGCCCAGCCTCGCAGTCCAGCCCTCGAGAAACCAATAGTCGGCCTCCAAAGTCTGCATGACAATGCAGTAATACAGAAACATCGTCAACGCAGCCGGGCTCCGTTTGCGAAGAAGCCCCAACAACTCATCTGACACAGTCCACGGCCACCCAAACACTACGCTGAGCTCTTTTCGAGCCATAATCGTGACCGACGATTTGGTCTCCATGAAGGCCAGCAACGAACCGATCCCGGCGCATACCGCATGCTTCAGCCCATCGTCTAGCGTTTCGTCGGCCATTACCAACGCCTGTAGTAAGTAGAGTCGTCCCTCTACCACCCTCAGCGACTCGCAGCTCGTACTCTGCGGTTGAGTTCCAAACAGATCACCGACCAAGTTCCGTTGTAGCTCTTTGGACGTTGCTTCCCGGATGGCGCCCATGCCACGCACCACCGAAAAGGTCTCGAGGATGCCATCCATCGGACAGCGATGAGATACCTCGCACACATCGGGGCTAGTGGGCCCCAGGCCGCGGTTCGTGGCAAACGTGCCAACCATGAGAAACGCCGAGGCCGCGAACAAGGCGCGGCTGGTCCCCTCTGTGATGGGCTTCGACAATGCCGGCCTCATGCCGCTGATGGCGATAGCTTGATGGTGCGATGCGCGCGAGAGGTACTTCTTCGAGGAGTCTGAGTCCGGCGAGACGTATGCGATGTGGAGCGCGGAGACGGCAAGAAGCTGATGCATGAGGTATGAGAAGCGGAGGCCGAGACGGGGAATGTCGTCTCTCAATACATGTTCGGTGCCGCGTGGAGCGGGAATGGTGCCGCAGGTGACGGTGGTGTAATGATGCATGAGCTCGAGGTCGGTCATCCAGGCGTCGGCGTCGGTGTTGACTGCGGTGAGCTGAGGGGTATCGGAGGTCGCGCTGTGGCTGCTTGACGTGATGGAATCAGTGGCCTTCCTGCGGGCAGCCCGCGCTGAAAGAGGTGCCCTCTGCAATGCAGTTCAGGTTAGTTGGGAACCTAAAAGTCACAGCCGTGGCGGGGGATTGTCTTTGGGTCACAGGGACCTACCATGCCGATGTTGGTGACTTCGCCAGTGTCGAGGAGGCTGCATCGGACATGATGCTTCTTGCAAGACGAACATGGCTGATTCTCATCGCACTAGCTCCCTGTTAGGCTCCGATCCCGAAGAAATAAGAAGAAAAGGAAGAAGGAGGTGTCAGCGACCAACCTTTACGCGCCTCTTCTTACACAACGAGCAGCCGTTTTTAGACTTCCGATACCCAAGCTGCACGTGTGCCATGGTGCCGCGGGTCGGTTCTGGCGCGGGAGAAAAACAATGCGGCACGCGGGCGCAGATGTAACACTTCGACCGAACGGTGATAAACCAGAGAGGAAGTTTCCCGAAAGCGAAGGCGCCAGGTTCCAACTCATTTAACGACCTGAAGCCCTTGGCAGTTCGGTCTTCTGGTGGCGCAGTCGTTTTCGTGGTCTGGGATGGCCAATCAGCTCAACTTGCGAAGCCGAGCATCCATGTCCCAGGCATGGCGCGTCTCCAGCTACCACACCCAATGCTGACATGGAATATCAGGCCAAGTACGATACAGGATTTGCTTCACGGCGATGCATGCATGCACGTCTGCTTCCCTGCGCCATTCTCGCTTTCGCGAACATCGAGGAATTGAGAGTCCTCGACTCCGCAACAAGACTTTCTTTCGAGACATATGTAGCATAAATAAGCCAGACTTCAGACTCGAGATGGATTATAATTTATTCGTACTCATCATTAGCATTGGCATCGTTCCCCGTGCAAAGCGAAAATCCTCGGACTTACAAGCAACTCTATTAACTCACATCACATTACAATTCGTTACCCGCATATACTAGCACAACAACCGCCATTTCCAACCATGTATCAACCCTACAAATACGATCCTTCGCTCCCCGCCGCCGGCGTTTTCGCCGCGGCATTCGGCGTGACGACTATCCTGCACGCCTACCAGTTAATCAGGTGGAAGACATGGTACTTCATTCCGTTCCTAATAGGCGGTCTCTGTCAGTGGTAGTTCCTATCCCATTCACATCGTGATCATAACAACCTACTGACACCCTTGCCCGAATCAGTTTCAACCCTCGGATACATTATCCGGGCTATGTCAATCTCTCAAAAGCCCGACTACGTTCGGGCCCCATACATCCTCCAGACGGTCCTCATCCTGCTCGCCCCGGCGCTGTACGCCGCATCCATATACATGGTCCTCGGCCGCATCATGATCCTCCTGCGCGCCGAGTCATACGCCCTGATCAAGCGCTCACACATGACAAAAATCTTTGTCGCCGGCGATGTGGTATCCTTCGTCATCCAAGCAATCGGTGAGCCCTCTTCCCATCTCTCCCCTCCCCACCCCTGGCACAGAAACTTACACACCCACAGGTGGCGTCCTAATCTCCTCCGCCGACACCAAAGACAAAGAAAACACTGGCAAAGGCGTCATCGTCGGCGGCCTCTTCCTCCAAATCATCTTCTTCAGCCTCTTCATCGCCGTCACTGCCACCTTCCACCGCCGGATTCTGTCCCAGCCGACTATAAGAAGCCAGACTCTCCCCGTGCCGTGGCGTCGCTACATCCTGGTGCTCTACGCTGTTAGCGCGTTGATCACGGTCCGGTCGATTTTCCGTGTTGTCGAGTTCATCCAGGGGCCGAGGGGGACGCTAATGACGAATGAGGTGTATATGTATGTGTTTGATGCGGTGCTGATGTTTTTAGTACCGGTTGTTTTCAACGTTTATCATCCGCGGACAATCATTACGAAGGTGGACAAGGTTACGGCGGCTATGAGATTAGAGAGCAGGATGGCGGGGGGGTCGTATGACTCTGAGTCGGTTTAGAGGCCGGTATTAGGTGCACCGCTGGGAGCTCGGCAGTTGGTAAGTCTCTCAGGTTGCTGAATACTGCCAACTGCGGCTACCGACTATACATGCTGGCGCTGTCACAATCCCTATACGTACACAATATAGACCACAAATACATATCGACGATTAACCCGGTCCAGCGATGATGGGCTAAAGATAAAGCTTGTATTCTTGCGCAAGTCTTGTCTGTTGAGCAGGACTGCAAATGTGACGACTGCACTTCTTGGACCAACATGTGCTTGATTGAAACCATGGGAATATTGTTTTACCATACCTGTGGTGAAATGCTCATATTTGAAGGACAGATGCCAACTATCTTGATGCAATCAAACCAAGTTGATCGTCCGCTCCTCTTGCCCGCAAATCCAGGCCAGCTTGGGTGTCTCTTTTTCTATGAAATATGCCGCCCCAACACGGCGGCATGTCAAGGGTTCCCATTGTACGACCTTGACTACAACGAGACCTATGGTCCAATTCGCATCCATCTAACTTTTATTTGGGTCTTCTGTCACTCCGTCTTTGGGAGGGTGCACATACACATGACATGCATTGTACAGATGTATATAGTAGTCGGCCGGCTCTCTGCAACGAGATGTGTCAGAGATGACCTTGAAGTCCGCACTTAGCCCGTCAAACTTGCTCGCCACGCTGAGGAGGGTACCAGCGATGGTTAGGTTGGCGTGGAGCAATGTCGAGGTCATGGGATGGCCGGACCAGGATTCATGGTATGAAATCACGCGTGTATGCTGCGTGTAGGAGATTCGACTTGTGTAGCATTCATCGCCCAGGCCTATACTTCGCCCTCTCGACAGCGCGGCGATGGCCGTTGGGGATGATATCGTCGAGGTCTCAAGGCTCGTCTCGAGTTTCTGTCCGGACTGCCCGAACTGCAGGTTCGTCCTCGACCATTTTGCTCGGAGGGCTCCAATGTCACCCCTCGGTCCGACATGCCCGATGCCGCTTCAAATATACCCGCAAAAGCGATTGCTCATGCAAACAGTGAGTCGGTCATTCTCACCCGCTGGGTACCTTATATAACTTGTTTGTCTTCACACATGATTTACTAAATCACCTCGCTAGGACTGCAGTTGTTGGGATCATTCCATACACCACCTCGAGCTGCTCCCTTCCCCGCAACTCAGCCCAGAGACAACTCACTTCACGTCAATCGACCCGGCCCGTATTGATACCGCCTCGGTAAAGGAATGGTTGCGGTACTGTGACGAACACCACACTGACTGTGGCCCGGTCTCCTCAAGACCACGTCCACTGGACATCATCCTCATTGATGTCCAAGATCATTGTCTCGTCCAGCTCCCAGTCGCGCCACGGTACATCGCACTCAGCTATTCTGGGGTTCCCTTCCCGACCCATTCGAGACGTGCATTGCAAATTTTGCAAGTTTGCAGGTGCCGGGTACGCTTCGGAGCGACAACGTTGCCGGCCGACTCCCCGAACCATACGGGATGTTGTCAGGGTCACGCGGGAGCTAGGGGAGATATATCTCTGGGTCGATCGACACTGCATCATAAGTTGGGTGACCGGCTTTTAGACCGACCCACTTTTAGACCACGCACTAAAATCGCACCCCCACTACATCACCAACTTCAATTGCCCACAACTTCGTCAATTAGATAGCTACGTCAATACAGCTTTCAGTGTTAGAATCCTCTTCTTCTAAAAATTCAGAATCTGTAATATACTCCCCAGCAGCTAACCTCTATGCACGGCGGATCTCATTAATACCAGCAAAGGCCGTATTAGGGTCGATTTCAACCCTCCTTCTCTTCCGGCCTCTCACACGTTCAAGATCTTCCTGGGCCGCTTAAAATTATCATTAAGTAGTAGCTAATCGGAAGGCTATGTTATTAAATCCTTTATAAGCTTTCTGTATAAAAAGCCGCTCGCTAGCAGTACGTTTAATACCGTGTAGAAAACGCTCCCTTTAAGCTGGGAAGTCCTTAGCCCTTTTAAGGGTAAACTAGACAGGCTAGTCCTTTAAATTCTTGCTTAAAATAGGATTATTAAACGACTTAAGGCTTATAGAAGGTGCGGGGGTTATTATACTAACGTAGCTATTAGAATTCTTAATAATAAAGCTGTTACTTACGGGCTTCTTTAAGGAGACTAGTTATAACTTTAAGGCCTTCTAACTAACCTTGATATTTAACTTAGTTATTCTGTGGATTCTGGCACGCTTATAGCATTTTAAAAAGGCTCGTTTTCTAGTTATAAAGTCGTTAGTTCAGTTAAAAAGGCAGTTATTTAACTATACTCTGTATTTAATGTGACGACCCTGCAGGCCGTCACTTAGGCCGGGGCGGCCCGACGAATTCCCCCGCAGAAGGAACAGTGCAAAGGGACAGTGCATACTGTCCAGGCGCACTGGGCCAGGGGTGCAAAGACCCAAAGCCCCTACGACCAGTGAGGTGCTGCTCGCAGCATGCTGAGTGCTCGTATTGCGAGCAGGAGAGACCTTATAAGCAGAACGCTCACACGGTGTAAAGTGCTTATATAACAAGCATTTACGACACTATAAGTAAGGTATAAAGTACCCCCTAGTTAGTTAGTATAGATAGCTATAGTTATAACCATAACCATTATAAGGGACTCCGGTTCCTTACATTAGTATTTAATTATTTATTTATGTTCTATTATTCAGACTTACCTTTATGTATTATAGTGATAATAACCTATAGTGATATTAAACCCCTGTTTAGAAGTGTTAGTTTAATAAGCCGTCTTCGGAACGCCCTTTACCTGTTAGCGTCCTGCTATACATTTTATCTTAACTTGTATTAGTCCTTTTAAGGCTTATATTAGGTGTAAGTTATAATATAATACTAGTGTCTTAGTTTTAAACGCTGTTTGTTAAATTCCCAGATACCATTACTCTCCTACTAATATATTAACCTCTGGAAAAGGTAAGGAGATTAAGGAGGTGTAAGTTTAACCTTAGCTCTTTATTATTAATAAGTTGGCTGTATACCTTAAAGACTTGAACCTTAACTAGCAGGGACTGGTTAAGGAACTTAATAAAGCCTTCCCTAGAGATATTAAAAGCTGTATTAGTCTTATTAAAAAACTTTAAGCTTGACTTAATATGGTTAAGCTGGAGAATAATAACCTTAGGGGATTATAAAAGAAATAAGTAAAACTCCCCCCACCTTTACGCTTTAAGGGAGACTTAATACAGCTGGAGTCTTAGATAACTTAACTTTAAAGTTATATCACTTATTACGACGAGTAATTCTTTAAAGAAGAAGGAAAGGTCAGGTTTACCAGAGCCTTATTAGATAGAGTAATTACTTACTAGTATAAACCCTATATAAAAATAATTAATAACCTTTCTGTAAATAAAGTGTGTAAAGAGGCCCTTAAGACCTAGGCCCTTTTCGACAATTTTGACATCTTTATTAACTAACTCCAGACTAAGTTTAAAGAACTAGACGCCCTTAAACAGGCTAAGCAGTACCTTATAGCTTTAAGGCAGATATCTGTAACGACCCTGCAGGCCGTCACTTGGGCCGGGGCGGCCCGACGAAATCCCCCACAGAAGGAACAGTGCGGGAAGACGGTGCACACCGTCCAGGCACACTGGGCCAGGGGTGCAAAGACCCGAAGCCCCTATAACTAATAAGGTGCTGCTTACAGCGTGCTAAGTGCTCGCACTGCGAGCAGGAGAAACCTTATAAGCAGAACGCTCACGCAGTGTAAAGTGCTTATATAATAAGCACTTATAACATTATAAGTAAGGTATAAAGTACCTTTTAATTAGTTAGTATAAATAGTTATAATTATACCCATAACTACCGTAAGGGACTTAAGTTCCTTACACTAATATTCAATTATTTATTTATATCTTACTGTTTAGACTTACCTTTATACATTATAATAGTAATAACTTATAGTGATATTAAACTCCCCGTTTAAGAGTATTAGCTTAATAAGCTGTCTTTAAAATGCCCTTTACCTGTTAACATCTTACTATACGTTCTGTCTTAACTTACGCCAGTCCTTTTAAGGCTTATATTAAGTGTAAGTTATAATATAATATTAGCGTATTAGTTTTAAATGTTATTTATTAAACTCTTAGATATTACCTCTCTTCTACTAACATATTAACTTCTGGAAAAGGTAAGGAGATTAAGGAGGCGTAAGTTTAGCCTTAGCTCTTTACTATTAACAAGTTGGCTGCATACCTTAAAGACTTAAACTTTAATTAGTAGGGACTGGTTAAGGAACTTAACGAAGCTTTCCCTAAAGATATTAAGAGTTGTATTAGTTTTATTAAAAAACTTTAAACTTACTTAAACGTTATTAAGTTAAAAAATAATAACTTTAAAGGCTTATAGAAGAAATAAGTGAAGCTCCCCTTACCTTTACGCTTTAAGGGAGACTTTACGTAACTGGAGTCCTGGATAGCTTAGCTTTAGAGTTATGTTACCTATTATAATAAGCAGTTCTTTAAAGAAGAAGGAAAGGTTAAGTTTACTAGAGCCTTACTAGATGGAGTAACTGCTTACTAGTATAAACCCTATATGAAAATAATTAATAACCTCTTTATAAATAAAGCGTATAAAAAGGCCCCTAAGACTTAAGCTCTCTTTAATAACTTTAACGTGTTTATTAATTAACTCTAAACTAAGTTTAAAGAACTAAACACCTTAAGGCAGGCTAAGTAACGGCTTATAGCCTTAAGGTAGACGTCCTTAATCCTTAAATTCTCCACACACTTTAAATTAAAAGCTGTAAAAACCAAACTTAGCTAAGAAGCCTTAGTAATACTGTTCTAAAGCGGTTTAAAGGAACACGTTATTAAAGACCTTTACTAAAAGGATTAACTAGATTGCTTTTAGGAGTTAGTCAAGATAATTATTAAAGCTAATAACTAATATTATAATTATTATTATCGAAAGAACTACTAAAAGAAGCAGACCCCTTACCAGCTAAGTAAATTAAAGAAGGGGAATTAGTTAACTGCGATAAGTCATTACCTTAAGCTAATAGATATTAATATAATAAACTGTTAAAACTAACCTAACTACAATAAGCCTTAACGATAGTAATAGTAGAAGCAGTCTAAAGACTTATCCTAATTCTAATGCTTTAACTATAATAAGAAAGGACATATGGTATAATAGTGCCTGTTATTAAAATAAGTTAGTTAAAAACCTGTTTTAAAAAAAGGGAAGTATATTAAGTTTAATTTAAAAGACGTTTATATTAAGATAGTAAGTAATAAAGAAGACTGCATTTAGATAAATAAGTGTAAGTTAAGAGATAAGGAAGAAAAGAAGGAAGAACCTTAAGACGTAATGTACTTAATCCTTAAGGGTATCTTAGAAGAGTTAACTATAAAAATATAAGTTATTATAAACCGACTTTAAGGTGGAAACTTAAAACTGCTAGAGGTATAGGTTATAAAAGACCGACTTTAGGAAGAGATGTTCCAGTTAGCTGTTATAGGCCTTAAAAGTCTTACCCTGTAAGCCCAGGAATTAAGGAAGTCTAAGAAGGACCTTAACTTAAAAATTACTAAGATGGTAAAGAGAGTCGAAGAATTAGCCCTTTAAGTTACTTAAACGGTAAAATAAGCCTTAAAAGGTAAAAGAGAATAAACTAAGAGAATTAAACTAGAGAAACGGAAGTTCTTTTTAACAATACCCCTTAAGACTTTTAAATACTTTAAGTATACTAAGTGGATTAGTACCCTTACCTTTTTAAAAGAAGGACAGCTTAGGTAGCTGCCTTATATTAAAGACAGTATGCCTTAAACCGGTACTTTAAAGGTCTCCTAGGAAGGTATAAAATAAGTATATTAGTAAAGAGTCTAGGAATTAAAGGAGAAATACTAAAAGTTAATAAACGAAATAAAGGACTTATAAGTTAAAGGCCTTACTGTAACGTCTAAAGATAAAGTGGTAAAAGTTAAGTTATAACTTTATAATAAAGTCTGTTTTACTAATTAACTTAAACACTACCTTATTAAAGAAGATTACTTTATAAAAGAATAAGTTAAGTTACTGTTACTTAAGTATTAGGAAAAGGTTTAAGAAAAACAATATACCTAAAGGTAAGTAGAAAAAGAGAAGAAATAAAACGCCACTTCCCCTGTTCCGTACTCTATAACTACAGTACTTATAATTAACATTAACTACCCTAACTATAGGAATATACTGTGGATTAACTGTATATATAATAATTACGCTCTTAACTAGTATTATAAACTTAAGGCCCTTTACGACCACTTTCTTAGCATATAAAGACAGGACTATACTGTTATAAAAGTAGAATTAAAACTAGTTTATTACTAAGTCTTTTACTCTCTAATAAGAGAATCTAGTAATAAGTAGAAGGTTACCGTAGTTAACTAAGCCCCCGTTACGTGTTAGTAAGGAGGAATATTTAATAACTACCTAATTATAACGTATTTATTACACTTTAATAGAAAAGCTAGGGAATAGTAAAAGTAGGAAGATTATTAACAGATTTAAAAGTAAAAAGATATTACTGTAATCTAAGTCTGTAAAGTGTATTATTAACTTATTAAAGACTTTAAGAATATTATACTATTTAAAGTTAATTAGACGTTAAGGTGTAAAAACTTAGGAAAGGTTAATTACTAAGTTTATTAAAGCTGCCTATTTTTTTAGAAGGAACTGGGAAAAGGCTATAGGCCCTTTAAAAGGGCTAGAAACTAGTAGTTTACTAATTAGTAAAAACCTTAAGAAGAAGGAAAGGTACTTAAAGGTTAAGCTAGATAAGACCTTAAGGACAAATGATTATTATAACTTAAATATTAAAAGAGTATAAGTATTATTCCGTTAGTGTTAATATAATAAATAAAAGAGGAAGGCTGTTTAAGGTAAAAGTAGTAATTAATAGCGGGAGTGTATTTAACTTAATATACTTATTACTAGTTAATTGAAGGAAACTCCTTAACGAAAAGTATAAAAAAGCTATTCTTATTTAAAATAGAGAAAGAGGCCTATATTAATATAATAACAGTAAAGTTACTTACTACTCGCTACTTTTAATTAAAGTGGATAGGGATAAATAATAAGTAGACTTTAATATTACATTAATTATAAGTTATAATATAATCTTAAGTTTACCCTAATTAGAAAAGTATAACCTTATAATTAATTAAAGGAGCAGCTACTTTATTTTCAGTAAGTCTATTAGCTATAATTACTGTTTAAGGAAAGTTAAAAAGGTACTGAACTGTTTTAAAGACGTATAAAGTATTTAAAAGTATATTAAACCTTTAAAATTAAGTATAGTTTAAGTTAAGTTTATTAAGACAGTTAAAGGATTAGAAGGTTTACTGTATTACTTAAATGATAATTCAGAAAGTGGAAAGAAGTTAAAAACTAATCCATAGATAAGTGAAAAAGTTAATTTGTTTAAAGTACTTATAGAATATAGAAAGTTTACCCTGTTTTAAAAAAAGATACTGTAATTACTAGATTATAAACCTTAAGACTATAAAATTAAGCTAAAGCTAAAAGTGAAGCTCTATAACTTCTAGCCTTACTACTTAAACCCTTAACAGGTTAAGGCCTTAAGGGAGTACGTTAAAGAGAACTTAAAAAATAAGTTTATTATAAAGTCTTAATCCTTAGCAGGGTATTTAATGTTATTCGTCTTAAGAAAGGGAGACAGTAAGCTACATATAGTTATTAATTACTGAACGTTAAATAAAGATATAATTAAGAACTATTACCTACTATTACTTATTACGGAAATGTAAAAACAGATTATTAAAGTAAATTAATTTTCTAACCTCGATTTCCTTATAAGGTTTAACTACATTAGAGTGAAGGAAGAGGATAAATATAAGATAGCTTTTCAGACTTATAACAGGTATTATTAATACTATATTATGCTAATAGGATTGATAAACACCCCTGTGACTTTTTAAAGCTTTATTAATAATATTCTCCACCCCTTCCTTAATAAATTTATCTTTATATATTTAAATAACGTTTTAATTTATTCTGAAACTTTAAAAGAATATTAAAAACATATATAATAAGTTTTAACAGCTTTTAAGAAAGTGAAGCTGATAATAAACCTGGAGAAAAGTTACTTTTACATTTAAGAACTAAATTATTTAAGGTTTAAAGTAACTCTTAAAAGGCTTAAAATGTAACTGGAGAAGATAAAGGTAATTAGGGATTAGCTTACTTTAAAGAACTAAAAAGAGTTATAAGCCTTTATCAGCTTTACGAACTTTTATCGCTATTTTATTAAGTATTTTATAAAAATCGTAAGACTGTTTTACAAACTTACAGGTAAGGGAAAGCCGTTTAAATAGACTGATAAATAGTAAAAAGCGTTTAAAGACCTTAAACACACCTTTATTACAGCGCCAGTCCTAACCCTCCCTGATTTCTTAAAGCCTTTTTAAGTCAAAACAGACTTCTTAAAGTTTATAATTAATAAAGAACTTAATTAAATCTAAGATAATAAGAAATATTACCTAATTACCTTCTTATTAAAAGGAATCCACAGCCTAGCCTTATAATATTTAATCTATAATAAAGAACTAATGGTAATTATTTAATACTTTATTAAATAAGTACTGTACCTAAGCGGTATAGAAAAACCAGTCTAAGTCTTCTCAGATTATAATAACTTTTAATATTTCCTAATAAAGGAACTTAACTTATAATAAGCATAATAGGCAGAGCTAATAGCCTTATTCTACTTCCAGATCCATTATATTAAAGGTAAAGATAATAAGTAAGCTAATGCTTTTAGTTAGAGATAGGATTATAAAGATATTAATCCAGTCCTAGTCCTTATAACTATGTTTAATGAAGTTAAAAACAGTATATTAAAGTATACACTATAAGTATTAAATAACTAAATACTAAAATAAATTATTAATATCTGTATAAACTTATAAATAAAGTATAATATCTATTAGTAATAATAAGACTTTTAAATAAAAAGGTTAGTAAAAGGTATTAGTAAGTATAAGTACCCTTTAAAAGACTTCTCAGGGTATTTACAGGATTATAGGAAGGAGTACTTAGTATATTTAAATTATAATAAAACTGGTTATTAGTTATTAAAAGGTGTAGATAGCACGCCTGAACTAGGAGTAAGGCTTTAGTATTAAGAGAAACTGTATATTTATAACTTGGTTAAGAGAAAGAAGTACGTTTAATAGGTTTATAAGTCTCGATTTAGGGGATATATAAGCCAGGTTAAAACTCTTACATAAGCTTAGTAAGCGTACGTGTTCCTGGGAATGAAGAAGTTAGTTAAGGAAGTGGTTAATAACTGTAATATCTGCCACTAAAAGTAGAATTAACATTATAAGCTGTATAAGCTTCTTAAACTACTCCCTGTATTATAAGCGTTATAAAGTTCTGTCTTACTTAACTTTATTACTAGGATCTTAAAGTTTAAAGACCCTATTATAAGAGTTACTTATAACTAGATCCTTATAATAGTTAATAGGCTGACGAAATGGGTTTACTTTCTGTTAACTTTAAAGGATATGATAGTAAAGTAACTTACTTATATTTTTAAGAAAGAGGTAGTTTTATAACACTTTTAACTAAATAATATTGTTATAAATTAAGATAAGCTAATTGTGTTAAAGTTCTAGTAAAGATTAATGTAAAGAATAGGTATAAAGAGTAAGCTTTTAATAGTATTCCACTTATAAACAGATAGCTAAATGGAGTAAATTAATTAAATACTTATAATGTATCTCTAAGCTTACGTTAACTTTAAATAAGATAACTGGTTTAAGCTGTTACTAATAGTATAGATAACTTATAATATAACGTTAGTTAAGTTAATAAGTGTGTTACTATTCTTTACTAATTACAGTAAGGAGCCTAAGCTCCGTTAAGGCCCGCTTACAGGTGCCCTTTAAGCTGTAGTCTGCATAGACTGAATGTAAGAGCTATATAACCACTTATAAGCCGAATTTAAGTTTATACGTAAATAAATGAAGAAGTTTACTAATAAATACTAAATTAAGTAATTAGTGTTTAAGGAAGGACTTTATTATAATGGTGAACGAGTTAAGGGACTGACTTTTTAAAAGGGGGATTATGTTTACCTTTTTTTAAAAAACTTATATTTAAAACGACTTAGTAAGAAGCTTAACTTTAAAAGGTACAGACTGTTTTAAGTTAAGAAAAAGGTTGTTACTTTTAATTATAAATTAGACTTACTTATTAATATAAAGGTGCGGATTAAGGTTTTTCACGTCTTACTTCTAGAACCTACCTTAAAAGGAGTTCCTTTAAAAAAGAAGATTAAGATTAATATTAATAAGGATAAGTATAACGTTAAGGAAGTTGTAGATTTATTAAAGAGAAAGAACACGTTTAAGTATCTTATTAAGTGGTTAGATTACAGCCCTGAAAGTAATTTATAGGAGTTAGTTAAAAATCTTAAATACCTAAACCTGATTATAGAGTTTTACTAAAAGAATCTAGATTAATTAAAACTAATAATAAGAATTAGGAATAAGATAAGATTTAATATTTAAATTACTATACTGAAGAGTAAGATTACTGTGGGATTTAAAGCCTGAAAAGTGGTAGGAAACTCCTTAGTAGGTATAGGAGGATATTTGCTAGAACCTTTAGTTAGGGTTGTAAGGACCTTAGACTTAATAAGGAGGCTGGGCCTTTGGAACTCTTAATAAGCTCTATATGAAAATAAGTACTGACAGGGAAAGAAGTTAATAAAAGAAAAAGTCGCTAAAACTCTTATAAGAAGTTAAACTTACAACCTTTTATTAAAAAAGGCAGTTACAAACTAAGTTATAAAGCGGCCGCTTACTGTGGAGACCCTGTTAGAAAGTTCCCTTAGTTAAAAGACTTTACGTTATTAGGAGGGGTGTTTAGCTTAGCCTTTTTATTTTCCTAGAATTTTAATAACTCCACTTTATAACTAAACGCTTTTATAATCCAGTCCTTAAGTTGGGACTGCTGCTTATAAAGGCGTGTTAAGTGTACTGACGCCTTTTAGAGCTTAGTAATAGCCTTATAAAGCTGTTAAGTAACAGACTTAACTTATAAGTTAAGACTTTACTTTTTAATAAGAAGAGCCTTTAACTTTACCTTATTAATATTAAAAGCGTTATATTAGGAAGGCCAGTACCTCTTTAAATAGTAATTATAATTATTAAACTAGTTTAAAACCTAATAGATAAGTAGAAGGTTAGTAGACTTATAAAAAGAATAAGGGGACATTTTACTATTAAACATATATATGTAAGCTGTAAGGTTTAAACGGTGGTTAATACTTTTACCCTATTCCCGTTTTAAGACCTAAGAGCTAAACACTTATTATATAGTGAAATAGTAAAAGGAGAAGCTTACCCCTTAAGTTCTTTATGGGAAAAGAACGTTAAAAAGGGGGAATTATATAATGACCCTGTAGGCCGTCACTTAGGCTGGGGCGGCCTGACGAAATCCCCTGTAAAAGGAACAGTGTGGGAAGATAGTGTATACTGTCTAGGTGTATTGGGCTAGGGGTGTAAAGACCTGAAGCCTTTACAATTAATGAGGTGCTGCTTGCAGCGTGTTAAGTGCTTACATTGCGAGTAAGAGAAACCTTATAAGTAGAACGCTTACGTAGTGTAAAGTGTTTATATAATAAGTACTTATAATATTATAAGTAAGGTATAAAGTACTTTTTAGTTAGTTAGTATAGATAGTTATAATTATACTTATAATTACTGTAAGGGATTTAGGTTCCTTACGTTAATATTTAATTATTCATTTATGTCTTACTGTTTAGACTTACCTTTATGCATTATAATGGTAACGATTTACAGTGACATTGAACTTCCCGTTTAGGAGTGTTAGCTTAATAAGCTGTCTTCAGAACGCCCCTTACCTGTTAGCGTCTTACTATACGTTCTGTCTTAACCTGCGCCAGTCCTCTTGAGGCCTATATTAGGTGCAGGTTGTAATAATATCCTTAATCCTTAAGTTCTCCACATGCTTTAAACTAGAAGTAGTAAAAATTAAGCTTAACTAGGAGGCCCTAGTAATACTATTCTGGAGTGGGTTAAAGGAACACGTTATTAGAGACCTTTATTAAGAGGATTGGCTGGACTGCCTTTAAGAGTTAGTTAAGATGGTTATTAAGGCTAATAACTGGTATTATAATCACTATTATTAAAAGAGCTTTTAAAAAGAACAGACCCCTTATTAGTTAAGTAAGCTTAAGAAGGGGAACTAGTTAACTATAATAAGTCACTACCCTAGGTTAATAGATATTAGTATAGTAAACTGTTAAAATTAACTTAATTGTGATAAACTTTAATAATAGCAGTAGTAGAAGTAATCTAAGGACTTATTACAGATCTAGTACTTTAACTGTAATAAGAAAGGATATATAGTATAGTAATACCTGTTATTAACGTAAGTTAATTAAAAACCCGTCTTAGAAGGAGGAAAGCACGTTAGGTTTAACTTTAGAGACGTTTATATTAGGATAGTAAGTAATAAAGAAGATTACACCTGGATGGATAAGTGTAAATTGGGAGATAAGGAAGAAAAGGAAGAAGAACCCTAGGATATAGTGTACTTAGTCTTTAAGGGTGTTTTAAAAGAGTTAGTTATAGAGGTGCAGGCTGTAAAAGACCGACTTTAAGGTGGAAACTTAAAACCATTAGAGGTGTAAGTTACAGAAGACTGACTTTAAGAAGAGATGTTCTAATTAGCAGTTACAGGTCTTAAAAACCTTACCTTATAAGCCTAGGAATTAAGGAAATCTAGGAAGGACTTTAACTTAAACCTTATTAAAATGGTAAAGGGAGTTAAGGAATTAACCCTTTAGGCCACTTAAATGGTAAAGTAAGCCTTAAAAGGTGAAAGAGAATAAACTGAGAGAATTAAACTAAAGAAATGGAAGTTCTTCTTAACAGTACCCCTTGAGACTTTTAAACACTTTAAGTATATTAAATAGATTAACACCTTTACCTCCTTAAAGGAAGGATAGCTTAAATGGCTGCTTTATATTAAAGCTGGTATACCTTAAACTAGTACTTTAAAGGTTCCTTAAGAAGGTATAAAGTAAGTATATTAATAAAGAATCTAGGAGTTAAAGGAGAAATATTAAAAGTTAATAAATAAAATAAAGGACCTATAAGTTAAGGGTCTTACTGTAACGTTTAAAGATAAAGTAGTGGAGATTAGGTTATAACTTTATAATAAAGTTCGCTTCACTAATTAGCTTAAATACTGCCTTATTAAAAAAGACTATTTTGTGGAAGAATAAGTTAGATTATTACTGCCTGAGTTTTAAGAAGAGGTTTAGGAAAAATAACGTATATAAAGATAAGTGGAAGAAGAAAAAAAGCAAGGCGTTACTTCCCCTGTTCTGTACTTTATAACTGTAACACCTGTAGTTAATATTAATTATCTTAGTTACAGAGATATATTGTGGATTAATTACGTGTATAATAACTGTGTTTTTAACTAGTATTATAGGCTTAAGGCCTTTTATAACCACTTCCCTAGCGTATAAAGACAGGATTACGCCGTTATAAGAGTGGAGTTGGAACTAGCCTATTATTAAGTCACCTACTCCTTAATAAGAGAATCTAGTAATAAGTAGAAAGTTACTATAGTTAACTAAACGCCCGTTATGTGTTAGTGGGGAGGGGTGCTTAATAACTGCCTAGTTATAACGTGTTTACTATACCTTAATAGGAAAGCTAGGGAATGGTAAAAGTGGGAAGACTATTAACAGATTTAAAAGTAAAAAGATATTACTGCGATTTAAGCCTATAGAGCGTATTATTAATTTATTAAAGATTTCCGGAACGTTATACTGTTTGAAGTTAACTGGACGTTAAAGTGTGAAAACTTAGGAAAGGTTAATTGCCAGGTCTATTAAAGTTGCATGTTTTTTTAAAAGGAATTGGGAAAAGGTTACAGGCCCTTTAAAAGGGCTGGAAACCAGTAGTTCGTTAGTTAGTAAAAACCCTAAGAAGAAGGAGAGGTATTTAAAGGTTAGGCTGGATAAGACTTTAAGGACAGATAATTACTATGACTTAGATGTTAAAGGAGTATAAGTATTATTCTGTTAATGTTAACTTAATAGATGGAAAAGGGAGGCCATTTAGGGTAAAAGTAGTGATTAATAACGGGAGTACTTTTAACCTAGTATACCCTTTATTAGTTAATTAAAGGAAACTCCTTAACGAAAAGTATAAAAAGGTTATCCTTATTTGAAATGGTAAAGGAGGCCTATATTAGTATAATAATGGTAAAGTCACCTATTACTTACTACTCTTAATTAAAGTAGATAGGGATAAATAATAAGTAGACTTTAATATTACATTAGTTATAAGGTACGATATAATCTTAAGTCTACTTTAGCTGGAAAAGTATAACCTTATAATTAATTAGAGGAGTAGCTACCTTACCTTCGGTAAGTCCCTTAGCTGTAATTACTGTTTAAAGAAAGTTAAGAAGGTATTAAACTGTTCTAGAGATGTATAAAGCACTTAAAAGTATGTTAAACCCTTAGAATTAAGTATGGTTTAGGTTAGGTTTATTAAGATGGTTAAAGGATTAGAAGGTCTACTGTATTGCCTGAATGACGATGTAAAAGGTGGAAAGAAGTAAGAAGCTGATCTGCAGATAAGTGAAGAAGTCGACTTATTTAAAGTACTTGTAGAGTATAGGAAGTTTACCCTATTTTAAAAAAAGATACTGTGATTATTAGATTATAAATTATAGGATTATAAAATTAAATTAAAGCTGGGAGTAAAGTTTTATAACTTTTAACTTTATTATTTAAACCCTTAACAGGTCGAAGCCTTAAAGGAGTATATTAATAAGAATTTAAAGAATAGGTTTATTATAAAATTCTAGTTATTAATAGGGTATTTAGTGTTATTTGTCTTAAGGAAAGGAGACGGTAAGTTACGTATAATTATTAATTACTAAACGTTAAATAAAGATATAATTAAGAATCGCTACTTATTATTACTTATTATAAAAATGTGAGAACGGATTATTAAGGTGAACTGGTTCTTTAATCTTAACTTTCCTATGGGATTTAACTATGTTAAAGTGAAGGAAGAGGATAAGTATAAGACGGCCTTTTAGATTTATAACAGGTATTACTAGTACTGTGTTATGCTAATGGGATTAATAAACACCCCTGTGACTTTTTAAGGCTTTATTAATAGTGTTCTCTGCCCCTTTTTTAATAAGTTTATATTTATATATTTAAATAATATTTTAGTTTATTCTAAAACTTTAAAAGAATATTAAAAGTATATATAACAGGTTTTAATAGCTTTTAAAAAAGTAAAGTTAATAATAAACCTAAAGAAAAGCCACTTTTATGTTTAAGAGCTGAATTATTTAAAGTTTAAAGTAACCCTTAAAAAGCTTAAAATGTAATTAAAGAAGATAAAGGTAATTAGGGATTAGTTTACTTTAAAGAATTAGAAAGAATTATAAACCTTTATCAGCTTTATAAACTTTTATTACTGTTTTATTAAGTACTTTGTAAAAATTGTAAGACCACTTTATAAACTTATAAGTGAGGGAAAGCTGTTTAAATAAACTGATAGATAGTAAAAGGTGTTTAAAGACCTTAAACACACCTTTATTATAACGTTAGTTCTGGCCCTTTTTAATTTCTTAAAGCCTTTTTAAGTAGAAACAGACTCCTTAAAGTTTATAATTGGTGGAGAACTTAATTAAGTCTAAGATGATGGGAAACGCTACTTAATTACCTTCTTATCGAAAGGGATCTATAGCCTAGCCTTATAATACCCGATCTATAATAAGGAACTAATAGCGATTATTTAGTGCTTTACTAAATAGGTACTGTATTTAAGTGGTATAAAAGAACCAGTTTAGGTCTTTTCAGACTATAATAACTTTTAATACTTCCTAATAAAGGAACTTAACTTATAATAAACACGATAGGTAGAGTTAATGGCCTTATTCCACTTCCAGATTTATTACGTTAAAGGAAAAGATAATAGGTAAGTTAATACTTTTAATCAGAGATAGGATTATAAAGATACTAATCTGGTCCTAATCCTTATTACTATATTTAACGAAATTAAAAACGGTACATTAAAGTATATATTATAAGTGTTAGATAACTAGACGTTAGAATAAACTATTAACATTTATATAAACTTATAAACAGAGTATAATATCTATTAATAATAACAGGACTTTTAAGTAAGAAGGTTAGTGGAAGGAACCTGTAAGTATAAGTGCCCCTTAGGAGACTTCTCAGGGTACCTGTAAAACTATAGTAAGGAATGCTTAAAGTATTTAAATTATAATAAAACCAGTTATTAACTGGAATAGTTATTAAAAGGCGTAAATAACGCACCTAAACTAAAAGTAAAGCTCTAGTATTAAGAGAAACTGTACGTTTATAACTTAGTTAAAAGAAAAGAGTACGTCTAGTAGGTTTATAAGTCTCGATTTAGAGGATATATAAGCCGAGTTAAGATTTTAATACAGGTTTAGTAAACGTATACCTTCCTGGGAATAAAAAAGCTAGTTAAGGAGGTGGTTAATAACTGTAATATCTGTTACAGGAAGTAGAATTAACATTATAAGCCTTATAGACTTCTTAAACCACTCCTTATACCATAGGCGCTATAAAGCTTAATCTCACTTAACTTTATTACTGGGATTTTAAAATCTAGGGACCCTGTTATAGAAGTTACTTATAACCAGATCCTTATAATAGTTAATAAATTAATAAAGTGGGCTTATTTCTTACTAACCTTAAAGGACATAATAGTAAAGTAACTTACTTATATCTTTAAAAAAGAGGTAATTTTATAACACCTTTAATTAGATAATATTATTACAGATTAAAATAAACTAATCGTGTTAAAGTTCTAATAAGGACTAATATAAAGAATAGGTGTAAAAAGTAAGCTTTTAACAGTATTCTACCCATAAACAGATAGTTAAATAAAGTAAGTTAATTAGATACTTATAATATATCTTTAAACTTACGTTAACTTTAAATAAGATAATTAATTTAAACTGTTACTAATAATACAGATAGCTTATAATATAATATTAATTAAGTTAATAAATATGTTACCGTTCTTTACTAATTACAGTAAGGAGCTTAAGCTCTGTTAAGGCCTATTTACTAACACCCCTTAAGCCACAGTCTGTACAGACCGAATGTAAAAGTTATATAACCATTTATAAGCCGAACTTAAGTTTACACGTAAACGAATAAAGAAGTTTACTAATAAACACTAAATTAAACAGCTAATACTTAAAAAAGGACTTTATTATAATGGTGAATAAATTAAGGGACCGACTTTTTAAGAGGGGGATTACGTTTACCTTTTTTTATAAAACTTATATTTAAAATAACTTAATAAAAAGCTTAACTTTAAAAGGTATAAACTGTTCTAAGTTAAGAAAAAGATTACCACCTTTAATTACAAACTAAACCTACTTACTAATATAAAGGTGTAGATTAAGGTTTTTCACATCTTACTTTTAAAACCTGCTTTAAAAGGAGTTCTTTTAAAAAAGAAGATTAAGATTAACATTAATAAGGATAAGTACGACATTAAGGAAGTTATAGATTTATAAAAAGGAAAGAACACATTTAAATATCTTATTAAATAATTAGATTATAATCCTGAAAATAACTTATAGGAATTAGTTAAAAATCTTAAATACCCAGACCTAATTATAGAGTTCCACTAAAAGAATCTAAACTAACTAAAACTAATAATAAAAACTAGAAATAAGATAAGATTTAACATCTAAATTACTATATTAAAGAGTAAGACCACTATGGGACCTAAAGCTTAAGAAACGGCAGGAAACTCTTTAATAAGTATAGAAGGACATTTATTAAAACCTTTAACTAGGGTTATAAGGACCTTAAACTTAGTAAAAAGGTAGGACCTCTAAAGCTTTTAATAAGCTTTACATATAAATAAGCGCTATTAGAGAAAGAAGTTAGTAAAAGAAAATAAGTAAAAGTCACTAAGACTTTTATAAAAAGTTAGACTTATAACCTCTTATTAAAGAAGGTAGTTATAAATTAAATTATAAAGCGACCACTTATTATAAAGACCCCATTAGAAAGTTCCCCTAGTTAAAGGACTTTACATTATTAGAAGGGGCGTTTAACTTAACCTCCTTACTTTCCTAAAACTCTAACAGTTCCACTTTATAATTAAACGCTTTTACAGCCTGGTCCTTAAAATAAGACTGTTACTTATAAAGATATACCAGACGCGCTAACACTTTTTAAAGCTTAATAATGGCTTTATAAAGCTGCTAAGCGGCAAACTTAACTTATAAGTTAAAATTCTGCTTTTTAATAAGAAGAGCCTTTAACTTCACTTTACTAACACTAAAAGCGTCACATTAGGAAGGCCAGTACCTCTTTAAACAGTGGTTATAACTGTCGGACTAGTTTAAAACCTAACAGACGAGTGGAGGGTTAATAGACTTATAAAAAGAATAAAGGGATATTTCACTATTAAACACGTGTGTGTAAATTATAAGGTTTAGATAACGGTTAATATTTTTACCCTGTTCCTATTTTAAAACCTGGGAGCTGGACACTTATTATATAGTGAAATGATAAAAGGAGAAACTTACCTTTTAAATTCTTTATGGGAAAAGAACGTTAAAAAGGGGGAATTATATAACAACTTTATAAGCTGTCACTTAGGCTGGGGCGGCCCGATGAATTCCCCTATAAAAGGAACAGTGTAAAGGGACAGTATATACTGTCTAGGCGTACTAGGCTAGGGGTGTAAAGACCTAAAGCCTTTATAATTAGTAAGGTGCTGCTTACAGTATATTAAATACTTATATTATAAGCAGGAGAGACTTTATAAGCAGAACGCTTATATGGTGTAAAGTGTTTACATAACGAGCACTTACGACATTATAAGTAAGGTATAAAGTACCCCCTAATTAGTTAGTATAAATAGCTATAGTTGTGACTATAACTACTGTAAAGGACTCTAGTTCCTCACGTTAGTATTTAATTATTCATTTATGTTTTACTGTTTAGACTTACCTTTGTGTATTATAGTGATAACGACTTATAGTGATATTAAACCCCCGTCTAGGAGTGCTAGCTTAATAAGCCGTCTTCGGAACGCCCCTTACCTGTTGGCGTCCTGCCATACGTTCTGTCTTAACCCGTGCCAGTCCTCTCAAGGCCTGTGTCGGGTGCAGGTCGTAATATTTAGCTTTTAAGGAGCTAAAGATAACTATATCTACAGGCTGGAGAACGTGGGAGGTGTAAACTAGCAGAAATAATAACTATATATCATTAGTAAAAGCTAGCTATATAAATTCCTTAGTGGTATAACTGCTGTGGTTATTTAAAATAAGGAGGTGTTTATCTTAAGGGTTAGCTGGTTAAGTGGCTGGAAGAAAGATTTTACGGAGCTATTTAATAATAGTATTATCGTTAGTCTACCTGTTTTTAGTTAGTTTAAAGGCCCAGCTTTTAAATAGGGTTAAGTTACGTGAGTATTACTGTTACTAGAGGCTTCTACCTTTAAAAATAATTAGGGTGTTTAAGAACTAGCTGTTAGCTAAAACGTATTTTAGAATAGTCGTTTAAATTTAGTCTTTAAACTTCTTCTTTTACAAAAGCTTCTTACATTTAGAGCTTATAACTAGACTGTTATCTTTAATGTTATTAGCATGTTAGTTTTATTTATATTATACCTGTTCTTTAGTAAAATAGCTTTAACCTTTAAAACCTTTAAGTAATTAAATTAAGGCTAAATAATAGCGTTATAAGCTTAGTTAGCATAGCTTACGTGGCTTCTCCATGGTCTCTGGGTAGAAATGGAAGGATTTTGCTTTAAAAAGCAGCGGTATTAGTGTTTACTAAGGTAGGCTGGTTTTCCAGAGAAAGTAAATATTCTTTTACCTGATTTCCGAATTTGCCTGTGGCTTAGAGGGTTACTAATAACCCCCTGAAAGAGAATCTATTCGGTAAGACGTTCTTCTAAGGCTGGAGAAAACTTTTAATTAGTGATTTGGGCGTAAGGGGCTGGATTGGTGCCTTTGGATCGATAATATAGAGTGTTATGGGGGATGCCGTGGTTTTTAGCCGCATTGCGGAGTTTGCCAGTTTTAGCATACTCCGCGAGGGCGTTCTGCAAATCCAACTCTGCATATGGCTTCATTTGCCAATTTTAAAGCCGTTGGGAAAGGAAGGAAACGGATTGGAATTAAATTCGTGGAGTTGTGGGCGATTGAAATAGGAGAGTTGGGTGGCGAGGGTGAGTCATTCTGACAAATCCTGTGGTCTAAAAGTGGGTTGGTCTAAAAGCCGGTCACCCGACTTACAGGACGACGAGGCCAGCAAGGCGCACCAGGTCGATTCCATGGCGTCCATCTACACCCACTCGCTCTTCACCCTGATTGCCACTGATGGCGCGGATGCTGATTTTGGCCTTTAAGGCGTTGGCGTTCCGCGGCTGTATCCTCCTCCTCCCGTTCTCGAGCTTGGCCCCAATTGCCGTGTGCGTCCGGGGCCAGAGATTGAGAATCATGGTAACTATACGACATGGTATCGAAGGGGCTGGACCTTTCAAGAACGCCTCTTGTTAACGATGGCGCTGGTTTTCTTCTGCGGCTCTGTTGCCTGGCAGTACATGGCCTCGGTCTGGGCTGAAGGCGTTGCGGCCGAGCCTGAGGGCATCCCGCGCGATAATTTATGGTACGAAGAGGACACACCGCAGGCGTTCGGGGCCTTTCACAGATTCTTCATCTTACAACTCACGCCGTGTTTGCTGCCTGATTACCGGCAGTACGAAGGTTTACTCGCGCAGTACTCCGACCGCAAGCTAACGTATCAAGCCGATGGCCTCCGGGCTTTCTCTGGTATCCTTGAAGTCCTGAGCCAGACGTACAAAGGCGGCTTTCGGCACGGCCTCCCGGCCATGTTCTTCCACCTCGCCATGCTCTGGGAGCCTCGCCGTGGCGGCAAACTTCGTGTTGTTGCACCGGAAAGTAACGAGCTGCTTTTCCCAAGCTGGTCGTGGGCGGCCTGGGAAGGATGCGTGATTGGCTCCCTCTATAGTTACACACGACTTTTTTTTCTGGCCGAGTCCGTATTAGTCCCAGATCCTGAGTAAGAGGTGAGCCGTACTGAAGGCCGCCTGAGCCGAGATAAGCCCCGGCTATACTTGCCGTGACTATAAATGGGCCCGCGTGGTTGTGAGAACGATCCTCGGCCCAATTTTAGGGTACCCGGCCCCCTGTACAAAACGGTCGCTTTCGCTACATAATTACCGTTTTCTCTATTCCATCTAAGAACTTACCGTTGCGGTTTGTTTGCTAGTATACCTTAACTAGCCTATAAGATAGTAGTAGTATAGGGGTGCCACGGCGGGCTCTTGCCGTAGCGTGCGCAGCGGAAGTTGTGCGGCTAGCAGTAGTACTGTTGACTGCCGCAGTGTACGCCGGGAGCGTAACACAGTCTTCCTAACATAGCGTCAGTATACGTAGGCCTACAGAGCGCCAGTCGCCCCGGCGGACCCCAAGTGAACTTAATTAGGATTTTGTGCGGACCCCCCTCTGGGCCCCGGGCAAGTACGACTCGGATATCTCGGAAGTGAAATTTGAGCACCGAGGCAGGGCGAGCGCCGGTAGGAGCGAGCAGTAGGAGGAACAGGACGAAGAGAATTCGGAGCTCTCACAGGGAGAAGGACTTCTCCGTCGTGCCCAGCGTCGTCTTAACTTGTTTCTTAAGGTTATCGACTGTGATGAACCTGTTCTCGCGCTTCTGGTCGCTCAGCCCATGCTTTTTGGCGAGCTTTTTGAGCACTGCACACGTCAGCCTGGCCCGGTGCCTCGGTCGCGGGCTGGAGAAGACCCTACCCTGTGCATTTTCCGATTCAGCTTCACATCGAACTTCGAGTTATAAAAAAAAAGGTCAGATCTCCAAAACTCCTCGTGAATTGCGCTGCCCACCCACTTTGCGGCACGATGACTTCCGCTGACTTATAGGGTCTCATAAAAAAAAAACTACGGAACAGGGATATTTTGGGTCACCAGAGCCCACGGCAGGCATTTCCCCAGGTCAGCTGATATTGAATGCTGAACTGTTACTTCTGAAAACCCCACACAAATGCCAGAAACACCCCCTATGGCTGCCCGATCATAGTCTCCACCGTCCCGGGACTAACTGAAATTGTTGCCGTTCCGTCTTCCCCCTCTTCTTCCGTATTTCCCGTGAAGGGATCTCCTTCCTCACGGCTCATACGAAAGCCGACGGGATATCCGTTGAAATGCCGAAGGATACCCTCGACGATAGAGCGAAAATCAAGAGACCTTCTGGGCAAGCGGCTAGTGTTATCGTCCGTCTAACTACAGCTCTTCAGCGTGGAAGACCGTCCCGTACTTGTTTTAACGACTGCGGGCGAACTTCAAGGTGCTCCCAGAGTCAGAGAACAACCCAAGCGGCCGCGTCATCGTAAACGAAGCCAATATTCAGCAGATATGGTACAAATTTCCGGTAGGCAGCAAATTGAGCCATCAGAGCAAGAAACAAGTTTACATCTGTGAAGGCAACTTTCTCACCTCCAGCTCGACCAGTGGGTAGCCTCTTCGGCACCCGCAGGCCCAAGCGTTGCTCTTTACTTTGCCCAGCGGCATCCTGCCCAGCCACGCAAGCTTGTCAGAAACACAGCACACTAGATTCGGTAGAATTGGTGAGGTTGCACACCGCCGAACCAGTCTCTTAGATATAATATCTCTCGTAACTTGTTTTCATCACTAACGCAGGCGAGCGGAGCAGTCTGGATTGTAAAGAAACAGCACAACGGGCGATAATCTAAGTAAACCCCCGTCCTTCCTCCGTTTACCCGTTGCCCTTACCCCTCACTTCGCCTTGGCCTCCTAACAAACCTTTTCACCCCACGGCCAGCTCTGACACCAAATCTACGTCTGTGGTCTGTCGAACTTGAACTAGAAAGATCTGGTGACCGGCTCATGCTCGAGCTGGATCGTAATCTTGAAGTCCGTCCCAACAACCTCCGCTTCTCCAACTTTCGCTTGTCACCTGGCCCGAAACTTGCCGTTTTCTTCATCATATGCTCATACTCTCGGATCATTCTTATGTCTTCTCCTCTCTGCAATGCCGCTTCGTAGTGTCCTTCGTGGTTCCGGATAGCATAGGTATAAAATGGAGGTATCCGGACCCCAACAATCGAATCAGCTGAGTTGTAAACCCTGCCGCCGGCATTTTCGCGCATGCAAAATGCGCAAACAGTGGCAATCCTGATTTGTCCATTGGATGGCAAGAGGCCATTGGGTGCGTCGTCCCGGTTTGCGAAGTTTGCCTCCTTCATGAAGAACTCCTTGACCGTCTCATGTGCAAGTCCAACTTTGTCATAGGTCGTGACTAGAGGCCCAAATAACCTCTTTATGTCTCCAAGGAGATCAATAGTTCGAAAATCTTGTATCTTGAAACTGGATTCCGCGTTGTCTTGGTCGTGTTCCATCAGCTGCTCGTGTGCTATTGCGTCTGCAAGGGTTTGCCACGCCACCGGCTCACGAAGAGCGACGATCCAACCCATGATTTGCCTAGCACGTTCCTTGTTTTCAATGGAGTCCCAAATTCGCTGGTAGACTTCCTGCAAAGTGGAAGGCAGGGAGTTGATGGTGCGGTCGATTCCGACGGGAGAAGAATCTGTCGATTTCAGGAGGAGCTCTGCAACAAGATACACCATAAGGAACATCCCCTCGCTTGCCCGGTTGTAAACCTTCTCAGCAAGGCGCTCTTGGAAATCTTCGTATGCAGGTCGCCGTTGCACCAACTGTTCGACCCAGCTGTTGGTAAACAGTCGCAGGTCATGGCGAGTTTCATCCATCCGATCCAGCTCGATGTGTAGACTTGTTTCCGCTGGTAGTTTAACGCCCTCGAAGTTCAAGTCCCAATAATCTCGGTTCAGGAGAATAAGGGAGACATTGTAGTCTTCACGTAGAAGGATATCCCCGAAGTTGCTGATGAGGTCGGCCTTCTTGGGCCCTTGATCGCATTCATCGAGAGCATCAATGATGCAGACGATTTGCCCGAACACGGGTAGGCCCAATGCCCATCGGAAGATGTCAAAATAGATGCTTGGAAATTCATGATCTCGCTTGCCAAGATAGTTTCTGTCGAAGTGCTGTCGGAGAACGGTACGATCCTCCTTCGAGGAAAATAGTTGTCGAATCATGGACGCCAAGTAACCGTCTGGGGATCGCCGAGTAGCATCACGACCGCTGAAGGCGTAGAACAGTGGTGTCACGCGTGGTGTGCCCTTCTTTTGTTTGTTGTCTTGCTGGTTGTCTTGCTGGTGGTCTTGTTGGCTTTCTTCCGATTGTGTTTGTGGCTGCGATCCATTTGGCACTCGCTCTTGCTCGTATTTGTCCAGTAGGTTACGGTAGAGCGACGCACCAAGCACAGATTTTCCACATCCGGGTTTCCCAGTGATGCGCACCAATCGATGTGGTGTACTTCCGTCAGATTGTTTGTTGAGCTTGATATAGCTCTCGATCCACCCGAGTGTGCCTGGCAATGGTTCTGCAGTTTGCCTAAGGTGTGGCACGATGTTTGGTTCACCAAGGCCAAGCCAGAACTGACGGAATGCTGGATTCTCAACCATCACACGAAGTTCTCGCAGGACGTCTTGGTATCCTTTGTCATCCTCTCTCGCGAATTTTGTCATATCCTTTTGCAACTTGTGTCAGTTAAACGACTTGAAGGATGCAATGATGGCAAGATGTCTGACCTTGTGATTCTTGTGTATGGGGAAGTTGTGTTCGCCAATAAGAATTGCTGAGTCTTTTGGGACGACTAGATCCTTCATGAATAGCAGTGGAAGCTGCTCATAAAAGCACACAATGTGGATCCGGTCGTTCTGCTCTTTTCGGCTCTCTAAGAAGTTGTGGAAATCCTCATTCACTCCAGCCAAGACTTCAGAGTCCCTTTTGAGGATGTCGACTACTTGCTTATTGGTAGACTGCACGGATGATACAATTTTGGCGAGAATGCTGCCAAGGGCAGCAAGGTCCGAGCCATGATGAGGAGTGCCGAGAAAGACAATACCCGCGGTGTTTCTTTGGATCTCTGACAAGCGTTTATGCCAATTTTTGTGCGAGAGGGCCAGGGCTTTTTTCACGACGAGACCACCGAGGCTGTGCACAATGAATATGATCTTTCGGTTGTCCTAGGCTATGTTAATATATCATCTACTGAGAGGTGAGGGGAGACTGGAGTGGCGGGTATGCGCAAGCGACCTACATCGGCAATATCGTCCCTACGCCCGGCGAGGCACCCCAGAAGATCATTGGCATATCCGGCGATACTGTCAAGAGCCGCACGGCCGAAAAAGCTGGCAACATCGGCATCATAGCCAAATGTCATAATCCGGGCGCCTGCCAGATTATGGCTCAGAAGATCACGGGGCCAGTGTTTGCCGCTCTCCTTGTCGGACCATGTCCTATGCGCGTTGCCTGTCAGGCCATGAATGAACACGATGTCGACATAGGCGTGGGGTGGGCTACTGAGTACTTTGATGCCCAAGGAGTTTTCTTCGGTCAGGAGTGTAGCGTCGGCCGATGGATTGGAATGAGGTCGCGGTCCATCAGCTGTCGATTCTGAAGCCCCTTGACTGTCTGGCTCAGCTCCCGGACGTTTTGTGCCCAATTGTCCCCGTAGCCATTGAAGCCGTGCCGAGAGCCGTTTTGCCCAGTGCTTGATGCGGTCCATGTGTCGAGCCTGGTGCTGTTGGATGAAGGAGAAAACCTAACAGAGCGATGGGGCCTGACCGATAAGAATTAGGCACTCAGCTTGGTATAGTGTGCTTCTAATCACATGACACTGATGGGGTCCGCACCAATGGTGGCCGGGCTCGACCAAGGAAATCCTTGGCCCAGCGGCAGGTGCGGGGGTTTTCCCGTTCTGACTACAATAGCTGGCTAGCTACCTGTAGGCTTTGGTCCGTGCGTTTTCTTGCCTACTCTCCTGCGGAGAGTAGGGAAAATAATCGCCGGACAGACCCCTCGACTGCGCGCGTTTTTTTATATGTAAAACACACCAAAACGAAGACACAATCAGCTGCAATCCAACTTCCTATGCCACCACACGCGACTATACGCGATTCTACGCATTTTGCCGATATGCCACCCCTTGTCATAGCTAAAGATGACGTAATCGAAAAGCCCGTAAGCGTACGCGCCGCGCACTGACTCTTACAGGCCTAAGGTCGCTACCAGGCCTAACGTACTCGATCGGCTACTTTTATAACCATTTTTGCGTATGAACTGACTGTTCGCTATACCGCGCGCCTGTTCAAGACCGGCAAGACGTAAATCGGCGCCCACTATAAGTCGTTAAAGGAGAGGGGCGTTTCACCCACTTGATAGCGATCGTTCTATTGCCATAAGCTGTAATGATCGACCTACTACCTGCCCATGAAGGAAGACGCCCAGGAACTCTGTGGAGTAGTATTCTGCGGGCATAGGGTCCATGGTGGTAAGTGGCATAATAGGGATCGCTAAGCTTTGCGAAACGCTGAGTGTAGTTAAGTCCTGCACTTTGGCGACTATTGTTTCTCTATATATTTCACAGAGGGATTTAATCCTCTTTCCTACGCTACACAAGCTACATGAAGGTAAATTCGAACAGGTGTGTGAGATTCTGCCTAGTTGGCTCGAAAGTGCAGCAGTGAGCATCGTCGGCGGCAAAGAGTGAATACGTTAGCCACCGGGCCCATTTCTTGGCCTCCATCTTGAGGTCGGGTTTGTTTGGTTGGAAAAGAGAGATGGGGGTCCTGGGACCCCTATCCAGGCACCGTTTGTCAGAGGCGAGGCCCAAAATCGGTCCCATGTCACGTAAAGTTGCCGATTTTCATAGCAGGGTGAGCATTGGGTGAGCAATGGTGAGCCGAAGCTGAGCCGGGGGTGAGGCGAGCCTAATTTTGGGCTAACCATCTTTAGACGGGACCCACTTATTCTTAGCGACCGACTACCTGAGTAGTTATGATATTTGGGAGGATCCGCCATCAATCAGTCTATACCCGTTGGTGAGGTGGTACAATGTGCAGCCAACCGGGAAGACCGACCTGGTCAACCGAACGGACCATTTGCTCCATTGGATGGAAAACGAGCGCGACAGTGCCGATAACATACCTGACATCGACATGGGTAATTTAAAGATCACAAAGGAGGACTGGGACTGGTTTCTCCACGGCTCTGTAATGCGTGCGTCCTTTCGTTTGCGACCTGCGAAGGCCTGTGCCGGAGAAGATTGGGCTCACCTTTCTTGGGAAGAAGAAACAGCCGACTTTGTTGAATATCTCATAGTTGGCGGCGCTTCAGATGAAACTGTCGGCTTGTTGAAGGTGCCTTCGGTGAGTTACGATCCAGGTTGGGAAGGGGCGCGAAGTTGTGCGAGTGATTGCCATATCCGGCGGGAAAACAGGCGGCGCGGGGTCACAAGCGTTGAAGGAATTTTACCTCCGGGAATGGGGCTTTATCGATGAAATTAAAGAAGAGTCAGAGTACGAGTTTTACAATGTACTATGGGTTGAGAATGGGAGCAACAGTATTGCGTACCGAAGGGAGATTGGGGGAGTATGGAAGGAGGGATGGCACCGCCAGCAGGTGGAAACATAGGATATTATTCTTGGATAGGAAATTGGGACCATCTTATCCCAGGCAAAGTGGTAGCGGGACACCATCATACACTCCAGTCGGTGCCCGAGGGAGAGTCAGAAATATTCCACAGCTTTCACCCACAATACTGCGGCAGCCTAGCCGCGGCGCTCTCATCAGCGCAGACTTGCACCAGCGCAACCTGCAGTTGCGCCAACGCGAGATCCCGTTGTTCCATCGAGTACTTGACCGAGAGCACGCCGCACACGGAGCTCACGATAGTCAAGATGGCCACCATAACACCCGATATCCAAAACAGCGTGAGGTTGAGTAAGTTCCGCTGCTCTGGCCCCGCACGCCAAAACTGCTGTAGGCCATGAGGGGCCTCTTCTAGCAGAGCACTCAGTTGGCGAAGCTCGGCCCGCCAGTACCGGTACCGGGCCCAGTCCGTCGAGCGGGCACGCCCGTAGTCGCCAAGCCCATAAAACGTCAGTATCATGCCCTGTCGTTCGAGCAATGTCGGTGTTGGGGCATCGTGAAGCGGGAACAACAGACTGAGCGTGTACATCAGCTCCTCCAGTACGTCGGTTGCTATCCCGGGCGCGGAGTCGGGGTATCGAAGGTGGTTTATTGCCCAAATCTTATGCTCAAAGACCCAGAGCACTCCCTGATCGAGAGTCAAGTGCTCCGCAAGGTTGCTCGTCCACTTGATTCGCACGCCGTGGTGTGTTATGAGCCGTGCTGCTGTCAGTGCCGGGTCGATCTTGGGTGTAGGTAGGCTGCCTGCCGTGTCGGCTGTGCGTCCTTTTTGCGTGAAGTGTCGTTCTACCACGGAGGTGATGGTGTCAGTCTTCGGCCATGATGGTGTGTCGGCTGGGTGGTACTCGGGTATTTCGGTTTTAATGTCCAGCATTGCCCATTGTCGCGCGGCCAGCTCCAACAGGTGCAGGATTGCTGATTCGGACAGCGGCGATGATTGGGGTACCTCTGGAATACCAGTGCGTTGCTGATCGTACCGCTGTCTGAGCAGCGTTTGGATCTCATGGCGCGATTGGGTCTTTCCCTCGACGACTGTGCGGATCGCGCTTCGGGCGGCCCCCTCACGTAAAGAAAGCCGTCGCTCGATGTCCGCTGCTTGCCTAAGTAGATCCGTCACATAGTGCTGGTACTGCTCTGCTTGGAAGCCCGTCTCGGACAGAGTTGGCCAGATCAATCGGGCGATCGAGAATGTGTCGTCCATACCTATGGTTGTGGCATTTGTGGGTTGACTTAGAGATTGCGCAAATATGGCACTGTGAGCAGAAGCTGCGAGCTGGGTCCGAATCTCGGCGTTAGACTGAGAGAAAATTTTGACGTTGGGCAAGGCTCTGGGCCCTCCTGTAAGGCATTTTCAACCTTCACAGTTTGAACCGCAGCAGCTCGGCGGATGCCGATCGGCGAGTCGCGTCTCTTCCGATCCCAGACTTCAGCTGACGACGGCGCTGCTCAGCCACCCAATCCTCTTTGAAACACACAAAACAGGGGTCATTGGCGCCCTGGTCCGGCCAGCTGCTGCCTCCGCAGGCGGACCCTCGCTCCTTCCAGAGCTGACGAGCTCAAATTCCCATCCTCCAGTTTCCTCCTCAATTTCAGATTTTACTGCTGCTTTCCTGCTCCTCCGCCTAGTGCTCCGAAACAGCGCGCAGCGCGCCGGGTGCAGGATAATGCGAATTCTGCCCGTCACCGACTTTATTCTGTTCCATGCGCGGCCGGACTGCTTCACTGCATGCATCATGGCCCAGACTACGCTCAAAAGCGGGCTTCAGGCGTGGTTCCCAACTCTATTTCGTTCACTGTTTGTAGGAAGTGTTACTACCAGTGATGAACACCAATTCCAGGGATACCTCTCAGCCCAGCCGTCTTCCAGCTCCCAACAAGACCAGTGTGGCGCGAAGGGAGGAGTGCGTGGCCCGTATGACATCGGCCCTCTCGAGGTCTCCTCTCCAAAGATTTATAACGTCGAGCGCGACGTCTTTGTCGCCTGGGATAACAACCCCTATCCGATGCCTGTTCCCTTAGAGGCCCTGGAGATCTTTGATCGAGACATCAAATGGCGACTCGAGAAGGACTTGGAGGGCATCAAAAAGGCCATAGAACGTCGGCGCAAGCCAGGGCGTCGAACATCAGACGACTGGATCTTCGAGCCGGTCAGCATCCGAATGACGGGAAAGGCCAACAACAAGTCGGTTACTCTGTCGCCAACCATATGGATACGCTGTTCCAAAGGGCATCGACGGCATGTGGACCGGGCACTCCGAGAGAGTCCATGTCTCCAGTGGACGAGAAGCACTGGTTTCGGCGAGATTATGGTCAGCAACGCGGCGGAACTGTTTGCTTCGCATTCTGGTCAAAAGCCGCAGTGTGGCGACAGTTGCGATTCGCGGCTTCGAGTTCAGATCCAAAAACCACAGTTCGCCTCATGTGCGACGGGCCTTGAATGCCGCACAACTGTGGCACATGGGACGACGGTGCTGACACAGCGGTATTCGCGCATTGGCGGGGTGATTGCCATCAACGGACACCGATTTGGTTTAACATCCGGACACGGCATTGTTAACTGCATGTTGGACGCGAAGCAGCACAGGGGACCGCCCTGTGGGCGCACTGGCCTTGCAGAGCTCAACGGAGAAGTATCGGAATCAGACACGGACTGCGATGACTACGATGACCACGAGGGGGAAAGTGAAAGCAACGACATCGACGCTGATAGATATGCCGAGTATGCTGCATACAGGCTCAGGCCACAGGCATCCACTCCGCCAGACCTGTTATCACGCTGGTCCGACTGCGAACCAATTGTGGCGGCCTTTGGTGGCCTAAGAACGATCGGCGGCGAGGGGGGTTTTCGTTCACCCTCGAGCCGTGATGTTAACCCTAGTGCCCCTGATCAGCCGAACCCCGACTTTGCCCTGATCGACCTTGGCATCGCCTCTGGAGAGTGGGCCAACAAGTATGAGATTGACGACGGCAGCATCATTCCCATCGCCTCCATCGCCCTCGGCGAGGAGATTTACCGCGATTCTGGCCGCGCGGGCATAATCCTTGGGCCTCGGCAACTCGTCGCCGGCACGCTGATACCTCGCCTTGACGGCGGCCTAGAGATTTGCGGTCTGGCAATACGGACAAACGTCATTCGGTTGACAGAGCCAATTAGTAAGTCCGCCCTCGTTATCGCTCATCGACCGCTCTCACGTTTCTCTAACACTTTACCCCTCCACAGGTCGGGGCTCATCCGGGGCCTGGGTAGTTCGTGACAGCACCCTGCTTGGAATGATAATAGCGGGTTACGAAAACGAGCCCTTTGCACACATGATCCCGATTGATCAGCTGGTCTCGGATATTTGCAGCACGGTTCCTGGGGCGTCGCCTGGAGGGATCAGTTTGCCTCATAACCCTTTCATTGAAGGAACGGTGGCTGCCAAGAAACAATGGCCTCCGTGCGAGCAAGAGGGGAATGCTCGAAATGTTGGTCACGATGAGGAAGTTGACAACGAGTCGCAAGGATCCGTCAGCCAGAAGTCCACGGATGAAGCCTCAGCCGCACAAAACCCCCAGCACTATCGCTTGCGTCGGTTGTCGGTACTCGCCGGCATCGGGGCGGTCATCGTGCTCGCTATGATCGTCAAACTCGGCGCACTAGAATGGCACAACTCGAGAAATGCCAAAGTTGGCCACCTTCAACAGGGCATTGCCACAGAGCATCTAGGAGGCCGGGGTTCGCGGACTGCAGCCTCTACCAGTCCCAGTGCCAACTATGCTTCACCCAGTCCCATACCGAATGGCTCGATGGTGACATTGAACCAGCTGCTTGCTTCTCGACTACTACTTCCCGCAAGCCTTAGTCTCGATCCCAAAAATCCTCACGCGAGGTCTAGACGAGGAGGGTGGCTTGAATTCCCAGACGAAACGCACAGCATGGCGTCAAGTCAACAGATTTCCCCTCGGTCCAGGGTGCGACGACTTGTCCTAGGAGGTGCACAGTCCTTTTCAAACATTTCCAACCATACCTTCAACAGCTACCTTTATTACGGGCCGGTCAGTGGCTCGTCAATCATGTTCGATTTGAGACCTTGGAAGGACCCCTTCGATACCTACGACTGTCCAGCAATATGCGGTAACCGTTATGCAATAGATTTCAACACTACCAGCACTTCTCTGTCTGTCATTGCAACATGGCTCTTTCCTCTTGCGATCCTCCTCAGCCTTCCATTTGAGACGGTGCCTGGCAAGACACTCAGATCGACAGTATCGGCCATTATAAGCTGGTTTGGGTCACCACAGACGGCGCTAATGGCGCTCTTTTTCAACTCATACACATTGATCCAGGCCCAGCTCTTGGTCGACAACGAAGAGCCCAACCAGGCTTGGACCGACGCACTTTACGTGCTCTCCTGTTTCAACCAACTCGAACTCAACACCAAGGAAGAGCAACGACGCGATATGTTAACCACCATGTTCTACGGTCTGTTTCGACCTCTAGGTGCCATGGACGCAGAGGATTGCCCGGACATGGAACTGACACGCCAACTGCTGTACAGTCTTGCTTCCCAGATGCGTGTTCTGCGCCGGCGGGGGATCATTCCGATAATATTCAGTCTTGGCGGCTTCTTCTTGGCATTCGGGTTGTCACTGTCACTGGCATTCAGCGACCTCGGAGATGAACACCAGCCGGCAACCATGTTATCTCTGGGGTTACTCTTCGCTTGGGTGCCTATCCTTGTCGTCTTCTCGGTCGTCCATAGGGACCCCATTTCCTCGGAACGGTCGGCGTACGTCCCCCTAATTACATTTCCTGAGCTTGACCCCTTTCGCGTACGCTAACAGGTTGTTACTCACAGGGAATTGATATCAAGATGGATACACAATGTTGACGCTGTACGCGAATGGGCGACTCAGGGGTCGCCCTCGCAGGTTCCCATCAAGTGGTGGCAGACAGAGCTACAACCACACCCTCGTCACGTCAATGGTGCAACTGGTATCATTGGTCTCCACCGTGCCACGCGATGTCTCGACAACGACTTCTTTTCGGCCGTCACGGCAGAGATAGGCTACAAGTCCGCTCGGACGATCTGCCCTATCCGCCAGTACGACCAACTCGCCAACAAGGCAAGTTACCGACTTGCACACAGCTCGCGTTCCTGGCCGTGGATTGTCACATCACTTGCTGCCGAAGCCATCGTTCTCCTTGGACTATCGCTCGCCTCACTCACAGTAGTTTACGGACCCTGGTCTTACAAGAAGTTTGATGTTCTGCCCCTGAGCTACCTCATATACGGCATACTCAGTTCCATGTCCTGGTATATCACCGCTTGTCCATGGGGACGACGTCGTCTCGGAAAGACACCTACTCGTATCCTCAATTTCGTGTCGTTGGCGTGGCTCGCCTTCACATGCGCTATTGTACTTGAAGTAAGTCTATTGCGTGCCTCACACGAGTTCTTGATACTACAAGATGCGCACGCTAACACTGACCCTCCCAGCCTTCTGCGATGCGTTTCGTGTGCAATAACGGATGCAGACTCTTCCCAACCTACGGTGTGCGTTGGGGTGGTTACGCGGATTACATGGACTTTCTAGATTTCACGTTTTACCACGACCTCAGCTTCCAGCACACCCTGTATTACCGCTTGGTGATAGCTGGAATAGGATTGCTGGCACCCCTATTGTCGGTGGGAGTTGCGCTACAGTGGCATCGAAAGCTTCAGCCACTGTTCGAGGTCCAGCGGTTAGAACTTAGGCGGCCGTGGATGAGGATGGATACTCAGTGGCTAATGTGATGCTTTGATGCATTCTAGGTATATCTCACCGGATGTTGTTCATCTGTTCAAGGAACTGAATGAAAGCCCTAGGGCTGAATCGTAGTAAAAAAGCCCTGTTAACACTAAATGTTCTGGCAGACAATGGATCCCAGAGAAGGTCAGTCTGCTTCCAGTCTTCATGGTGGGCCTCCACAGAATCGCGAGATTTCGAGTCAAAGCAGATAGGTATCAATCGCGCCGTAGATAGCCTAATGAGAGCATGTTGCTTGTAGATAGTAGTACTTTCTGCCAGAACTCTTATGAATCTCTAGTCTATATTAGGTGTGTAGTTAGTATCAGACTTTGGTTAGAATCGAATATCTCCTGAGTTATTCAGCCTGGGCATCCAGGCGATAGGAATCACATATCCGTACATCAACCTCCTCTTATCCACAGCCTCATCCCCGCCATCTTTGCTCTCGCCGCTTCGTTCTGGAAATAGGCTGGAATAACCTCTTCTTCGCCGAAGTGCCTGCGGTTTTGCTCCGGTCCGCGAATGGGGCTCATGAACTTCCTGACCGGGTGAAGTGCGTGATATTTTATGCGGCGTTTGATCGATCCGTCGTTGGTGTATGGCGCAACTATGTTGCTCACTAGCGGCAGCCCAAGCTCCAAGTTGCGATCTCCTTTGGTAGGAAAGACGAGCTTCGATGCTTCCGGCCCATCGCCATCGAAATTTGCACCATCATCGCTGCTGGAAGCGGCACCTAGGTCATCATCCGTTTTGTCATCACTGAGAGTCAGCTCACACCCCAAACTTTCGAGGTGTTCCAAGATTGACTGCTGCCTCTGCGTCTTTCCGGCGAGAGGACGGGGGTAGGTGAAAATTTCAGGCCATTTGAGACTGCGTTGTCCAGCTGCGATGGCAGCCATGGCGACAGATTGATACTCTGATGTACGGAATGCGTGGTTGGGAATATTGATAAGATTGCAGAGGTGGACCCTATCTGTTTGGAATGGTGAAGTATTCTAGGAGCAAGGACGGATAGTGTAAGGGTGTGGAGGCGTGCGCCGCCGAATGTCGATGGAGGTTGTTGCAAAATGCGGGCTGGATGGCGTGATGGTTGACAGCAGTTTGGCCAACATGTCCAGGTCGTTTGCAGACTCTGATGCCATGAAGCGTATTGAGAAAAGCAACCAAAATTGGTGCTGGATTGCGTGTGTGTTGGTCTATCTCCTCGATTGGCTCGGCAATGCGTGTTAAGGTGCGGCTGAAGAGCAGTTCGTCGGGCATCAGGGCTTTTGGCTTGATCGTGGCGTGCGTCGCTCGCTCATCCGCCTATAGCGGTTGAGCCTTTGAATCTCACCGGTGTCGCAGGCAAGCCATCAGGGGGCCAGGCCATTGGCAAGTGCATCTCAGCTGCAGCTGCAACCGCAACTGCACCCTTGATGGTCTGACCTCAGGTGTTGCCCGTGGTGCGTTTGCCTCTCGCTGTTGGCAGGCGCAGCTGCCGATGGTGCTGGGGTATAAAGTGGCAAATGCTACCAAAGGAGTGGGCGACCCGTCGGCATTCTTCACCCATTTTCTCCCCTTTTCTCAAGTGACCGATTCCATACACATCATCCCTCACGTGAGCCATTGACGACATCATGCCTGTCGAAGATTATGGCGTCTGGAAGGCTTCACCTGTCAAGTACACCTACGAGACACACAAAGATGATCCCAAGTCCCCGCATCTCTCTCTTATCTTCGCCGACAACGAGAGCGGCAAGGGCCGTGCCGCTGTTAACATCAAGTCGGGCGACCCCAATGAATCCCGCCTCGCCTCCTGGATCTTGACTGATTTCCAGCACCCCATCACCCAGAAACTCACCCCACTCGATGTCGGCTTCCATCTCCTCGCCGGCACTCGCGATCAGGGACCCGATGGCTTTGCCCTTGACTATATCCGCGGCAACCTCTTCCAACGCAAACAGGGCCGCATCCTCCCTCACGACATCCCAGGTCAAGATAATGATATCCTCGACGAGCTGAAGCCTGTTCTTGACCAGGCCATCGCCGCCAAGGCCACCGTCTACATCTTCGGCTCCCATTTCAACAACGGCAAGGGTATCCACAACAACCACCAGAACCAGGGCAACCCCAAGAAATACGCCAAGGACAATGGCATCTATCAGGACGGTGGCATTCTTATCGAGTTCGAGGACCATTGGGCCGCCATCTTCATCGGATTCGCATCCCAGGCCATCCACACAGAAAACGGCCCCAAGGATGCCGGCTACCCCTTGCCGAGAAAAGATTACCAGACTTGGGCCGACTTTCTCCTCCCCGAGGGCGAAGAGGAGGACCAAGGCCGCGTTGATCTCGCCGATACTCCCGTCCTCATTGTCTCCGCGGTTGTGAACCCCGAGGGTCCGGACGGCCAGCCGGGAGGCGAGCCTGAGACGGTGACGCTGAAGAACCGCACGTCTACCGCGGTTGACTTGACGGGATGGAGCATTCGAAATAAGAATGACCAGATCGCTGCACTCCCTTCGGGTTTGAGCATTGCCGCTGGAGCATCGGTGACGGAAGTTGTGGGCGTCCCCTTGTCCAACCAGGGCGGAACCATCACGCTTCTCAATGCTGGAGGACTCAAGGTCCATGGTGTGGCCTACACCAAGGCCCAGGCGAAGGAGGGCGCTACGGTTTCGTTTGTTTAGTGCCTGAGGCGCTTGAGGTGAACTGATGACTTCATAGCCTTCAAGGCATCATCTTGTGTGGGAACCGGCTCGGCCACTCCTCAGCAAAGAAAAACAAAAGTTTGATTTTTGTCTCATCTCCCCAGCCCCAATAGAATCAGAATGAAGAATGAAGACTCAGTATCAGTTTGCAAGGCCATTTGAGACTTGGGGGTTTTCCAGGCGCCACTCCAATTGTCGACACCGACATCGATACTAGGCCCGGTGCCGGTGGGTGTAAAACGGAGAGTGAAAACGTTAGCCACCAAGCCCATTTCTTGGCCTCTATTTTGAAGAGAGGTTTGTTTTGTTTAAGAAGGGGGACTGGGGTCCTATTTCTGGGACACCCCTATCTAGACACTTTTGTCGGAGGCGAGGCCCAAAATCGGTCCCATGTAGCGTAAAATTACCAACTTTCATGGCAGGGTGAGCATCGGCTGAGCAATGGTGAGCCGGCACTGAGCTGAGAGTGAAGCGAGCCTGATTTCAGGCTAGCCATGCTCAAACGGGATCCAGTTCTTTTTAGTCTGAGACTACCGAGGAAAGCTTAAGTACGTAATGCCATCAACAAATCAAAGACCCCACATGCAGCCAAGCCCGACAATACCCACCGGGGCAGCCAAAGCCATGCAGCTTGTCGCTGAATGTAGTGTCAAGTCAAGTCTCTCAGCCGCAACTGACTCCGCTGTTGCCTCCAGATATGGCTCGATCTTGGCGCGACTTTACAGCGAATATCTCCGGATGTCTCAGAACTGGCCCAGCAGAAGATAAGGGCCAGAGCCTCGCCAGAAGAAATAACTTCCACTGTATGACGCCTGATTTCCCCGCTCATAATCGGTGAATAAAATCCCTCACCAGTCCCCAGTCCGTTTTACTGACATTCATGTTCATTTTGTGATTCCGAATATCTTCAGCGTTGCAATTATGGTCCTTGTCTTGCTCCTCTTCATTCCGCAGCTCTGTTCTGCGCTTTCGCTCACCGCACAACAGCGTCGTTCACAACACGACACTTTATCCACAAAGCCCAAACTCTTACCCAGAGGCGCCGTACCAGACGGCGTCTGGTGGACCTTATACGGCCTCCGCAATACCCTCCAACTGCCGGAATGCGCTAGCGACGCGTGTCTTAACGCAGAGGTTCTGGCAGAAAAGTGCGGCTCGATGCAGTGCACCGTCTCGATATTTTGGGGCTCCTTCTGCTTGTCGCAGGCGTTTTTAATCAACTCGACCTGCGCTCAGGGTGGCGGTATCTTCAACTATACGACGTGCAGTGAGTCTTGTACTCTCTCGCGCGAACGACCACTGCTCTTGCAATGGTTCAACCAAACCTGGGGGAACGCTACCTGGGAAGAAGGGGGCGCGTTGCCGGCGAACTGGACGACTCTGTTATCTCCAGTGTACGATGATCTACTGCCCTGGAAGTGGGCTGTCCATGGGGGCACTGGAAGCAAATGTCCTTCAAGTAGCGAAAAACTCGGCGCTTTCGCGGCGATAAATGTGGCTATGGCACTGGCTATACCTCTGCTTGGAAGACGCACGATCGTGAACAAGATCACATTTGGGATGCTCGGCAGGAAGGACACGGCGACTTTCATGCTCCTGGGGCCACTAGGAGGCGTGCTTCACATCCTATCAAACATGGTCAACGCGTTCCTCGTTAACAAGACATCGGGCCTCTCTTCGAAGCAGGTTGCTGAACTTATCTTCCTCTGGGCTACCCGACCGCGGTTTGGATGGTTCATAGCCCTCGGTCTCACTGGGTACCAATCTCCTCAACAGCTATACCTTGCATCCGGGGCAAGCATAATGCTCGCGGAGCTGATCATGCAGCTTTGTTCCATGTATGCAATGGGATACACGGCGCAGCATGCCCGGCTACAGGGGTTCTATACCGGCGACGGACGGGTGCAAACGCACCCGCAGGGCATCGACGCGCTAATTATGTATGCTGGAGCGAGCCTATGGCTCGTTGTGATGGTATTTGCGTTCGCGGCATGCTTTCTGCCGGTGAGGGAGATCTATGAATACGTATTTGACAGCCTGAGTGGAGACTATCGGGAGTTTGCGCGGATTCTAGAGCTAGTTCGAAGGAATTGGCCCGGGTGGGTAGCAAAACAGCGGCGAAACGGAGAGCGAGGCCAGCGCGAGCAAAACGTCAGCAGACGCAGCGAGCGACGAGTGGACGGCCTTGATATCCAAACTCCAACGATTGTGGAGACACCGGGCACGGAATGGATCCGAGATCGTTTATCGCACTGCAGGATGACGCGGGGAGCAGTAAAGGACGGGCTAGCGCGCCTTGATCCCTCCGGTGTCTATGACTCGGCCAAGGAGGTATCCATCTGGCACGAAACCCTCCAGTCCTTGGCCACCGAGTGCGAGTCGATCTCGAAGACTCTGCTCGAGGAAGCCAAGTATGCTGGAGGAGAGGACCCGCAGGATCCTAACTGGATATCTCACAATTACACGGAGGACATTTTTGGCGCCACGGCGAAGTATCACTACAGCTCCCAGTTCGCCAGTCTTGCAAAGCAGTGCGAGGAAGACATTTCGAAATGCAAGGAGTTGGGCGATCTAATTCGGAAACGAAAGGCCGTTCTTACCATCAGCTGGGTACTCCTGCCGGCGCTGCTGGTCGCTTGGATTGCGCAGTGGCTCTTCTGGACGGGGTTTGTAAAGCTAATGGGAGATCGGTATGCTTATCCGCCTCTTGAATCCATATGATGTTTTTGGTTTGACGAACTCGACAACAGGTACTCCCCGCCGAGCTTATGGTTGCTAGTCGCCAACTGGATAGCGTTCTCTCTCTTTGGTACGTCTGTCCTGACTGCTCTCCGGGAACGAAAGCATACTTTGCAATGCCGAATATTCCAAGTTCAAATAAAAGGGCAAGTAATCTAACATGTTTGTTAGGTGTACTGATTGGTGGTGGGTATTGAGAAGCACACCTGTTCTCCAACTAAAAATGCCTCTGCCTGCGCTGTGATATCGAAAAACGGACAATCACTCTGGTTCCCTTCTTTCATACCTGCAAAGATCGTCCCTATCACGTACGAATTCCCCCTCTTATCAATAGCCACATCCTGAAGCTTAGACTGTTTCACGTTAGCTACAGACATTAGATTCACGCATCACAGCTCGTGATGGGAGCGGGTCAAATATTTAACGAGCCAGTAGTCTCCTGTGGTGTTAGCGCTGCCCGCAAGGAAGGCGGGCTAGGAGTCTAACACTAAGGAGAGGACTCCAGAGGATGGGGAGAGGTGCAGGCCGGAGGCGTGTTCATCGAAAATATCGGAGATACCGGGGAAAGAGGTGATAGAGAGGGTGGTATTAGTGTAGGGGGAATAGGTTGTGGTAGTGCCGCTAAAGAGAGAGTTGAGAACTTCAGCGAGGTTTAAACTTAAGGAGAAAAAGGGGGTGGTACCTGATGTATAGGAGGCAGGTGGTGGGGTCGAAGCGCGCCATATCGGGGTAGAGTTGCCATTGGTGGATATTAAGCGTGCCGTTATTAAAAGGCGGGCAACGGCTTGAGTGAATTTGAACGCGGTTGAAGAAACTCAGTGCGAGGGCGATACTGGGGAAAATTCCCAAGGCGAGACTGCATTTCAGGAGAAATGAAGCCATTGTGACCTAAAGTTTTCCTCTGGAAAAGTGAAAAAGCGGGGGACTGGCGTCGAGCTGACCGGAGGGAATGCGCAGGTACACACATTTATGGCCCTTAGACAGAGGCCGACTCAAGTCTCCAGCGGTCAGGTAAGTAATATGAAAATCCAAATAGAGTCGAGACTGCTAGTTTTCAAAAATGGGACCCATTTTGGCCATTTTTATGTATAAAACTAGAGTTGAAGTGACTTGGCAGACTGCGCCTCAGCCTGCCGAAAATGGTAATTAGGGTGGGTAAAGGTGAGCCAGCATGAGTAAATTCTGAGCATCGACTGAGCTGATCCTGAGCCAAGGTTAGCAACGCCACATATGCTCGGTACGAAAATGGAAACTTTATGTGCGCAGATTCGTCGCACATTACAGTATCAAAACCCTCAAGAAAGTTTTCCAACGTCAGATATAACGTTGAAAATCACAGTTTCTCCTAACCTAACAGTCTCACTTATTCTGCTATGCTCAGGGCAGAGGGCCAGTCAGTCAAAATCACAAAGACACAAGCTCCAAGTCGGCCCCCGTGGCTGCAAGATGATCAATTTACTACCTATCGTAGAGCCTGGAGCCATTCCCCCACCACTCGTGACATCCCCCATTTCTCCAACGTCACCCTCAAGCCGTCGGCGTTGCTGTCGCCGGCTTTGTCGTCGTCGCCATCACCGTAGGCGCAGCCGTATTCCACGGCGCCCTCTTCCCACTCGCACTCGCCAACAACGCCGAGACACTCGTAAACGCCGGCTTCGGCCTGCTCTGCTTATCAAATAGGCACGAGTCCCCTGCACCCGAGAAAGTCTGCGGAATCCAGCTATGGGCATCACCGAAGCCCCACACCGTGATGCCAACGCATCGCGGGACGTCGAGACACGACCCGACCATGTCCACGTACTCCTTGGCTTGCATCTGGAGTCCGGTGGAGTTGGAAGGGAGGTTCTTGATGCGGATGTCGAGCTCGGTGTAGGCGACGTCGAGGCCGAGAGCTGTGTATTTATTGAGTGTCCAGGTGAGGTTCTCGCGGGAGGGGGTGCGTCCGATTGTCATGTGCGCTTGGAGCCCGACGCCGTGGATGGGGACGCCGGCGGCTTGCACGAGCTTGACGATGCGGACGGCACCGTCGGCTTTGACGGGGAAGTATTCGAGGTTGTCTGGGGGATGTTAGCGATGGTCTTCACTGGCTTTCAGGTGGTGCATACAATCATTGTAGTAGAGCTTGGTGCTGGGGTCTGCAGCCGCAGCAAACTTGAAGGACAAGGCAAAGTAGCTGTCACCGAGCGCCTTCAGGAAGGGGTTGTTGCGATAGGTACCGTTGTCCTCGAGGGCCTCGTTTACAACATCCCAGGCATAGCATTTGCCCTTGAAATGGCCCATGACGTTGGAAATGTGCGTCTGCATGACGGAAGTCATGCTGTCCTTCGTCCACGATCCAGACGATACCCATCCTGGCAGTTGGCTGTACCACACCAGCGTGTGGCAGCGCATGAGCATCTTGTTGCTGATAGCCCTGTTAACGATGGCGTCGGCCGCTCCGTACGAAAACCGACCACGCGAGGGCTCGGTGGCGTCCCATTTCTGCGCATTGTCGGGCGTGTACTGGCCGAAGTTCTTGATGTCGTTGGAGAGCTTGTAGTACGCCGAGTCGCTGCTATCGCTGGGGCTCACCGCCGTGCCGAAGTAGAGGAGTCCGGCATCTTTGGCGAGCGCGTGGAGCTGGCCAAACACCACAAGGGGGCCTGCCACGAGGCCCGTGAGAATCGCGATCTTCATCTTGGTTGATTGTCCGACGACACTGGCGGATGACCAAACAAGCCTTTGAAAAGCTGCATGTGTTTGTCCTGGGATGGCTCGAGTATAAGAAGGCGCGGATAATTTGCTGGAATCCCAGCAGTTCGGAATGCGAGAACCGCTCGTGAGTGGCCCCAGGCAATCTATTAGAGTCAATTGGCGCGGAAAGGGGCAATATAAAACCGCTTAACCGGGCCAACTCGAGCGCGCCGAGTCCCAATTTGGTGTATGGATAAACGTTACAGTGTCTTGGCTCCCTGGTTGCAGCTGAAATCCGCTACCCCGGTATTCGGCTAAACAGCCAAATGAAATGCTAAGACCGAGAAAGCAACCCGGAGCTGCGAGTGAGAAAGTCGGGGAAAAGGACCAAATGCCATGACGCACATCTCCATGGCCAACCAATCAAAACTATCTACTCCAAGTCTATCAGTCCGATACATCGGCTGACAATGCTGGAGTTGCTACTCTGAGATGCGCCCCAGTCAGCGACTTGCAATGCGTCTCGAGACGAAAACCACCACCAAACCATTCGTAGCGGAGCAGGTTCTGACGGTACCTGGGTATTCGGATGATGATTCCCAATCAGACGTGACTTGGGTCGGGTAGGTATACCATAAACGTTGTTTCCTTCGGGCTCCTCCTTCTCAACTAAAAACAAAGACTTCCGTCATGATAAATATATCTGAGGTCAAAATCAAGTTCACTCCTTCTTCTTGGCACTCCCTAACACCTTTCCCTCACCCCTGGCATCTCAGCGCGCCAATCTCTTGATCTCTGCCTTTTCCTCCTTTGTCAACTCCACCACCTTCTCTTCTTCTTTTTTCTCACCCACCGGATTCTTCCCCAGCACTCTCCCATTAGGCCTACTGGCCCAGCGTACCTCCGTCACCTTCTCCTCGCTGACTAGCAGACCATATATGACCTTTTTGAAGAAGAGGCAAAAACACTGCTATACAGCTCCGTCCTTGCGGATCCTCGGGAGTGCCTTCTGGATCTCATCAACAAGTTCTGTGTCGCTGGGCGGGGCGGCGGTATCTTTGAGAGCTTTGTTCAGGCCCTCCAGATCGCCCTCCAGCATCTTGGATATATTTTTTCATGCTTCACAAGTCAGCATATGTTTGAAATGCAAGTATTGGAGTGCAAACCTACGATGGCAGCGAAGGCACTGGCGACTTGGGCCGGGTGGTGGTGGTGAAGGTGCGGGCGGCGATGGGTTTGGCGGGCGTGGGCTGAGTCACCATGCTGGGGAGGGTCGGGAGAGCGAGATCAGGCGGCGGCGAGATGGCTGTCGAGACAGCGAGGAAGAAGACCGCAAGCAGGGCAAGAGCGACGGGGATGTGGGAGCGCATTTTGTATTTTGAGAACAGAGGCAGAAAGGTTTGAAAACCTCTTGTCCGCCGGGTATGAGCGCACCCGTTGCTGGGGACCAAAATCGGATGGCATCGGCGCCGCGGGGTGTCCATGATTTTATCCTACATGGGGTTCCAGGTCCTCGCGCCTGCCGGCTTGCTGAGCGAATCATGGTCATTGTTGAGAGGATCATGTTCATTATTCCTCCCTTCTTCCCCGATGAGATGGATGGAACCAAGGTTGAGACGGAAGGAACCAAAGTCGAGATCGTGTCCTCCGCGACCCATCACTTCGTACGTACCTATCCTGCCTTATGACCATTCCATCATAGAAATGTCACCCGCCAAGAGACCCTGATCTTCATGCGAGCAGGGTGAATGCGCGGGAGGCTCACGATGAGGAGCCGAACAATGCACCAACTCCTCTCCAACCTCATCTACCGGGTGCGAATGTTTCACTGTCTCGGCGCCAGCCCAAAAATATCAAGTATTGAACCCTTTTATCTGGCTGTCTTAAGTGATGTGTGTTAAGGGTTCAACTGGAAAAATGGCTGGAATCTCATATTCTTACACGGGGCAAGCAACCAGGCTGATATGTTGGAGTACTGAGGAATAATGATGAGAAACTGGTGTAGGATCGAAATTAAAAACGTCTCCCCAGTGCATCCCCTAACTGTTTAGGCCATCGACATCCTTCACAGCAATTCTAACTCTAGGCACTTTGAAGATTGTGCAGCAAACCCTCCTCAGGTCTCCTTTGACGTGCCTAAAAGGGCCAGAGATACCACACGCACCATACTGCGAAGAGGCAAAAAAACAGATCCCACAGACTTAGAGACTCATCCTTTCCCACTCTTCCCCTTTCTTTACTTCCCCCCTTCTTCTTTTTCTCTTCTTCCTCATGCTCATCCTCCCACTCCCATTTCCCCCTGCTCCTCTTCTCCATATCCACCGCCATCCTCTCGCCCAGCTGCCCTATCTCCATCCTTCCTCTCACCCTCCT
>Ga0247760_1000374_pt1 | contig 49397 bp, 58 predicted proteins | sample UWRJL171409R4_FD_179936 | JGI IMG/M metagenome (GOLD analysis project Ga0247760, IMG submission 179936) | Plant litter microbial communities from Arlington Agricultural Research Station in Wisconsin, United States - UWRJ-L171-409R-4 | ecosystem: Environmental > Terrestrial > Plant litter >...
AAAGAAGAGGGCTTGGAAGTTCGACGAACCGCCCGAGGAGCCTCCACTGGTGAGACCTTGGTTGAAAGGATTCCAGAGATAGCCGAGAATGTTGTTGTTCGTTTCGGCGGCCTTTCATTAGTTAGCGTTCACGCGTACTCTGCGAGCAAGGATCTCGCACCCATAAGGTCTGCATCAGCGTGGTCTGGAATCCCCAAGGTCAGCCCACGTGCGAAGAAACCATCGAGAATTGGGGGAGAAAGATGCGGGGGTTTCTTGAGACCTTGCCAATAGGAACCGCTCCCAGGCTCCAGAGTTCCCGAACCAGCTCGCTCTCAAAGTTTCTCTCCTTACCCGTACCTCCCTCTCCCTCAAATTCCCCGATCCAGCTAACAAACCCCATCGACGTCTCCAAGCCTTTGACGTGGAACAGGTCCTTGAGGGTGACGGGAAGACCATGCAGAGCTCCGATGAGCCGCTGGTGCTTATCAAAATGCTCATCCAGCATTCGGGTATGTGCAAGGGCGCCCTCGAATCCAATCTTGAGCAAGATGCTGCTGCTCTGGTTCAGAGATGAAAGTGTTACTCGAAAAAGACAAGGGCCAGGGTCATCGAAGATGGCGGAGGCAGGGGAGAGAGGACGAGGCACACAAGCTGATGGGCAAAAGCAGCACTCTTGCAGTAGGCTGTCACAACCTGCAGCGCGCTAAGCGAGCCGTTTGCCATGCGGGCTCTAAGATCGGCGACATCATAGGAGGTGATGTGGCGCGTCTCCGCATCCAGAAGACGCTCGAGGAAGTTACCGGCGATCTGCTTGCTCGACTTTGCCCTCAATATCACATCGACACCGAGTCTCCAGTCCTCTGGAATCTTGGAACGGCCCGCAACGAGCTTATCGGCGACGACTTGCTCCCAGGGGCGCTGTGGGCTTGTCGGTGCCATGGTCACGGGCGGTGCCATGGTCACGAGCGGTGTTGGGCCAGAACCGTACTCGAGCAGGAACAACGTGACAAAGGTGAACAAAGCAACGAAGACTAGATTTGCCGAATCCCTCAGCAGAGCGGCGGTATGTTTGCTGTGATTCGTCTTGAGAAAAGGCCCGACAAAGGTACCCACTCTGAATGCCTTGGTAGTGGATACGGACCCCAAGATCGGGCAGAATGCGAGGCTTCCAGGTCAATGGGAGGGGACATATCTGCGTATTATGGCCGCCTAGAAACCCTCGATCACCACAGCATGACCCGTGTTATGCCAAGTTGTGGTGGGACATGGGGCGCGCATGTAACCCAGATGCCAAAAAGCTCAGAGAGTACTCCGAGCCAATCAAAGACCATCGTTATTAAAGGGGCCCGATCAGAAATGCGGTTGCACTAAATCGACATAGCCTGAAGTGTCACACGGTTGAAACAGGGATCCGAGTTAAGTCATGTAAATGCAGTATTTCCGGAACTTGCACTTCTCGTCGAGAGAACTTGAAACCGAAGCTTCGGATTGGATCTCGCATCTTGCCTAGTGGGGGGAATTTGGGGGGGAGCTCTCACCGCAGCTTACTCATAATCACCCCGGGGAGTTAGGCCATCACAACCACAGTGGGATAAGACGCAGACGCTACGCCACTCCACTGACAAACGAGAATTCAGAGCACCAACCATTTTCGGGCTGATTTGGATCTTTGCGCTAACGATGTACATACAAAGCGAAGAATCTCGAAAAACCCCTTAGCGGGCATGACCCCCCTGAAAGAAACTTGACCTAGCGATCTTACAACAGGGAAAGAGGGGATGAAAAGCGTTACCTCATGATATATAAGAGATATACAGGAACCCGAGCTACTCCAGACATTTGACGCACCGCTCTATTTATTTTTGTGAGACATCACAATATGTGTGAGGCTCGAAAATGGTGGAAAACGCAATCCATTGCGGACCTATTATTGCTGCTGCTGCTGCTGCTGCTGCTGCTGCTGTTGTTGTTGTTGTTGTTATTGTTGTTGTTGTTGATGATGATGATGATGATGATGATGATGATGATGGTGGTGGTGGTGGAAGAATTCCAGCCAACGGAAGAAACTACTTTATTCTAATGGTGGGCTGGAGCAAAGAAAGTTTTGTGTGGGCCCACACGGGCTTCTCGCATGTTTTCTTGGAGGTGTAGCACCAATGTCTCCTCCAACCCCGGAACCAACTCGAACAAGATCAACAGCAGGAACCTTGGGTTTGCACTCCCTAAAAGCCGAGCATCTCGCCGAGGCTTGGTCTGATTCAGCCATGGGGGAAGCAAGTTTGTCGGTTGCAGATAAGTTAACCGACATGGAGGTGGCGTCGGTTACATCTCCCGTGCCGAGCCGCTGTCGAGCATCTGCAAAGTCCAAGGGCGAGAAAGTACCTGAGGAGGTTACTTCCACCGATTAGCTGGGTGCATAACTGGTGGAGAAGTGGGGGGCACCCTTGAGTGAGGAACGACTACCATTGCAACTAATGAGTGCTGTGTAAGGCCGGCCCGGGTGGGCCGGGTGGGGTGGTGTTGAGTGATAGCGGGATGGTGGGGTACCCGATTGTGTTGCCATGTTGAATGTTGTTATGCAAATGCAGGAGTGCGCGCCAACGCAGGGCTAACTTTGCAGCTGTAATTGAAGAAAATCACGGGCGGCGGCGGTTTGGCACTGTGATTATAAACCTTCGGACGCAGCTATAATTGGAAAAGATGTAGGCAAAGGCGCCCTCATATGTATTACTGGCCTCAACCGAGGTACACCGACATTTCGACCCTCATGGAGCCACAGACTCATGCCGCAGGAATGTCGGAAACACTGCCACTTCAAAGGCGTCGCATACATTGGTTTGTTCAAACGAAAAAAAGCCCATCGTGGCCGCATGCAAATCTAACAGCAGATTTGGGGAAACTGCTAGTAACGGCAGTGCCTGGCCCCATCATGATAAGCCACTCGCTGTCGCTGAACTCGTAGAATAATAGCCAATAGGGGGCTTGAGTTTAAATCTCTCGGTGAGTGCGCTAAAATCTAGGTGTACAAGTAGCCAATGAGAACACGGCACTATCGCCCCGGGCTAGGCAAGTGCATGCATATACATGTAAATGTAATGCATATGCAGGATCTCCCCACTATATCAGCCGATCTGCCGTCTCTCAACTGATCAAGTTGAGTCGCCCAAGATAACGTGTTGGAAATCCAGGAGAATAGGCGTCAATGAGCCGGGAGCATCCTGGGCGGCGCTATGTGCGTAGCAGAGCGATTTCGCGATGACGGCGCCGAGTTTGGTCGGATCATGGGTGTTGAGCTGGGCCATATACATCCAAAGACACGACAGCGAGGCTCTGGCATGAAACCGCTCATCCGAGACGTCCAAAACGTCCATGTCCCAAGTTCCTCCACTGGCAAGAAACTCCGCCACCGTCCGGTGGATGAACATGATGTACGATCCGACTATGCCGTCCTCCATTGAGTTAATTACCAGAAGGGCGCATTCTCATCTCGAGCAAGCCACCGCATCGGCTATTTAGACGCTTGACGAACGTTTCACAAATATGAACAAATTCAGCGACCGGCGGCCTTTTGAGAACCGAACACCCCATCAGTTTGGGACGGTAATCGTCAAGAATGGCAAATACGGCAGTTGGAAGCTCACTTCCCAGCTCGTCTTTGAACGGTTTGGCCGTCTCCGCCGGGTTGATGTTTCAAGGTGTGCAACGTTTGACTGAGGAACGAGGGGCTCAGGAGCAGTGGAAGTGCAGTTGCAAAGTGACTTGATTTGGTAGAAAAGAGGAGTGCTTCGCACTCCCCAGTTATATACAAATGGAAGCTCCCTGTGTGTGGGGAGAGCACATGATCCAAGGCCCCTGCGCGCCTAGCGAGGCGGCTGTAGTTCGACACAAGGTGACATCGATCTTAAGGGTTCACCGTGGCATTGGAGAGGGCGGCATAGGTCGAATATATTGGCTGTGCCCGATAAACATTCATTGAGGCGTGCTCCGAGGAAGTTAAAATACTCATATTCTCTACAATCGCTAGGACCAACGAAAATTTTCTTGTGGACAGGGATTCGGTGATGCAAATCGCGCCAACATGGTTAGCCAAATGGACTACAACACGCGTAGAGGACATGGCATACTGCCTCTTGGGGCTATTCGATATTATTATACCGTTGCTTTACGGAAAGCGCACACAACGTTTGCGCATCTTCAGGATGAAATAATCAAAGTCTCCAACGATCAAAATAATTTTTAATTGGTCGTGGACTCCCGACGTTCATAAACACTGGATCAGCCTACTTGCGTATTTAATTACCAAGTTAGTTTGCGGCGGCGGAGTTCAGCTACCACATGGAAAGAGTTCTTTAGCTGCATGAATGAAGAAAAAAAGAAGATTGCTGCTTCCATATCACTGCCATTCATCTAACTTCTCCAACAATGCCGGTAAATGGATGCCAAAGTTTTCCGAGAGGGCTGCATTGTCATTTAAATGAGAACAAAATCTTGCGGCTGGTATCCTCGAGTCAGAACCTCCCCAGTCATAAAACCATCAACATAACATTCCCTGACGAACTTGAACATAGCTTCGCACCTCCTAAGTAAGAGAGGAACGCTGGACCCGTAGAGAACGCATATATCCCCCTTCTGTGCATCCACCGGGCTCATACCAAGATACCCATTCTCTGTCATCACCAAGCGCTTCCTCATCATCCACCGGCCTGTTGTATCTCGAAGCCGGGAGGCCAGTCCAGCTTCAGGCGCACTAATCATATTCAAAGGTTCCGGGTCGGCAGTTCTAGCTACCTAACGGACCAATTCTTCTAGTGTTGTACCACTCAATCAAAGACACTTGTTTGTGTGAAACCACCTAAAGAACCAGTCGTAAGCTGCCCGGCAAATTGGCATTCAGTTGATCTGCCGTGACGGTGAGGCTGAGAAACTCGTCGCGGAACCGGCCTAGAGGTGCCACAACGGAGAGGTAGCGATCGTGACGATTTAGAGTTATACATCTCACCATTTTGTCGAGAAAGTCATACTGATCCGGATTCTCAGTGGACACTTGTGTAGTGTTGTAGGTTAATGTTGACTGGATAAATTGCTGGCTCCAGCCCTGGATATCACCTGGGATACCTCCAAGACCGTCGATATGATCTATAACGACACCCAACCAGGTCAGCCGTCTAAAGTCGCTCGAGATAGAGATTTGCGGGCCCCGGTTGCCGATGTGTTTCCTAGCACTCTGGCTGATCATGAGCGGGACGACGAACGACTGGATCTGGATCCTCCAATCTGGGACCCATGACGGCAGCAATCCGGCACCATCCTACGGCCTGCCAAACAGTTCGGAAAAACATATGATATCAAGGCTCTTCCGTGACTCAATAAAAGCCCTGACCATATTCGGATACAGCGTTTCAACGCTGTGATTGACGTACTCCGGCCGCTCAATCATGAGCCTATCCGTCTCCGACGCTAAGCCCAACATCCCATACACTCGGTCTCGTGAATCCGTTACCGCATAGTCACTCGTATAAGCGAGTAGCTGCCGCATCCTTCGGCGGTGCTCGTGGCGGCACCATAAAGTTGCCCCATGAGCGGCACCTGCGAGGAGACCTCATTTTTATCTTCCTGGTTGATGCAGATCGAGTCGATCCAGTACCAACTGTTGACGTCGAAGCTGTGAGCATCACAGATTGCGTCGAGGATTGGATATAGACTGTCCAGCACAGGGAAGGGTTGATCTTCGAGCGAGATTTTGAGGGTGCGTTGCTTGGCACCGTGCTGTGGACAGTATAACACTGTCCCCCGACACTCTATCCTGTGCGGGGGATCCCTCGGGCCGCGCCGGCTCAACTAGCGGCCTGTGGGCTTGTCACATACACTCCATGGACCCCGTAGTACAATTAGGTACTACACCCGTCACCATCATACAAGACCCTTAAAAACTCCCGGCAAACAGCCTCACTCCACAATAGCCCAGGGCTCAGCCCACAAGCTTAGCGAATATCTTAAAAGCCACCCCCACAGAGCAGGCACCACAACGTTGAAAATTCTCAAAGGGAGTAGCTTCGACTGGCTCAGGCTTCTCTCAGGTGCATCCGATGGCTTAAATGTTGCATTGTTCTTCCGCTGTCGGTCTGGATGATGTGGTAGCTTTCCAGGGGCACATCCTCTAATTTCGCCTCGTCGACAACGGCGGCCCTTGCCTGCTTCTTGGACCGTTTGCCATTCTTCCCCTTGCCAGACTTCGCCTGTTTGCGCCGGTGGGGCTTGGAAGTGCTCGGACCCGGTTCATCGGCATCATCGCTATCCCGGTCAGCTGTGTCTTCATCGACTATCACGCCTTCGAGATCAAGTGCGGCGAACTTGTTCGCAAGCAAGAGTTGATCCAAATCGTTCTTGTTCTCGATGGGCGCTGCTGTCGAAGCTGTGGCAGCGCTGAGCGCGGCGGTGCCACCTATCGTTTCAAAGGCGACATTCAGGACATCGATGAATCCTTTGTGTGCTGCATTGCTTTTCTCCACATCGGGATCGGGGCGCAGGCTCACCACCTGCTGAAAGATGGCTTAGGCGGCACTCCTGGCGTCAATGACGGACTGGAAGAGGCGGAGAATGGCAGGCGGGGTCGTCGTGACATGTCGAGAAATGAATGTGGAGAGGGCAACGAGGTCGGTTGTGGTGACAGCGCAGGACGCGTTAATCTCCGAGGGGACGTCCAGATCATCGTCAATTGGCAAGCGTCGGGCGCGCAAGTTCCTGATGATTGCATTGGACGTGCCGACAATCCAGTAGATGATGCGGCTGGTGTCCTGCTTGTACGCGAGATAAGAATTCCGGGTTGCCATTGCACAAGCTGTATTTCGTCGCTTCGTGCTCTGTAATGAAGATCTACCATCGAAGCCAACTTGAGTGGGAGCGGTGGGAGCAGTGAGGAATCGCGTCCAGTGTGGGTCTTCCTAACAGTTGGAATCCGCTTCACCAACTTGGAAAAGCGTGGCGTCCTGGAGCCAATCGGCCACCATCCCCGACCCCTGCGTCCAGTCTGATGACCATCCAAGGGATGGCCAGCACGGGGATTCGGAGGCAACGCAATCAATAAAGACTAATAGGATAATTACCTAGGTAAGAATATGGTGCTCCGAATAGTATGTTCTAGATGCAACTGCAGTGATCATTGAAGGACAAACTTTCTCCCTTCTTTCGGCATCTTGCGGATTTTGATCGTATCAAAGTACGTCATGGCCTCACCGTCCATGGTATGGTCAACATAGCACTCACCGATGAGAGTATATTTTTCCACACCCACAATTTTCCTCAGAACCAAAGGCACACTGCACCCAAAAATGATGCAAACGAGATCACCGATTTTCGCGTGACATGGGCCAAGCCCAAGTGCTTTGCCTGGCGTTCCTTCCCTAATCACCGTGAAATCCTGCATGGCGGGTGGAGTTGCACTTGCATTTGCTCCTTCGACACTCGTCGCTTCCGAGTCCTGAGTCACCATGTCCGCCGCGTTCTGCGTGCCGTTAGATGTCTCCTCCTTAGCCACGTCCGCGTTATGCGTGGTGGGCGCAGTTGTGCTTGTTGTACTTCCACCTCCGTTTGCGGCTTCCTGAATCATCTCCCCGGTGCCAGGCTCCGCGCCATTAGCTGTCTTTTCGGTTGTCGCCCCCGAGTCGCTCCCGCTAGGCTCCAGTGGAGTCTCATCGTCGTTCTCATTTTCTTCGTCATTGCAATTGCCCGTCTCCGTGACATCTTCTCTCTGAAATTGTGCTTCGTTCTCCTTCAGCCAGTCTGGAAACCCCCCAGTCACCGTCACAAGCCTCCGATTCCACACCACGGCTTGCACACGGCGGAAAAGCTCAGCCACTCTCGCATTTGTGCTCTCGTGGATGAGTCTGTGCGTCTCAAAGCCATAGTTGACTCCCCGACCCTTCGCCGCCGACTGGAACACCATTGGATACCACTGGTCCGGATCGTCACCCGCGATATTCCTGTCCGCCACCAGGGCTCGCCACAGGTCGTCAGGCGGCTTGTCAGCCTCGCTCTTCCACCCTCCAGCCTCCAGCCATGTCGCAGGCACGTTGCCGAAGCTTCCTGTGTCCCACGCTTGCTGGATCTCGCCGATTTCGAAGCCCCCCACCTCTAGCTCCGAATTTTCGAGAAACCGGTATTTTGGTTTTATCAGCCCAGGCCCCGACGCTTGGTAGAATCGATGCCGAAAGCTGGCCGGCCCCACTAACGGGTCAGGGTTAAAGCGCACCATGTCGCCGTCTCGTGTAGGGCGGAACGGTTTGCGATTTAGCGACGGAATCCAAGACGGCAGTTCCACGAGCTGTGGCGCGCCATTGGCATCGACGCCGATTTCGGGGGCCCACGGGCGGCAGATGATGTCGAGCGAATTCGAGCGTTCCATCGCATGCTCGAGGAATTCAATGAATACCACTAGAGGGGGGAGCGAGTAGTCGACGGTGATTGTATCCGACACACGCTTAGCGAATGCCGTGCCGGCTCTGCGGAGATTGTTTGAAACCGACTCAGCTCGACCTTTCAAGCTGTTAACTTGTGGGTGTGGCGGAGGGATGTCATGCTCCTCAATTTCCACAGGCTCGATCGGCACAGGCTGAATTGGCGCAGGGCAAACATCGGAGGCGAGACCGAGAAGGGCGTACACCGTGTCGTGAAGGCGGGAAGCTTGGAACGCAGCGAGGAACGTCACCAGCTCCTCAAGGGTGTATCGCCATGTACGGATCATGTCCTTTTTATGCTGTCCGCGGAACATACCAGTAGTGTTCTGGACAAGGCGATATGCCGGAAGGGACGAGAAGTTACCGACATACTCAGAGGCGCGAGATTGCTTGGTAGGGTGCTTCTTGAGAATGCGGTTGATGATGCCCTCACGGCCGACCTTCTCGAGAAGCGCGATAGCATCCGCGAGTTTGCTCCACGTAACCGAGTCGTTTCCGCAATGGAGGGTAGCGCTGCGAGCCATCGCAATTTCTTGCACCACCCACCGGCGGCTGAACCACCCACGCTTGAGTAGCTTGATGAGGGATTCCAGATCCCTCGCCTGGTCCTCATTGTCAAAACCCGTGCGATCCAGTCCGGCGATGTGGTTCTCGTCGTCGAGGTTAACCAACTTGTTGACAAAATCGATGGCTCTGGCGCTGTCATCACTGGCCTCACCCAGCCAGACGGACACTTCCTTCGCTAAACCATAGATCTTCGTCATGAGTGAGATCTGGATGCTCTTCTCGGTGTTGTTTTCTGGTTGCTGGTTGATGCATATCGCATCCACCCACAATCGCACTGTATCGTTGCAGTCGCGGAGTTGCTTGAGAGCATTAAATAGGTTGAGTCGGATTGGCAAGCGCCATATTTGACTGGCACCATTGTTTTTGATCCGTATTTTCTGCGTCGCGGTTTCGTTCCCCCATTGCCATGACAGTGCGTTGTAGTCTTTGATCGTTCCATCCAACTTCTCTTTGGTGATTTCGACGAATATGCTGTCCTTCTTCTCGCCAGGTCTCAGATGAAGGATGCGTATCTCCTTATGACCCAGCTTCTCGTAGTGGTACGCCGTCTTGCCTTCGCTCATTTTCGGCCAGATCGTTCCAAATTGTGGGGTTTGGAGTAGACAGAAGCATTATGTATGGAGCCCGGCGGCCCGAGGCGGGAGCGGCGTTCGGGGCCATAAATGGGGGACATACGCTGCTTCTTTGGGGGTCATGCAGCCCACCATCCAAGCACGCCTTATTTACTGTAACGCTTAAGCCGCCGTTGATTTGACGCCGTCACCCACATCAGATGGCCGTGTTTCGCTTCCATTGGCTCTGAAACCCCAGCGAAATGAGCCAGCGCTGCAGATTCACTACTCACCGAGAAGAGGCGCAAGGCAACCTCACGCTAGAGCCGAATTGGGGAATGCCATTTTTCGGTTTCCGCGCGAACCGCCAGAAATGCGCAAGGCTCTAGCATCGCGAGCCCTTTTATTAGCCGCCCACTGGGGGACTTTGTTTCAAAAATCATGTCATCGGCCTGATTGGGCTTTTCAAGCCTGCCCCCAAGCCCTGCGAAGTCCCTAATCGAACCGCAACAGTGTGGGAAACTGTGGACTTAAACCCTCCACGTCAACACATGAAGATAGGTAGATTGGGACAGCACGGAGCACCTGTGACAACGAGGGATGGGTCTCCCCGAGCACATTTTCATTTGGCGGCATCCCAATACGGTCAAACCGTTGGTCCCGCCAATTATGATGAGAATGCCGTTAGCGTACCAAGGCGTCGGTTGGTTCGCTTGGCCTTTTCTTGATGTCGTGATGACAAAGTTGGCTTTGTCGAAGTGGCTGCCATCCTCCAGATCGCTACACCCGTTGTGGTTTTCGCTCGGCTCGTCGTCAAGAAGGAGTGGGAAAGCTGGACGGTCCCTCGGTACAAGGTAAATAACAGCAGTTGAGGTGGGAATAAGCTTTTCGCTTGTATTTCCGTTGCAGTTGCGCGCCAAGACGTCTTCGAGGAAGACACCAGTTGTGTGGAGTTTAAGCGAATGAGAATGCGAAGTCGCCACCGGAACAGTGATAAACGCATACCGCCATCAACAAATCAACGTGGCAGTTCCTGTCACATTTCTCTTCCGCAACTAAGCGGCCCACTGCCTTTGTCGCCTCGAGCAACATTTTCAGTTGGATGAACACCTTCAATATGTCGCAGGTACTCACCAACACCACTTGTATACCAGGTGTGTACGCGTTGCCGATGTATCTCGTCGCTGAGTAATACGCTGGATTGCAAGCAAGCAAAAAACCACCTTCCTTTTCTGGACGTGACCACGATTGAGAAGTTATTACATTCGCCCGCATCACTCATCTTGCCGATTGCAGGCATCCTATATAGGACAATCATGTCAGCCTACCGATAAAAGTATGATGTCAGACGTTTGACGTCGATACTCGTGAATTGCGAGGTATAAATAAGCATTATTCCCAATATCTCGATCTCACTCACAACTTCTACCCACAACTTATCACGTCAGTCCAGCGCATCCCAACATCATCCAACAGCATGGCCCAATCCAACCTGCTCCAACTACCCCCTCGGTTCGAGATCCGCAAAATCGAAGCCAAAGACCTCTCCTGGGTGCGTGCCATCTTCGCACACAGCAACATGCTCTGCTCGCCCCTCTGGTCGGTCGCACTCCCACGAGAAACGCAGACCGAGCGTGTCTACAAGTTCTACCACACCATGGAAAACCTGATGAGCCTCGTTGCTCTGGACGGCAACAGCTACGGCGTATGGGACACGCAGTATCAGTTCAAGCGGCCCGAGTCTGCCAGCACGGGGGGAAAGTTGTACTGGGATGAGAATAAGCTCGATGCAACGTCTGAGCAGCTGCTGGAGCAGATGGACTTCCCTCTCATTTCAGTCGCGGTGGCGTACGATGGGATCAACAAGCCGGATATGTCGTTGTACGGGCCGATCATCAAGTTGATCCCTCTGTTTGGTCACTTACACGGGGCGATGGAGAAGGGCGACATTCGAGAACCCGAGGCGCAGAAACCGAAAACAGCTGGGGAGATGCTCTTCCGAGCGGGGACGGCTACGAAAGCCGACTATGGGGGGCTGGGCATCGCGAAGGGCCTTGCACATTGGCTGATGCGCGAGGTTGCTGGGAAGGGATTTCAGGGTATGCAGATTGGGATTGCCCATGCGGCGCTGGAGAAGGTGTTTATGAACCCGCCTGCGCCTTTCACGGCGAAAATTGTCAGTGTGGTGGACTTGGCTGAGTTTGAGGTTGAGGAGAACGGGGTGAAGACCAAGCCCTGCGCCGCGTGTGGGGATGTTCCATTCAAGAAGATATATATTTCGTTCGGGTGATCCGTCTCCGGGGCAGAAAATTGGGATTATCTGGCGGCTGCGATTCAATGTTTGTACGGAGGCTCTTGTTAAAGCTCTCCCCTACCGTGAGATTGTGTCTGTCCAGGGGCTACATTTGTCTGGACTTTATCTCTCTACATCCAGCCAATCACCCCATTGCCAAGGCGGGAAGTTTACATGGAAAGCAACATTCGCGTTGATATTGAGCGAATATTAAGACAGTCTGACTTTTCCAGGCGACTGAACCCCTATTCGCTCCCTGAAGTTCTGCACCTGCTCGAACATCCCAACCCCTGAATCGGCATGACAACTAAATCACTTCCCATACAACCACTTCAACCCCACCCCCATCCCCGCATACAAAACCGCCGTTCCCCCCAACCTCCCCGCCGTCCCCCAATCCAACACCCCCTGTCCCAAAGCCAACCCCACCGCCAAAATATCCAACCCATCCGTCCCCACATTCAACCAAATCGCCCTCTTCACCTCTCCATCTCCCGCATCCTGCGCCGCAGTCCCACGCTTCGAAGACGCGCTGCGCTCAGCGAGGAGAAGCAGCTCGCCGACGATGATTTCGCGCACGCCGAACATGCGTGTGATGATTGAGCCGGCAGGGGAGAGGGGGGAGGTGAGTCCGATCAGGGGGAGGGCGAAGGTGGGGACGAGGAGGCAGGTTAGCCCGAAGGCGGCGCGGGTGAAGCCCATTAGGGAGAGGATGGTTTTGGCCAGGGGGGAGGGCCCGGAGGGGGCTTTGGTGGTGGGGTTGATGTTGGTGTTGAGCAGGGGCGAAGAGGCTGACATTTCAGCGGTTTTGGGTGGCTTTGTTGTAAGGGCGAAGTTGAGTTTTTAATGTTGGGTTTGAGAGAGTTGAGGAGAATGGTCAATCACATGCAACTCGGTCGGTGTTTTGGGGATGCACCCCGCATCTTATAGAAAAGGGCAGCGCACCCGAAAGCGTTAGGCCTTACGTGAGCATAACGCACCACCATAACGTGCATTGACTGAAGACTCAACTCTAGTTTCGTACCTGAAATGTCAAGACCCTATTTTTGGTCTTCTCACAGTCTTTTAACGAAGATTGGCCGGATTTCCTAATGTCGTTTGAGGGCACGCCAAGACGTGACACATCAGGTAGGTACAGGACGCGTCGTGCCACACAGTAATTCAATTGAAGTTTCAAAGACTGAAAAAAAAGTGTTGGGGATTCTATCCTTAGAGATGGGTAGTCAGGCAACTGAACTAATGCCCCGGCGGCCGCTCAAGTGTGTTGCAATGAAAACTGAACTGTAACAGTCTGTCCCGGGGTGTTGTTATAGCACCCGACCGTGCCAAGACTCCCAAGCCTGTTATTAACAACATGCTGCAAATCAGCGCGGATATAAAACCTCAAGTCATTCGCGCCAAACCACACATTAGGCGGCGTCCCGAGGACGCGGATCGGGAACTTGCATGTTCCGATGGCGGCAAGGGTGAGCCAGCTGGACCAGTCCCCGGGGGTAAAGACAGTCCAATCGCTTGGCGTGGCATACCAGTACCCAAGCGGTGCATTTCCGCCTGGAATCGTGTAAGCCTCGGAGATGAGGCGGCAGTCGGACGCGAGGGCATCAGTGGGGTTGTTGGTGTATACCGGGGCGGCTTCACCGCAGTAGTCGTTCCGACCGTCGATTGGGTTTTCGTATGTCGTGTAAGTGAGGCGCTTGGCGAGCTCGGTGGCAGCCTCGGGAGGATGAGTACCGCGGACGAACTTGAGCATGGGATTCTCCCAGATGGTGGCGGTGGAGCCGTCAGTCCGGGTGAATTCGCGAGGGACCAGGCCCTCGTACGGATTGGGTGCCTTGGGCACGACGGCTAGAGCACTTGTGAGGGCTGCGAAGCCCAAGACAAGGGGGGAGAGTGAATACATATTGAGTAATTTGATGCTTGGAGTTGTAAGAGGGTATTGGGAGTTACGGGAGGTGAGATTGTAAGACTTGTCTCAACTTTTCTGGGTTGGCGGAGAAGCCAGTCTTATACGAGGTAGATAGGTGTCACGAAATGGTGTCGTGACTCCGGGTTCCTTTTCTTCTCAACGTGACCCACCACTTCGAATGCGAGGTTGACTTGACTCTGCGAAGTACGGAACACATCCGCTCAGGGTCGTGATTTGTGGGCTTACGACCACTCATTTGTGGACGAGACAGTTGAATGAGCCAATTAAATTGGCTCGGCTTATGCGGGGTTCGTGGTTTGCGACTCGTCGTTGGTGATTTCGGTCTGCTTATGGTTTGCTCAGCCGGGCCTTCTACGTAAGTGGTTGCACGACGGGATCCGGCCCAGCCCCAATGCGGCGACGAGCCATCCCTCTACCAAACTTGATGTCCGGTAGTTGGGACTGCTGACACAAATCGTACCGTGTGCAACACGAGCACGTCACAGCTCTCTGTGAATGCTACTGTTGACTAACACCCTCAGCCCCACGCTGCGGCCGCTTTGGGAACCTGAACTCCATCAGTACGGCAAAGCTTGAAATATTGGCTGTTGGTGAATCCTCCAAAGTTACCCTGACCGGACGACTTCTGCACGCCGGCTCGTTGGATTTCTACTTCGGTCGACATAACTGTAATCGGAATGGCCGTTAATATTAAGACGTGTCACATTGTTTGATGAGGTTCGCTTGTTCATCCGTCTTATTGCCAGGTCAAGCCACTTGACCCTGAGAAACGGTGTAGGGGGTTATCCTGGGCAAGCTTGACAGTCGAAGGACGTGTTGTGCAGGCAGAATTTGAACTGTATGGCAGCCATCGCACGTTGCGTCTCGTCTAAATGTGGCTGTAGCCTAAGAATATTATGTAGATTATGGAATCAGCTACTAGTCACTCCCATCAGTCGTCTTGGTTTAACAGCCTGTTGCGCAACAAATCGATGACATAAGTTCGTGCACCCTGAAGCGAAACACCCCCTGAAGCGGAACAAGCCGAACTACAGGCCCCACAACCACCACCCTTTACAGAACAACGAAAAAAACAGTCAATTCAAAGCACCTGAATACAACTCTCTACATCATTAGATTCCTCTTCCTCTTCTGAATCCGAATCTTTCACTGGATTGCGCCCCACGGCCCTCTGTGCAGCGCGAATCGACTTGATGTTTGCGAACTGCGTATTTAGATCCAGTTCAACCCTCCTCCTCTTAATACGCTGTAACCGATCAAGCTCAGCCTCTAGCGATTCAATTCTTCGCTTACAGAGGGCCAATTCGAAGTCCTTTTCATCTAAAGCCTTACTAACCTTCCGGAGAAACAGCTTATCTGTTAGCATTACCTTAACTAACTGCTTAAATTACTTAACTTACTCCCTGTACTCTGTAGACTTCCTTAGGGTTAACTAAACTACCTACTTATTGCTAAAATCTTCTAGGATAGGCTTCTGGAACGTATGAATATTAGAGTCGCAGTTAGTGAGCTTTAAGGTAATAGTTTAGTTAGAATTCCTTAAGAGGAGCTTACTCCTTAAAGGCTTTACCATATTTATAAGTTACAGGCTAGTTACTATCTACTTAACCTTAATATTAGATTCTGTAAATACCTTAAACTTAACCAGATGATAATATTTAAGAAACGCACGTTTACTAGTAACGGAAGAATTATAATAAGTATTAGTAAGCAGCCTTTTAAGGTGTATACAGTAAGCCCTTTTCAGTGCATTAAAGCACGAAAGATTAAGAGGTTAGAGGATATAGGAGGTATAAGTAAGTAAGTAGATAATATAGATATTATTAGAATAAGCTTCCTATATGTAATTAATAGTTATATAGCTATTATAACTGTTGATAATAAGGAGACGTTTTTAAAAGGGTTTAGCTGGCTTAGTTAAAGGAATAAACACCTTCCTTAGCTACTTTATGGTAGTTTTATTATTAATTTAGCCTTTTAAAGTTATTATAAAGTATTACTCTTTATATAACCTTATATCCTTAAGGTACTACTGTTATTAAACGCTCTTCCCCTCAAAAATTATAAGTAAAGGGAGGAACTAGCTAGTAGTTAAAATACACTTAATAAAAGAGGTTTAAATATAACCTTTAGCTTTCTTCTTTAAAGCTTTATATTTAAAGGTTCTTACTATTAAGCTATTTATTCTAAAACCTTCTATAATGCCAGCTTCGTCCTTATTATAACGATTCTCCGGTCAGATAACCTTAATCTCTAATATCTTAAAGAGGTTAAACTACAGCTGGATTTTAGCTTCTGTTACACAATTCATCCGCACTAAATCTACTAATTTAGCTCTCTGAGTTTTAAAAAAGGGGTAGTAATTCAAAAAGCCAGCCATCCAGCGGATACTAAGTAGCTTAGGGTCGCTACGTTAGTTAATCACACAGCTAGTTAGGCTCCGAATCTGCAAGTGGGTAGGAGGACACCTAGCGGCCTGTTAAATCCGTATCCAGTTGGCTAGATGGCTTTCCTGAGTAATAGAAAGCTGTTGTTAGTCTTCGTAAGCGACGGAACGAGGGAGGGTGCCGTTAAGCCGGTGGTAAAGGGTGGCTGGGGGGATAGCCTATCTCCGAGCGACGGAGCGGAGTCTTCGGGTTTACTGCGCTTCATCACAGGCTTTACAGAGGTCTTCCTTAGTGTAGGAGATAGCTATTCTAATGACGAATAAATTGCAGAAAGAAGGAAAAGAATTGGAAACAAATTAATCGAGTGGTGGCTGTTTTTATTAGGGCTAGGTGGTTTTGGGGACCCTGGTCCGGCTTGTTCCGCTTCAGGGGGTGTTTCGCTTCAGGGTGCACGAAATTAATCGTGCGCTCCCGAACTTAACGCTCCGCACAAATCAAATAAAGCAAATCCGGACCTCTATTTGCGTTGCTTTGAGGAATCAAGGCCCTGTTTATTTGCCAAGAAATCTATTTATTTGCCACAAATTACTTGCAAATAGATGACTAAGCACAGGAAAAATCGGTTCCAGGCTCCGATCAGGGGTCCTCAAGCAGCCTTCATAGAAACTTGCTTTAGAATTACGAATTCCACGCCCAATTCTTAAGGCACTGGAGCATACCAATCGTATTCTCACTCATACTGGCCCTCTAGATACCTAATAAAAGCTTAAAAGAGCTAAAGCTCCACTTACACTCATCAGACATTACTAATATAACCAGTATCTCCAATACCATTACTAATAACCGTAAAAACTGTTATTAATACTCTTACCACTAAGATATAGGGTCTTTCACCATCGTCACACGGTCTAAGAGGTATTACTCTATTTTATCAGTGTGCTGGAGAGGTTCTAGATCGTTATAATAATCGTAATCGTAAAGAAAAGAGGCCTAGTAAGGTTACTAATATTCAAAGGTAATTCCTGCAATAATAAGAACCTCCTAATATGCGTAATCTTCCTTAAACAGCTCCTTAAAACTAGTAATTATACTATTATAACGCTCTGTAGAGAAGTTTCATTACAGCTACCTCGTTCTATACCTAAGGTGCAGTATCATCGCAGCCCAGTATACTAACATCTGCTCCATCAAATTAATATACTTATCAAGCTTCTTAAGCGCTAAATAGAGGCTCCTCTATAAGAAGTTAAAGCCCTTTTTAATTTTATCCTTTTCTTTTTCTTATTCTTATAACGGCTTTAATTTAGAGTTTTACTCTAATACTTAAAAAGGGCAATACCTATACCCAGGCAGTTAGCTAACTTCGTAACTATTAAGGTAGCAAGGTAAGCCGGCAGCACGTTAAGGTCTTATAATTAATATAATAACAACGTTTAGCTTTTAAGATAATAAAGGTAATAATCCCCAAGTAACTTTAATTAACGATATTAAAGGCCTTATTAACAGTATAAAGTTAAAGTTATTACTATATTTCACCTATTAATCGCACAGCTAATTACAGAGCTTATAAGCGTAAGGAATAACTTCTACAAACCTTAGCTCGTAGCCTTTGAATTTCTTAGTTACAATTTTAAACAGCTTAAACAGTTCCTTAATCAAGGTAAATATTTACTAATCTTCTATATCGAGAACATTATTAACAGGTAATTGTTTATATAAATCTCTCTCTCTTACAGAGCAGCTGTAGAAGACTTTTACCAGATTACGTAAAATAAGTGCTCTTTCAATCATAAAGTACATTAAATTCTAATAAGTATCGTTATCAGGGCGTAACTGTAAGGCAGCCAGATCGTTATCAAGGAGCATTTAACCAAATTCAGCAACCTTAACCTTAATTAGTTTATTTTTAACGATTTTATAGAACACCTCTCTTCTTTATAAGCTATACCGAATAAAATAAACTACATTATACAGTTTACCAATCGGACCTCTCTTTCACTATTACTTTAACAGATCCCTTTCTTCCTTAGCTAAAATTCGCATTAAAGAACTAGGTTTAAGTAACTTTAACAGACCCTTACTATCACCTTTAAGAAGTGCTTTTATTATAAGATTAAGTATATATCCGAAGCAGTAAACACACTACTGTTTCTTAAGGGCCTTATAGTCAGCATTAAAGTCTAAAGCGCGTAAAACTACAACGATATAATAATCGTTCGAATCGACGTTATCTGATTAAAAGTAGCCAATCTTCTTCTTAAGCCTATATTTCACAATCGTGTCGGTTATTATTAGAGTAATATTGTTACTGCTATAACTGCCTTTAATTTAAGGGAACGCGATTAGCTTCATACACAGCACTCCAGCAGGATCAAGGTAGTGCGTAATAATTACAAGCAAGCCGATTAAATTAGGTAAGGTCTAAAGATCAAAGGAGAGATAAATCTAACTGCTAACCTTTAACAGTTCCACCTAGAGAATAGCCATCTTACAGTAATATCGCAACTTAATCTATCGCTAAATAATATCTCCTCTGTTCGGCAACACTCGTTCTGTAAACTCAGGGTTTAAAAACAACAGCAATTAACAGAAATAGTAATGTTCTACTACAGTAAAAGGTACATTAACATCAATTATCTACCTAAACAGAGCTCTTCTAATTAATTCAGATATAGATATCGGTAAAAGAACTTCCTTATTTTTCACAACCTTTACAGTATAGACCTAAAGATCCATTACTAACAGCGATCTCTTCACCCTCTTACACTTATAACTATCCTCTTACCCTCTGTCCTTAAGCTTAAAAAGCCAGTGTTATTTATTCAGATAAAGGGCTGCAGATGTAGTCACTTCGGCTGTAAAGAGGGTATCGTAATTCTTCTTTCCACAAACCTAAAAGGCTTTATCTGCCTTATTATTAGTCGGCCCCAGTCTAACAACCCAATTACCGTGCGCGGCGATCCAAGAGGTGCGCTTTTTATTACGAAATAACTATCTCTCCGGCACGTACAAATAGCCTTTATACTCTAACTTCTAAAAGCTCTCAATATTCAGTAGAAGATCCTCAATCAGAGTGCTTTTAACTTCTTACAATTAAGCGTGAATGCTCTAAGCCTAACAGAAGACAGAATACAGGCTATTTCCTACAGAGGATACGGCCGTTAGCAGGAAGGCTGCATTACTGGCGACGGAGGCAGTATCGCTTGATTCAGTAGGTTGCGACATGACGGTAAATCGAATCGACAATGGCTAACAATCGTTATAATGTAGGCAGAGCCAGGGCGCAGATTAGAACGGCCCAGAATCAAGAGTTTTCTCTAGAAACGGATTTATCTGGTACCAAGGCCCCTGTCCAGGCGTCCAAGAATATCCTAAAACTGGCCTAAACAGGCCTAGTATTTGACAGGGGTGGACAAATACGCAAAGCAAATCGTGAGTGGGATTTGCGTTGATTTGACCCCATTTTTTGCCGTATTTGCTTTGCCATTTGCCTTATTTGCTTTACTTATATTTGCCATACTTGATTTATACGGAGCGTTGCCCGAACTTGCCCACTGAAGTGACATGTTGCCAGACGTATCACAGCCATCGACACGTACTACGGCTAATGAGGGTATACTCCGTATAATAAGTTTACCAGCACCCTAAAAAACGTTAAAGGACGAGTACTGTCATAGCATTCACCCTGCTTCACACCTGAGGTCACCTTTAGATATGACATTAGGGCTAATTCTAAGGCACTTGCTGCGCTGTTATGTTTTGTGATTTGAGTCTGCGGTGTTTCTGCCGTCCAAACTCATTTAGTACTACTTCAAGTTGACTTTAGGGCCTGAATCGTTGAGATTCTTTGGTAAATACATGTAAATTAAGTGCTCGCGCAGTCGAAGACCGAATGGGCTTACAATATGCAGCGTGGCCACCTCCTAGTACAGGCAGGACATTTCCAACGTGGGAGCTGCCAATTCGCCAGTTTTCCACACAGGCACCCGGTCACATCACACTACCTTATCCTGTTCAATGCGTCATACACATCCGTGAAGGAAAGCTCCATGATCAGCTTCCTGGCTCATTTGAACAGAATGGAGTCGGCAGAGGACACGTACACAAGGGGCCATCTTGCAGGCTGGCGCGCTTCGTCTGCGGGATTAGTGATCACCGCTTCATTTCATCTCCCCCGCCGACAATCCAAACACCAAGAGAGGTCAAGGTCCTTCCTAGTCTTGCTATCTTTGCACAGACTGAATGCGACTGATTTCAAAGCAGGACCCAGATTAGTGATCTTGTCCCATAGTGTCGTGTAAGTGGTGATATCGCAATCTGTTGATGTGCCGAATCAACTTTAGGCTGCCCAGCCCGTCAATAAAAAGCTAACGGTTCATAGGCTCCAATGTATAATAGATCCCACCTCGCCCCTCTAACTTGAAGTCCACCCAGAACATCAACATTCAGTTTCACTTCACCTCTCAACAGCAACCCCAAAACCACCCACCATGTCCAAAACAATCTTCATCATCGGCGGCACCGGCGCTCAAGGCATACCCGTGATCCGCGGCCTCCTCTCCTCCCCCACCGCCTACACCATCCGCGTCCTCACCCGCGACCCCTCCTCCGCGCGCGCCCAGGCCCTCGCGGCCCTCAGCCCCAAAGTGCACCTCCTTCCCGGCACCTTCACGTCCGAATCCGACCTCCGCTCCGGCCTCACCGGTGCCTGGGGCGCCTTCATCAACGTCGACGGCTTTGCCACGGGCGAAGCCATGGAGACCTTCTGGACGATGCGCTGCTACGAACTCGCGATCGAGTGCGGCGTGCGGTTCTACGTCCATGGCAATATCGATTTTTACTACAAGCTGTCGGGGTATAAACCTGCGCATCGGTGTGGTCATGGCGATGGCAAGGGGCGGATGGGGGAGTGGATTCTGGCGCAGAATGCAAGCAACAAGAGCTTGGGTGTGGGGATGAGAGCGGCGCTGTTTACGACGGGGCCGTACATGGACATGGCGCTTTCGGCGTTCACGCCCGTGTCTCCGCAAATTGAGAGGGATGGTGACACTGGGGAGGAGGTTGTCACCTGGCGGTTGCCGCTTACGGCGGATGGGGCGGTTGCGCACACCAGTCTGGATGACTGTGCGTACTATGCTCGCTGGCTGTTCGATCACCATGAGGAGGCGGACGGGATGAATCTGGCGGTGGGGATTGGTCATATCCACTATGATGACGTAGCGAAGGCGTTTGAGAAGGTGACGGGGCGCAAGGCGCGGTTTGTCGAGGTCGATTTTGAGACGTATTTCACGCACGGGGGGTTTGCCAAGATGGCGGACATGCCGACGGGGTACATGGTGGACAAGGACAGCGCGGCGGCCATGTCGGTGAGGGATAATTTTACTGGGTGGTGGAATACCTGGCGGGCGTCGGGCGGCAACAAGGGAGTGGTGACGAGAGATTATAAGCTGTTGGATGAGATTCATCCTGGCAGGGTGCGGACTGTGGAGGATTTCTTACTCAAGGAGGCAGAGAAGGCGAAGGAGGAAGGGAGGGGGACGCTGTGGGATGTTGTGGCTAGCGAGAGGTCGGTACTGAAGATCACGGAGGATGGAAGGTCTGGGCCCGTAGCGGATCATGGACTTTAGTACTAGGGCAAAGATGTGGTGAGGGAACACTTTCTTTGCCAGGTCTTATCGGTTGGAAACCTCGAAGCGTTTCTGGTGATGCTTCATCGGCCTTGCGGCTGTGATTGATGGAGCTGAGCTCTGTCCGCGCTTCGGCAAGTAGTATCAGTTCCATAGTACCTAGATTATAGGTTTTCGTCCGCTTAGATCCACCTACCTATGAAGATACGCCCCACATATAAAGGGGCTGATCCAGCTACTCTGAGGTTCTGGGTCTAGAAGTCCCGGTGTGTACTCAATTGCCGTAGAAAACGGGGTCAATCCACCAAGGCCCCTAGTGTACAGCAGTGGCTTCCGCTCCTGTAGGTCCTGCCACGGCGGCGACTGGGTCTGTGAACTTCAACAGGGTCTGCCATCTCGGTTAAGAAACAGCTGGCGTTAGAATAGCGGTGAAAATTAAGGTGTCAAGACCTTCAGTTGGCCTAGGGCATCTCACCGAACTCGGTGAAGTGGGCGGTCTTTAGCTGTCTTATCCGGCTAACTTCCATTCGTGTGCCGTCGTGCTTCCAGCTAACGACCGTGATTTCCATCAGTCATCTCGGCCCCAGCAGCTCTATTACGTAACAAATTAACGACATCCCAATGCCCTTTGAAGTTGCCCACTGAAGTGCCGTCTTGCACGACATGTCACGGAAATCGGTACGTGCCCCCTCTGAAAGCAAAATGTCCACCACCGCCCCATTTCCGCACCTCGCATATAACAGCGGCGTCATGCCTAGAGCGTCAGGTATGTCAGACATAGCACTCCACCCGATAAGCAGCTTTAAGACGTCTGGATGGCCCATTTCGGCGGCATATGATACTGCCGTTCGGTTTGTTTCCGTCGCAGTTACGACTGAAGCCCCGCACTTCAACAGACACCGGGTAGTACCCTCCTGGCCAGCCCCAGCAGCGGCGCACAGCGGAGTTTCACCTTCCAAGTTGTCCCTGGCTTCAATATCGACCCGACCGGTGCCCAATAGAGCCTCGGTCGAATTTACATCTCCATTCCGGGCCATTCGGTAAAGCAAGGTCGTCCTATTCTCGTATCTTCTGTTTAGGTCGATTTCAGACCTTACCAGCAAAACTTTGAGGATGACTCTTGGGCGCCGCCCTACCGCCTCAAGTACGTCGAATGGTCTGGTAATGAACTCCACCTCAATTTCGCTATCGGTAAGCAACATCCATACGTCGCCTCCAAGGCCTAATAAAACTGCTTCCCGTAGCCTGTATTCACTGAAACGAATGATCAGTGGGTTTTCTCCTGGGCGATAGCGGCTACGGGCAAGGGAAAGTTTGCCGATTTTGTGTTCAAGTATATCCAAGTCGAAGTTGTTGCCGCCGAGTGCAAGGGGCTCTTTCTTTGTGTCCGTGTCGCTGCCTGTTGGGCCTTTTGAATGCATATCCTCCTAATGGGATACAGGCGAGTTGCGAATGTTCCCATGTGAACGGTGACTAGAAGGTTGCTTGCAACTCGTTTGAAATTAGCCATGTTGAGGAAAATATCTTTGACGACGATCGCAAGCGGGGCGAAACCCCCTTCTTCTTTGCAATCAAAGATGACAATGCCATATCCTATAGTGTTTATCCTTATAAAACGAGCCTCAATGTGGATGCCTTTGCTGCTTGCTATCGGCGGATTGCTAGGAAAGGAGCCAAGGGCCGGGTCGTTGACTATGTGACTAGAGTGAAGAAACCCAGCCGGAGAAGAGGCCAGGATTCCCTCACTGTCACACGAACACCTCCAGGCGAAAATGCTGTCATCGTCAATGACTTTTATGATCTCTTCCTGTAGTCGTATGAATTCCCTTTCCCTTTCTCCATACAAGAGAGGCATGTTGATTGCAAACAGACCCATCAAGCAGTAGGCGCCATCTTCTGCTCTTGTCGTCTTTCTGGTAGCGGCCCACGACATCCTTTGAGCGACGCTGAACGATTCAACACCGCGAGATCCGCGGAGAACGTCAACAGGGTGGATTCGCCCAAACTCTGCTTGGTGCCCAGCTGCTCCCAGTCCTTGTTGAAAAAGATGACGGTCTCGGGGGTGATCAGCTCTTGCAATGTCCAACCCCTAGTACACCATCGGCTTCCAGCGAGGTCGCTTTCTAGACAAAATCGGCCAGATAGGCGTGGCATTCGGCTGCCTCCTCGTACCACTGGTACATGGAATTGATGGCTTCAGACAGCTCGGCGCTGCTTGTCTTGTCGATGCAGCACGTGTCGACCCAGACGTGTGCAAAGCCCCGGAATTTCGCAAGCGCGCAAGATTGCTTGATCTTCTGCAGCCCGCTCTTCCCCGCAGCGCGGCCCCCGACAAGCTCCTGCAAGCTGACTTCTCCGTCGCCCCATGTGTGCGACAAAATTGCATAGAGAGGGATCTCATTGTCGGCGAACTCTTGCAGCTCGATCGTGTTCGTATTTAGCAATCGCATGGTGGGTTGTGAAACCTCAGAGTGCGAGGTTGGACTTGGGAATTGGAAGAGGAAGAGGTATTTGACTGAAGTGGGGAAGAGAGGGGTGCCTGCCAAGTTCCGACCTCAAGCCGGCCGGAGGAAGGACCAAAGCCCCAAATCCCGTGACCACGGTGCAAGCAACGAGGAAGATGGGATACGTTTGGACCACCCCAACCCTAATACTTTCACAAATAGTTCCAGAAAACGACCGAACTGATACCTAACTCCCGACATAGCTTCGCCGATGCGAACAACACTGCCGTTACGTCGAGGACACTGAGACGTAGCGTCTCGGGGACGCCAGCTACTCCACCTGTCGCCCAAGGTCCAAAACGCAAACGAGCACCATCCGTCATAGCAGCCTTCATCCTCGCACCCACAACAACTTGAAGACCCCCACCACTACCCCGGCCAATCCCACGTGCTCACCAATGGATGGCTGGGTCTCTGGGATCTCTCCGCCCAGTAGCCCCCGCGCTAGACTCAGTACGTACTGGACGTTAAAAAAAGAAGAACGTCGGAAAAACAAACAACGTCGGCAAGAACATCGTCAGCAACGAAAACAACGTCGAGAAGAAGAACGCCACCAGCAAGAGGGGGAACACCAGCAGCAAGAGCTAGAACACCAGCGTCGAGGTAGATAGATACACGTGAAAACAATGAGGCTGTAGGGTCTTTCCAGGCGATTGGGATATTCGCGAAGATCGAAGACCATGCATGGGTTTGAGGCGGGGGAGTGAGGTAATAGGAGATAGGGTAGGTCACCGCAACTGCGTCTCTTACTAGTCCGAAACCACTGGCAATTTTTGTGTCTCTGTCAATGCTTGTAAGCCCCGCCCAGTTTCTTCATCAACTTTAAGGATTATTCAGCCACAATCATACTTTAATGAATTAAGAAAATTAACTTTATACCGTTAATTGACCTGCTCTTTAATATTAGGTAATTAGATTTGTAACACGACTTAATTTCAATCGAACCTTTTCTGTAAGGCGGGTGGGTTGTCATTTGGGGTTCAGAGGAATGCTCCTGCCAAATTCTGGCATCCCGCTGCGTCAGCGCATGCTGTTTGGCAAGTCATTGCGCAGAACCTTCAGACCGGACTTCTGCTTTGTCTTGCATGTCAGTAGTAAGTTTTCGACGTACAACCAACGTCTAGGACGCACACAATTAATATTCTGCCGCCGTTGCAGTACTGTAAGAGATTCCAGAGCGTGAACGATTTTGCCTCAGCGGCAACATGCCCAAGTACCAGCACTGTGGTTGGGATCGCTTTCCTTGTTCTGGGCCTGATCATGGTGATGCTACGAGCACGGACGTTCACGGCAAACCGACGCCTATTCCCGTCCAGCAGTTCGACTGAATTTGAGCACATCATAAAGCCTATGACGACTGAGGAATGGTCTGACCCCCCACCTGATGGTATCAGAATAAAGGAGGAAGCCCACTCAAAACAGCTCATTTGTGTCCCAAGACACACCCAAATACCAGAACCGGGACCAAGCCCACCAGATCAGGAACTGCCGCGGATCCCGACACCAGCCATGTTGATGCTAGAATCACGGCCGGCCCGGCCACTCTCGGTTCAACCATCGACATTGAAGCTGCTACGCATCCCAATTACACCCCGTCCTCTTCGACTTGGCGATGTCATGATGGTCGACCTCGAGCAGCGGCGAGCCCAGTTGGCAGAGCGTAAACGGCGGTTGATTCAGTTGGAAAAGATCGAGACCGAGGAAGCCGAGATATTACAACGGATAGCACAGCTCAGGGGATGTCAACGTGGACCGTTACACCCCTAAAGATAGCTTATCGGGGATATATTTTCGTCTTAGTAGCTACGCAGTCATTTACCGTCAAGTCAACTTCCCCGCAATCCAGCTCGTAGTCATTGCGCTTATCAGACTTTGCCAGCTTGGGTTGCATTAGTGGCTGAATCGACTAGCTCGCGGCCCTCGGATCTCACCACAGCGCTGCAAGAGTGCTGAGTGATACCGCCACCGAACTTCTTATCATCGGCATCGAGCACTCGAATCGGTCTCACGTAATTGGATAAGCCCCAGGAATGCTACGGGAAGGCGGACTAAAGCAACCCCACAGTTACACTGCATGCTGTATTGGCAACCCACCAAAAGGTCTAAAAAGTGTCTTGTCACCTGGGCAAATACAAAAGAATATCCCCAAGCCCTACGAAACCCTCAGCTGTGCCCCATTCCAAGCATCAACACCCTCTACGATCAATCACCAACTGAAGGCCGCGGGATTCACCTCACCACCAACAACCCCCCAGTGCACCTACACATCCCCCAAAATGACCCGGCCCACAACCAAAGCCTCAACCACCCTCCCCCTCCTCTACCGCTTCATCCTCACCACCTACGAACCCCTGTCCACCATCTACGGCATCTTCCTCGCCCTCTTCGACCCCGAGACCCTCACATTCATCTACTTCTCCGGCGGAAGATTTCATTACACGCCCGACACCCAAGTCCTGCACACCCAGATCGCGGGGCTATGGGCATTCCTTGGCCTCTTGGAAGTATTCATGCTCAGGTCGTTTGATGACTTGAAGCTGTGGAAGAGGTTTTGTGCGTGTTTGTTGGTTAGTGATGCGGCGTATTATCATGCGATGGCGCAGGCGGCGGGAGGGTGGGGGGTTTGGTTGGACTTTGGGACGTGGCCGGCGTGGGATTTTGTGGTGAATGGGTTGTTGGTTGGGGTTACGCTGACGAGGGTTTTGGTGGTGTTGGGGGTTGGGGTTGGGAGTGGGAGTGGGAGTGGGAGTGAGGGGGAAGGGAAGGGAAAGGGGGAGTAAGTGGCTGCATGAGCGGGATCAGGCATTCATATTTCTGAATACCTACGGGCAGTGTTGTTGAGCAAGATGGAGGAGGTTTTGACGACTGTGCAAGATAGCATCAGCGGTGGAACTCGAATTTAGTTTCTTGCCCGGCTTCCGGGTACAGGTTGGCGCCAAGCAATCAATTTCAATTCTTATTCATGCCCAGACTTGTGCTTAGTAAGGGGTTTGAGGTCTAAACATCGCAGCTGAACATAAGGATAGTACAAACCTACAAGAATTTCAAGTCGTACATCTTACTACCACGCCGACACGTTGATCATGGCTCAATACTCACGACTACCGACAGGGTTCACCAATGAGGCATTTGAGGTGGTCGGTGTAGATGTGAAAGCGGTCGGGATCCGGCAGCTCCGGCACTGGAGAATCTGGTCGCTCTTCGTTTCGGGAGTCCGTCTCGTTTTCATCACCATGTTCCTCCCCAGTATCTTTTCGTATACCCCAACTCTTGCTGTCGGGTTCTTGGTTTTGTGGTTGATAACTCGAGCTATTTTCCTGACCTTGTACTGGACTGGAGCCGCTCAACAGGACTTGGGCGGCGTCATATTCTCTTGGTTGGTCATGATGGCGGTAAGTCTACCCATGGCCCCCCCTGCCCCGCGGAGAGTGTGGTGATTGGAAGTGCTCACTGAATGCTGCAGAAAATAACATTCTTGCGAAGTCTCACCAGGATCAACGATAGACTGTCTCCATCCCGCAATACAACATGGATGCTGTTCTGGGACCACTACATGTGCTGCACCTTCGACCGCCATCGATTCACACAGAACTACGTGGCCGCATGGCGCAAGAAAATGCCAGATCATATCATCACGATCTTCATAAACAATGGATCGCGAATCGACGTCCCGTCTCCCGATCCAATCAACATGGATGATGAGAAAATTATCAGACACGTCAAGCTGTTCCATTCTCTGAACCTGTTCCGGAATGGTGTTATGCGTGCACTCATTCCAAAGGCACTTTCAAATGTTGACATAGTTGAGGTAGAGTGATCGCACACCTGAATCCAGTCTGGGCCGTACCAATAGACGAATGGCTGACATGCCGAGACAAACTTAGCTCATTCGCGGCGGATCGACTGGGCGATTTGTCGAGACTCTTCAACTCGGGTTCGACGGAAACCGTGAAGTTATGGACTTCGAAGACTCCTCAAGCCTCAGGGGCTCACAAGCAATCGCACAGCAGCTCCGCCGACAGGGTGTCTATCGATGCGTAAAGAACGACTGCAAGTGTGGAGACAGGGAAAACGCGCTCGAGGCCCAAGGAAACACAGTACAAGGTCTGAACATGGTTATGGGCTGGGATGCAAATGCGGCCTCGTTAATCATCTTAGCCCCGACTATCTTCAGCATCGTTATAGCCGTCGTCTGGCCTGCCGTTGCTGTCCGGGTGCATGGCCAGGACGTCCAGGTCAGTGTGACGACTGGCGCGACGGTGGCTAGTTACGTTGTGACTGCAGGTATGTGACGCAACCGACAACTCCGATTCAAGCTAACATTCTCAGGGGCTCTCTTGATCGCACTTGTCACCTGGTATGATCAAATATCGGCGGCGAAGCCATCGGCGGGGTAAGCGATTGCGGCGTTTAGATGCTATGGGGACCTGTGTGGTTGATGAGGTGCGCAAACCAACATCAATTGGGAACCGTGTCCTGACAATGGGGCCACGGCGGTGGGTGCTCCTGGCCGCTCGAATGGGAAAATTTGACGTTGTGCAATTGTTGGTGGAGGTTGCAGGGCATCCTGAGCCTGCGAGACAAGAACCACCGGGGACAAATGGCTGTGCACCGGCGAGTGGCGAGGAACGTATGATGGACTACTTCCCGCGCAAAAAGTTCTCCTGCCCACAAGATGAAGGTATGAAACTGCAAAAATGGCCACCGACCGACCGGTGGACGGAGTATGAAGAGGGCAAAGTAATTAAAATCGCCGAATGGACTCGGCTCCAAGGTCTGCTCTCAGCTCGCCACCGCACAGTTGGGCTAGGCTAGGGAAGGCGTGAATGGGAGCAAATCTGCTCAAACCCACTCACCGCGAAGCTCATTGGCATCAAGTCACCCCACATCGTACCACCACCTGCAGGCTGCCAGTAGTCGCTGCGGAATGCAGGAAGTCTTGGCTCCGGGGAAGCAGAAGCCTGTGATTATTTGAAGTTCACGCGGCGCACCACAACCACGAAAAATGTTGCTCCTTGACTTCACGCTCTCCCACAGCCAAAGAAGCAGCACAAGCATCATCACTCGCACCGTTCGAGTATTTATTCTCGTCATTAACTAGGTACCGGTATCGCAATCAACATGGACCACTCGGGTCATTCAATGCCATCGTCGACGGCAGGGGCAGCGGCGGCCACACCAACCGCCGAGATGGCCATGGATCACGGAGGCGGTTGCAAAATTTCGGTATGCATCCCGGTCCCTAATCCTGCTTCGCTCACGCATGGAGTTATGGCGCTAACTCTTGCTGCGACAGATGCTTTGGAACTGGTACACGATCGACACCTGCTTCATCTCGTCGACCTGGCACATCCGCAGTGCAGGCATGTTCGCCGGATCCTGTATCGGCGTCATCCTGCTGGTCATGCTCCTCGAGCTCCTCCGACGCAGTGTCAAGGAATACGACCGATTTCTGGCCCGCAAACATCTCTCCCAACAACCCCCCGCGGTAGCAAGTGACAGCGCGGGGATACTACCCAAGGACGGTGTCCCCATACCACAGGGTGGTTACCGCCCGACCGTTCTGGAGCAGGCTGTGCGAGCGCTGCTACACACGTGTCAGTTTGCTGTCGCGTACTTTGTCATGCTGTATGTTTCACGGCCATCCCCGATTTGATGATGGTTTCTGACATGTTGCAGGCTCGCTATGTACTACAACGGCTACATAATTATCTGCATCTTCATCGGCGCCTATCTTGGCAGCTTCGTCTTCCAATGGGAACCTATCGGAAGGCGAGTGCCCTACTTTCGGAGCTTTCGCTGCATGATCAGTTCGCGTGCTAACTCCCGCTTTGCAGCAGATCCCAGACCTCAGCCGCCGGTGAGGCAACCGTGTGTTGTGGTTGAACCAAAATCTTTTGAAGGCCAGGGGAAGAGATAACAAGCGGAGGACAAGATAGCCCGAATAGCTTGCATTAGTAAGAAGCGATGATTACACAGCAGCTCGTTTACTCTCCTCTTGTCGCCGCTCATCGTCCATGTCCTGCCACCTCTTGATCAGCTCGTCCTCGCTTCGCCCCTGCACATCCCAGGGCTTGGGCACCAGGCCGTAGTGGATATTCTTCACCCTGTCGTCTTGCCATATTGGATCATGAACCCCTGCCCACCGAAGAAACTTGAGACCGTTGTAGATGTATGGCAGTGATACCCACCTCCCAGCAAACACGTCTCCCAACAACGCCTGATCCGGAAAGACATACGTTGTGGTCTTCGGGTCTTGCATCGCCTTCAAGATCTCAGTATTTGCATGTGACGAAGGGTTGAGCACCACCAGGCCACTATTAGGCATCGTCGGCTTGACGGTGGAGGGACCCTGTATCTGTGCGGCCTCGGGATCGGTGTGCTGGGACTTGTATGGACAGTTCTCGGGTGTCCTACCCTGTGTCAGCCAAGTAACCTGCTCAAATATGGATCGATGCATATCATGTGATGAGGGACGTACCAATCTTCCGGGTAGTGCGCCCTTTTGAGCGGATTACATAGACAGGCGTAACTGGCGGCAAACACTCGGTTGGCCCCCGATTCGTCGCCAACTTCGTCGAGTTCAAGCTCCATCAACTCATCCATGTTCTTGATAACCAGCATATCGGCATCGAGGAGCACAATACGCTCATACTGCACTAGGCCGAACACACCCAGTTTCGTCCAACAGTCGCTAAACCTTGGGTCTTTTTCGTAGTCCCTGCGGAAGCGAGGAGTAAGATGCTCGACACGCTGCTTGGGGATGGATCGTATGTCAAGTGCACGGTGCCCTTCTTCTGGGAAGGTGTCGGTGTAGAGGGCAACTAGTGGGTATTGTGACCCGACACGCCGGAGCGAGTATTCTAGGACGAGGAGACCAGGGAGATAGTCCAGGTTTGTGACGAGAGTTGCCCAGACTGCCAGGAGTTAGCAGGTGACTCCACTGTCAATTATTTGGGACGTACTCCTAGTTGGGGACGTTTTATTTGGGATTTGGCTGTTCATGACTGCCATCGGGCGATGTCTCTGAACGTTTTCGGAAAGTGAGTAGATGATGGGATGATGTGTGAGCGGCGCGATAGTGGTTGAAATTGAAGATGATTTGCTTTCGGCTGAATTTCATGATATTTATCCCTCGCAACTAACCCCGCAGCGTGGGCCAGCGTGGGGGTGAGGGGGAATCGGCAGCGGGCCGTTAGAAATCCAGGTCTATCAATACAGCTTCAAGATTTCTTGACTTCAGTTTCAGCCGTTCTGTCTTTCCTACGTTCACTTTGTCCCTCCATCATCCACCTCAATATCTGTATTCGTACTCCGTCGAAGTCCCCGGGGCTAATATGCGAGTAGAAGGCTAGAGATGCGGCAAGAACTGTGCCCAGTCCGGTGTGTGATATGCATCCTCCCGTTCGCTGCGGAGGTTGCAGAAAGCCTCGACGACCAGGAAAGTCCGGAAGAAAAGGTATGCCAGAAAGCCGGACGTGGCCAGCAGAATGGAAATGAAAACTCCAGGGGCTTACATCAAAAAGGTCTCGACCGCAAATAAAGAACCGACAGTAAGGCGAAAAAGTGGCAGCAGGCGTGGATGCACTCGCCTCTGCTTCCTGTAGTATGCTGTCGTCATGTCGCCCAGGCTGCCGAAATGGAGGTGGGTCCCAAACGTTACCATCATCAGGATTGTGTAGAGCGGGATGTAGACGCTGGATGATCTCCAGAGCAGAAGTTCCAGGGTGGTAGGGAAATGGTCATTCCAGGCGATAGCGTGGATTCCTCCGTAGAGAACGACACAGGCCCCCAGAACTAGCAGCGAGGAGCCCAACCCGCCCCTTTCAAACCATATCTTCCGTGAGAAGTTCCGGACTCTGGGTGTAATGAGATTTAGGCGCATGCCGAAGGACATCGAGTAGACATCGATATGGGCATTCTCGTCCGAGGCCGACGGAAGGATAGAATGGCAGGTCAGCCAGCTCTTTCGCAGTTCGAGTCGAAGATGCCCAAAAACTTCTAGATAGTCTTTGATGCAAAGTCGGAACAGGGACCACCATGTCGATATAACGTTATCCTCCAGGCTGGCCGGCGGTCCATCGTGTATTCGAAGCATGGTCCACGTTGGGTTTCCAATCACTGTGAGATCTCTAATTTCTTCCCATTTTGACTGTTTGCCCATATTATTGTCTCTCATCGTCATTGGCACGAAATTTGCCAGGCAGCAAACGCCTGACGAGAGATCCATAAAGGGGGTTATCACGGCATCGTCGTCGCACAATTGTTCCCATCGGTCTTTTGGGTCCCATCTGAAGGTAGTGGGATTGATGCTTCCCAGCTCGTCTGCCGTGGTTTGAATAACGGCGAGCTTGGAAATAGGCATGTTGAGCCAGGAAATCTTGCTGAACGAGTTGCGGGTGTCATAGCCGCGAATGACCCTCCAGAATGCATGGTATGTACTGGAATAGGATTTTCTGTCTCGGAAGAGGCGTCCAAAAACGCTTTTGGTGCTTTCGTAAGCGTTCTTCTCTTCGGGGATGTCACCAGCAAACAATGCAGCTGTCAACGGGCGTAGGAGCTCTCTATCCCCATCAACAACGGTTGGTTCCTGGATGTCCATTGGCTTCTCCCACCACAAGAGGTAAATAAAGAGGGCTGAAGTGGTATGCGCCAAGACGTTCAACTCCAGTGCTGTTACGGGTAACTTCACTGACCACCGCGCAATGCACTGCAGCACAAGCCACGAAGCCTGGCAAATGACGACCGTCTTCGCAAGAGTGTCGGCCTTGCTTTTATCCTTTATGTAATCCTGGGATATGTCTGGCAGGAGATCCATTTGCGCGAGCACTTTCAGCGAGTCGTGCTGAAGATGCAGGGTAGGCGAGCCAGGGATGTAAGGCTGCTCTCCGGGGTTGTCGGTTCTGAGCACAAAACAGCCCATCATGGCGTAGAATCCGTGCATCGTTGTCCATTCGTAGCGGCGCTTGTTTTCAGGGTTGGCCTCTTCCTTCTCCTTGAAAAATTTTGTCAAGGTCGCCGAAATTCGGTTCGCTTCTTGCCTCTGGGACCACGCGACGAAGACCACGAGCACTGGTGCAAGAGTCCCCACCAGCACCCATTTAGCCTTGGTCAGAAGTTTGTCGAGCGTCGTTGCATTCTCCGGGTGGATGTTCACATGCAGAACCGTGTAGATGCAGAGGAGCAGCGTGATGACACAACTTCTCGGGATGCCGAATGTCCCCCGCCCGTCAGGCTCTGGCCTGTTTCTCGTCAGCGACCGTTATTTGCGACTCGCAGGCATAAGGTCTCATCGAATCTTGGCATCAAGGGGCTCACATACACCCAGCCAACAATGGTAGTGCTGGACATGTTTGTCGCTGCAGGATGGCGATGGCGGACATTGCGCGACTTGTGGTGACAGGGAGGAAAGAAACATCGCCAGCCTCCAACTTGGCGTGCGTCAATGTGCCGGAGGGGTCTCGTCGCCAGCACAGTCCCAAACACTAGTCCTCTTCTGTCCGTGTGACTGGATACCACCAATGAGTTGACCCAATAGCACGCCGAGATTTCTCTCGCTCTTTCCTCCGACTGTCGGTCCCGAAAACGCAGAGACATGGCAACTCTCTGCCCCGCGCGGTATGTGAGACACGCAAAATCGACCTGCAATCTGCCTGCGGATTCCACACCTGTTGGTAAATCTAAATCTTTCATGACAGATAAAAGCACACTCTGCATTCAGGGCCCGACACATCAACTCATATCCTCGAGCTCCGAATTCGGATTAGCAGTACGGAAATTACACGGAGCGAAACGACAGACAGATCTTGAAGATGCCACCCGTCTACCAAAGCGTACCCGTCTGGTCCTTCCTATTACGGATTTTTTTATGTACATCCCGTGGAAGGATCCCAGTCCCACTTTTTGCTGAAACCCTGACGAGCCTGAGAAGCCGTCTGTGCTCCCATATAAGGCCGCTGCTTCCATTCGTATTGGCAACATTTCCCAACTCCAAAAAATCACACTCCACCGTTTATATCATCCTCAACTCGAAACCGCTGAAAATGGCCGACCAACTTCGCTCCCTCGCCAACCCCGCCCTCCTCCTCCGCCTTCCGGAAATAATCTTTCCATTTTCATCCACAGAGCCACTCGACTTCTCTGAAGTCTCTCGCCGAGGGTTTGCTGGTGGCCCGCCCCCGGAGATGCCCGACGATATTCTCAACCGAGTCTGGCCATTCCTCGTGACACTCAGCAAGCTCGGACTCGACAACGCCCCCGACATGATGACGTTCCTCCCGCCCCCATCCGACCCCTCCTTCCCCCGCCAAGCCATGGGATTACAGCTCCTTTTAGACCAAATGCCACGACGCTTATGCAGAGGCGCAGATTGCCGCTGGACAAACGCCTACTTCGACGTCATCAGCCTTCGCTTCGCCCAATCCCTAGACACCCTTTCTGAAGACGAGAAACCCTGGTCCTGGGCGCGGTGGAAAGACACCAGCACCCTGGACTACTGGGTCCTCGTCAGATGCTGCTTTGTCGTCCCCTTCACACACACCGACCGCCCCGATGCCCAGGAGCGTTCCCTAGATTTCACCGAAGAAACCCGTCGCACCATCGAGGAAGCGACCGGAACCACCGACCCCCACCGCGCACAGCGGGACGGTCTTCTATCTGACATCTACGCCTTCCCTCGCATCATCCGAGATGGACCACCGATGGACGGAGCTAAAGTCGAGGATTACACTTATTGGTTCTGCGCGCTGATTGATGCGCATAAGCCGATTGTGGATCGGTTTGGGCATTATCCGTATCGCAATGCGTATTTTGGGAGGGAGGACACGGCGGGGGAGGAGGAGTGGTTTGAAAAGACGGGTGACTTTGCAAGGCCGGGGAAGGAGGAGAGGGAGAAGTTGAAGGTGGATTTTGAGAGGGGAGTTTGGACGGGGTTGGATGAGAGGCTCCATGGGGAGGCGAAACGAGTGTCTCCGTAGCTATTGCCCCCGGGCAGGGGGAAGAAGGTGAGCGTCTCAGGGCGACCCAGTTCGCGTCAGTTTCTAAGACTATGGGGCGGTGGGAATTTATTGGTCTAGGAGTGGTGTTCGATAACGGACAAGTTGGTCTATAGTTCTTTGTGCCTGGGAGCCTCTAGCGGTTTTTACCAACCAATTTGTGCGTCCCTTAGCATAGAATATCAATGGTCATGTAGGTATTGGCTGGCTGTGCGGTCCTCTGACCACATGGCTGAGCTTAGCAAGCGGTTGACCAAAAAAACAGGACTCCAATGGTAGTGGAAATGGTGTGATGTGGCTTGCGCTAACAGTCCCTAGTAGCTCTATAACACGACCACATAGTAAGATGGTTGATTGCACGGTAGAGCGAATGGAGGTCGTGTTATCTGACGATTGTCTAATGGTTAGATACTAACAGTGCGGTACCAAAAAGGTACCTAGATTCCATAAAAAACTAGCCCTGTGGCGAGGTACTTTGAGGTATTGAGTCCTGTTATTTTTGTCAACCGCTTGCTTGGTAACATATCTGTCACGTCTTCATGTTTAACTTGGTGGAGCGATTGGCACCAAAGAGAGCTCAACCGACGTACTGAGCCGAGGGAGTGGAAGTGGGGGAATTGCACACCGAGGATGGTTACACCGGGAGGGGTTTCGTAACTTGGAGAGGCAGCTAGCACCCTCTGGGCGGCCTGGAAATGGGTCCGGGGCGCGGTTGCATATTTCCGGGAGGAGCCTTTCGGGTAAGGAGCCCTGTAAAAACCCCCTGCCGCAGACACGAGCGAACCATGCAGGTGATGACTCCCAATTCTGCACATGGCAAAGCCCATGACCACCACGCCTCGTGCCCTGGATCGGCGCCGCCCTCATGGCGGCTGACAGACACTCTTCAAACTCGGCTTGGCGACGAGCTGGGTGGGATCGGGAGGCGGGCCGGGCCAATGGCGGGCCGTCGAGCGACCCCAGCGATGCAGGATCCGAGGGACTTTGGTATGGCCAAGCCGAAGAAACCAGGCTTGCAGGTATACTGCATGGTAGGAACCTGGCAACCTTGAACGGTAGCAGTTTCCCCGCTCGCCACCAGAGCCAAGCACAAACTTGGAGGTGAGTACAAATCCCATCGTGCCCGTCGGCAGGATGGCGGTGGTGGTCGCCATCATCCTCTCCCGTCCACGCCACCTCGCGGAGAAACAGCCACGATGTTCTTCTCCCGCCTGACGGCCGCGGGCCTGTTCATCTCCGCTGTGCTCTCCGAGCACGACGGCGGCTCTCTCGTCCCGCGCACCTGGGACGGCAAGCAGTATGCGTGCAAATGCTACTATGGCGACGCCTGCTGGCCCTCGGCTTCGGCCTGGCAGACGCTCAACAACACCGTGTCGGGCCTCCTCGTCCCCTTCATCCCGCCCGAGGCCGCCTGCCACAACTACTTCAACGGCACCCTTTTCTCCGTCCCGACCTACAACGCCACCCAATGCGCCGACGTGACGACCAATTACCCAGTCGAGCAGTGGATCAACGACCAGGACGCCACCCTCATGTGGAAGTACTGGACCAATTCGTCGTGCGTGCCGACCACCGACCCCTTGACCGCCTGCACGCCGGGCTACTACGGCGTGTACGTCTTGCGCGCGGCCACCAAAGCCCACATCAAGGCCGGCGTCGACTTTGCGCGCCGCCACGCCCTGCGCCTCATCATCCGCAACACCGGCCACGACTTCATGGGCCGCAGCACCGGTTGGGGCGCGCTGGTCATCAACACCCACCGTCTGCAGGACGTCAAGTTCATCAAGTCGTACCGCGGGCCCGGCGGCTACTCGGGCCCGGCCGTGACCGTTGGCGCGGGGGTGCAGGGCCGCGCGCTCCTCCGCCTCGCCGCGCAGCAGAACCCGCCCATGACGCTTGTTGCGGGCGAGTGCCCGACCGTCGGCATCGCCGGCGGGTTCGTGCAGGGCGGCGGGCACGGCATGCTGACGACGGCGTACGGCTTCGCGGCCGACAACGTCCTGTCCTACGACGTTGTCACCGCGTCGGGTAAGCACCTAACGGCCAACGCGCGCGAGAACCGGGAGCTGTTCTGGGCGCTCCGGGGCGGCGGGCCCGGGACCTTCGCCGTCGTGGTGTCGGCGACCTTCAAGACCTTCCGCGACGTGCCGTCGGCCGGCACCACGCTGTACATCAACTCGACGCTGACTAACGACACGGCGCAATTTTGGGAGGGCGTGCGCCTCTTCCACGCCCGCGCTAACGACCTTGTGGACGCCGGGTTGTACGTGCTCTTCACGGTCAGCCCGCTTAGCCTGCGAGTCAAGCCGTTTGTAGGCTTCAACCGCACCGCGGCGCAGCTCGACGCCGCGCTGGCGCCGATGCGCGCCGCGCTGACGGCGGCGGGCGTGCCGTTCACGAGCGCACCGGCTCAGGGGTACCCGTCGTTGTTGGAGCTGTACTTGGACCTGTTCGACGACGAGCGGGCGGGGGCGCCGCTGCTGACGGGTGGGTGGATGTTTGGGCGGCGCGACGTCGCCGAGCGCAACGATGCCATCGTGGGCGCCATGAAGACGGCGCTGAGCCCGCGCGCCGACCTGGTCGACAAAGGGTACATGGTCGGGCACTTGTTCGGCTCGGGGCACGGCGTGCCGGCGGCGCAGGCGTTGCTGACCGCCATGAATCCACGGTTCAGGAACTCGACGGACCTGCTGCTGTATAACCTCCCCCTGCCGCCGGATGCGACGCTGGCGCAGGAGGCGGATATCCAGGATCTCTTATCGAACACGCTCGACCGCGCGATGAGGGAGGCGGCGCCGAACGGCCTGGCTTACATCAACGAGGCCAATCCGTACATGGACAATTGGCAAGACCACTTTTGGGGACCTGATGTGTATCCTAAACTGAAAAGGCTGAAGCGGGAATGGGATCCCGAGGGCGTGCTTTACGCCGTTTCAACGCCGGGGACCGAGGTATGGGACGTGATTGAGTACGGGGAGAGGCTTTGCAAGAAGCTGTAGGTTACGATAGCGAGCTTTTAGTAGCTTCGTAGCTTGATTCGATACTCGTAATGCTTTGTATGTAAGAGATGAGCCAGACTGCTCGTCTGCGCTCGCCCGTCTTGCATTCGCCGCCGTTTTCGAAGTTGTGGAGGAGAGTATCAAGATGGCCATCAAGATAAGAGACGTCAGCGCCATTGCTGCTCGCAATCATAGGGCGGCCATCGTCCGGCAGCGTGGGTTGTGGCCCCGGTGATGCAATGGTTCTTGCTGTGGTTTTGCTCATAATAATGGACAGTTAAAAGAATGCAAGGCTGTTACCCTAAGGCTCCTAGCTATAATTAGTCACAGTAACTGAACCCCTTTGGATGCGTGTTGGACTCGAGGGTTGCCCGCTCCCGAGGTTATCGTCATTGGCGTCGCGACCTGTCCCGGGGTTACCAAGGACAGATGCGGTTAGAGGCTTCCAGCGGCTCGGCACTTTGGTATTAGGCACACCGTTTACGTACGATATCCGGTTCGAGCGCAACGTCTTGATGGCAAGCGTCAATGGGCAGATGAAAGCGCTTACGACGTACTTCACCCTAACTGCGGCTATGTTCAACATCGGCAACCACAACCAGGGCACTGATGACGCGAGCGCGCACATCTTTGAGTTTTTGACAGACCACGGCGGGGACATATTTGATATATAAGTTAGTTATCTCTTTCAAGACGCACAGCTCCAGCCTGTAGGGGCTTGGGGTTCCGCGCCTTACCGGTTAGGAATCTTGCAAGCCAATAGCTAATTTATCTCACAGCTCGGTGACAAACACCTTTGATAGAATCTACAAACTGAGTTGAGTGCTTAAGGTAGAGTTGTAAATTCTGCTCCTTCGTTCTGCTAGATATGGTGTGGAGATGGTGGAAAGGTCTGTGTTGTGTTGAGAGTTTCAGTGGCTGCCATGCGCAGCCATGGCTAGCCGGAGTAAAAAGCCACAAATATCGATGTCATATCCGACACCAGCATCAACAAATCTAACCGTTATATACTTTTTACAGATCCGAGGCAAACCCACATAAAAAGAGCCACACAGCGAAGATTTACTCAGCGAAGATGACTCTACCGGCAAGAGCCACATGGCAAGGATCTGTGCTCGGAGAAAACACTTTGCTTGCAAGCCGAAACTCTATCGTTCCGGCCGTTACATGGAGGATAAAACACCCTCGTCGCACGCAGTAGTCCACTCTTGTACAGAAGAGGTATGAGAATGGGAGGAAGTAGGGAGAAACCGTGTATGGAGGCTGAGATAGGTGATTTATGCCAAATACAAATATGTTGGAATTACAATTATGTCCCCTCGTCGGGGGGGAAGATCTGTAGAAACGCGGTCGCTAAGTACCTAGTGCTAGCAAGCTCCATGGGGGGGCGGGGGCAATGGCTTTTCAGACGTCCCGGGGAGCCTGGCCAAGTGGCGGCTTATATAGAAGATCTCCCACGACAGCCAGAGAGGTGGGGAATGAATCGAGTTGAACCTTGGATCGTGCGCGCTGGAGAGTTCTTCCGCTCTCAAATTCCACCGCGCAAGAGGGAAGAACCCCTTTTTCCAGTGCCCTAAGTGTCCCAACCCGCAATTCGCTAAGCCCATATTAAATTCAATCAATAGCGGCAAAATTCGACGCTGCGTAGTAAATGATTGCCAAGATTATGTTCACACCCTCCTAGTGTTTTTTCCCATTACAGTTTCACATGGGACGCCATGGTCGCATGCAACGCGATATTGGTTTGGTAACTGTATATCTAAGCGGCTGGGGACGTCCGAACCCCCCTAGAAATGACATTGTCGATTCACCATCAGCCATGAGCCACCTCATCCAGTTCGGTCGCTACCTCACCAATTATCATGGATTCGAGACTCGAGGACCTATTCGATAAGTTTGCGAGCCATGAAAGCTGGAGAGGGAAATGCGTCGAGAAGCTCCGCGAAGCAGTCACCGACGATGGCGCCCAATCGAGCATCATCGCGCACCTTGTTGGCGAAGACGGTGCTAGAGGGGTTACCCAGAACAACGCGAGTTGGAAAGCCGAACAGGTGTGGGGCATCGACATCAACACCTGCTATAAATACTGCGGTCGGAGCAAGTTCCCTATGGTAGTCGCTCCCTCGTTTTCTCTGTTTGGTTGCAAGATACTAACAAGCCCTTAAGGTCTTCAACTACCAGCTATTCTTGGGACGCGCGACAAATTACTTGCTCCCATGGCTGGCCCTAACGGCTCAGCTGCCGTACGAGGGCGGGAGTGCCATGGCAAATATCATGAGCTTTTGCATGTCGCTCGGTAGTCCTGCGCTGGCGACGTATTCCTTAACGATCACTATACTGAACCAGAACTGGCTTCGCAGACTATGTAATAGTCTCCCGAAATATGAGGACGGAGAAAACCAGATCCAAAATCCTTACACCAAGAGGATGTCGTCTGCGCGAACCCTTCTGGAAGCAGCCCAACAGGCGCCCCTTCGTATATCTGATATCGACGGCTCTCTTAGCAGTTTGATCGTTCTCGAGGCTAATAATTCATGGTGGAACTCGGTTGAGAAGAGACTACAAGCTACTAAGCGGAATGTTACACTCTCACTGGTTGCCCAGATGCTTGTGGCCGCCGGTGCATGGGTGTTGACGGTGGCTGGCTCTTTCATTGCTTTGTTAGGGGATCGCACTGAGGCCTTGGTGTTGTCATCTAGTGCTCTGTGGACGTGGCTGGTATGCATCCCTTTACACCATCTCAATGAGAAGCTAATCACGTGGTACCACAGGTTCCGGTCATCTGGGGATGGATTGCTGTCGGTACCCAGAACTCGTCAGACACGATCGATGACGCTCTGTCTGAGTTCATCTTGCTCAGGGCGGGTCAACAGCAAAATGCACCCCTTCACAAAACCTCTAATCAGGAAGCATTCAAGGTCTTGAGGTCACTGCCTGACGAGCGGCTGCCAAAATTCCTGATCTTCAACGTATGTGGTGATGAGATACAGCAGGGGCCTACATTCAACTATGCTCAGGTGTTTACGTGGTGGGGGGCCGCAAAAACGATACACAGAACTTTTGAACGCGTAGCGAATAAGTTTAATGAGCGGGATCTTTTGCCAGAGCAGCATAATGTAGGCGTTTCAGGGACAACGATTAACAACAATAATCCGATAGGAAGCCTCCCGGCAGGGTCAACAACCTCTAATAATGACTTTGCGGTTGCGGCCATCCGAGGGGAGGTCGATCCTTCAGCCGGTCAAGTTGGGGCTCAGCGAGCGCCATCTACAGAAACTAGAGCCGGGGAAGTTGAACTTCAAGCGATTATAGCTGGGCCTTCACAGAGGGTCGATCCCGAGAATATCGTAGGCGCTGATCGAGTGCAATCTTTCCGAATGAGAGACCTTAGCGGAAACATCGACCAGCTCAACCAATACTGCGGCTTCGGATACGACGCGCGACTCAAGTGTTATCCATCGTGGAAGGAGATCATCGAGGACGGAGACATTTTGATTCGAATCATCGCGGCGACCTTCGTCGGCTTATTTGTGCAGTGGGGCACTACCATCCCGGCCGTCATCATCGCGTACTTAACCGACGTCAAGGGAGTGGGGTGCCGGTCCGGCAGCTACTTAATCTACGGAATAGCAGGCACCCTAGCCTTCTGTTTTTTTTTGGTGTCGACCTTCTTCTCACATGCAGCTGTACTCTCTCATGAAGCCGCACTCGCGAGAAGGGAAGTGGCAGAAAGGGAGAGTAGCCATACAACTACACCACCTCAAAACAGCAGCGCACAACAGTCGCAAAAACACGTGGAGGAGACAACAAGCCCTTCTACATATGAGGGATCAAAAATATTGGCTTCCCTCGCGGTATTGACTCGCATTTTTGGTCAGCTAGCTGCCATTGGAAACGCTATTTGGATCATCCTCAGCTCACTTTGGGAGCTGGTGGGGTTCTATGACAGCTGCTGGTGCGATGGGGCGGAATTTTCCGCCGGGGAAAACACGTGGGTTGTGCTGTTTAAGCAGGGAGTAGATTTACGCGAGAGGGCCGAAGGGCCCTGGGCTGGGGGAGTGGCAATGAGCGTTCTTGTCGGCTTTATCTCGTGGTTCGGATTCGTTTTACTATGCAAGGATGTCAAAGAGAGGTAAAATATGGAACACTGCCTACTTCCTCTTGGAAACTCCTCCATTCAGCTTTCTTAACCATATGATCGTACTTGTGTTTGGGCATGCTAACAGACCGTCATTTGCGATGGAATAGGTGGAATTTAGTTTGTGCCCTACGCTTTCCTTCACTTTCCATACTAACTCGGCAGACTGGCAGAAAGAGCGAAACCTGCTTAAAAGGAGATATTATCTAGAGAAAGCCTTGAGACACTACAACGAGTTTCAGGTTCACGGCTAGAGGACTGGTTGCGGTTCTTTATCTGTTCATTCCTCACATACCATTCCGGCAGACTTAGCGGCTGCGGTATCTGCCATTCCCGTGTACACCACCACATCATTCAAGATACCGCTTCTTTCCGATCTGCCGGCGAGAGAGCATCTTCTAATGTTTTCACCCACAACTCCTAAGAACGCTCAGAGCATATCCTCGAACCATGACACAATTTCATCGTACATATCCGAGTATAGTCGTCCGTCACCAGCGGTCCAATTCCGGCCATGCATTTGAATAGGTATATATTCCTACGACTTCCTCACCCCCCTCTCCCCCACTGGCGTAAGGATGGCGAACCTGAGTTCCCCCCAGCCGACGACCCGAACGTGAAACTCCCCGTCGATCCAGGCCGGGACTCAGACGCAGTACAAGCGTTGCTGGCCGAAACTTCTGCCCTGGTGGAAGTGAGCAGACGCATTGCATTTTCGTCGTCAACGATGATAATGGCATGATATCACGCCATTGGTTCGAATACGCAACAGCGAGACGCTGTTAATTGCAGTGGCTTGGAGCTTGAAGCTGAAGACTGACAGAGTTTGGTTTGGCGTTGAGGATTCCGGGGAGGGACGCAGTTGTCTGAGTTCAGGTGGCCTAGAATAAGCGAAAGTGTCACGGGGCTAGAGCCAAGGCCCATTACCACGGAGGCGGGCCCCTTTTCTTTCTCTCTTCATAGAAACCATCACCAGTCACGGTCCTTACCTAGCTAGCTCGTCACAGAAAACACATGGCACTGGAACCGGATTGCTGGATCACATTTGATCCGAGGCAAGAACCCCATTTGACACATCGAAGACCCGAGCTTAGAATTAGAGTGCTAGCTGGCCAGCGGTGAGAACCGAAAGGAAGCTAAACTATTGCTGCATCAGCGCATCTGTCTCGCTGCACATCTTTTACATCCGTCACCTAGACTCAGAGACAACACCAACGATGGGCCAATGAAGTGAGAGGAAACAGTATTCGTGCCTGAATCCGCCCGGCTCTAGAACATAACGCAAGCTCGTTAGCGTGGCTAGTGTTGCGCTTAGCGCCCCCCGTTCAGCTGAGAGTCCGAATAGGGGCATGTACATACCCGCCATCCCGCGGGTTGGCACATTTGCAGTAGTTGAATTCCCTCTGATCAAAACGTCCCGTCTGATAACAGCTGTCGAGCTTCGCGCAAGCTAGCAGGGCGTCCTTGGCGTGGTTTGGGCTAAGCTGAAGCTCCCAACCGCTGGGTATTCAGGTCATTCCGGTGAAGCAATTTTGACAGATCCGTCGGATGCTTCTTTTGTACGTAATGTGAGAGACGCAATGAAATTCCAGAGTGATGAGCTTACATCGGCGAATGACTGTCCGACAGAGACTATCCGACAAAGAGGCATGAATTTAGTGCTCATCGCCAAAGTGGTTTTTAGTATAAAACACGTCCTAGATCTCTGTTTCTCGATGGGTTCTTGACCAACAAACACCACAGCCCTGCTTTGCATCACAAACCGGTACCCAAAACTTATCTACTCATCAACTTCACATTGTGAGTAGGTATCTCTTCCTCCTGGAAACCCTGTGCACCCCCAGTCTATCTCCATTCATCACCACTAACACCCTCTCCCGCAGCCCAGACCCAGAATGTCTTCCGTCCCCACCACCGTCGCGGCCCTTTCAGCCAATGGCCTCCGTGTCAACCGCTACGACCGCTCCACCAAGCAGTGGTCCCGCATCGGCGATGCCACGAGCACCCTCTACGGGGGCGGCTTCACCCTGCTGGGCATCAACCCCGCCAACGCCGACGTCAGCACCTGGATGAAGCGCAACAACTGGATCAAGGTCGGCGGCCCGGGGTCCAAGTTCGTGGTTACTTCCGCTTCGGTGAGTCCAGATTCAATCTCAGACGTGCTTTTTTCCTTCGTTTGGTCTAATACCCCTATATGAATGCAAGACGGACACTAGAAAACATCAGCTAACAACCCCTCCACCCCCCAAGGTCTTCGGCCTCTCCCCCGCCCGCGACGGCGTCTACAAATGGTCCGCCGACAGCATCAACTGGTCCGAAGTCGGCGGCCCAGCCACCAACATCCTCGGCGGCGGCTTCAACGCCCTTTTTGGCATTAGCCCCTCCGGAGGCGACATCTACGGCTGAATCTCCGGCGACCGCTGGGAGAAAGTTGGCGGCCCCGGCGCCGAATTCGTCGTCGATGGCCAAGGCACTCTTTATGGCCTTTCACCTAAGAAGGATTTGGTGATGAGGTGGAGCGGCAACGGAATGGATTGGGGGAAGGTTGGCGGGCCGGCGTCGAGGTTGTTTGTTGGGGGGCTGGGGCTGTTTGCGATGAATCCCAGCGGGTCGGAGATCTGGCGGTACACGGGGGTGGGGGAGACGGGAGAAGGTTGGAGGGCCGGGGAAGGAGTTTGTGGTGACGTACGAGGCGCTGCTTGGGCTGAATGATGCCGGGCAGGTGTGGAAATGGGAGGTGAGCGGGCAGAACTGGACTAATACGGAGGCCCCGGCAGCGAGGCAGATTGTTGCTTCTCCTTAGGGGGGTTGGGGGTCTACGTGGACTTAGGGAGTTGATGACAGCTGTGAGGAGATTCTTAGAAATTGAACCCATAGATAAGGACTCTAAATTGACTAACATGCTTCCCGCTTTTTTCCAGTTCTGCCCCTTTTTTGTGGACCTTACTTGGAATGGAAGTAACGTCAGGATGCCTAGGTTGGCGTTGAAGTAGGTAGTTATCAATAAAGTCGCCATCATGATGTCACACTCGAGGACGGAGCAGCGGTCAAAAATCCATGTCTGGCGATCCGTCTGTGACGGACAATCGTTATCTAACGCTCCCGACTATATAACCTACTCGTTAGGCACTCACCTCCTACCAATTACTGCCTCATCTCAAAAACACTATCTCGATCGATCGCGGCCAGAAAGAACAACAAAAGGGTAAAAAGAAAACGATCAAATGGCAGATCTCTGTGAGCGATGCGTCAAGATCCCCCGACCAATCCATTTTTGGCGGTCCTCGCACTTCCCTTCGTGGTCCATCGGAATGAAGGCCCAGATCGAGGCTAGAAAGGAGGGCTGCCCATTCTGCCGCCTTATCTGCAGCGCCGTCTTCGACAATCCAGGATGATGCCGATGACAGAGACAAGGAGATCTACCGTATGGATGCTATCTACGAAGGCTCCGTCTTCACACTGGTTGCTGCTTTGAGTACCCATGCCGATGCCGGACTGGCGGCTCTGGGCAAATTGATGGGGTGAGCAGGCTCCAGCTTAGTCTCTATTACCTGTTCGTCATCAAGACAGGCACAAGCGGCAGGATGTGGGACATCTACAAGGACTTGAACAAGTAATACGGACCCCTTGCCCGCATCGGCCCCAACGAACTCATCACCGGCGATCCTGACATCGTCCGGCAATATCAGCGGCGCGCTCCTCTTACGGGCGTTCGGGCTGGTACGCCGCCATGAAGCTTAACCCCTACGAAGACAGCATGTTCAGCCTGCGAGACACGGCGGCGCACGGCAAATGTGCTTGGTACCATCTCGGGAAAGAGCCAGCTATGTGGCGTTGAGCTAGGTCTGGGGACAAATCCCGATGCTCAAGACGACGCGCGACAATCTGCGGGTGCTGAAAAAACAAAATGGCTGACTAGCCCTCGGCTTCAACACAACACAGTATGATTCAGGGACCGAAGTCGAAGCTGACGATCGTCAAGCGAAAGAGATCTGGAACATGGGCCATAGTTATCATCGCTTTGCTTCTGAGCGGCGTTGCGACATCCAGGTGGGCGAAGCTCAGACCGAATTCACCCTTCTCCATTGCCATGATGGCGACGGTGGCCAGGCTCGCGAAACTGAGGATTCCTGGGAGCGGCTACACTGTGGCAAGCCTCGTCGGCCATTTGGGAACCCTCAGCGTAAAGAGGGGGTTGAAGTCTCAATGATGACGCGGGGTAATGTTTCATCAACCCGAGGCATGGGCGACCATCTCTCAGCCGCACCTCCGATAACGACCCCGCTGGGAAATTGGGGGTAGCGAAGAGAAGCCCCGCTGTCTGACCCCACACTTGCTCTCCATCACTCACCTTTCCATTTCCAATACCCAAGAGACAGCACTCTTGCGAATCACAATACCATCACCGCTATCATTCCTCTCATTTTACTCATCCGCCCAGGGAATACCCGTTGTATTGGAAAAATCTCTCCATATTTGCCCCTCAGTGACCTTCTCACTCAAAATGGCCATCAATTACCGCCCTCTCGACCGTTCGAAGAACGAGATCCGCTTGCTTCGAATTCTGCCCCTTCAAGATTCCTCCGTTGATCCGGGCAACCCGCTCTCCTTCTCTTCCGAGATGATCCGCTGCGAACTTCAGTACGAGTCCTTAGACAAGATGCATTCAGCAACAACAGCGAGAGATACGTCATCGGAATGGATCATCAACTATCTTCTCCAAGATGTGCTTCGCTCTCGAGCCGAGGATGGCCAAACGGATGTCGAAGTCTTGGGAGAATCGTTGAGAAGAACAATGCGCTTAGGAATGTCTGCGGATAGAACAACAAACTACACCATGGATTCTGAGAGGAAAAAAACCCTCGAGGAGTTGCACGCCACTTCGAAGCAGACTATGGAGTCCTGGATACCCGCAGAGCTACGGGTTGAAGACATCACGTTCAGTAAATGGCTCAACACTTGGGTATGGCATCCAATGAGCGGCAACGAGCATCATTCCGAAGTTATCACGGGCTATTTCGCGCTGTCATATGTTTGGCTTGACCAGGCCACCCCCGGCCTCGGCGGCGATGAAAAAGAGATGGACATGCTGTCTTACGCCGCAGGGACATCGCCAAGGGAGCTTCTCGAGGCCGACGGGCACTCGGTAGATTTTTTGGATTCTGTGTTCGGGCCTAAAGTGGACGCAGCTGAAAATATGATGACAATCACACTTGATGGACAGCCAATCCAAGTTGGAAAGAATCTCAATCGAGCGCTTCAAGTTCTCAGGGAACTTCCCGAGGTCGCCAACGGGGCTCACATCTGGGTGGATGCTGTGTGCATCAACCAGACCGATCTCGAGGAGAAGGCAATCGAGGTCAAGCGCATGGGCGAAATTTACCGCAAAGCTGCCAGGGTCATCTCCTGGCTTGGGGACGAAGAAGACGACAGTGGTAACGCACTGGAGTTCATCAGCAGACTCGGTGACGTGCCTATGAATGACCAAACGCTCGGCCCCCTGGTTCTCGATTTTTTCCAGCGTTTCTTCCACCTCGACGTCGCCGTCTCGCAGGCCGCTCTCCTCGCACGAACATATTGGCAGCGGGCGTGGATCACACAGGAGGTTGCCTTGGGCGGTGAAAACAGCATTGCCATCTGCGGCGCCAGACGGTTCCCATGGCCGACTCTCCTCCGGTACGGCAGAGTCCTCCAGTCCGCGCTGCGCGACCCCAGCGTCTTCCTCAACAAACAACTCCTCCTCAGCCCAGGGCCAGACTACTACACCGACTCCCCCACCGCCGGCGATCTCATGGAGAGCATATCCCGCCTCACAACCCTGCAAATCGCCCAGATCGACGCCCGCGATCCCAACCGACCCGTTCCCGCATCCAACAAGCTCTGGTTCAAGATCCCCAGCACCAGCCGCGCCACCGACGCCCGCGACCTCGTCTACGGCATAATGAACCTCCTCCCCCACGCCCTCTCCTCCCTCATCCACGTGGACTACTCCCCACGCACCAATTTCGTCGACGTCATGGCCTCCTTCGCGCGCGCCCACATCACCGCCACAAACTCGCTCTTCTGGATCCTCCACCGCCCCTACGCCCCCTTCCTCAACCACACCGACTGGCCCTCCTGGGTCCCTAATCTCGCCCAGACATTCAGCATTGCGCACTGGGAGTGGGCCGCCCTGCACGGCGGCCACGCCTGTCCTTCCCCTGACCCCCAAAACATCTCCTTCACCACCGACATTGCCACCGGCCGTCCCCTCCTCACGGTTCGCGGGTACCACATCGACACCATCCTCTCCGCAACGCGCACATTAAACATGCATCGCGCCGACACCCGCGCTGCACTGGCGAGTTACCTCGTTTCCACGGCCGATCAACGCCCGGGTGAAGAAACGGATTACCAAATCGCTGAGCTGCGAAGAATGCAAATCAACGCCAAGGTCCTCTTCCAACCTGATCCTGTCTTGCCCGAGGCACCGTTCCTTCCACGTGTCAGTACCTCCCACCGGTACAGCGACACAGGAGGCCTTAAATCGGCTCTAGGGGAGTGCCTCTCCCTCCTGGGCGTGCGCTTCCCCACCACCGGCGAAGCCCAGCCCGAAAAGATATTCGACATCCCGTGGCCGGTCATAACCGCCGACCTCGACCTTGAACAGATTGAAACCATCGCCTTGCCCACCCTCCCTGCGGGATTGAACCCGGTGATACAAGAAGCATGCGAGCTCTTCGCTGACTTGGAGCTGTGGGGGACGACGTTCCGGGGATTATTCGCCGCCGATACGGCAGAGGGTAGGAGCGAAGCGGACGAGGCGGTGGAAATGCCCTTCCTGGGAGGGAACAACGGGTTAGGTCTCGGACGACTATTTACCACTTACTCTGGGCATGTTGGGGCTGGGATGTGTAGTCTTGTCCCTGAGGATGAGGTTTTTTTGCTGAAGGGGTGTAGGATGCCTGTTGTGTTGAGGAGGAGTGAGAAGGTACG
>Ga0247760_1000375_pt1 | contig 49388 bp, 47 predicted proteins | sample UWRJL171409R4_FD_179936 | JGI IMG/M metagenome (GOLD analysis project Ga0247760, IMG submission 179936) | Plant litter microbial communities from Arlington Agricultural Research Station in Wisconsin, United States - UWRJ-L171-409R-4 | ecosystem: Environmental > Terrestrial > Plant litter >...
GAGGTTGTTTGGGTCGAGGCGGAGGAGGGTAGGGCTTCGCGGGGGCTCAGGGGGGGTTGTGGCTTGTTGATAGAAGACGTAGAATAGGGCGGTGGCTGCGATAGAAAACAATACCCCTTTTCGGTGGCGGATGGCCACGCGGGCGACGGGCGGCACGCCGGGGAACATGTTTCGCCTGGTAGAGATGAGTCCCACTTTGAAATGATGTGTTGACAGCTGCTTGGAGGTCAGTGAATCAAGGTGAGGTTGTAAGCATTTGATCAAGACGGGGCAAAGGCTCAGCTGGCGAGCATAGCCTGGGTAACATCCCAGCACCGAGCCCTCTCACCTCCAACTTGACGTACTCAACAAACACAAGCCCACAGCTATACATACCTATCGAATAATATCCCGCAGACGTTAACTAACAATACTGGCAGTGAAGTGAAGTCAAATTAGTGTAGATATTGGTAGGTGTTGGAGCTCGTCCACAGTCGTGGCGTTACTCCCGTTTGTTTCAAATCATCCGTGAAGACATAACACAAGATGTCCTCACCCGTCTTCTAGACGAAATTACGTACAACGATCGTTGTCTCCCCTGAATATCGACACCCAAAGAGAAACAATAGCCCACACGCTCCAGAAAGTCATCGAGTAGCAAATGAAGACAATAGCTCATGCGCCCCTTAACCCCCCAAAACCCATCAAAACAAAAACGGATCCTAAATCATAGCTACAGCACGCATCCAGCCCAGAGCAAACACCAAACATACCTAGGTAATCACCCAGCCGCCATCAACACCCATCAACACCGCCATCAACACCGCCATCAACACAGCCATCAACACCAAAACAACCTAGCCCTAGTCTCCCCCACACGCCCAAGCTGTATATCCAACTCCAAGTCCAAATCATCTAGAATCCCACCCGTCGAAGTCCTCCCACTCCTCCCGCATGCGGCTCAATCGGCGGCGCAACCTTCCAACTCCTCATCCGTCCCTCCACCGTCTCATCATCATCCACAATAACCACTACCCACACCCCCACGGCGCCATTGCTCCCTACCAGCGGCGTGCAGTGAATCCACCTGGCCTCCCCTCGCGATCAAGCTTGCCCACTCAGCGAATCCTCGCCGTGGCGACGGTGCCGTCCTCAAAGGCGCGGGTGGGTTCCTCTTTGACGTGTTCGGAGCCGCCGATGCGCGAGAGGAAGGGGGTCTGTAGTATGCCTGGGATGCGTAGCGGGGGAGAGGTGAAGAGATGCGGAGGCTAGGGTAGGGGCGCACGAGGAGGTAGTTCTCGTAGGCACCGGCGAGGCGGCCGCCAGCAAGGTTGTCGGGGAAGGGACCGGGGTGGTGGGGCTGGTGGTGGGCGGAGTCTTGGATGACGATGCGCGGTTTTTTGGTTCAGTTGGAGATGGCTTCGTCGTGGTCGACGTCGTGGAGGCGGCGCATGGTGCCGCCATGGTTGCGGACGGTTTCGATCTCCTCGGCGCTGAAGAGCTCGCTTAGGGAGCGGAGTGGGTCGTCTTTAAGGGGGTTAGGTTCGGAGAGGGAGAGGGGAGAAGGGATGTCTTGTCAGTTTATGAGGGTCTGTAAGGCGTCGAGACCGGCACAATCTTTCGCGAGGCCGGAGACGTCGATCTGAGCGCCTATCATGTATCGTGTAGCACCGCGACTGTCGAGGAGCGGCGCACACATTAGGAGGTTCATGAAGGGGGAGCCGTCCCTGCGGTAGTTGAGAACGGTTTCGCAGTACTCCTTGCCTGAGGTTAGCCTTCTCCGCAGACGCTCGATACTCGCGGCACTGGTCATTGGGCCTTGGAGAAACCGGCAATTTCGGCCGAGGGCGTGGTCTCGTCCGTATTGTGTGGTGCGATAGAACTCTGACAGGGTTAGTCTTATATGCAAAGAGATGACTGTCTGGAAAGTGTGACGGGTTCTTGTTCCGGCCTAAGCTCTGAGAAGAATGCACGAAACGTACCTTCCGAGGCAAAAACGATTGGATTGTCCTCACGAGTAGGATCTGTCAGACAGAAAACTTCTGCGAGACCTTCCGAAATCTGTCGTAGATGTGCTGAGAGCGTCCCTGTAATCCGTTTTCTTATTGAGAGACTCGCCATACGAATCCAAGTGTGGGTGATGAAGGCAGGGAGCTCCTCACAGACGAGTGCCTCGAACGCCTGATCGGCCTTTTCAAAGAGCACCTTGTTGGCCGTCCACTCGATTGGTGATGTGCTGAAACTGAGATCTTCCAGGGGCCCTAGGGCCGCCATGACACTATTGGCATAGTCGATTGCTTTCAGCGCCTTGACAGCATCGAGGTAGTATGCCAGCAGCGGAACTGAGGCTGTACGTGAGGTCCGAATGAAACTGGCAAACCGCTGCAAGTCGAATGGGCTGGCAAAGATGGCCTCCAAATGCTCGCGCGAGAAGAGTTGTTGGGATATTTTTTTAAGCGAGTAGAGGTTCCCGGAGCTTGATTCGGGCGCAATGAGATCAAAGCTGCTCGGATCGAGCTCTTCCTCATTCGGGGGTTCAAGCCCATCAATATCGCCCTCTCTTGCCTGGAGAGGGTATAGAGAGCTTGTTTGTCTGATAGGTTGACGCAGCAGAACTTGGCCGGATCGCGAGCGTAAACTCGAGGTACCCGTGTAGGTGAATATGTCAAACGACAACGAGTGTGAGGGAACTCTGGGGGATTTCGACCTGCGTAATCCATCCTCCACATCTGATGTGTTGCTGCAGACGTGTTAATGCCGACAGACCTGAGGGACTGGAGTCAAATTGCACTCACCCTTCCTCATTCTTGAGGGGAATCGGGCTGAATGTCCGGGGCTGTGTGGTGCGCAGCTCATGATCCATACTGAGAACCTGGTCAACAGTAATGGGTCGGGGTAATACTCGAGGAGCGCCTTGTCCTTCCCGTCCGCCTGCATGTACTCTTGATGAACTTCGAGGGGGGATGTCGGGAGTCCAGAGAGGACTGGCGACGACTTGGTCGCCCTCTTCAGACACGAGTTGGCTGCCCATGTTGCTCGGCCAGCAAATAGTGAGGTGTGGCGAGATCACAAGAATGGTCGGGGGATCCTTGTTCTTGTTGTCCCCGCCAGATGTTTGCACCAGAGGCCGGGCGAACAACCCCCAACAGCACCATGGCGTCCAACAAGCTCGCAAGGGTGCATTAGCTCGTCCCGCGGCGCCGGATGCCGAAGAACCGTTGCAATGGTCATCGCCGCGCCGTTGGTAGTTGGCAAAGCAAAACGTGGCCAACATAGCTTGAACTTTCTTCTCCTCCCCGATCTTCATGACATCTCTGCAGCGAGTGAGTCTTGGCCGAGCCGGGCCCGGGGGCTGCCAGGAACAGTATATCCCAGTTAATGGAGTGGCAGGTCAACTATCAAAGCGTGAATGCCCTCGTTAGGAGGTTCAAGTGTTCTTCTGAATAAAGGATCGCGCCGAGTCCAATGCGCAAAAGGAGTTCCTATCGTGTCATCAACCTCTCAATCTCCTCCTGAAATGCATTGCCGCACTCTTGGAAGCATATTGCAATGCAGCCAAGGCCTCCTGAGGATGCGATATGGCCTGTTGGCATCAAAAGCCACGACCCGCCTTGGTACTAAGAGGCGTCTTGAGCGCTGGCTCACATGGCCCCTTTTTCAAAGCTTTCGTGGCGATTGGTAAATAATACCTGCCCTTCTCCCCATCTGGACGCCATAAGAGACTCGGGCATGGCGCAAAGAATAAATGCCGTTGGGAGCTAAGTAACGGTCGCAAAATAGCATACCGACCTAGCCTCGGGGTAACTTGAGTCGGCGAACTACAGCACGACTTTCTTGACGACGATGACCATTGCCCCGGCTGAGATGAAAATACCTGCAAGTCGCATTGGCCCCTCCTCGCCTTGCTCTGAGGGAGAGTGGTCGAGTATGATGCCCGCAATGTCATCCAGTAGATTCACGCTGTTCTTGGAGGTGTGGTGCAGATGTTTTCTGGAAGCTGTTGTGTCACCCCAAGACCATTGGGGAGGCCACGCCAATCATTTCCGCCAAGATGGAGGTGAGGTTAGGTTAAGGGCTGCATCCTGGAATGCTCTTTCCTCTTCTTGGCGAGCCCAGCTCCTCCTCTGCCGACGGCAGATCGCTCCACGGCGCCGTTCGAAAAGCCGGAGCAGAGCTCCATCCCCGAACCCTGCACCGGAGCTTTGGGCAGCCTTCAACAAACAGACGCAGATTTGTCCTCTGACAGCGGAATCTCCCGCGGATGAAGAGTACGCAGGAAATACTACGTCTTCCTGTGCAGCCGTGGTACGGCAAGCAGAGGGTACCTACCTTGTGCATCCGCTGGAAGGAGGTTGTATGAGCAGGGAGCTGCACAACTTAAGTCTAGATTCGGTTAGGCCTAAGTTAAATGGGAAAACACGAACCACACGCGCGGAGCGACGCTGAACACGTCTAACGTGGACTGGCCTTGGCTGCGGGGCTCTGGGTGCCCCTGAATTCGGGCCCGCGAATCATCTCAGCCAGTCGGTGCTTTTGGAGCGCGACCGCCGCAAGACACCAAAACAACAACAACCCCAGATTTGGCGAACGGGAAGGGGCACTCCCTGGACCGGCGCAGCGCGGCGGGCCCTCATGCGGGCCGACGTGGGCTCCTCAAAAACAAACATCGCGAAAACCGCCCTGCTCTCCACCCTTTGACTCTTTGCCCCCTTGCGCGCAAGAGGCCTGCGGTTTCGCCGCTCTTGTTTACGGAGGTTCAAATGAGAAGTGAGCCCTGCCGCCGCCATAGCTTTTATTCTGCATCGCGTCCCCACCAGGGAAGCGAGTTTTGGCAGAGGGTTGGGTGGTCTGTTGCAGGATCAATTCGCTGTCGCTGCTGTTCGTCAACGTCGGCATTTAGTCCTCTTAAGAACAGTGTGGGTTGAGTTAATATGATGCCAACCTCCCATAATAAACAGCGACGCATACTTGGAGGTCACGGTAGATGCCCATATGGGAGCCAGTGCGCGTGAGGAATGAGAGAGACCTATCCACAGAGCTGATACCGCCATGACGGCATCGGCTGCGTAGAAAATGGGCGGCAGACCGAAATCTAGAGCTGAGATCCCGGCTATCGGGCAGCAGGTATGAGGCGCCATCCATTGCATTGTCAAGGGCGGCGGGGACAGCAACGCGGGAAGCTTTGTCAAAGAGCGTGGGTGTGGGTTAGGCGCCGCTGCTGGTTTCACTGCCAGAGGCGCGCTTCGCAGGCCGCTCCTGGCTAGGAGTGCAGGGGCTGGGAGCGTTGGTGTTTTGAGTGGACCGTGCATCTGGCAAGGGTCGTGCGCCCGGCTAATCAACGGCTTAGCGCGACAGGTCAGCCCGTCACCCGTCGCCGCGACCTGCACGGCGAACTCACCTGCACCTCACGTCGCTCCGTTGCCCGTCCTCCAACCTCCATCCTCTAGCACCTCACCTCCGAGCGACCTTCGAATCAATCATCCCCGGCCCCGATTCCCTCCCAGCGACCGACTCTGCCGCCCAGCAGCGATTTTTGGAATTGCTCAGATTATCGAGCAGCGCGATATTTTATTTGCGAGCCGCTGTCACCGCTGCACAGCTCCGTCGCCCCGCCGCCGATTTGTTGTTGACGCCGTCCTGCCACAACCGCCGCCGCAATTTCGACTTCTATCAAATACGAAACGCCGCTACGAACACCTCGCTCGACCCTTTCATGGAGATAGCTGCCTTAGGCGACCGTTATCCCGAAAGTTCACACCATATTTTGCTCTCGCCGATTGCACACCGTCGTGGTCAGCCCTACGATCGCATTGCAGGGCCTCACGCAAAACCAAAGTGTAGCGGTTCAGGAAGCCACCAGTTTCATTCGCTTCTGTATCTAGGTACAGATATTTAATTGCCGGCCTGTTGCTTCGAAGAAGCGATGGGCATAAACGGCGATCTTTCGGGCGGAGCTGGTCTCTCGGCGGCTCTCAAGCGGCCAATTGAGCCTAACAGTGCGGTGTCGACCCCGAGGACGTCCACGCCTCCGCCACAATCGGAACGTCTACGTCTGGAGCCCAGGCAAGACAGTGGTCGGAATGGAAGACTGAGTTCGAGGCCCGATTTGGGTCGCCATAGTGGCTTTGACGCAGATGCGGTGGATATCGCTCTGCGGCGGGAGATGAGTCGTGGTAACCGGGAGAGCACACCAGGCGCGAGTCCGCACCGGAAGCGTCAGAGGATAAATGGTGATCGGTTAGTTAAATCCGCGAGCGGGCGAGCAGTGCGTTTGTGATACTAATTCCGAGAGCAGATTCATTCCCACCAGATCTGGTCAGGATTTGCAAGCCAGTTTCAGTCTGCTGCACGAGGATGGCTCTCCCGCAACGCCATCAAGGCAGAAAAAGAGAACCCCGCATGGCGAACTTCATTTTCAAAGAAGTAAGTTTGGACATCATCGAACTTATCTTAACCAGAGACTGACCGCGCTACAGCTGAGGAGGCTAACAGGACTTTCTCGACGCTGTTGCGGGCGGAGCTATTTGAGAACTCCATCCCACAAGCAGCAGCAACAAGCTTGAGCCCTGATCGTGGGAGGCCTGGCTCACACGGTGGCCATGCCATTGACGGAACGAGATCTCACACACCACCGAACAATGGCCCGGTATCATCACTCCCTTCGACGCTAACACCCTCAACGCCGCACAAAAACTTGTTTTCGTATGTATCCCCACGACATCATACCAGCATCGCGGGGCACCCAACTCCTTCAAGAACGCCCCAAAGCCGACACGGTCCGAATTTGGACACCCGCTCCGAGGTTTATAGCTTGTCGCCCGTACGGTTCGGCAGCCAGCAGATGCTCCTAAGTCCCAGACGACAGCCGCGCGCTGTTAGCAAAGTTCCTTACAAAGTTCTGGACGCACCGGAGCTCGCGGACGATTTCTACTTGAATCTCGTGGATTGGGGAAGCGCCAACGTTTTGGGTGTCGGACTCGGGTCGAGCGTCTACATGTGGAACGCCCAGACCAGCCGTGTTAATAAGCTTTGCACGCTGGAGGATGACACCGTAACGAGTGTGTCTTGGATTCAGAAGGGTACACACATTGCTATTGGGACTGGGAAGGGCCTGGTGCAGATCTGGGACGCGGAGAAAGTCAGAAGGTTGAGAACTATGACTGGCCATACTGCTCGCGTGGGCTCACTTGCGTGGAACACCCATATTTTGACCTCCGGGTCACGGGATCGACTTATCTACCACCGCGATGTTCGGGCTCCCGACCAGTGGCTGAAGAAGTTGGTCGGACACAAGCAGGAGGTTTGCGGCCTGAAGTGGAACTGCGAGGATGGGCAGCTTGCCAGTGGCGGCAACGATAACAAGCTGATGGTTTGGGATAAGCTCTCGGACACACCGCTTTGGAAGTTTTCCGATCACACTGCGGCAGTGAAAGCAATCGCCTGGTCCCCCCATCAACGCGGTCTCCTGGCATCCGGAGGCGGAACGGCCGACAGGCGTATCATTTTTCACGACACACTTCGTGGGGTGGCGATCAATGAGATCGATACTGGAAGTCAAGTATGTAACTTGGCTTGGTCGAAGAACTCGAACGAGATAGTCTCGACGCATGGTTACAGTCAAAACCAGATCGTGGTCTGGAAATACCCATCTATGACGCAGGTGGCCAGCCTGACGGGTCACACATATCGAGTCCTGTACCTGGCGATGAGCCCAGACGGCCGAGTGGTCGTGACGGGGGCTGGCGACGAAACACTGAGGTTCTGGAATGTATTTGGGAAGAGACCGGGAGCGAGGGAAGACAGTGATGGGGGTGGGAGGCTCCAGGACTGGGGCGTTATCAGGTGAAGCAAGCAGCTGGAAGCGACAACGAGAAACAACACGACTTAATCTCCACTTTGCGGCGGCACACAATCGCATCTCAGCCAGCACATTTGTGAAACGGCAAGAAATCTCCGCTACGACCAGGAAAATCTGGAGGTGGATGAAAGACTCGGCGACGACGACACGAAACATGAAACCGAATACCCCAAACCGTAGCCCTCTGGTTACTTAATCCAAGGGTACGAAGGATTCGACACTTATCATTGCATTAGCGGGGGCATATGGGCCCGGGGGGGCGTTTTACGGCGCATGTTTGATTATTTCTTGTGGGAGGCAAAGCGTCAATATGGCCTAGGTGGCATGCATGGCCGGGCATCTTAGAGGTGCTTCTGTGGGCATTGAGGCAGCGGTGTCTTCTGCCTTGGTGGTTTTTGGGAGGTGCTGGTTTATGGGATGGTGGTAACATTCCTCCGGCCAAGCCTGGGGTTGTCTATAGGCCCATACTTGACAAACTTGAGCATATGACGCGCCATTCACGAGTTTTTGTTCCGAGTTTTGTTTTGCGAGTTCCGTTGCGATGATTGTATTGACGAATATGCAAGACTGTATGTAAAAACATCGTTGGAAGTCCAGACAAATACCTGATGGATCGAAAGATCCGAACCAGGACCGTTTCCGTGGGACAAAACCATTGAATAGCTAACTTCTTATGTTTCTATCTCCTCGGTTCCACGACACCAATACAGAGCAACGAAGCACTCTCCCTCCCCACTGCCTAATTGCATAACTGAACCATAATAGCCAAGGGTATATGACATAACCAAGCAGGAGAAAAACAGGCACCTCCCAGCCAACCCGATACCAGCGAGTGTCCCACCTGGCCCCAGCGCAATGAACAATTCCAAGCATGCATGTCCTCCGGCCGCCTGAGTACGAGAAGCCCAAGCGCGGCAGCATAATGACCGAATTCCTTAGTGATGCTGACGGGTTGCGCCCAACCCGCCGACTGGCCCGTTCCGTTCCAAATATCAAACTCCATGCTCCAGGGGTAATATACCGAAATAGAAAAAGCCACCACGCAAACAAACTCAAAATCACATCCCAGGATCTAGAAACACCTTCCGCTCTCGCGCAATATCTCTCGCCCCGCCATCGCCATCCTCCATCTCGGCACCTGTTGCGGCCGCGGCCCTCTCGTCGTGCAAAAGAGAAATATTTTCAATGCTGCTCCCTACGCTACTCACGCTATCATCAATGCCTAAGCCTTCGGGCAGACCGGATTGTGGCGCCAGAGGGGGGCTGTGACCTTCGGTGCTGTGTTGCCACTTGGCAACCTCGGCCCTCATAGCCTCCATCTCCTTCTGAAAGCGCTTTCCAAAAACGTCAATGTAATAAGTGCTGCCATTATACACAGACCACGTGAAAACTGTCAGCAGGAACGTGGCCGACGCCCAGCGGCTGTAAAACCACAGAGGGCAGGGTAGCATGGTCAGCACCGCGTATGAGTATTGGATCAGCATGAAAGAAGGCTCCTGCAAGCTACTTGGCAGAGACAAGACAATCTTGCCGATCCATGCTTTGCTGTAAGATTTAAGCAGCCAAGTGAAAGAGGTTGGGCGGCCGGCGGCGATCTTCTCTCGCCGACGAATCGTGATGAAGAAGTAGTAGCTGAGCTGCCAGATAGCATAAGGGATGCTTGACCAAGCCAGCATAGATACAACGTTGCCGTACGCAGTCGGGGAGCCAGCGGGGGATGTCTTGATAGTCCAGATGGCGGGGAAGCGCTGGCGCTGGATCTCTGGGTCGATGAGATGCACAATGCAGTGTAGCGTCGCACACGGCATGATGTGGATGAAGAGAGACGTGACCTTGTCAAAGCTGTGGAAAACAAGCGAGTTCCGCCACATGATAATGGCGACAGCGTTGTTTCCAAAGGCGAGGCAAAAGACAGCGGTGAAGAGGCGTTTTGAGTTGGGGAAGACCCATATGCTCAAAAGAAGCAGAAAGTTGACGAAATAGCACAGGTCGGCAAGGAAGTAGTGGTAGCCACGTTTGTGGTACGTGTAGAAGCGAATCGGCATGAAGTAGAGCACCTGCGTCGTGAACCACAGATGAAACTTGTCGGGGTAACCCCCAATGAGGTACCCGCTGATGAAGATGTTGAGGACACCGAAGATGAACGAGATCTTCTCGCGGAAGGTGATGACCTTGGTATCGTTCCAACGCGAACCCAGCTTCTCCACGCTCTTACGCATCCGCTTCTTGTAACGCTCCAACTGCTCCTCGGCTGATGGTACACGCCTTCGCCATTCGTCAACCATGCGCTCGCGGGCCATCTGGCTCTTGTTTTTCAAGGCCTCGCGCGACTTCCGCACTTTCTCTGTCTGCGCCGAGATCCCCTTTTGAATCTTCTCCAACTGTTGGGGAAGAGCAAAGTTGTCGAGGAGATCAAGGACGGACAGTCGATCCAGCGGTGGGAAGGCGTCCCAATCTTCCTGGAACGAACTGCTTCCCGAGAAAGATGGATTTCTCGACAGTCCAGGGCTTTTTGGACTCGTAGGACCTAGCGTGGGAGTCTCGACCGCATTTTCCGGGACAGTAGTATCCAAAGGCGGCGTGCCACTTGGGTCAGGGGTCAAGACAGCTTCGCTGTCTGTGGATGCGGCCTCCGATGGTATTCGAATACGGCCAGGGGCCTCTCGTTCCGCCATTTTGAGACGATGGCAAGATTGACTGCAAGTGTGCAGGGGAGTTGTACTGCTAGTTTACGCGCCTTTGTGGGAGTGTTAGTATACCTACATCCAAAGTATAATTGAACGCGTGGTACTGTTCTCCACAGGATGTCGTCACTTGGCGGGTCGCGACTTACATGTAATGAGTTAGAGCTGAGGTGATCGCAAATCCTCGGTATTGCTGCCTACGTTCTCCTAAGAAAGTCCGTATAGATTTGACTCAGGGTAGTAGGATACCGATGGGAGAGGAGAATCCCATCAAGTCAAGATGAAATTCGATGCCAGATTCGCAAACTGGACTTGGCCAACTGTCGCGGATCAAAAACGGAGCCGTGCTGAGTTAAACAGCTAGTTCGCGAGAAGATGGAAGATCGAGAATGATATAGGAGGGCCACCTGATCCCGTACGAGTGCGAAGTCGCTGTCAGGCACGATGTCGTTGTGGTGGTGCAAAAATGGGAGCTTGTGATTCAAAGACCAGGAAGTAGTTGGCTCGTGACGGGATGGGAACCTGGATGGGTGTTGACGTTGGTGCTGCAGCTAGAGCCCCACACCTGCCGCACAGCCCTGTAACTGGCTCAAGTCCAACCGTGTCCCGTTTCTCAGCTGCGACTGGACAGAACATCTTTTGAACCAAAGGTTCAGTCAGAGCCGAAACCGTTCATCAAGAAAGGCAGAGTTGTATTTTGAAAATATCTACGTACCTGCAAGTTATCTGAACCAGGCAATCGGTCATGCTTTCCCCAATGCCCCTCTTATATGCAGCAGAATGATCATAATTTCCTAGCCCATCCTTATCGAGCATGGACGAGTTCCCTAGCTTCACCCTTAATTAACCCTAACCCTGAAGAACCCCTGCTCAATTCCCGGCTGCAACGCTTCCCCCACCATTCTCTCCACCAGCTTGCGCCGCTTGGTAAATTTACGGATGGATCGCGAACAGGCACAGCGCAATCATTTCCGTTTGACGGGTGCGCATCACCAAACTTTCGGCTACATACAATCCCACGCGCGTTTTCCGGGTCCATGGTCACGCAAATACTCACTTCTCGTTGTTGATCGCGTAGATTTTCCCTTTTCACTGCCGTCCCGACGCGACATCCAGACCGAATACCCCTCCGCGTCAAGGAGCGGTCGCGACGATGGGGAAGCTCATCCGCCTCGAGCTTTTCAGTGCGCCTTAACCCCTCTTGATCGCATAGCAAGCAGCTGACGGCTATTTTCAGATTTCAAGTCCTACAAGGGCCATCATACCCTTTTGTTTGGCGATTCCTACTTTACGTCCATCATCGGCCCCAATGGCTCGGGCAAATCGAACTCGTGAGTCGCGCCCTTCAAATCGCGTCGGCGGCCCTCCCGTGTACTGACCGACGCGTTTCTGCCCCCAATGTAGGATGGATGCCATATCCTTCGTCCTGGGCATTAAATCCTCGCAGCTACGGTCGACTCACCTTCGCGACTTGGTATATCGCGGTCGGGTGATGAAGACGTCCAAGATCCAGGATGACGGGACTGCTGCGCCGACAACAAACGGTCATGCCAACGGCTTCGAAAACGGAGATGACGACGACACCTCGCAACGGGCCTCTAGGAACGACCCGAAAACAGCGTGGGTGATGGCGGTCTACGAAGACGATGCAGGAGACGAGCAAAAGTGGAAGCGGAGCATCACCAGTGGTGGATCTAGCGAGTACCGCATTAACGATCGAGTTGTCACGGCGCAACAGTACAATGAGGCCCTGGAGGCGGAGAACATTCTAATCAAGGCGAAAAACTTTCTAGTCTTCCAAGGAGACGTCGAAGCTATCGCTGCGCAGACACCTCAAGATCTGACGAGGCTCATCGAGCAGATCTCAGGAAGCTTGGAGTACAAGGCAGAATACGAACGGCTTGAGGCAGAGGCAGAGAAGGCTGCCGAAAACCAGAATTACCAGCTGGGTCGGAGGAGGGGCATCAATTCCGAAATCAAGCAGTACCAGGAGCAGAAGAAGGAGGCCGAAAACTTCCAGAAGAAAACGGAAGAGAGAGACGACGCCGTCATCACCCATATCCTTTGGAAGCTCTACCACTTCCAACGCGTGATGGACGAGTCGAGCGCCCAGATCCAGGAGCACCAGGAAAACCTCAAGGAGTTCCGCCGCAACGTCGCCGTTTTTGAGAAGAAACTCGAGGCTGCCCGGAAGGAACAGTCCGCTACTGGGCGAGAAGTTGGAAAAATCGACAAGGCCATCGGGGCGAAGGAGAAGAGCATAGAGGACCGCGAAAACAGCCTGGTTCCCATTGACGAGAAGATCACCCAAAGCACACAGAGCATGGCAAATCTGCGGAAGAAAATCGAAGCCATTTCCAAGGACCGCGATGATCAAATCGCCAACATCAAGAAGCTAGAAAAGGACGTCGCCACTGTGGAGAAAGCCCAGCAACATTTCGAGAAGCAGTGGAGTGAGACATTACGAAAACAGGGCAAGGAGCTCAGCGATGACGACCGTAAAGAGCTGACCAAGCTCCAGGCGGAAGCAATGAAGAAGTCTTCTGATAACCGCACAAAGCTTGACAACCTCACGCGTCAGTTGAAGAGCGACGAGGTGACCGTGAATAACCTGCAGGGAAAGATCGGGAACTTGGAGTCGACGGTTGCCAGCCTACGAAATGAAGTCGAGAATATCAAGAACCGCAGAGAACAATGCAAGGCCGAAGCCTCTCAGATAACCATCGAGATGGACGAGAAAAAGAAGAAGTACGATGAGGCGAGATCCTCCAGGACCCGGATCAACCAGGCGCGTACTGCGCTAGAGGAAAAGTTGCAGGAAGCTGCCACGAAGCTGGAGGCTGCGGAAAGTGGTCGGCGGCAGAACGAAAAGGAGGCTAGGACCCGAAATACTGTTGCCGAGCTGAAGCGGACTTATCCCGGCGTTCGTGGGCGTGTGGCTGAGCTCTGTAAGCCCAAGCAAAAGAAGTACGACGAGGCCATCATCATAGCGATGGGGCGGGAGTTCGACGCCGTCATCGTCGACACCGAGAAAACGGGCATGGACTGTGTCCAGCACCTCAAGGAACGGCGCATTGCTCCCCTGACTTTCATTCCACTCGACAATATCAAGGTCACCACAGGGAACTCGGCGGTAAAAGGCATTCCCGGGGCTCGTTTAACCATTGACACGATTGACTTTGATCCGTCCCTCGAACGCGCGATCGCATATGCTTGCGGGGGGTCAGTCGTTTGCGACTCTATCAACGTGGCCAAGGACATTGTTTACAACAAGAAAATCCAAGTCAAGGCCGTCAGCATTGAAGGTTCCGTAATTCACAAGGCTGGCACCATGACGGGTGGCCGCATGCCTGAGAACAAAGGGGGCAATCGCCGCTTCGAGGAACACGATATTCCGAACCTCCAAAAAATGGTTACCGACTGCCAGAACCAGATCAAGGATCTCTCCCGCTCCGACTCGCAACGGGGCACGGAGGAGACGTTGTATGATGAGATTAACAAACTACAACGGCGACTCCAGGTCCAGAACAGTGAGCTGAAGGCCTTCAAAAGGAACCAAGACGACAAGGAGAAGGAACTTGCACATCACGAGCGGCAACTTGAAGAGTATCAGCTCAAATTTGAAGACAGGAATGGCGAGCTGCAGCGTATACAGGCAACCGTCGGGAAGTTCCAAAAGGCGATCTCCGAAGTCGAGAACAAGATCTTTGGGGCGTTCTGCAAGAGGCTAGGGTATGAGGACATCAAGGCATATAATGCCCAGCAAGGGAGCCTCGACCAAGAGGCTGCTCAAAAACGCCAGGACTACAGAGTCCAGAAGGAAACGATCCAGAACAATCTGAAGTGGATGAAGTCGCAACTCGACAGTACCGAAAAGAGGGCCAAAGGGAATCAGGAAAATCTCGCCCGTATCAAGAACGACCTTGCGAAGTTTCAGCGAGACAAGTCCGACATCGAAAAGGCCCTGGGGGCTGACCAAGATGAGCTCAATGCCCTTCAGGATACTTTGGAGGAGTTGAGGGCTGAACATGCGGAAAAGGCAAAGAAGGTGGCAGAGGCGAAGCAAGAGCTGCAGAAGAGGAACAAGGACATCGACGGCAGGTTGAAGGAGATCAGTACCCTGGAGGCGACAGTGCAAAAGAACAGCGTCGGGAAACTGGCTCTACTGAGAAGGTGCAAGCTCGAGCAAATACAGATTCCCCTTAATGCGGGGTCTCTGGACAACATTCCCAACGAGGACGTGCTACTCCGCCAGGATCAAGACGCCATGGATCTGGATGGTGAAGATGAGGACGCCGAAGCCGAAATACTCGAAGCCGCCCTGGATGACTATGGCATCGAGATCGACTTTGATAATCTCGAGGAAGATCTCAGAAACGTAAGTCCCGCGCGACTTTTTGGGGGGTTAAAGCACGGGTTTGCTAACAGTGGTCACATAGGCCGAGGATGACGACGTTGAGGAGAAGCTGCAAGAAAAGATTTCGACCCTGACCGCTGAGCTGGAGAAGCTCAACCCCAACATGCGCGCCATCGAACGATTGGAGTCAGTCAAATCACGGCTCGAGTCGACTGAGAAGGAATTCGAGGATTCGCGAGCTGCACTCAAGGCCGCCCGCGACTCCTTCGCCCAGGTCAAGGAGAAGCGCTTCGAGCTCTTCAACAAGGCCTTCACGCACATCCACGAGCAAATCACACACGTCTACAAGGAGCTGACCCGCTCCGAAGCCTACCCCATCGGCGGCAAGGCCTACCTTGACATCGACGCGGACACAGATTCTCCCTATCTCGTCGGCATCAAGTACACCGCCATGCCGCCACTCAAGCGCTTCCGTGACATGGAGCATCTCTCGGGTGGCGAGAAGACTATGGCTGCCCTGGCCCTGCTGTTCGCCATCCACAGCTATCAGCCCAGTCCGTTCTTCGTGCTGGACGAGGTCGACGCTGCGCTTGACAATGCCAACGTCGAGAAGATCAAGAAGTACATCCGCGAGCATGCCGGGCCTGGCATGCAATTCATTGTCATCAGCCTAAAGGCCGGCCTATTCCAGGACAGTGAGAGCCTCGTAGGCGTTTACCGTGACCAGGACGTCAACAGCTCGAGGACGTTGACTTTAGATGTGAGTTTTTTTCTTCCATTGAAGTTCTACTTTGACCTTACAAATACTAACAATTCTCTCTCCACAGCTTCGAAAGTATGCTTAATGATTGTGTTATGGGACGACGAGTGGGCGAGTGACTGACGGAAGGGAAGCGGGCTGTTTGATATGAGCGGTAACGATGAATGCAAGTTTTCACGTGTACAGATCTAAACCCCCTCTTTTTATGCTTTGCAATAGGGTTACTTTTGGCAAGGTGAAGGCTCTTGATTTTCTCCCTCTATTTTGAGCGAGCAATTTTTCTTCATTCAATGTATTGATATAACAAGCTTCTATTTATTCTGGCTCGGCGGCACAGTCCTGAATTTATATTTGTTTCCGGGTATATCTATCTGTATGATGAGCGAGAAAGTAATCCCAGCAGGTCAGCTTTTCTATCCTTCCATCAAATCAATTGTCGTGCGGGGCCAGTGTTTCTTCATCCTTTTTGGTGTCCCAAGCTGTGTATTTGCTCTTCCAAAGCCACACGCTGCTTGTTACTTAGCTTAGGTATAGCTTCCGTCGGCTCTCCAAACAAATGGTTATTTCGCCGTCTGGTACTCTTCGCCTTGTTGTGATTGGTATCTCTCTCCAAAAACAGATAAGGCCATTGCCAGTCCCCAAGCTGCTACTCCCTTTCCCAGACGTCAGGCTGTTTGTGCTTGGAAGGTATCGCCAGTCTATTGGGATGTAGAGCTCATAATCTGGGATCTGAACAAGCATGATCTAAGCGCAAATGCTGAGGGCAAATGGTAACAACCGTCTTCCAGATATGCACCAGCTAGGCCATCGTCAACTTGCAGTTGTTCGTCGGCTCGGCGCTGTGCTTAATTGCTCCGTATTCAAGAACGCGGCGATCACATCACGTCCTCGAATTCGAGGTCATCCTCATCGTCATCGGCTTCCATCTTGATGTTTGCGGACTCAGGAACGTCGATATCGAGTCCGGCGTCGAGCGTTTCCAACTTAACCCTCTTAGCAGGTGCGCCGTCCTCATCGTCTTCATCGCCAGCAAACTTGGATTTGACCGGTACGGAGCTCTCAGTCATCCAGACTGGCAGAGCGTTTTCACGCGCCATGCGATCCTTCCGCTTTTTGCTTTCCAGGTTCTCCTGTTCGTCTGTACCGTCCGTGATAGTGACCGACATTGTCTTGGGACCTGTGTTGGCCATACCCTTGACGGCCGAGGGCTTGTTGAGCCCGGTGTCCACCGGGATACTAGCGAGCACTTCGTGTGTGGCCTCGCGCACGATGGGGCGCGCGACAGCTATCGCCTTGTCGAAGTTGCTCTCCGGTACGACGACCTTGTCAACCTCTTGTAGCATATCGGTCATGAACTTGAACTGGTTGTTCATGCGCGACAACTGCTGATGGCCGGGGGCCTCGCGCTCCTTGGATCGCTCGAGAAGGGCACTGCAGCGCTGGCATTCGAAGCCCTCGACGCCGACTGAGTCGAGCACCTCCATCTGCGTCCACTGGGCCTTGCAACGCGGACAAGAGTACTCCTTGTTCTCATCTTGGGGGCGGGCGACGCCTTGCATGTCCTTGTCGGTCTTGTAGACGCGCCACTTGATGGCATCGATGGTCTGACGGTAGTCGATGAAGTAGTAGGTGCGGTTGATGGGGCGCGTCTTGCCAGCCTGCACCTCGGGGCGCGTGTGTACCGTGAGAAAGCGGGCGTCTCGAAGCGAGGCACATAGGCGGTGCAGATCTTTGAGGTTCATCTTCATCAAGTAGGCGAGCTCGTCGTCGCGCAGGGCTGAGTGCGTCACCAGCGCCTCGATCACCAGGATCTCCTGCGTCGAGTAGAAGGCCCGCATGACCGACCGCACCAGCGTCTGGGCGACATCCATCTTCGTCTCTTCTCCCGTCGGCCGTGGAGATGGAGGGTTGTGCGGGTGCAGTCCGTCTCCGTCTTCACCACGTAGAGGAAAGAGGAAAGATTTGGAGAAGGCAGGGTTCGCGATTCGCGAGGCTGATTATTCAGATCTGCTGAGTGGGCCCACAGGCAGAAGCAGCTGGGTACAGTGCGAACCGTAAAACGGAAGGAGCTCAACAAAGCTTTTCTTCGCTTTACAGTCTTCTCCGCACCATGCAATAGTTCCCTTTGTACCTTAATGACTTAAACGGATCCGGATTCGTTGAATGGTTTGGTTAGTAAATGACCGCGCTCTGTCATCATCCGATCTTGATTGAAGCTCACATAATTAAGGTGTGCTGTAGCAGGTAAGACGGCAAGAGGCGTCGTGGAATGGGGTGTGTTCAGTAGTTGTTCCGTCTTACAATTGGGGCTCGAGTCTACTTCGTACAGTCCCCGTTGCCCTGCGTGCCATGACGCTAACAATCACTTTGCAGCACTTGCATGTTGAAGACTCCATGCAAGACGGAGTGCGTCATTGCTGCCATTCGTCGAGATGTTCATACTCCTCCACATGATCCCGCTGCCAAACCCCCAAGGCAGGCCGCTGTCGGGCCACTTCTGTCACTCACATTCATTCCCCTTCTGAGCAGTTTTGGACTCGCCCGTCATCATCGTCGCTTTCATCCAATTTGGGCACTTTCCATTTCCTGCTACCTACTTCTTGGCGTTGGATAAATTGACAGCCAGCAACATTTTGCAAACTCATGTCTATACGCGCCCCAAGACTCGTGACAATTTCGGAATGCTTCTTCTCTTATTGTGTCGCTCTCACAAGTTAATGGACAATGGCGCTTAAGTTCCCCGTCATCTTTCTGCTCCCCGCCAACCTCGAATCCGAGGAGATGCATGAACTCGAGGAGCAGATACCCACCCTCACATACGACATCAACGAAGCCGAGGTGGTCATTGGAAAAGTCGCCCGCAAGCAGCGCGCTTTGTTCGAGCTGAGGAAACATAAGTTGGTAACAGAAGAAGTTCCCAGCCCCGAAGACGAGCCCGATTCTCCAAGGCGTAAACGCACGAGGACCAGCGCGCCAGCGGATACCATCTCGGACACGGCATCTGACAATGGGTCAGATGGGGTAGCTTCGGATGGCCCGCCGACAGTCAAGGTGGTAAAGCTGGCCTGGTTTACCGACTCCCTAAAGGCGGGAGAAGTGTTACCGTTAGACGGATATGTGGTCTATAAAGGACACCGCAAGGGGCCGGCAATGCCCATGAAGTCTCTGGCTGTGTCTTCCCAAAAGGCCGAGGAAATCCTAAAGCGTGCTATGGCAGACTCCAGCTCTGCCCCACGGCCAAGATCATCCTACCGACCGGGTAGAAGGGAAGGCGAGCATATCCACCGGCCCTCCAAGCCCCCGTTGTTGAGGCAGTCGACGACAGAACACGATATAGAGATACACCTCCCGCCGATACCAGAGTATTTGCACACCACATACTCATGCCAGCGACCAACACCAGTTCACCCACCTAACGAGCGTCTCATCGAGGAGCTTATGAAGATACGGACGGCAAGGACACTGGTAGGCGACAGGATTGGCGTCAGGGCGTACTCGAGCGCGATTGCTACCCTGTCTGCTTACCCTTACACGCTCTCTAGCTCACAAGGTAACGAGTGCCCATGACGTCGGTGTCTTCGCTTTGGTGTAGCTAAAGTCATTCCAGAGGTATCAAGACTGCCAGGCTGTGGTGCTAAGATCGCCCTGCTTTTTCAGGAGTTTAAAGAAACTGGTGAGCTGCAAGAGGCCAAGGAGGACGAATCAGACCCCAAACTCGCTGTCCTGAAGCTCTTTTACGAGATATGGGGAGTTGCCGAAACAACAGCTCGTGAGTTTTACAACAAAGGATGGCGTGACTTGGACGACATCATCGAGTATGGCTGGGATGGCCTCACTCGGGTGCAGCAGATCGGCGTCAAGTACTACGATGAGTTCCAGCTGAAGATTCCTCGAGCAGAGGTGGAGGCTATCTCAAACACGATTTTGAAACACGCGAAAAAGATTCGCAAGGGGTTCCAAATGGTGATCGTGGGGGGCTACCGGAGAGGGAAACTAGAGAGTGGGGATGTCGATGTCGTGCTGAGCCATCCGGACGAAGCCGCGACCGACGGGTTCGTAGAACACATTGTCGTAAGCCTGGAGAAAGAAAAGTTCATCACCCACACCCTCACGCTCAGTATCAAGAATAGCGAGCGCGGGCAGCTGCCTGTGAGCTGGAAGGGTAACGAGAAGAGGGCGGGGACTGGTTTCGACACGCTGGACAAGGCGTTGGTGGTGTGGCAGGATCCCAAGTGGACGACGGGCGAGGCGAAGAATCCCAATCCACATCGGCGGGTCGATATCATCATCAGCCCATGGAAGACAGTTGGTTGCGCTGTCCTGGGTTGGACCAGTGGCACTACCTTTCAGCGGGATCTGCGCAGGTACTGCAAGAAGGAGCGATCGTTGAAGTTCGATAGTAGCGGGGTTCGCAGCCGGGTCGATGGGTCCTGGGTCGACCTCGAGCGCGGTCCGGACGGTGAACCCGCTCCAGACATGCTGACTGCGGAACGTCGTGTGTTTGCCGGTCTGGAGCTGGAATACCGGCCGCCGGAAGAACGGTGCACGGGGTGAGGGCCGCCGGAAGGTTCCTTCAGTTGATGGTGCAATACCCCCTGTGATCGCAACAATCCGAGATGGTTGGCTGAGGAGCGCTACCAGCTAGCGGGAGGGCCCGCTGGAGGAACTCGCGTTAGCACCTTCTTTGCAGCACAGGCAGCGGGCCCTGCATCCGATCCGATCGGCAAACCAACGTTCGACACCGCCATCTTTTACCCCTATCTCTCATTCTCGAATGGTGGGGATAACCTCGATGGAAAGCCAGAGAAAATACACCGGAGCCTTTCCACAGCTCCACCGGAATCTCTTCCCTCCGCTTCTCCAGCGGCTCGGAAATCGGGGTGTTAACTGAGCCCTGGCGCGAGTGTCCAAGCTTAACCCAAGCTCCTCATTGGTCGCCAAAGCGGCACAATGGATCTCCGGGGGAATTGAAGAACCGCGGCTCCGCGTTCCCTGTAACGTAGGCGACCGAGATGATGCGTGTCATGGACTCGAAGCCGCTACCCAATACTTATAACCAAGACTAGGTTGTTCAGGAACCAAAAAAAAACCACATCAACATTCTCATAAACTCAGTTCAGCTCGACGCGACTCAAACACCCCCAAATATCAAGTCAAACTCAAAACTATCACAAAATGGCCATCACACTCCCCGCCGACTATGGGTAAGTCACACACACTCATATGCGTCCCTCTCATACCTCGATGACCTTCCGCTCACACATCCATAGTTATGTGCTCCTCGCAGCAACCGCTACGTTCTTCGTGAACACATATCACTCCTCCTTGACCAGCAGCCGCCGCAAGGCCAGCGGCATCAAGTACCCCACAGCATACGCCAGCACTGAGCTCGCCGAGAAGGACCCCAAGGCTCACGCCTTCAACTGCGGTATGTAACTCACTCACTCACTCACTCACGCGACTTCTCGACGTATCTTATCTTACCGGATGCTGACCCACTACCACAGCCCAGCGCGCGCACGCAAACTTCACCGAGTCTCTCACTCCTTTCCTTGGCGCGCTGCTCATTACCGGCCTACGCTTCCCCTTTGAGGCTGGAATTGCTGGCGGTGTTTGGGCGCTTGCACGTGCTTGGTACGCAAGGGGCTATGTGACTGGAGGCCCTGGCGGGCGTGTTGTTGGGTCGGTCGTCGCGGCGCTGATTGACATTGGGTTCAAGCTTTCTGCTGCGTATGTCAGTGTCAAGTTCATTGTTGAGCAGTAGATGGATGTGATGCTAGCGGGGAAGAGTGTGATGATACTCGCATGATTTGCATGGATAAAACCATGTGCTTTTCATTTTTCTGGCTGTACGTGAAGCATTCATAAATACATTAATTAACCTGTCTATAATACTCGTTTGCGTCGTGAAGTGCATAAATCATCCGTTGGTACCCATCAGTCGTTCGTGAAAAGTCATGTCCTGTCATCATCGAACATCTGCGCCGTTGTCTTTGTGCGGAGATGTCGTAGTTCGTCCATAGTATGGTTCTCGTTAAACTTCCGAAATAGTCTGCATCGAAGTGAAACGCGGTCGTTCCAGTGGCAGCTCCTCACTCATGGGGCCTACGCCGCATAGCTCCAGGTCCATATTCCTCGGGGATGGAGCTATTGGCGTATTATCCACCATCTCCGGGACACCGTTGGCCGCCAGCATCGAAGATGTAGCTGGCGACAATCCCTCGGAAATATCCTTCATTCACACCAACTCCGGCGAGTTTGCCATCGTCATAGCAGTTGGCGATGGCTCCACGGTATTTCTCGCCCTCTCCGTAGCCTCCGCTTCCTTGGACGGAGAATCCTGCTGCTGCTGTGGGAACACGGATTGTGCTCGTCTCGGCCCGCACGTGTAAGTCGGCCGGTTAGGTCGTGCGGGTTTCTCCTCCAACCGCTTCCGGTCGCTTCGGCGCCGCCGGCAGCGGTTGAACAGGCAGATAAACACACCCACGAGGGCAGCCGCTGCGATGACACCAACTATGCCGCCCGCTATGGCGCCCACGTTGCTGTGCCGATGGCGGATGGACGGGGCTGGGTCGATGTTGTCTGCGCCGAAGTGCGTGATGGCGAAGACGGATTTAAGCTCATGTGTGCTGAAGCCGGACATGGGCTGGTGCCCGCTTAAAAGTATGAATGTCAGCGTCAGCGATCATGAATGATTAGCTGCTGATGGACCCTTACCCAGCGTTGTAAGAGCTTCGAATCTCGGGAGCTGCAGTGTACGTTGGGGGCTTTGCGGTGTAGGTAGCCTTCCACTTCGAGCTTGTCATGTCGAAAATACCTAGGCCATGAGGGCGCGGGTCAGTTGTGTCAAATCCGGCTGTGTGGGGGTTGCCTGGGTCGTCTTGAGTCGTATCTACGCCTCCAATGGTAAGTATCTGGCCACCACCCACCGCATCGCATGTCAGGCCGTGACGAGGGCGTATGGCGGCATAGTTTGCCTTGGCCCAGTAGAAACCCGGTAGAGAGAGCACAAAGGCCTCGTCGTACGGAATCGCCTGGGAGCCGTAGTTGCCATTCCAGCCGGCGTAAACAAGCATCTCGTAGGTGTGGCCACCGGACGCAACGCCTGCAAGGCAGAAGTCTTTGCGGGGTAAAGGAAAGTTCCCCGACGTTTTCTGCTCATGCCACTTCTCGCTCGCCAGATCATATACCCGTACGCTGGTGAAGGGGATGAGGTCGTCCTCGTCTTGATCTGACTGACCGGCCTGATCCCCACCCATCGCCACCAATATGCCCTGGCTCCCGAAATGAGGCACATATATCATTCTCCCAGAAATCCCTATGCCCCCAACTGAAACCCCAGATACTGTGGTATTTTTGGCTTGTCCAGATTCGAAATCATAGGTCACAAGTCCGCTGACCGGTTCCTGGTCGGATGTATCGTTCCCGACAGTGCCTTATCAAACATCAGCATCGGCATCAGTATCAGCTGGGTAGGTGTTTGTCAAAATACCGCCCAGAAAAAAGCCCGACCCATAGCCGCTGGCTACTTGTCCCTTGAAAGCTCTTGGCTTGGTTATAAATCGGCTGTCAGCGCTCCCGTTGAGGTTCTGCCAAAGCCCTGCACCGGTAGTGTCAGGTGTAAACGACCACAGGCCCTGTGGGTGGCGTGCGCCGTTCCCGAGCTCAGAATTTATCCCAGCAAACCCAGTGTACAGGACGCCTTTGTTTTTGTCCACCCAAACCCCACCATTCCTGAGACTTGGGACGCCTCGGGGTTTAGTGGCGGAACGCAGGGCAATGGATGTGTTTCTCCTGTGGTAATATCAGCGAATATTCTCTAATGTTTTGGAAGGTTGTTTACGTCCAAAGAGGAGCGGCTGTTTCGGGACTCGTGAGATAGGGGGAAAAGGGACTAAGCGGGAAAAAGACCTTCTCTGATTAAGTACTCACCAATCCTGAGATAGATCGATCGATAGTAAGGTGTTCGCTGCGCCTACGGTTAATAAATGTTTGGCGTTCCCTCCATGGCTGTCTCACAATATTGGTAGATAATGGTGTCGTTTGTTGAGTAACTGAACTCACCGTCGTTGATGTACACTCGACCGTTCAATACAGCGGCTTGCCCCCGTCAACCCGCGGAGACGCCAATGGCTCCAAGATAACTCACAGGAATGAAACGCCCTTCTCAAAAATAAGGACTTTGTCGAGTGCGCTGTTCACTTGCCGCGCGGCGATAGATTGGGGCTTGGGGATAGCAAATGCGGCAACTCTGCAATCAAGACTCCAGAGGGCTATAGGAGCCTTCAACAACATCATAGATCGGGAAAAGCTTTCGAAATGTGTCCCCGGAGTGGTAGTTGGGACGGATCATGTGGACAAAGTTCCTGATCAAGAAACGTCTCGACCCCCTGAACGCCTCGTCGTCAGTGACAATGTGGCCTGGAGCATGACTCGAGGCCAGCGAGCCGCTACTGCCAGACACCATGTAAACCGAATTCATGCGGTCTATTCAGACTTGTCGCTTTGGGTTGACAGCAAAACGGCCTTTAGCGCGTGCCGACGACCTACGCTACGGGGTGACCATATCGTGTCAGTCCAGCCCGCGGGCCTGAGGCAAACTCAATCATCGCTGGTAGCCTTCAAGGATTTGGGTATACCGCTCAAGAAACCGCTAGGTTCCTACTCGTACTGCTGATTGGAAATGTATTGTCTCGATGCCAGGCTCAGTAAGTCGCCAATAAGAACATACAAACATGATGTTGGGGTATGGCCCGGGGAGTTGGAATTGTGATGAACTGAGACCGCTGTTGAGTGCAGCCTCGCAGATTTTGGCCAGGTTCACATCGCAAAAAAACCTACTACCTAGCCGTAGGCAATCCGCCAAACCGGTGCACCATCTGAGCTTGAACTGGAAGGCGCGACACAAGATCATCCAGAGATAGAAGTGATTCGATTTGTCCTCAAGTAGGTAGATCTTACGATAATTAATATTAAAGTCCCAGAGTTCCAAAGGGATGACAATGCCAACTATTTTGGGAGTCCACGTGAAGAAAGGAACAGCTCAGGATACATGCGAGGCTATCCCCAAGGTTGGGGTGACCGTCAGGGTTGTTGTTACTTTGGGTAACCAAGACCGCGGTTCTTGCCACTGTGCGCACGGGCCATATTATGGCTGGTGCGGGTTTTCGGCCAGGATTGGGAACTTGTCCTTTTCGAGGGGACACCGAGCCGCAACCTGGAAGAGCTGGTCGGAGCAAAGGTGGGCACCACACCGATCACCATCCGGGCGACGCCAAAACCCACATCAGGCACCCCGATCAACCTTCAAGACAGGGCCAATACTGCTCGTCGGTTGTGGCTATCCGAATAACAGCACGCCCCGCAAGCTTTCCTGCGATCCGAGCCAAATTCAAAGGTACCTTGCAGCTGCGCTCAAGCTTTCCAAGCTTCGTCTCCCACCATGATTGCGTCAGGCTAATGACACCTGGCAGCAGATTGCTGCTCGGCAACCTGTCCAGTTTGCCCTGTGGAACTGCATCTGGCTCCGATCTACTTCGTCCGGACCATCGACTCGGCCATAGTAGTATAGTCTCCTCGAAATCTACGCCGACCAACCATCCGCATCATCATGGATTACGAGGCGTTGAAAGAGCAGTGGGGTGAGGTCGAGGACCGCGATGGCGTCCGTCTGAGCTGGAACGTCTTCCCCAGCTCCCGCATGGTCAGCCTTTCCCCAATTGTACGGCGCTTCTGCAGCTTCATGGCTAATGCCCGCATAGGAAGCGTCTAGACTAGTTGTTCCCATCGGCGCCCTGTACACCCCGCTCAAGGAGAAGGAGGACACCCCTCTGTTGCAGTTCGAGCCCGTCACCTGCAAGCAGCCCTGCCGCTCTGTCCTGAATCCCTTTTGGTAAAACACCCGCCGTACTGCTCTAGTTCTGGTTATCTAACAAGCTTCCTAGCCAAGTTGATGTGCGCGCCCGCCTCTGGATCTGCCCGTTCTGCCTGTCGAGAAACCCTCTCCCACCGCATTACAAGGACATCACCGCCAATGCCATCCCCCCAGAGCTTCACCCTTCCAACACAACCATTGAGTACAGACTCTCGCGACCGGCCCCGAGCCCCCCCATCTTCCTCTATGTTGTCGATACGTGCCAGGAGGAGGACAGCCTGGCCGCCCTGAAGGAGTCCCTCATCATGAGTCTCAGCCTTTTGCCCGAGCATGCTCTAGTCGGTCTGATTACTTATGGCACCATGGCCCAAGTGCACGAGATTGGATATACAGAGTGCGCCAAGTCCTATGTTTTCCGTGGCAGCAAGGAATACGCCGCGAAGCAGGTTCAGGAGATGTTGGGTCTTACCCAGCCTGCCATGCGACCCGGGATGCCTGCTCAACAGGGCAGGCCGATGCCAGTGGGACCTGCTGCGCGCTTCCTCCTGCCTGTTCAGCAAGCCGAGTTTCAGTTGACGAAGGCTCTGGAGCAGCTCCAGAAGGACCCCTGGCCGGTGGCCAGCGATCGCCGAAATCTGCGCTGCACTGGTGTTGCGCTGTCCGTTGCTGTTGGCCTGCTGGAGACTTCGTTCCAGAATGCGGGAGGACGTATCATGCTCTTTGCTGGCGGTCCCGCAACTGAAGGACCGGGCATGGTTGTTGGTCCCGAGTTGAGGGAGCCCATTCGCTCGCACCACGATATCGACCGTGACAACATCAAGTATTATAAGAAGGCTCTGAAGGTACGTACCCAACAAGTGGTAGACCGGGTGTTGGATGCTGACATGTCGACAGTTTTACGATAATCTCGCAAAGAGAACTGCCCACAACGGCCACACTATTGACATCTTCGCAGGTTGTCTCGACCAAGTTGGTCTCCTCGAGATGAAGGGCCTTTGCAACTCAACTGGTGGCCACATGATCTTGACCGATAGCTTCACATCGTCCATGTTCAAGCAATCTTTCATTGCGATATTTGAGAAGGACGGAGACGACAACCTCATGATGGGCTTCAACGCCGTATTGGAGGTTCTGACGACGAAGGAGCTGAAGGTCACAGGTCTGATTGGCCACGCCGTGTCTCTAAACAAGAAGTCGACCTCAGTAGGAGAGACAGAGTGTGGTATCGGCAACACATGCTCCTGGAAGATGTGCGGCATCGACCCCAAAGCGAGCTACGGTATCTACTTTGAGATCGCCAGCCAAGGCAGCGGCGCGACTCAGCACCAACAAAGTCCCCAGAAGGGTATGATGCAGTTCCTGACTTACTATCAACACTCCTCGGGGCAGTTCCATCTCCGCGTCACGACCATCGCCCGAAACCTGAGCGGACCTGCCGGCGATCCCGCTATCGCACAGTCGTTCGACCAAGAGGCCGCGGCGGTTCTGATGTCGAGGATCGCTGTCTTCAAAGCAGAGGTGGACGATGGGCCCGATGTCCTTCGTTGGGTCGACAGAATGCTCATCAGACTGTGCTCGAGATTTGCCGACTACCGGAAAGACGACCCGTCATCCTTCCGCCTCGAAAAGAACTTCACCCTATACCCCCAGTTCATGTTCCATCTGCGAAGAAGTCAGTTCCTGCAAGTTTTCAACAACTCTCCCGACGAGACGGCATTTTATCGACATGTCCTCAATCACGAGGACGTCGGCAATTCTCTCATTATGATCCAACCAACCCTTGACTCGTACACATTCGACCAAGAAGGTGGACAGCCGGTGCTGCTTGATTCCTCCTCGATTCAGCCTACCCATATCCTCCTACTTGATACCTTCTTTCACATTCTCATTTTCCACGGCGAGACCATTGCCGAGTGGAGGAAGGCAGGATACCAAGAGCAGGAGGGATACGAGAACTTTGCCTCTCTCTTGGAGGCGCCAAAGGAGGATGCCAGGGTAAGTCAGCCGGACTCACGATTCACAGGCGCAAATTGCGCTGACACTCATTATAGGATCTCATTGGGGACCGTTTCCCACTCCCGCGATTCATCGTTTGCGACCACGGCGGTTCTCAGGCGCGTTTCTTGTTGTCCAAGCTGAACCCGTCCACCACCCACACGTCAGGTGCTGGTGCGTACGGCGGCGTGGGAGCTCAGAGCGCCCAAACAATCTTTACCGACGATGTGTCGTTGCAAACATTTATGGAGTCCTTGATGAAGTTGGCGGTCAGTTATACCAACTAAAATGCAGCAGATGGCGGAGTTTGGACGACACAGGGGTAAACGGAGGTCGGTCGGTGTTTGTGATTGCCTAGCGTTACTGTCATGGAAAACCCGTATTATCGAGAGAATAGATGTTCGGTCAACACTAGAACCACACTGCAATGAAATCCTGGATCTTTGTCCCCGTTGTCAGCGTGAAAACTCAGCATTACTCAACCCTAACCCGCCTTCGTCAACTCTAGACCCTTGAGCTCGAATTGTTAGTGGGCACAAGGTGGAGTTCGACCTGTGGCTGAATTCAGGCCACTCCCCGCTGCCCCGCACTCCTGTGGCTTGAAACCCTGGCACTTTCAGCCACAACACGGCGAAATTTTAGGGCAGGAGGGATTGCATCCCACAACTGCCAAATTCTTTTTGATTTTGTTGTCTTTGATCCTCGGCTCGTCGACCTCACATTATCACCACACAAGTGCATCTTGACATAACAAGCCGTCACCATGCGTAAGTCGCAGCCATACATGTCAATTCGGATTGCTGCTGTATTCTAATTATTATGACCTTCTGCAGCTCCGAAGCTCGACCCCAATGAGGTGAAGGTCATGTATGCGACACGAACGATTCCAATAGCTTTGCTTCCGAACATCGACTGACGAGCTTGCGTGCAGCTACCTCCTTGCGACCGGTGGTGAGGTCGGCGCCTCTTCGGCACTTGCCCCGAAGATCGGTCCTCTTGGTCTCTCGCCCAAGAAGGTCGGTGAAGATATCGCGAAGGCGACTGGCGACTGGGTATGGAAAATTCCCCCTCGGCGTGTGAGCGTATTGGAAAATAGTGGATAGTTTTCTGACGATGGCACCTCGGGTGCACGCCTGCTGCAGAAGGGTCTCCGCGTCACCGTCAAGCTCACCATCCAGAACCGTCAAGCCGCCGTCTCGGTTGTCCCTACCGCCTCATCACTCATCATCCGGGCGCTGAAGGAGCCCCCGCGCGACCGCAAGAAGGAGAAGAACATCAAGCACAACAAGTCCGTCACTCTCGAGGAGATCATTGCCATTGCACGGGAGATGCGCTTCAAGTCCTTCTCCAAGGAGCTCAAGGGGTGTGTGAAGGAGATTCTCGGTACCGCGTTTAGCGTCGGCTGCCAGGTAGATGGCAAGAGCCCCAAGGTCGTCCAGGAGCAGATCGACTCTGGCGAGATTGACAGTAAGTTGGCACAAATTATCCCTCCAAAATGGGCCCGCTGCCCGTGTGGTATTTTCAGGCCCGAGAAGTCCACGATCGCTAACTTGTTGGTCTGCAGTTCCGGAAGAGTAAAGATATTCACTACTGGAAGGTTGGTTTGGGAATTCTTGGCATGTGATTAGGAGTTCAGGGCTTGCTTTGCACCAGGCTTGCCAGGTACCGGCAAATCAAATCAAGAAACGATTTCATGGCCGTACGCGTGCCTCGGGTTCTGGCAGAACTTACGGGTTTGTTTTGTTTGACAAACGCTCAGTTCCTCTACCCTTTTCCCACGAATAAACATGATACCATGTCACGAGACGAACCTGGCGTTCACCTGAGCCTGACCCATTTCTCTATGGTCTTTTTCAGTTATATTTTATTGTCCAGGAATATTGAAGCCTACGTCCGATTACTCACCACGGCTTTCGTTGGCTTTTAGCTGTGGAAGCCGAGGTCCATATTGAGGCCGACATCCCATTCCACCCCAACCCCTTGATGTATTGCAACCGGGTGATCATAACGTCCAGGCAAATTAGAGGCGCAAAACAACCAGGCTGGTGCTGGTAGCGATGATTTATATCCGAAATGAAGCTGTGTCACAAACACTGTTGCGGTTCCAGATCGCTCCACTGATCTGCTGCTGTGGAAATGTTTGGCGTTGTTGGCCGCGCTTCGCGGGCCGTTCTCGAACGAGCGGGAATCGGAGGCGGGTTTCGTCACGAAGTTTAGAACGACCGGTTGTAAAATTTCTTGGCCTTGTCCCAATGTACACCTCCGCGACGATATCAAAACGCGGGTCAGCAAATTGGTCGGCAAGGGCTACAGCTGGTTGGGTTTGGTTCCGTCAGGCAGACGTGAAGCTGCTGAAGCAAGGACTCCGAGTATGACCATTTCCTAGACTCAATTTGACTGCCTATCAACTACACAGGATGATCTTGCGGATGTGAACTTCCTGGAGTCATTACTCTGCTCATGTCCGGTGCCGAAGAATTGGTGGTACCCATGAATCCAATCCCACCGAGGCGGAGGCACAGCACAGAAAGAAACCTTGGTGGTTGAGGATCATCCGCTTACCCATCTGATGCTCCCGGGCATTGTGCCGGTACCGCCTTGTTTCCAGAGACGCAAACTGGCATGAATAAGGGCGGGAACCCACGGGTTGATCGCCCGGTTTTGTTTGAGATCATCTTCTAGATTTGCCCAACGACAGAGATAGCGTCCCAGCGGGCGTCGTTGCACGGTTTATCATCACTGGTCAACAGCGATTGGTACGGCGCCCGTACGGAGCGAGCGCCGATGGAGCTCAGCAATCCGGCCAGCCAGCGAGGCGGTCAGCAATCCCACGTTCCTCTTCCCAACGGTTCGAGGTTTGGGGGTTTGGTGATGTGTTACAAGCAAGCTGTGCCATATGCCGCCGCGCGGATCAGCGTTCAGGCGGCAGAAGGCGGCGCCTTTTTTGTGACCCACCAGATTTGGCCTGGATACTCGGCCGCCGTTGGCGTTGGGCGAACGGGTTGGCTGCAACCAGGAGAGTCGTGGAGCCGTCGCCGGCAAGGTGGGATGGGATTACCAGATGCGCGCTGCAAGGTAAGGCGAGACAAGGGCTGGTAGGGGTTCTGTCCTGTAAAGGAGGGGCGGCGGCGACGCGGCCTTACTCCCACCCTTCGACATTCCACATTGTGTGGATTGGGCAACGGCGGGGTGGTGTGGTGGGCATTGTTGTCATGCGAGAAAGTAGGTGGGCTGGAATGGGGCCGGGGGCGGTTATCGGGCCTGTGATTGCAAGGCCCGACATGCCTCAAGGGTCAGTGACGGGCAAATGCGCCTCGGACCTTCAACTGGCCTGCCCAGAGGCTAAAAGATGAAGCGCCTTTCAGCCAGTAGGCGCCCGAACATGCTTCTCGAGAGGATGACTGGTCGTAGCCCGCTGTGTCTTGATCTGCAAATCCTGCTGCCACGATGGCAGATAGCATGCAGCCTAGCCCACCAGCGCCGAGTACCCCTCAGTAGGCCCTGAGATATGCGTGATGCCTGCATCACGCCTGCGCGCGCTGAGTTTAACGTCGCCGGGTTTGCCGGGGGCTGATGCTGCTCCGCGAGGTGGTCCATGACGGGATCTGGAGCAATGGACCGACATTGCGCTGTCTGCAATACATTGGAAGCCACTCTTGTCCATGGGTGAAGGAACCGGAGAGGTCCTGACACAGCTCATACGCAAACAACAAGACATTGGAACATGCCCAATTTGCGTTGGGTGGATTCCTGACGGGTGTACCCCGTTGTACAGTCTGTCCTCGCTGAGACAACCAGATGACTGGTGTTGATGCATGTCTGACCCAGGGCCCCAGTTGTGGTTAGAGAGCAAGAAACAGATCTGCGGCTCCCTCGACCTTGACAGGACGGACAGCAGCTGGCCAGACAAGACAAGCGGGGTCAGGGACGGTTCGTTATTATCACGATTATTACTATGTGCCCTGCCGAATGACAAGTCGCACACAAGTGAGCAGGATTGATGGACGCGAGATGGACAAGGACACAAGGCAGAAACAGAGCAAATACGATGCGGCCACAGTTGCTAAGGACGGACGTCCATTCAAGGTGAGGTGTGCTTCATAGGGTGACATGGAACTGACAGGGCTCCTCCGCTGGCGCTTTCCTCTGGTAACGGTTGGATCGGTTTGGGCCCTGGAGGTCGCTGCTGCTGTGACCCCTCGGCCCGCCGCCAACCACTCGGCGGCCTTGCGTATCCCCCACGCCCTACCGGCTTTTCCAGGAAGGTACAAAGTACGGTGTACCTACCATGCCCACCTTACCTCCTCCTGCATACCGCCTAACGGAACTAAACTCACCCAGGCCATTCCTCTTTTCGACCATCGAACCCTCGATGAGCGGAGGCAAAGGCCCTCGAGATACATACTCCATCCCGACTCCATCTGCTATCCACGCCACATCTTTAAAAAGAACTACACAACTCTAAAAGCCGGGAACCCGCTGCCATCGCCGTTATCATCGGCGCCCGTTTTCCCCGCCGCCGCCCCGACTCACGATCCACCGACCCTCCGTCGCCGCCCTAGCTTCCCCGCCCTGCGCTCACGTTCGGGGCCCGCTCCCGACGTCGCCGTCGAGTAGCGCCGCTTTCGTTGCTTGGGTGGCTCGATTGCCCACGCCACACTCGTCGGTATCGATTGACGGAATCAACGAGGGAAACGTGCATGGTTGGGCAGACCGCCACGGTGCTGGAGGGAGGAGCCCTGCCTCGCCTCCTCCTCGGACGGACGCCAGCGTTCTCGACGACCTTTTCAACGACGCCCTCGACGAAATCCGATTCCCGCGATAATGTTTTGATTGCCGAGCAATGACGACCTAGCCTAGCTTACTTTTTAGCAGGTCTCCGCTCCAAGTCCTCAGCATCGCACGCTGCTTTGGCTCCTTCGTTTCAACTGGTTGAGAGTCCTATTCGAGCGCCCACACCTCATCGTCCGACTCAAACGCCAGTTTAATGAATCCCATTCGATGTTGCCGCTAATCCAAACGCACCAACCGGTGCAACAGCCCCTCGATCCCTTCGAGGGTCTGCAGGGCCACGGGCATGGAAAACCGGACTACACATTCTACCATCGTTCGAGACAGGCTCCCTCTCATCACGCCAATTCAACGCCGCGCTCATTCGCTATCCGCACTGCCCAACAGCCCCCGTCTCTGCATCGCATCACCACCACCTTCACACGCTCTCATGCACACGACCATACCGGTGAGCACTCTCTTCGGCGGAAGACGCCGAGCGGGACCATTGACAATGGCTACGATGGGTCCCATTTGGTGTCTGGCCCACCGCCGTTGAAGCAGATGATCCTGCCAGCCTCGTGCGATATCTTTCCCACTGCCGTGGTTGATAGAGCCTCAGTTCCGTCTTTGGGCAATTTCCCTCGCCCTCTTCATATGGGCGGGTGGCCATACGCTGGCGCGGGGCCAGTACCAAAAATGAACCGTGGCCCTGATGCGTCTAGCACACCCGCTGCAAACTCCCGGGTATGGGGGCTGGGTCCGTCGAACGTGTTCCAGGACGTTAGTTTGGTAGATGGTGCCTCCCGGATGACAATGATGCCTCAGCACAACTATCAAGCTGCGGCTGGTCTGCATTCGGTGATGGGCCCGGGATACCATCAACCGTTAGGATCATTATCTTTTGGCCCGGCGGGATACGCGCAATCAGGGCCGTGGGGTGGGCCGAATTCCTCTGATTACCGAGCAGCTATCCCGTTGGCAAACGGATATACGCCCCAAAACGCAGTCGTCGACAGTGCTTTCATGCCCACACAATCAACAATTCAACACGGTTTCCCAAACGGCCCTGGGATAGGGCAAGCCCACCCTTTTAGACCGCCTCTACCGAGCCGACCCATTGATGATGGTTTTGCCCGTTATGGCCACTCAGGACAGCATACTCCAGTTCACAGGTTGCAAGCACTTACGCTGAACCCAGCAGGGAACCTCCCTAGAAACGAGGTCGCCTCGCCAGCTCGATTCAAGGAGCGAGCGCTGCAGCATGCTCATAAAGCGTACAACGACCTTCTCGTATACCTTAGCCATTCTAAGAAAGCCCATCATGGACGGAACGGATCCAATTCAAGACAGACGAACAAGATGATGGTATATCCAAAGCCCCCCAAGACATCTGTGACAAACGAAAGTTCGACGAAGCCCCGGACACCTACTTATGCAGAGGCAACCGCAAGTTACTCACAGCATCTCGCTCAGAAAGAGGCCGCTGCACGAGCAGCGGGCTTTGGAGGGCGCCCTGCCGATTCCCATCACTTGGCGCTTGAGAATGCTCACGGCCGAGCAGGCGTGGCCAACTCAACCGTTACTGCGGAGATCCTCAGCCACCCCAATGCACAAAATTCGGCATACTTACACAGACCGCACCGTGGGTACCATGAGATGGGGGGCTCGCCGCTTCTGCATGCTAGGTCCTCGTTAGATATGCTGTCAAATCTATGTGAGCAAAGTGGCTGGAAATGGGTGGACGGAATTTTGCTTGGGGGTTGCCTTCACTACGGCCTTGAGCATTATGAGGAGGCTCTTGAGTGGTTCAGGCGGATAGTGAACCTCGAAAAAAGGTTAGTTTCTCCTTGTATCCCGTCGGTGAGACTCACTAACCCGACTTATTACAGCCACGTGGAGGCTATTTCAAACATTGCCGCAACGTTGTACTGCTTGGGCAGACAAGAAGAGGCCGAGCAGCATTGGATACAAGCAGTCAGACTCAGACCGAGCTACCTGGAAGCGGTGGAACATCTCGTGGGTCTCCTGTGCTCGAATCACAGGAGTCAGGAGGCAGTGACCACAATTGAGTTCGTGCAACATTCCCTGAGGATGCCAGGATTGGCTGCGGTCCGAGATCATGGCAGCGAAATCACCACCAAGTCAGATCCGGCCGCACCAGCGCCATCGGGGGCCTCGAGCGCCGACTCACATGGGGCAGCTGGAATCGGCAACCACCAGCTGGCCATTGTGAAGGCAGCCGGAGGCGGCAGCAAACAGCCCGGCTTCGGCTCTAGCGGTTATGCCATTCCTGGAAGTGAGAATGGACGAATGATTCTTATCATTCACGCCAAGGGCAACATGCTGTACGCTCTGAAGGACATTGACCGTGCAGCCGAGGCTTTTGAAGAGGCTGTCCTGATCAGCGCCGGGAGAGAGGTGAAGGGGGTTCATGACCTTATCTGGAGGATACAGAGCGTGCTGTCTCCGACGGATCCTCAATCAAGGCTGTCCCAGCATGCGACTCAACGAAGTCTATCTACTCCCCTATTGCTACCGCCGGAGAGAGCAAAGCATACCGCACAGCTTGTGTTCGCCCCAAGCCAAGGCCAGCTGCCGGGACTTCAATTTGTCCCTGATGGAAGCCACAGGAAGACGGCAGTATCCACGACGAGCAACTCGCTGCTCTCGCTAGCTAAGATCTTCCAGGATGCGATGTCCAACGGCGGGCCAACTGCGGGTTTGATGCGACAGCCTGCTGGGGTCGGCGATATTCTGGCGCTCTACTACCTGTCCTTGTCTCTCCAGGAGAGCCCTTCAACTGCAAACAATGTGGGAATTCTTCTCGCCAGTGTTCCACAGTCGTCGACCCAGCAGATCTCCGTTCCCGAGTTTGCAGTCCCAACAACAATTCCGGGAATTGTACCAGGTAGCGGGCTCGCTCTCGCGTTGGCGTACTACCGATATGGCCTATCGCTCGATCAGAAGCATGTGCACCTCCATACTAACCTGGGCAGCTTGCTCAAAGATATCGGACAGCTTGATCTTGCCATCCAGATGTACGAGAAAGCTGTGGCGTGCGACGCCTCTTTCGATATCGCCCTTACCAACCTCGCAAATGCTGTGAAGGATAGGGGTCGCATTAGCGAGGCAATCCACTACTACAAGCAAGCTGTGGCGTCCAATCCTGACTTTGCTGAGGCTGTCTGCGGCTTATCGACAGCCCTGAGCTCGGTTTGCGATTGGAGGGGCCGTGGCGGTGTTCTGCTTTTGGGCGGAACATACGACCGCTGGCATGTTGATGACGATGGGATGCTGAGGGATGTCAAGACACAGGGTCAGGGCAGCGGCCTGATGAAGCGCGTCGTGGATATTGTCGGGCGACAGCTAAAGGAATCATCGACATGGGGCCGCGGGGCATTGCAGGAGCATTCGATATCACACATTATTTCACAGCTCCAGGGCGCGGGCTCTAGCATGACCGACGGCTCGCTGGACCTCGAAGCGGAGCTCCGTAAATGGTCTGGCAAACCTTGGGAGGGCAGCCGGATCCTACGACTGATTGAGCGCTCAACGAGGGCCGCTATGCGCTGCTGGTACCAGGACAAATACGTCAAGGGAATCCAGTCACCAACCGGATACCCCCGACCAAAACCTCCAAACAATCTGTCGATTCCATCAGCGCCGACAGTTCTACCCTTCCATACATTCACTTGCCCCCTAACTGCAAAAGACATACGCATGATCTCTCAGAGGAACGCGCTTAGGATCTCGTGCTCCACGCTGCGATCACCCTGGATTCAGAGCACCGTCTACGAACCCCCAAGCCCTCCAAGACCACATTTGAACGTTGGTTACGTGTCGTCTGATTTCAACAACCACCCACTCGCACACTTGATGCAGTCTGTCTTCGGATTCCACAACCAGTCACGGGTGAGGGCCTTCTGCTATGCAACAACGGCAAGTGATAAGTCGACCCACCGGCAACAAATTGAACGGGAAGCACCTGTTTTCCGCGACGTCAGCACCTGGACCTCCGATCGGCTGGTGGATCAAATTGTCAAGGACGGTATCCATATTCTTGTCAATCTCAATGGATACACCAGAGGCGCTCGCAATGAGATCTTTGCTGCACGGCCAGCTCCCATCCAGATGTCCTTCATGGGCTTTGCTGGTACTCTTGGAGCGGAGTGGTGCGACTACCTCCTGGCTGATGCCACCGCAATTCCGCCTTCTACGTTGCGGCCTCATCGTAACAATCTAAGTCTAGAGGACGTTTTCCGCGACGAGGCCGAAGCCGAAAGTGAAGATTGGGTGTACTCGGAAAACATCATTTTCTGCCGCGACACGTTCTTCTGTTGTGACCATGCACAGTCAGCCGACGGATCCAACGACAGGGATATGACATGGGAAGTGGAGCAACAGAGGCGTTGGAAGATGAGAAAGGAGCTATTCCCAGGCCTCCGTGACGATGTTATCATTCTCGGAAACTTCAACCAGCTTTACAAGGTATGTCACAACTGATGCTCCGTGCCAATGCATTTAAGACCCGACTGACTGACTCCTTGTAGATTGACCCGACCACGTTCCGAACATGGCTGCGGATCCTGGCCGCGGTCCCCAATGCCGTGTTGTGGCTTCTCCGGTTCCCCGAACTCGGCGAAACTCACCTAAGGCGTACGGCAAAGGCATGGGCTGGAGAGGGTGTGGCAAGCCGCATCATATTCACCGACGTGGCGCCAAAACAACAGCACATCTCGCGCGCCCGGGTGTGTGATCTATTCCTTGATACGCCAGAATGCAACGCCCACACGACAGCTGCCGACATACTGTGGTCCAGCACGCCGCTGCTAACCTTGCCACGGTATGAGTACAAGATGTGCTCGCGCATGGCCGCGTCGATTCTCAAGGGCGCGTTGCCAAAGGATGCTGAGGGGGATCGCGCGGCCGCGGAGCTTATCGCAGCCGACGACGCCCAGTATGAGGACTTTGCGATCAAGATGGCAAGTGGGCTACGGTACGACACTTCGAAGGGCTATGGGGAGGGTGCGGGCCGACTGGCCGAACTAAGAAAACTGCTCTGGGCGAGTAAGTGGACCTGCGCGCTGTTCGACACCAGGAGATGGGTTGGGGACCTGGAAGATGCGTACCAGGAGGCGTGGCGGAGATGGGTTTCTGGGGAGAGCGGTGATATTTACCTTTAAGCGGCCAAGGATACGTCGATTCAGGTACCTCGTGGGGTTTTACCCTACGAGCATGATGCAAAAGACTTGGGCGGATTGTTGTGTTCTTTTCCGGGATAAACGAAAGAAAGCGAGCTACTGAAGAGATTTGGGAGAAATCGTGCGCGAGCTACGAAGAAGCGGGTACATGGGATTTTCAACGGGATATTTACGAGATGACTTTGCATTATTTATACCAACCGCTCCGCCAACCGCTCAGTGTTGCGGGCGGGGCCATATGACGATGAATGGGATGGGTGGATGGGATGACTTGGTTCTGCCGCTGTCTTTTCGCTCGGGCTGCTTCATGTTCTTTGGGTTGTCATGTAACAACAAAAGATATCCGGTCCGGCGTGGCCGCTGCCTGTTTGGCGTTGGGACTTATAGCTAGGATCTCATGACGAGGAATTGCAAGTGACCATCAGGTCTTATGGGACGGAAATTCATATCGAGATGGGATGGAACCGGCGTTTTCTTGTTGTCTTCTGGTTGGCCGAATCAGAGTAAATATGGGATTGATCTAGCTGATCGTTTGGCCTTGGGCCTCGAGAACAGTCTCGGCCATCAGAGCCTTCGGGGGATGGATTCAGGACACGGGCTCGCGCCCGTCATGTCGCAATTTATTATCTTCCTGGTGCCGCTTCCGTGCCAGTGCTATGGCGTGGTGTTCGTTTGTTCTCGTGCTACATGCGTGTCTGTTTGCCTTGATATCCGCTCGAGATTCGAGTAGCCTGTCTCAGCAGAGGTGCTCTTCAGTTGGAAAGCTTGTAGCTGTAAAGTAAACTACGTCAAGCCTTCCATTGTAGGTACAATGCCTGACAGGAAGGTAAGCTGCGAGCATTTTAGCACACTATTGGATACTTTGGGAACTCTTGCTGGACACTTTGGCAAAATATTGTTGGAGTCCGGCAGGAGGTTAGTCGAACAAGGTCCCTCGCTATCTGAGGTTTTGGGTTGCTTGTCGTCTACACCGGGACGTCGCCGTAAGTTCGTCGTTTTGTATTTTTGAGGTGGTTTCGAGGTGGTTTACGGTCGGTAGGGCAGGGTAGGGTACTCTTGGAGTTCCAACAGGGCAGATGACGGAGCTGCAGTATACCTCTGAGGTTCCAACAGAGCTGGTAATGGAGGTGTAATATCATACTGTTGCTACTGTGGATTCTTCGGGTTTTGGGGGTTCGAGATGATGGTGGATCGGGAGAGCCTATTTGTCTGAAGAGCCGAAGAGGTGGGAATGTCTCTAAGATGGGTAGTTTGAATAGCAGTGTAGGGGCTCTGGTCTGCCATCGAATCGAGAGTGATTCTGTTCTAGGTTGTAGCTTATGTTGCTCCCGGCTAAAGCCACGGGCTCATGGGGAGGATTTACTTACCTAGGTGGTTGTGTTGGTGGTTTCTTTCGGAGAAACTCTGTCGTTCTCTCTTCGGCACCCAGATTGTGATTGTCTCGTGGCGATAGTTTGGTAAACAATAGTAGCATGAAGATGATATAACTTTCTAAAGTCAAAGGCATCTACGTCCGAGGCATCTGGCAGAGGTTGCCATCGACGGGACGAGGGATCTGGGCGGGGATACGGAAGTCTTGGTTGATAGATCAGAGTTGGGCTTGCGAGTGACAAGTTCGGGGTAGGTTCGACAACGTGGTATATGATCAGAGAAAGGTCTGTCTGTTCAAACAGCAACACCATGACAGAAGAAGGGTGGAAATTCAGGCAGAGCTTCCATCTCCCATGTCTATAATCTAGTAAGCCAGTCTCCGTTACTGGTTTCCGGTGGCATGGCAAGCAAGAACCCGTAGTCACCAAACGAAACCGCTTGGTCCTCATCACCATCGCGAAACAGATCGACCACCAGTCAGTCCCGAACCAGCCGGCCACCTCAGCCAACGGGATACGCAAGGTACCTTCGAAACACAGACGGGGAGGGAAATCAAGGAAGGATCCCGATAGCCGGGCATGATGCTGACGATCACGACTACGACCGCGATACCAAACGCCCATCGTTGCCATCATCATCCTCCACATTCCCGACGACGGTCTCAACCCCAAACTCCAACTCCGCCGGCCTTCAGCACAGCGAGGCAAGATCATAGGGCCAGCTGAGTGAGTGAGGGAGCGGGGGCCCTCAACATGGCACGCAGGCAAGACCAGACCAGATCAGGCCTAGCAATCAAGGCACCAAGCACCAAGCACCAAGCACCAAGCACCAAGCACCAAGCAAGCACCAAGCACCAAGGAAACATGCGTCTGTCCAGCAGCGGCACAGAGGCCGGAGCCAGTGAGTGTGAGTGCCCTCACCCATCATCCCATCATCCCATCCCATCCCATCCCATCCCATCCCATCCCATCCTCGCTTCTCCCCTCCCCCTCTCGGGGCGGGGGGACGGAAACGCACGCCCGCCCCGACCGCACGCGCTCGATTCGACTCGCTCGCTCCGAGTCGTTGCATGGCATGGCACGGCATGGGACATGGATATCTCAGACATCGCATGATATCCATGAATTCCTCTCTCAGCCGCCCACATCCCAACCGTGCCAGCCATCCTCCGAGCAGCAGCAGCAGCGCCAGCAACGGCAGCCGTGACTAGCTGCTAGCAGCAGCAAAACTGGGACTAAAGCCCCGCGGGTAGGTAGGTAGGTAGGTAAGGTAGTAGGTGAGCAAGCAAGCAAGCAAGCAAACAAGCACCACAGCGCAGTGCGGCTGACAGGTCCGACCTCCGCACCGCACGGGAAGCCGAGTGAGACAACGGAGTAGCCTCCCCCCCCTCTTGGACCCCCCTCGTGTGGTGAGTGAGACATGCTTCCTCGGGGCCATCTCCTGCCCTCGCCTCGGACGGAGGAGGCCAGACCCTTTTCTTCCCTTCCCTTCGCGTGCGTGCCGTGGCCCACATCCTCCTCCTCCTTCAGTCCAGTCGTCTTCTCTCCGCGACACAAAACGTTGAAGGATCGCAAACATTGAGTACGTACGCGGTGTAGGCCAGGTAGGTGGGAGGGAGGAGGTGGTTATGACCAATCCGTCTCAGTCGGTCTCCGGGGACCCGATAGATGGATGATACCAACCAGTTCTTTCCCCTCCCTTTTCCACGGGCGTCCGTCCGCCCATCCGTCCATCCGCTAGAAACCCGCCTAGGTGTTTATTCAAGGTTGTTGCTGGACATACCTCCCCCTTCCCCCCTTCTGGTAATACCTTCCCTCTTCCTTCCCTGCCCTCGCAGAACGCAGAGCGCAGAGCGCAGAACGGAGAAAACACACAGACGCTTCTTTTTCGTCAGGTGTTGCGAAACCGACTGAGATCTCGCCGGGCAGCCAGCCAGCCAGCCAGCCAGCCGTTTTATTACTCCTGAAAATAGAACATCAACTGTCAATAGTTCGTCCAGTAGCCCCAGCCCAGCCCAGCACGTCACAGTACGTATCCGGACACAGACAACGCCCCGGCAGCCCAAGACAACGGGACCGTCCCCCTACTACCATACCCAACCTTATTCTCCCCTTGAACACCAGAGTAGAACGCCCAGTACCCAGCTCATCAAACCCCCCCCGACGAATCACAACAAGCAACACGCTCGTCGTCAAGAAGCCAAACCAACTCTCCCCTAAACCCAAAACAAAAAGAAGAAGGAAAAAGAAAAAAGAAACCTTCTTAATTAGAAGCCGTTTTTTATTTCATTCTTGCGCTTTCTTTCGGCTATCGCCCCGTAGCCTGACACCAGCCACAAACAGAAAACCACACCACCACCCACCACCCACGCTGAAGCTCGTTACACTAACTCACATGAGACATGAGACATGAGACATGAGGCAAAGTCCTTTCTTGCTCAAACGGCAAACGGTCTTCCTCTCAAGCGAGAAAACGGCGGTAATACAAACTTACCTAGGTGGCAAGCAGTGGCAGCAAAGAAAAGAAAAACAATAATTTAGCAACCGTAATTTTGAACTTACCACCACACCCCACCCCCCCCCCATCTCCGACTCCCGTTTTCTTTCCGCACTCAAGGCCCAACCGGGGACATCCTTCCGGCGCAAGCCACGTCCCAAGTATACGGGCTGTGGGCTCGCTCGACTCCGTAGGGGAGGCCTACCGCTCACTCACAGCATTCGCAACCTCGCATGTCTAGCGGCGGGGCGGGATTCATGCAGAGCAGAGCAGAGCAGGGCAGGGCAGGGTCACATAACATAACTACCGAGCGGTATATGGCTTTGGATGAGTCGGGGTCACGGATGGCTGGGAGGTGGGGAGCAAGGAGGAGGAGGAGGAGGAGGAGGGGGGGAAGAAGAGGGGGGGCACAGGAACTGCGGTTGGTCGACAAGCAAGCAAGCAGCAGCAGCAGAGTCTTTCCCCGTTGGGTCGGGTCGGGAAAGAGATGATGGTGGGTTAGACAGGAATGGAGTTGACCGCCCCGGGAGCGTTTTTTTCTTCTCTTCGGGAGCTCTCAACCGAGCGCTGCTTCTGCTGCTTCGGCCACGCATGATCTGAGCGCGGGGACCTCACCGGTAGAGAGATGATGCTGATCGTGAGTGAGTTCTTGTCCTCAAGGCAGGTACCTTTGGTAAAATGTGTGGCGGGCAGAGAGAATCACGAGTTTACCTCGTCTGACAACCCGTCTCAACACCACAAGAGACAGCCAGACAACTTCGTGCCGCAGGCAAAGTTCCTTCAACGAAAACGCGGGACAAGCAAAATTTCATCACCACCACCACGACCACCACTGGCAGCCTCCAGGCTTCAGGCTTCGCGACGGGACATTATGCAGTGACTGACGCACCTACACGTGTTGCGTGCTCAGATCATGATAGCAAACTTGTTTGGCCGCTGCAACAAGTGCCTCTCTGCCAGCGACGGCGTGCGAAAAGAAGGACCACAGCGCCGTGCGTGAGGAGAAGCGAGGCCCTTTCCCGCGAGCAGCTGTGAGCTGCGTGGAGAAACCCCCCGTTTCTGGTCAATATCCCCACTCTTATCGACGGCTCGTGCAGGTGCGCATTGTCCCAATGTCTCACTTTCGGACCTCAACACTGGAGGTGGCGACGCGCCCAGATTTCAACGGCCACTGAGCTTTCAGGGGAGATGGGAGAGAGGGGGAGCCAAGGAAGGGCAAGATGTGCTGGGAGAGGGGAGAGCCTTCCTTCCCGGTTGCCTCTGTGTCTCTGCAACTCAGTCTGAGACCGCAGCTGTTCCTGATGCAGGCCGCGGGCCCATCATCATCTCTGGGTGGTGTCTGATCAGCGACCGTAAGCCGCTTGTTGCTAGCAGAGAGTTCATTTCTAGATAATGCGAAAGCCTCTGCAACTGTATCGGAGTGTTCCGATAGTCCTGCGTGGGCAATATCACAGGGAAACCCCAGACCTCGGGGCCACCGGAGATAGCTCCAGGTAGTCACTGTCTATTTCCACCTCAGCTGCCAGCAGGCCAGGGAAGACTTCCTCAACGGGTGACGGGGCGTCTGTGGTGTGGCCGGGGCGATCCAGACCAGCGTCGACGAACATCGAGAGCCGACCGTTGAGGAAAACGCACCCGGGTCAATGTTTCGGACAGGTGGGCCGGGCGTCCAGCCAGAACGGAGCGAACTTGGCCTGTTCTTAAACTCGTATATGAGCCAATCGACATCGGCGAGCACCCAGCGCCCTACGCCGCCCTCAACGGCCACAAGACTCGTCGTGGCGTAAATACTGGTGGATCACGAACACCACCGGGCGGGTTCGTGGCCCGCGCAACACAACGTGCTTTGGAGGCGGGCGGCTGTCTAGCTCAGCCCTTGGAGGCGCCAGTGAGTCCGCCCTGGGATTAGCGGTGCAGTAACCGCTCTAGTGCACTCATGTGTTGTGCACACGCGCAGGAGGGCATCGTGTTGGGTGGGTAGTGCAATCCGTCGAGCGGATCCAAGTGGGAGCTGCCGGTGAGCGAAAATGTGAAGCAATGTGGAGGTCTATCGACGCGGCTCTGGGGGGGTTTGAGCTGGACAGGGGTCAGAACGTCCAGCAAAGACCCAATAGATTGCGGAGAATGGGTGACAGACTGGAGATGGCGGGATTAGCGGCAGGCCCATGCCGCAAACCACAAATTTGCGGTCCCCTTTGCCCAGTGAGCGTCGTGGCCTGTGAAAGGCTGACGGGAACTCGACGATCCGTGATGGTGAATCTCCCCGACCGTTGGTCTTGGCCACGAACAAGCCAGGCTCCCCCCCCCGGTACCTGACGCTAAGATGAGAACCGTATCCACTATTTACGGTGAGGCGGCGTCGCTGTGATTGCGGGAGCCATCGCGAGCGCGATCCCAGTGACGCGCACGTGTGCATGCCCTTGCTGGCGCATCGTTATCAGCGGTGGAGGTTTCGATGAACAGTTGTTACGATCCCCCTTTCAAGAAGCCTGGTCCTCTAGCCCCAGCTGAGGCTGAATGAACTCCCTTGCTGTGGGCTTGATTTAGAGCGTAGCATTCTGATAATGATATAACTGGGTGCCAATGTGTCAGTGGGTGCCAATACTACTCCCCGTCTCAAGGATATTTATGTTCTATTTTGGGCGCAACTTACCACACTGAGCAGCATCCAAGGCGAAGGATCACATACTCCAGTACTTTCCATCTATGCTACCTGCACCTCTGCGCGCCCCTTCCCGCTCTTGGGTGTGGCCGAGTACCGTACATTTTGATTGCCAACCTGGAAATGGCCAACCTACCTAGTACGTCCCAGAGCAGAGTCGCAACGCCATCTCAAAGCGACAAGCCCCCAACGAGGTAGCAGTTGCTCCCAAGGACTGTTTCAGCGCTCGTGTGCCCCGCTACAGTGCACCTTCAGCGAGAGGAGGGGCACCAGCCCACCGGGCTGCCAGCGACTGGCAGCGATGGCTGTCAAAGGCAGGGGTGCTTCCGCCTTGCTTCCAGTTAGGAAATTGGGGCGTCAAAGCCTCAGCTGAAGCCCTTTTTTTTCTTCGCTAACTTTGTCCCGGAACGGTAAATGGCGCAAGCGTGTCGACGCAAAGGGGAGTGCCAGCAGGCATGGGCGCCACGGCGAAGATCTGCTTTCCATGATTGGGCGCCCCCCGACCCGGCGTTGTGTGACAACGGTTTTTTGCGTCAACGCCAAGAGCCTTGGTGGAGGATCTCTCCTCTTTCTGGGGGTGAGGTCGCCGAGTCGGGCTTTAGCCACATCGTTGAGGTGTGGGTAGTGCCCGAGCCCGAGCCGGGCCGCTGGATCGGGGTGGTGCCGGCTGCCAGCGATGGCGTTCCCCCCGCTAATCCGTCCAGGCGGCGGACAGCGCGAGGCCCAAGATCGAACAGCATCAGCGGTTCTGCCAGTTGACAGCTGACAGCGCTTGGCACCGTGTTCAAGCTGTGGCTGAACAACAGCGTTGGATCGATGTGCTCGTCGCTGGTTCAGGATTTGTCGCAGCGGGATCTTCCCGTACCCGTGCAGATCATTGTGCTGCCCGTTGCAGCACCCTCCAAACCGTGATCGATTCTGCAGCTCTTTTGCATGCCAACAAGAAACGGAGAGCCGAATGAAGAGCAGGACAGCTGAGACGTGTGGACTGGCCATTCGCTGCACGTCTGGCGTGCTTGCTGCTGTTTCAACCCGAGCCTGGAAAAACATCGCTGAGCAGCCGGCTGGGGCATTGTGAGCTCCCTGGAGCTGGCCAATGGCGTATTGTACAGCGAACCTTACGGGAAGACTGATGCAGCTGCCCCATGCACGAGAACCAGGGAGCGACCACTCTACCTCCTATGTGCACGCGTTTGTGTGCTCCCAGCAGCGTGCAGCAACAGCAGCAGAGCTTACTCACCACCGACCCATGCCTCGTTTGCCGTGGTGTTTAGGACGTGTTGGCGATGAGAGCGATGATAGCGGAGATCGGGGATCTGGCTGGCCCCCGCTCCAAGCGGCGGCGCCCACTCTCGTGGGAGCCTGGTCCAAGTGTGGTTCTGCGGAACGGGCGCCAAACGGACAAGACAAAACGGGGAGCCTGGAAAAGGACGGAGTACGTACTCTAGCACTCTGACGCTTGGGCCTAGCACCGTGACCCCACACTGCGATGTGGCTCTGGGTTGTGGACGTGTGGACGTGCTGCAAACAGCCTTGGAGGAGAAAAGTGTCCTATTATTGAGGGACCACAGGGTAAAGCGAGATTGCAGAACATCCTGTTCCCCTCAGTCAGAAGCCCGCCGGTGGTGAGTCTTGACAGGATACGCCATGGATGCGCGGTCGAGACGTGCCGGCGACCGACGTCGGCATGTGGGCGACGGGGCTTTGGTGACGATGGCGGGAGATCTGACAGCTGAGTTGATGGCTGGGCGAGATCGATCCTGTCGCGGCCGCGCAACATTGGGAGACGGCAGATGATAGACGAGGGTAGCCTTGTGTGTATTGTTCGCAATATGAGCAGGGTCGTGGCTAAGTTTGGCTCAGGACAGTGGTGGTTCCTTCTTCTGCCTCCTTGGCTCGGAAAATTAACGCTCCCAGGCCCAGAAAAAAAAAACCAACGCAACTGGCCATCGCGGACCAGCTTTCCGTCAAAATTTCCTACCTAGTGCAGCGCACACGACACACCCCAAAATTGCTGAACCCTCCCATCCATCTCTCGTCTCGTCATCCCCACCCGATGAAACAGCCAGAGGAACCCTGACCCGCCGGGGAGAGGACTGCAGCACGAATGGGTTCGGTTTCGATAGCCTGCCTGGTCCGCATGTCGTTTGATTGCTGAATGCAACCTCGATCTGCTGGCACGAATCCGATAAACATCGGGCGACGGCACGATGCTGTGGTTCTCCATCCCACGAGATGGGATGATGGAGCGTGCGCGACCGTTTGGTCAGAGACCGCAGGGTGCGCTAAGCGCCGTTGCGCCCCTGACGATGCACCCAGCCGTCCGGGGCTCCCAAGCGACTGGATCACGCTGAAGCCACCCGCAAGGGATCAGCACAGACCGGCTGGCTGGGATCTCGGGGCAGTGGTTTGTTTGGAGCTTAAACCCCAGGGGAGATCTGGTCAACGATGTTGACTGGCTTGTCAACGCCCCCATCACCCGTCAGGTAGGCGAATACTACCCTTTTGCAACACTGCAGCCGCACCCTGCGGTTGTTTGGGCGGGATGGATGCCCACAACCACAGCTCCATGGTCCGTCCGAAAGGAGAAACATATTCGTGGAAAAGCAAATCCGGCCTGGGCAGAGCCTCGTAAGATCGCGGCAGCCTCCGCCGCCGTCATCCATCGCCGCTCCCAGCCCGCGCCCTCGGCCACACAGGCACGGGAGATTCACCCCTGGCTCCCAGCTCCAGCCGCCGAGGAAGCAATCGTACGTGCTTCCGACAGCACAGCAAAGATCACTGGGTTTGCGCCGAGAAACGAGAAGCGGAGAAATATAACTGAGGGCCGCACGCACTCATCTCCCCGGACTCCGGACGAGGCTAGATCAGACCGACAGGCTGGATGACCGGGTTGGTGTCGACATTTTCTCCGGCTCACGCAAGGCAAGGGGTTGCAAGCGAACGAGTTCTATTTTCGCTCCTCCCCGTCACTGACTCGGTTCCTCTCTTAGAAGACGCGATATAGCATCATGGAAGACGCCCCCCTTTTCCCAGTCTCTGAGAGTCTCTGAGGTTCTCTTTGGTTACGGTGGAGTCGCCGTCGCGTTAGGGCGCCAACTCGTCACATCGCGCATCCCGATCGTGGACCCTCGACCCCGTCACCTCTGCGTTTCCGGATTTTGGTGCCGGCATGCCCCGATACGTGGCGCTGGCTGCTGACAGAGACCGCGGGATTGAAATTGTCGATTTGGGGTAGGAATTCGTGCCCGAAGGCTGGATGTGTGTCGCAGTGTTGGTCGAGAAGGGAGGGGATGGATGTGTTTGTTGCGCAGCAGCATGGAAACATCCGCGTTCTATCCCAGCCGATATCACACATGTTAATAAAGGGCTCAGCGTGTTGTGCAGCCCCGACTGTCTTCAGCCAGGGCCTTGCTTTCACGCACCGCACAAGTCTCTCGCGCCAACCAGACGAATACTTGCCGAGCGCCACCGAGCATAATTACTCGATCTCTTGAAGGGTCTCCCGAGCGGGCGAGGTAACTTCGTAGTGCCTGCGGATAGCGCTTGTTGCTCCACACCACGATGAGGAGCATCGACCCTTCGCTGACATCGATCGCACGGCATGGCACGATATGGCTGAAGTCGGCGTCTGAAGCCCAATTAAAAAGCGTTATTTAGCCTACCGGGCAGTGGTAGCACCAGTATTCCAGGTAGTATCTGGCAGCGAGAGTTACTGCTATTCTCACGCTAACTTCTAGCCTACCAGTTCACCGCCGGCAGGGTTGAGCATGTTGTCGTGGATGCTCTCTCGTTCTCTCCGTTGGCTGGTACGGATCCCACCGATGTCCGTTTCCCCATCGGACGGCAGAACGGACAAGGCAGTTAGGAGGGTTGCGGCTACCCTAACCCCTGTCCGTCCTCCCGTTGACGAGTGCAGAGTTGGGATTTTCTATCCAATTAATTTTCAGCTGTTCCTCGGCGGTACGACGCACGAATTATTGTCTTCTTGTCATCGGCAGAGCATCCTCATTGCTGGGACGCTGGCCGAGCACAGAAAACTCGAGACCAGCAGTCCTTGTACCCCACTGATTGGCCGAGGCGGCATCGTCAAATTCCGCATTTTGACCCGATCGCTTGACAAATTCGGGAGCATTCGACAGTTTACCCCCCCTAATTGGTTAGCGTAGATCTAGCTGGCAGGATTCCGGAGTGAGCATCGGTGGGCTCAACCGCCAAGTCCCTAGTTTTCGTTTGCTTGGAGTTAGAGCTGTGAGCGGGAGCCATCAAGCTGGTTGACAGAGCTCCCAGTGGCTTACCGAAGCGCTGACCGGTTGGCCTTGTCGGCGTTGCCTGTCTCTCTCTTGGGAGCGGCCTCGGATAGCCACGGAAGCAGGTACCAGACACCAAACGCACTCGTCTCCTCTACTTCTCCACCGGAATAGGCTTTGCTTGACCCGAGATCATAGACATGTGCGTAGCTATGAGAACTACACACAAGGTTGTGGCTCCTTCTGGTAGCCTCTGGTAGCCTTTGGTAGCTGTGGATTCGCACTCGCTGTCAACGGGTCCAGACTGTGTCAGTCGGCGGGCTGAGAACCATACTGGGGGGTTCAATCTACACTGGTCTAAAAGTTTAACATAAAGCCTTCGACGGCGCCAAGACACCTGGCAGGAGTTCTGAAGCAGATAGCTGGGCGTTCCGTGGTCCGTAACGAACCAAAATGGATCCAGAGCTGGCCCACTACACAGTATGATATTTGCAGGGTCAACATTTGCTCGCTGGAGTAGGGGACTGAAAGCACCGATAGTACATCGGCGTGCGTGGACGGTTGGTGAGTTCAGCGGCAGTTGCCATTGATGACAGCACACCAGCACACCAGCACACCACCAGTATTATCGAAAGATGGCCTCCGCGCTCCCTGGCCCCTGCCCACTGCTTGCTGGGGACAGCCCTGTCACCACAGGCCCATCAGACAAGGTCAGGCCCCCCCGGCACCGTTTATCTTGTTCACCTTCGGGCTGCCGTCGCAGTCCCACCCCTCCCCGTCTCTTCATTGCAGCCCGCCAAGTCTTCAACTGGCTAGCAGGGAGCCACCGAACCTGACAGGACAGACTAGGACGGGCCCGAGCTCGAGCACCTCTCCGTTTTTGCTCAGCTCCCTTCTCATTTTGCCCCATTCTACTTGCTCCCCTGCCACAGCGTGTAAGACCTGGAAGCCGATAATCAGTAGCCTGCCCCATGTCTTCCTCAAGGAGACTACCGAACCGCACTACGAAGTACCTCCACCGTGCGCAGGCCGGACCCCCCCCCCTTCTCCCCCCTTCCGCCATCCAGACAGCCTGACCACAACATTATATATCACCAACCACCTCCCGCACTACACCCCTCCACGACA
>Ga0247760_1000376_pt1 | contig 49356 bp, 56 predicted proteins | sample UWRJL171409R4_FD_179936 | JGI IMG/M metagenome (GOLD analysis project Ga0247760, IMG submission 179936) | Plant litter microbial communities from Arlington Agricultural Research Station in Wisconsin, United States - UWRJ-L171-409R-4 | ecosystem: Environmental > Terrestrial > Plant litter >...
CCGCGAAACCCTCCCAAGGTCATCGAGGAAGACGACCCCCTGCTCGACTACCCCCCCGAAAGCTGGATCGCCTCCATGATCGGCACCTCCGGCCTCCTCTACCGCTTCAGCACCAACCTCGTGTACAAATCTAACGTCACGCCCCGCGAGGTCTCCCTGATGGAAGCTGCCGGGTCCGAACTCACACTGCCACCTGTGTCCCGCGTGGTCTGGAAAGGGTCCCGTCCCGACGTGGGCACCAAGGCCATGATCATGGAGCTAGGGCGGCGGTTTCGGGGGCAGGAGGTCCCGGTGGAGAATCGGCGGGCGGTGGTGGTGGAGATGTTTCTTCTATTGGAGAAGCTGCACAATGATGCGGGGATTGTGCACGGGGATATCAAGGAGGGGAATTTCTTGTGGGGGAGGGATGGAAGGTTGAGGATTGTGGATTTCAGCTCGGCGAGGTATGTGAGTGAGGTGAGGGAGAGCTGGAACGAGAGCTTTGCGACGGAGGCGTACTTCACCCCTGAGAGGATGCGGAGGAGGGAGGAGGTGAAGAGGGGGACGGGAGGGGGGAGGAGTAGTGGCGGAGGGGGAGTGCCGGCGCCGACGGTTTTTGATGATTATTATGCGCTGGCAGTGACGCTTTGGGGGTTGTTTAGTGGAAGGCGGCCGGGGAAGAGGCAGTTTAACCAGAAGACGATTTGGAGGACGGATCTGGCTGAGGTGGAGGATGATATGGTGAGGGCGTGGATCAAGAAGGTGTTCAAGATGGCAGGATGTAGGTTGGTGTGGCCGGATCCGATGGAGAGGAAAAGCCAGGGGCAGGGCGTCGCAGGGCCGGGACAGGTGGAGTCTGCGAGGAGGAGGACGGGAGTGTAGTGATTGGGCGATAGCTGCCGTGTTGGAATGATGTACCTGTGCGGCGCTGTATTTATTCTGGGTTTAGACTGTAGATAGGCGAGAAGATTGGCCGCTTGATGCGTAAGGCGGGCGGGTGTTGTACAGCAGGAGATGTAGGAAAACGGCACGGATGGGGGCGGTTAGACTCTGGACAGCCCTACGGCTGCAGATAGACATCTAATGCTGTAGATATTCTTTGAGCAATGAAACTTGGAACAATGCCCTCGGTGATATCACGAACAAAAAAGGCAAAAAGAATGCCAGCAAACTTTTATCTGCGACGAGAACCTCGGAAATCAGAACATCCCCAGGCTGACGCAGTTGCTACAGGTCCCGGTTGCCTGACACAAAGTACCTACTCAGGGCTGAGCTTTCTCGTTGTCACCGAACTGAAGCACGACTTCGAGTGCACCAGAGTCTTGGCTCACTGGAGGAAGGGTGGCGTCTGATTCGGAGGATCGGGTAATGAGAGTTGCCAATGCGGAAGGGTAGACAACTAACCACTGGTCTCGTATTTTTGCAGAAGTAGATGATCCGGCATGTAGAAATTTGTTGGGAATTTATCAGAACACATATCGATTGGGGGCTTGGCAACGTCTTGTGTTCTCTGCTAGCCAAAAAAGGGGAAAGGGCGCAGGGATTGACGTGTGCATTGCAAGGCCAAGCAATAATCTCCCCTCGCGTATTTTCACGTCGCGACTTCCACTCTTCGACAACGCTTCAAACCGATCTCAATGACCGGCCATGCGCTCCCCTGGCGGGCGGCTGCCTGTTCTCAGCACTCCTGGTCGTTCTACTCGTGCCACCATCGGCCTGATGCAGCCCATCCAGCAATTCCATGGAAATGGACATCATCTCTCCCACCGCAGACGGGCGCTACCGCGTGAACCCCGACAGGCGCTTGGCAGTGGTGATAGCAGTGCAAACAGACAGGCTGGAGACCCTGACAGCTAGCTATTCGCATGGACCGTCAACCCCCACAACAAAACCCCACGATTCTGGCTCTCTGGCGTCGTGAGCTGATCAGGCAGAATGCCTTCGGCGCGCCGACCTTCACCCTCCATGACGGTGACCCCTTCATCGCCCTGTCGCACGCGTTTCTCGAACCCTCCAGCAACAAGACAAGAAAGCCCATGCTGCCCGGCGAATACGAATTCACCTGGAGCTTCCAGCTCGGACCGTGGTGCAGCGGAGAAGTACGCGAATTCAACGTCAGTCATTTCGTCAATCGTGGCGTATTCAACATCACTGTTGCCGACGATGGGCCTTGGCCGACTCTCACCCAGGCGAGCCCCACTGGGGGGAGCTGTGCTTCGGTCCCGGGCCAGATCAGCTTTACGGCGTACCACACCACGCTGTCGGGATGGATCAATGGGGCGCCGCACATAGACTGCGCCATGACGGCTGCCGTCATGGAGACGCCGGACCCGTGTCGTGCGACGGTTGATGCTGCACAGGCGGGGAGCATCTCGAGTATCATGACCTGTTCGACGCACGCGCGTCCAAGTTTAGGATCGAGATTCACGCAGAGCTTGGGATGGCTGGGGAGTTGGATGCTGTTGATGCACGTGGGTGCAAGATTGCTCTAATGTCAAGGTACCCAGGTATGTTTGCACTATAAATTAAGGATTAAGAACATAGACCTTAGTTGTTAACACACCCCAGCGCCAGCTCTGGTCAACAGAACCGTGCTCCGATGGTAGCACACTTCAGCCAGCCACAGTTATCCCGATCGTGGGGTATTCGTTGTGGTCTTCCTTCATTTGCAATCTCTTTCAAGTTGTTAGGGTTTCACCTTAGCTGAGATACAGAACCCCAAATCCTACGCAGCAGCCTTCCCTTCCCCCGGATGACAAGAAACAACAGTTTCAGCGACAGAGACTAGATATTCGAGCATAACCGGGCTCTATCCAGATGAGAGTGGAATCCCTCAGCCAGTCCAAACCGCAGGTCCCGGCGGCTTATATTGCATCAACTTCAGATTTTCATGCTTGACCGCCCCACCGTTCATGTCCTGATTCTGAGGCACGAGAATCCCTATCAGAAGCAGCGAGTCAGTCAAATCACTCACAAGGAAGCCGACAATCTGGTTACCCACCTGGATCGTCCTTCTTATAAGCCGGAAACCTCACAAAATCGGTTGGTGTGCCGCCGCCAGGGCCAATGATGTTCACAAACGCGCAATTGACATAGAACTGCTGGTAGCCTGTCTGGTTCGTAGGCATGAATTGCTCGATCCGCATCAAGTACTTCCCGGGCGGGGTGGTTTTAGGGATGGTGAAGTTGAACTGCGTGCAAGTAAGTAGACTGTATTGAGTTGCCTGTCTTTCACAAACTCAGGAAATGACGAGAATCATACGTCTGATACCGTGGGGTAAAGCGACCAGTGGGTGTCATCGAGTGGGCCAGCATAGGCAATCTTGAACCAGTCGCCATCGCCCTGGTAACTCTGGAGGTCGTCGTTGGGCGCTCGCGACAAATAAATCTGGGCCGGACCCGGATGCCAGAAGTTAGGGTATAGATTTCCCTCGTACCCGTAGTAAGCGCCGTCTCTGACACCGTTGCCGTCGGCGGAAACTCGGAATCCGACCTCAGTTCCGGCGAGAATATCGGCTGTTTTGGTCTTGGGGGCCGCGAGGAATGCTGCCCGACCGCAGGTGAGGTTCCCGTTGTCCTCGCCCAGTATCATTGGGGGTATTTTGCTACTTTCGGAGGAGTCGGGGGATTCCCACTCGCCCCTTGCGTAGGGTCCCTGGACGTCGAGGACGTAGGTCCATTCGGGCGCGGCCGTACCGTTGACCAACAGGATGCCGTGGACGTCTGCGAGATGATCAGTGTTTGACACTTTGTGTCAGGATCTTTATGAACAGACTGTGACTCCGAGCTCCCGGAGCAAGCGCCACACCGAGAAGCGCAAACAGATGTTGTTTCATTGTGATGGTGGATAAAAACCTGGTGATTGAAAAATGTGGTTCCAACCCAAACGAATAAGCCAAGCTGGGTACCCGGTTGCTGCACGGATACCATCTGCTTAAATAGCCCGTCGCTGTGAGTCGCGAATCCATCTAGAGTCGTATTCCCCATAACTATAAACGACTTAGCAATCCTCGGAAGGTCTTGACAGGTCGATGACAGCACATGTGATATTACACGGACCACTCAAAGCAACGGGGTTAATGAATTCGGTATTAAAAGGATTACGAGTGCGGAGTGCGGGGGATCCCACCAGTTCGTAAACTCGGTCAGCCAAAGAGATGTGAAGGATTGCGGCGCGGTCCGTGTAAAGCGGTTAATCATTGGGGTACATGCCCCAACCGCTTTGCGAGCTATTTACCCCGACCTGAGTAAGGCAAGTCACGGAGCGCGGGGGACGCACGGCGGATCCCTCCCCGTAACCCTTGTATAAAGCTTACCCTTCCATTGCTATCATTGGTCCGCGTAGGCGTCTGTGCCATTGTGGAGGTAGTCGAGGGTTGGAGGAACTTGTAGCACAACAACCTTGTTGGAAAACAGAATGGGCAAGCATCACAGATCCAAGTTGTTTACAAACAAGGTGCGTCTCGGGACATCCAGACGAAGCAGACAATTTCGGGTCATAGGATGCGATGGCTAGGTGCTCGTTGGAGTTGAAGCGAGGACATTGAGGGCGTGACACGAAGGTGTATGCTGGGTTGAAAGCACTGACGTCTCGACAATCTTGTGTCTCCGGTGTGGGTGAGGTGTGTGATGTTGTAGCGAGGTCTGTAAATGTTGTTAGCCGTGCGAATAGCGTCGTCATAGGCTCTCGCCACTCGGAGGGTCTTTCGGTTGCCATGCTGCCGTTAGTGGCGGTACGAGCTGTTGGACTGCTGCTAACTAGAGAACATTTCTACAGCCCGGGATGTGAGGCGAACACAGTACGTCAGCTCGTGACCTGCGACCATATTGGGTCCTTGCATCAAACATAGAAGCTTGAAATACCAGTGAAATCTGACGTAAGCAGGGAATTTTGTTGCTAGCTTGCCTCCGGATTGAGTGAGCAGGCTGGGCACCGGAAAATCATTGTGGATGCCAGTGGTCGGCGCCGGAAGACAGTTCGGAAGAGCCAGAGGCGATAAGGACCGGGCTCGAAGTCGAGGGGGGGGTTATAGTCGCCGTTTGGCGTGTCATTTTGGGGAAACTTCGATGGAATCCGACTCGGACGCGCAGTGGTTGTTTGCGATTCAAGTTCAGAAAGAACTCAGTATCCGAGTCGTGAGTGGGCCGCTAGAATAGTACGGCAGTTAATTACGGCCGAAAAAATCGGTCGCTGCCGACGTTGACCGGCATTGTGACGGCAGTACAGTGAGACGAGCGTTATGTTTTCCACTGGCTAGGTAGGTCGATACTGTCAATATCACGACAGTCGAAGAACTCGGTAAAAGCGGCTGGGACGGAGCGGCGGCAGTCACAGACATGATCGCGCTGCGCGTGGTGGCGGTTATTGAGGATCGCGCCCGTCCTTGACAACCGATTGCAAGATCGGGATTAGTTTCTTTCATCTCAACTTCTTGGGAGAAATCTTTGGCAACAAAATCTGCCAGTCCACATTTGTCCTTTCCTATTTTTGTGCCGGAGACCACCGCCCCACCATCACCCTCCCAGCAGTGGCAGCCGTTGGTGGCCTCGACCTCCATCTCTTACTGCTCTTTCCGCTCTTTTTCTCCCCCCTCCATTGCCTCAAAATCAACGATTTTCTCTGGCACTTCCAAACCCTGGCGCTGGTGCCTCAGCATCATCTCTCAACTTTCCCCTCTTCCCAACCACCTGCCACCCATCGCGGACCTGCTGCCATGGCCTCACAGCAATCACGACTGCTCTCGCTGCCTCGCGAGATGCGAGACCAGATCTACCACGAATACATAATACGGCTACATTTTCGATTTTGTAGCCGGAAAGCTGCGCGCTGCTAATACCCCTCTAGTCGACGAGCTAGGAAATGCGAGTGCGCAAGGCTAGGTAAGTGCTCTCGTACTTGACGCGTCACCCACCTTGGCGAATGCTAACCCGCCGCCCAGCCGATCGACCTCAATTTGATGTACACCTGCCGTCAAATCGCTCAAGAGATGCGCGGAATGGCCCTTCGATCGCATACCATCACCTTCACTACTCTCTACTCGGAGGAGCTTCACACGAGAGCGGGACGGTGGAACTTTCTCCTCACTAGCAACTTGTCGCTGCTTGAGTATGGCTGGATTATTAGAGAAGTCGCTGCTTGCATGAGCGACACAATGGCTGAGGAATTTCAGCGACGATTGGGCAATGGCCCCCTCGCGCCAGTCTTCGCTGACATACGCAAAGGATGTATGGTCCCATTGGGAGACCTTGCGCGGGGTGAAATACCTTCCGTCCACCGCGAGACATTGCGCGAGATTTGTCACTTCGCCATTACGGATCCAGCGATCCATGATTACTTTGCCAACACCTTTTGTCAAGAGGTGGCAAGTGCGAACAAACCTTTTGCTGCACAGAAACTGCAGTATAACCCAGCCTTCATTTTCGACAGCGGCAGGGAGCCGTGGAAGATCCCGACCGAGGAAGAACTCGACTACCTTGCTGGGGAATTATTTCACGTAGTTCCGGCACATCCGCAGTTCTTTAATGACCAGGGAATGCTGAAGTCCGGGGAGTATTGGAAACAACACTGGCATAAGCTTCGGTTTTCGGCTGCCGCTGCCGCCGCCCACTTCTTGAGCTCCTTGTCGCCAACCAACAGGCAGCACACCCGCAAGATTGTTGTTCACGAAGACCATTTTTCAGTAGCACGCCCAGAGTGCCACGCTCAAGGACTCGTGCCATTTTGCTAGGAAAATCCTGCCCTCCGCATCGAGCGCCGGGCCAATCTCTGGAAGACTATCTTCATGCCGCAGCTCGGGGTTAATAGTAATCCTCCATCCTCATACCCGCTGCTTGATGGCACATATGGGTACCGGGCACATGGATTGATAACCCAGGTTGCTACCTGGGTGTCCGAAGCGTCTAGCTCCTTGATACTGCAGGCTATCACGCTTCTGCTGACGCCGGCCCCATACCCCAACAGGCTACCAGAATCTTCCAAGACGTTGTGCATCACGAGCTTGGCTGGAGACAGGCATTCCTTCGGACTTGCGAGTTGAAACTGGCTACCCCGGAGGAAATCTGCTTCAAGGAGTTGAACTACTTCCTTCACCAGACGATCTTTCCTGACATCATGAAGGTCTTGTGAGACAAGAATCCATCTTCCCGAGTCCATTGCAACTTCGATCCCGGCACGCTGCGAACTAAGGCTCAAATCGCCGCACTTACCCAACAAGGCCTGAGCTCCCCCTCTCCTCCGGGCAGATGTTATGCGAAGTGGAGCTTTATTCTGGACTGTCACCTGGATGGCCTCGGATGCTACTACACAGTATTCCCAATGCCGCCTCTCTCAGTCCTTTGGGAGTATAACCTCACCAGGAGCTCCGAGGACTAGCTCGGTATTTCTGCTCATCTCACTCTTCCTTCGACACCGGGAGCAACCGATGAACAATTTGTCCGACAAGGGCGCGAGACGGCGCTGGTCCACGAAATATGCGTTGTTTAAAGCTGCTGGCGGTCTGCGCTACGGTGGAGAACAACGGTAGTCTTTTTTTCCAGAGATCACACTAAGGAGCGGACAATGTCTCTGTCGCGGCGGAAAGCAATTGGCGTATTGCGAAGCCGGATCAGCGAGAGAAAGAGGCTAGTCGGACAAAACACCCTCGCAAAAGACTCAGATCTTCAGTAGTCGGAATCATTCACAACCCCGGTTGATAGTAAGCACGGCAGGGCACTCATGTAAAAATAGCGAGAGAGAAATAGGACTGATAGCGTCTCTTGATATTCCAATAGTGAGTGGGTAGTAAAGCGCACTGGCAGTGCTGTTATTGTGGGCTTCCAGCTGCTGTGCCAGACTCGCTCGGAGTTACTGGTTTCGATGCGTTGCCTGGTACTCCACATGGTATTCCGCGGGTTAGGAGTCTTTCCTCCACTGCACTCCCGAATGGCCTCCGGTGTAAATAAGTCTAAACCCAGACGCTCTTCCAAGTTCTAATCCCCAGTCCTGAAATGCAGGCACATGTCTTTAGCAACCCCGTCTTTGCAAACCCGGGTAGCGAAGTGTTCATCCCATTGCTACACCTCCACGGCTAGCAATGCCTCGCATCTTGCCCTGAAGACTGTCCACTGTTCACGATGCTAAAAATGTCTGTGGGTGCCAATGATTACTGATCCACTGTATTGAGATCTCAAGCTATCCCAATTAGTAATAACGTTGCTCGTCAAGAATCCGCTCTCCGTGTTCCGAGGTGCCAACCGCTAAATGTGACTTGGTTGGTAGGGTTACATGGGCAGCGTGCCAAGCTCCAAGCTCGGTGACTCTTGCTCTTTCCGACCGTGCCTTGGTAATCATTCCGCACCGACGCTCCGAACATGTATAATAGTAAGCAACATCGCCAACCCCACGGGGCATTCCGGTACTAGCAGGAAGGTATATAGGTAACATTCACAATTCTCCGTCATCTCAAGCACTATTAACATCATCCCTTCACAATGGCAACACCAACGCCCCCATCCCCACAACTCCTCGCCCACCTTAAATCCCTCTTCACAACCTACCACCAAACCGCCTCCATCCCAGCGCGCGCCCGCTTCTACTCCCCACAATGCATGCAGATCTGCCGTCCGCGACCCTCCTACGCCGCGCGCAACAGCCAAACAATCATCCGTTACCTGCACGAGGCCGCCGGCGCGGGGATGGACTTTTCTCCGGAGTTTGAGCCGGAGCAGCAAGACCGTGAAATTGAGGAGAAGGGTCGGGATTTCACGTTCCGCGCGCTGCGCGAGGGGGAGTTTGAATTTGGGACGGACGAGGTGACGATGCATGTGGGTTTGACGGATGAGGAGATGAGAAGGCGGGCTGAGGAGGAGGGATGGGTGGGCGCGAGGGTGGATTTGTTGTTTCCGACGGCGGGAGTTGACGTAGCAGATTCTGGCGAGGGCGAGGTTAAGGGCGGGATGATGTTAGTCAAGGTCAAGTATTGGTGGCGGAAGGAAGGTGAGGAGTGGGTGCAGATTTTGCATGATATTATGTACATGGGGGCGCCGGATGGGACGGAGCAGGAGAGTATGGGCTAGAACGGGATGTGTCGAAGAATTTACTTCCGTCTTGTAGGTGAGGCGCTCATCCCTTACATTGCTTAACCCCCAGAGTCAATGAACATGTCTTAGTACTGGCATGCAACTAGCAAGACGCAGCTCAACGTGATCCTCGGGACCTGGAAGACAAACTCGTGGATGTTCGGAAGAGAAGCTGCCTGGCAAGCGCTGTTCCGGCCAACTTTTCGGTCGTTCTGAGCTCGTGTGTCTCGAGTTGTTTGAGGATGCGGACGCTTGCGTCCAGACCCTGGGCATCCCGGCGAATAGAATTCCATGATAGTGTCATTCAGCAAGGTTGCTGGCCAGGTAGATAGTGCAGCGGTGTTTTTGACTGAGAACCACTGCTGAATACCTACCTGCCTGACGCTACTAGGTACCTAATTTGAGATCATTGTCGGCGGAATTCTGTGAATCGCAACCTCTTCAATTGCCTCTTTATTCAAGTTGTCCTTACAACGAAACTCCCGAAACCTCAAAGGTCTGCACCATGTTCTTCTCAAACTTGGACCAGAACTTTATCCCGCTGAGTGTCGTGTCTCCGTACTCGGCGTACCTCGTGCCTGAGGTCCCAATTTGCGTCGCCCATCGCTTGACAACCGCGCCATTCACGCCCGGCGTCCCAAACTTGGACAGGTCGAAATTCAGAAACTGCGCGTTTCCCCAGTTGACCGCCACGATGACCAGCTTCTTCGCCGCCGCATCGTATGCCGCAACGGTATAATCGCTCCCCCCATCCAGCATCCTCATGCCCGGTCGAATGTGTCTCGCAAACTGCGCCAGCACGAAATACTTCTGGTTCACCCCAGCAATTCTCTTGCTCTCATTATCCGCATCAATGAGCCCCCAGCCACCGCCATCCAACACCTGCCAATACACCCACGCGGTGGGCTTCAGCCACCGAAAGTCCAGAAACATATTGCTCACCATATCCTTGCCCGTCGCGTCCCCCTCCCCATACTCGCTCTGCCACAGCTTCTTCCCCGCCTTGGAGACAATCTCAAACAGCTTATCCCGCTTCCCTCCCGCATACTGATACCCATGGACATTGACCCTCGCGATCTGCCCCCTCGCCTTCTCTCCAACCCCATTGAACGCATCAATCGCCTGATCATAATGACTCTCATCGCTCGCCGAAACCATCACCCCATTCAACCCCCTCTCATCCAGCGCATCCCTCAAATGACCAATCACGATCGCCTGCGTCTTCACATCAAAATGACACCCCTCCTGCGTCCCCGTCTTCCCGCTCCACCACCCCGCCGACGGCTCGTTGAACGCATCCACGCTCTGGAACTTAACCCCCCACTTCCTATCCGCCTGCAGCGCCACCGCCGCCATGTACACCGCATGCTGCTGCTGGTTCCACGACTGCAAGTTATCCTTCGCCCCGTCATCCGCTCCCGACGGGTTATGATTGACGCACATCCACCACATGGGCGAATTCGAAAACAACTCCAGAACATCCGCCCCTCTGTCCCTCGCCTTGGTAAGCATCGCCCGCTGCGCGACATCAACGCTCCAATCCCAGCTCGCTGACGCCACATCCGAACTCGCCCAGTCGATCCAAAACCCTTGCATCTTGCGCGAGGGGATCATCTTCGGCGAAACGACCATGCGCGTCCCGTTGATAGAGTTGCTGCTACATGCGCCGGCGTTGTAGCGCGCGATGTTGAAGCCTAGCCCCGGGAGGGAGGGTGTGTTGACGCCGCTGAGGGGGACGGTTTTCAGGGTGAAGAATATGTCGGCGAGGTCGTCGCGGGTGCCGAAGGCTTGGGCCCACCAGGCGAGGGAGGTGCCCCATCCTTCCCAGGTGCCGAGGTTGGATTTAGCGGCGATGGTGGTGGTGAGGTCGGCGGATGCTAAGGGGAAGGGGAGGAGTGCCGTGAGGCAGAGGAGGAGGAACATCCTGTGCGGTTCGTAGCCAGAGATGGACGAGGCGAGAGTGAAAGGGCCGAGTCCATTACGAATGAACAGCGCGGGACCTGAGGGGTTTTGTTCCAGCAGTGTAAATTGCCCAGCCCATGTCCCGGGTAGTATGTCGTAGGAACGACGCGGACGGCAGGGTCCGAGGCTAGTTGGCCGCCAAGGGACGCCGTCCCGGATATTCGGGCCCATGGTGCCTTGCATATTATTTTGCGGGGAAAGCGCCTCCATGAATCCGTGGGTCCCCGCGATCGTGATGTTTCACATCCACCCAGATTTGTGGGATGCATGGGCAGGGCGAGGAGCCGGGGTTCATTTCAATGCCAGATCGCGCTCTAAGGAAGGAATGTGTGGCGCCTGCAAGTGATCGATCCCACGAGCTGTCACATGCAGGTGTGGATCTCGGCCCAGACCGTTTGTCTGCCCGTGGGGTGGCGGTCTTGGCGAGGGGATGTCGGAGCCGGGAGGACGACTGAGGCGGCCGTCGCGACTAGAGATTATTGTGTTTGGGACATTCAAATCCCACCTATCAGAGAAGCTCCGTTCTAGAAGAGCATTCGGTGTCCTACGTAGCCTGGCAGATGATACAAATGAAGGCGAGCATGCCAAGAATCTACAGTGGTTGGAAGCATGCGCTCGAAAGCCGAAAGTTGACCACGATCCCCCAGCAAAATACCCAAAAGTTAGATAATCATTGTGCCCAGGTGCAAAAAGAAGTTCCCCCACCGGGGTTTGAACCCGGGTCTTCAGAGATTGATGTCAAGCCACTGAAAATCTGATATGCTAACCACTACACTATAGGGGAGTGTTTGATGTTAGAATAGACGTTGAGGAAGGATAAAGAGCTTGCAGGGCTGATGTCTGGGTTTGAATGGAAGGAAGGTTTAACATTGTCTCGGCATGGGAAGGCGCCTGCCCGTTTGTTCCACCAGGCAGCCTCTGAGTGGGCTGCCGCGTTTGCTTCCCCTACCGCATCCACCACGCGTTGATATTTGCCGCGAATGCTTCAACCGTTTGTGTGTTTGACCATCACACTGAAGCTCAAGGCCTCATTTCCAGAACCTGCCTTCTGCGTTTGCCCATTTACGCTATGTGCTGCTGTCACGACAACAGCACTATGTTGTACCCTAAAGTTGCCCTCAGCAATTCCCATGTTCATGTGTAATCCTGAGCCGCTCCTGAGCTAGGGTGAGCTATGGGTGAGCTAGCCTGCACAGCCATGTGGCCCAATTTTAGGCCCTCGACTAAAGTTGCCATCAGGAAATTCCGGTACGTTCCTCTGTTTATGCTAACCATACCGCATAGGGTGCGGCCACGTCAGCAGTGACGTTAGTCGCAAATAGGATTCTGTTAGCATACATTGCAGCCTGGACGTTTGACTGGATGTAGTGAGGCGAAGTACGGAGAGGGTGGAGGAAGGAATGTCCTCGATTCCAGTCCGCTTTTAATTTGAAGCTTTAAGTATCTCATTGCTCTCTTGATGGATGATTCACCCGTCACATAGTACGAATTACTTCAACCTTTGGAACGCCACTGTCCAATACCTGATTGCAGGAGAACGTTAAAAGGTATAAGCGGCCACGTAAGAGATCAGAGCCCCTGACTGCCAGGAAGCCTAAGCCACTACAATTACGTTAGCGTGATCCTGTGAACGGATTTATAAGGATACAGGTCCCTGGCATGCCAGAAAGAGACACACCACTCAATCACTTTTGGCACCTTGCAGTGCCGTATTTCTGACAAGCCATTTCGCTTGCAGCCCAATAGTTTCCAGCCGCATTGTGAATCGTTAATATGTTACCTTGCCTGTGAATATTCTCTCAAAGTCCAGCTAGAAAGGAACGTATCTTGGCTGGCGGCTAACTTTCCGAGTATGAAAGCGGTAAGTGGAAAGCGGTAAGTAGTCGTACAAGTTAGGCAAGTGGTGAACTCTAAGGTAACAGCTTTAGCATCAGGCTTTATCACAGGGGGGTGGATGTGAAACGGTGAGCCGTATAAATTGGGCAAGCGGTGAGCCTATAAGCAGGCGGTGAAGCATGCAAGTTAAGTAAGCGGTGAACTCTTCCTAGGCGGTTAGATAAATTTACCCGATCGCTTAACCTGGAGCCCAGATCACAGTCCACGCTTAATTCCTAGGCCGATTTCTCGGCCCTGTGGCGGTATGGGAATGGAGAGCGCCTGAAAGCGGTGAGCCTGAAAACGGCGAGCTACGCTTAAGCATATAAACGGTAAGCTACATAAGCTAGGCAAGCGGTGAGCTTTCAGGCGGTGAGGACAAATTTACCCGGTCAGTGGTCCACATGCCTAGGGATGCCACCCGCCGCACAGGTGTCTGGTGCGCTTTAATGGAGAGCCCAGATCACGGCCCGGGTTTAACTCCTGAGCCGATTTCTTGGTGTCACAAGGGACTGTGGTCTCACACAGTGGCTTAGAACCAAATTGATTTGAGGTACCGATATTGCCAATAATCTTCTATGGCCTCAAGGTCGTTGCCCTTCACTCTCTGACTCTGCCAGAGAGTCCTTCTCATACCAGTCGTCGCCTGCAGCTCGTGTCCATCCGAGCTGAACAATTGTTGTGGCGAGCTGAACTGACTGCGTCAGTTTCAACTCGGATGGTCCAGTATCGCCACCGAGCTCGCCACCAACCCTGCGCACCTGTGCATCTGGTCAGCTTCGCTGACCAAATGCCAGGAGCGGTCTCCACAATCCAATGCCGTGTGACACCTGACATAACTGCGATACCCCTCCAGCGCCTGGATACATGTCAAAAAGCGAAGTCCCAACTGGGATTACTATCGGTGTCCCACTTACATACTGAGATATCTGTAAGATAGATATAGAATTTGACAGCATTACAGTACCACCGAAACATAGAGTTAAGAGTGTCCTGAAGCTCGGCGCTGTCGGATTTGTCGATACAGTATATGTTAACCTAGAAGAACTTCAGCCCATTATGCTTGGCTTGTTCTCTACAAAACTAAATTTTAACATAGCCTGCCTTGTTCTTAGCTGTGCCGTCCTCCAGGTCTTTGAAGAGGACCTCTTCGTTGGCCTATATGTATAAGAGTATCGTATATAGTGGGATCTCGGGAGTTGTGTCGTTAGGGAGGTCCTTTGTCAGGCGTAACTTGCCAGTATCGCCGTGTTCCAGGAGCCACATTGTCCAAAGGCTTCTAAATATTCGGTGCGGGAAAGGCGAGCTTATGCATGGTTAGGCTGCTTTTGCGTTTGTGGAATCTGCAGGTATAAGAGTTAGTAGTTGAATTGGAAGAGAGCCACCTGATACTAGATAATTACTTACCGTAAGTGATTACTGGGGAATATGATGTAAATCTCGGTAGGTTTGGTTAATGGTGTTGACTCTTAGGTCGTTGTTGTAAGGGGCCGGCGGAAATGTGTTGCAATTTGCGCTGCCTAACATTATGTAAGGAAATACCCCTGGGACCCCACACACGCACCCCACACACCACATACCCCTGGCACCTCACAACCACTGGCACACCACCGCATTGTATTTAGACCACGGCCCTCGCCCACCTCTCGGCTCAGGCCAGGTTGAATTCTTACACCTTTGTCAGTTCTTGCTCGTGCCACCATTGTGACCACCTTGATCAGGCGTACCTGCCTTTCCTTACATCAGTTCACCCTGTGCACTATAGAGCAACGGCCTACAGTGACTGTGTATCCCCTTGTCTGAGAGTACTTGCTTCAACGACTAGTCTTCCGATCGCCAATCTCCTAGGGTACCTTCCTTACGCTCCGGCGTGACGATTACCCTCGACCTGTCTTAACCCCCTTGGGGTGCAGGCGGTAACATCCCCACACCCCTAAGTATAAGCGAACGGATAAATTTCCACTACCCTACTACTACTATCCTTCATTACAACACAACTACACTAGGAAAAAACAATAACTAAACTAGAAATAGATAAATTAGACGATTTTCCAGCCTACTAACATGTGCATGCGTTATGGCCAGGCTTGCCGCACAGATCACAACACTGAATCTTCGTACGAACGTTACAAATTTACAGTTCTAGTTGTTTCCAGACCCTTCCTTACAGTTCTGGCCGGAGGCCAGAACCCCCTCCTTTCTGATACTCCCAACACTCCAAAGCGGCCAACCATAGCAAGTACGTTCCACAATGTACCTAGAGTACTACGCATCTCACCAGACCAACTATCGCTGCCACAAACACCACCTGTGTACCCGAGAAGATGGTTTCCGCGCTGCTTCGGCGAACCGACGGAGAGGGTCCAGGGAAATCCGTTGTTTGAACGGTAGGATCCAACTTCAAGACACGAGTCACCGTCACCGCCGGCGCAGCTTTTGGAGTGTCGTCTATAATGATCCAAAAATTGGCATCAGTGGCCCGTCACGTCTATCCCAAGGCCACCGCGGCCAGTATTGCCGAGAACAGAATCATTACCGACTCACTCCGGACTGGCGGGGACGCCGAAGAGGGAAACCCTGTCTGCCGCGGGAGACCACCAGCTGTCACGAGCCCGGCGTTTCCTCCCTCGACGGTCGCCATGGCGGTTGCGCAGTAATGCTGGTATATGGAAAGAACGCTGGCCTGGTCCACCGACGCTGTGGTGCCACATCGACTCGTGGCGCACCTCGACAGCCACGACGAGGCTGGGGTTTGGAGGTCGGCGCGGCAGTAGCATTCGTTTTGGGCGGGGCCGGCGCATCCTATGGCGTTGCGGATGGCGTCGTTGTCGGAGTAGGGGTCGTTCCCGATGTCTGTGAGGCACCCCTGTGCGCAGGGGCGCATGTACCCGAACCCTTCATATTCTCCGATAGATATGCCGGTTGCGATGGCCCGACTGGAGAAGAGGATGGTGAGGGCAATTAGGAGATGGTAGCGTGAAATGCCAAGTGATCGGGCCATGCTGGGAACTTGAATGGAAAGAAGGATTGTCTCGACTCGGAATGGGAAGGAGCGTCGGTGGAGGAGTCTAAACCTATCGAGTGGCGGCCTTGCCCGAGTCCAAGGAGAAAACCTGTTGTATATAGAGAGTGGCAGCATGCCTCGCTTTATGGAATACCGGCAACCCAGCAAGGACACAAAATCATCCACGGTCAATTTCGGTGAAATGCTAGAGACGCCACGAACAGCTAGCGTTATGTGTTCTTCTCAAGCTGAGCAGTGTTTTCCAAATCGGGCGTTGGGGAGGCGCGGAAGCCATTTGTCCCGCCTTCCCATCGATGATTAAAGGCGCGTCTGCAACCTATTACGAGAGCTCCATTCAGCCACTGGGTGATTCGACCTGTCTGTCTTTGTGGGCTGATGTTTCTGCGTCTTCTCCGATGTCCAGCATCTCACAGCGCTGTCACAATTCAGCTGCAACGCCCCGTGATGCTATCTAATCAATAATGCTGTGGAGATTTGAGAGGCGGCACCTTGGGCCGGATCAGGCCAACGATACCCCTGATACTGGTGAGAACGTGGCGGTGAGTGTGCTGAATTATTGAAAGCAAAGCAATAGTTCGCAGAGCCTGCAGGTGAGGTCGGCCGGGTCGATGTTGTGGCTGACTCCGTCGAGCGCCTGCGCAAGAAGAACCAAAAAAAACAATACTGGGTTTTGTTTCGGGAGCCGCACTGCACGGAAAGGGTAGCGCGTTCCTCTGCTGGCTCAGTCAAGAACCTCTGGCTGGAAGCCAACAAACGCCTTTATCGAGTCAGCCGTCGGTTTAAGCCAATGCCGAGCATTGTGCGTCTTGGCGGCCTACAGCCGTTCTCCTCAGCTCCGAAACTAGGGTGCCGTCACTCTGACATTGAGGAGCCACTGCGCATCACACTCACTCAGTAAAGACCCTAAAGACCCGTCGTAGCGCGCGAGGGCGTGGTCTGGCCCACGCCTCGTCCATCTCGAGCTCGGACAAGGGGGAACGGGCGTGCGTTGAAAAAGCGCGCCAGTCCCACGACGCCTTGTACCTTTTCACCCTTCTCCCTCGGCTGCCTTTTTTTTTTCCCGCCCGACTTCACGCTCTCTCATCAGCAACACCACGGTTGTCTCAAAGACCGGCCATCATGAACGCCCATCCAGGATATTCGGCCGCTCGGGCCCCGGGACACGAACACATCCCACTGTATCCCAGTGGCTTCATCGCGCTGCGTATTGTCCAGCTCGTTTTTGCTGTGCTCCTCCTGGCCCTCGCGGCGTATGGCGTCTATGTCTACCCGCTATCGAGCATCATCTTCACTCTTGTTGTGGTATGTGCCAGCACCTAGACCTCCCTCGCAACCCATCATGCTAGACCTAACTGTTATCTTTCCCGCGTGGACAGGCTTTATTCACATTGGTTACCTCGATTTACCACCTCGTCGTGAGATTCGCCCAACCGGCAGGCTACAACTACTGGGCAGTTCTCGGTCTCGACATCTTCCTGGTCATAATGTGGCTGAGTGACTTCGCGGCATTAGGAGTCGATGCTTCGGCGTATCGCGGGTATTATTCCTCGTACTCGTACTCTAGCTACTACAGCAGCTACAATGGCTATGTTTCCATCTGGTACGCCCTCATGGCTGCTGGCGCCGGCCTCGGAGCTCTCGAATTGTGTGTTTTTTCTCCTCCCCTCAACAGCGGAAGGATCCGACTAATCCCTCTCCAAAGCATTCTTCACACCGTCTCCCTAATCATCCACAGCATCAGGATGCACCAGCACCGCAAGGCTAGCCTGCACTGTAGATCCCGCCCCCCAGCCACGCTTCCCACCGCCATGGTCATCGCCCCCGGCGCCATGGCCATTGACCCCGACGGCGGCGAGAAGCTGGCATACGAAAACTTTGCGCAGCAGCCATATGCCATGCAGCAGCCTGCCCCCACATACCAACAGCAGCTCCCACAGGGCCAGGCACCCACCTTGGCGCAGCCCACGGGCGGCAGCTTCCAGCAGCAGCCATACCAGCAAGGGGCGCCGTTGCCGCTGTTTGCGCAAACCACGGGCGGAAGCACCATCCAGGAGCAGCAGCAGCCGTCGCCGACGCCACAGGGGGTGACCCCTCCACCGGCGTGGTCTGAGCTGGGAAACATCCAGTGTCCGCCAACTCCTCAGCCGATACGGTCTGAATTGGGAAATACACAGCGGCAGTAGTGAGTGCTACGGTGAAGGGAGTTTGCGGGATAGGAGCTGGAGATGTTATTTGATGGGGGTACCAAGTTGTCGGTTACTCAATATTTAATACTTGGCGTAGATAACCCGGCGAGTAGTTTGAAGAAGACCAATTGTCGAGAGTAATACATTAGTACGACAGATCAGATCTATTCTAGTTTCTATTTCCCCCTTCAGTGTCTTAGCCATCGATCCCTGTCACAGGAGCGAAGGTGACGAAGCGGTGAAGTAAGAGAGTTGTTATGCGGACAAATGCTTACTTAGCGGCTACAGATAGTAGTGTGTAGCCAGTTCCTGCCCTTCATATCTATAGCCTAGGTTTTTGGAAGTCAGTTATGGGACAGCGGGAATGGCGAGGAGCACAGGCTGCTCAGCTTGCTCGGCTTCTGGTGACTTAGATTCTGGGAGGTCGTTTGGGAAACTGCCGGGCAGACTCGAGGTGTGGTGCTGTGATCACACTTGCTCGAGAGAAGTGGCTGAGGATGGAATGTATCGTGGGATTCAGTCCGCGGCGGCATGAGTCTGTGTCTGTCCATGCCCGGCACCTCCTCAGATCCCGTGCCAATAGCACAAGTCCCTAGTCCGCTTCGCCCTCTCTGCAATCATCAACTTATCCATTAATGTAGTGTCAAAGGAAAGAAAGAAAAAATGTCCATGCCGCAGGGAGTCTACATCCTCTGCTCCAGCGAAAGAAGTTGAGCAAGGCCACCAAAAAAGCATTTCTCTAATTCCGCTGTTATAAAACGGGGATTGGTTAGAAGGCGGTGAGCCAGGACTTAACTACTTAACTATGGTCAACGGGCCAGGCCTCTCGTTCGAGCAAACCGTGTTGGTCGTAAATGCACGATGGCGTCTGTTGTATTAGTTGTCTGGCAGCTACCCCAGTCTGCAGCGCCTTACTTTGGTGACTTGCCAGAAACCGCCATAAGAACTTCGCAGGCAACATTTTGGCCATCCTTCCAAAGTCCTTGAAGAAACCGACGCCCGGCTTAATAACGCCACCGCCATCTCAAACTTCGACGCCGAGTTTCTGTCACGCCCTCTATGGTCCGTACCTAAAGTGGAGCTCAAGGGTGTGACTAGGTTAGAACAGAGGTGCAGTGGGCGGATCACAGGGATCGCAGCTAGTCAAGAGATAGCTCAAAGCGATCGTGCAAACCATTGATATTATATCTCTGCAAGCACAAACTCTGTTTTTAACTGCAGCGCTTCGCACTGGCAGTTCGCGCCAGACTCCCCGGACCCACAAAGCGTGGCCCGTGCCAATTTAGTGTGGGTCCCCAGCTTGAATCCTTGATGGGTGGTCCCAGTTTTGGGCCACCTGTGTCCTAAAAACTGGGACCTCGCGAAAAGTTGCCATTCGTAAGTACTGCCTACTCGCCTAAACCATGTTTTTCGATTTCTCTAATCATTTCCTGAGCAGCGCCTGAGCAGCGCCTGAGTAGCGCCTGAGCAAGGCGGCGGAGGGTGGTGTGGGTGACTGGGGCTGGTAAGGGCAGCTTTAGGGTAAAACAACAAAGAGGGAAGTGCCGAATCAAAGCCTGGCCCCGACAATCTGTACCAAAGAGAATCCAATCAAGCCCGAAGTGACCTTCGCTACAAAACCCAATAAGCGCCCTACAGCTACGCAAGCTCACATCTCCCCCTAGCAACTCATGTCCTCGACCCTCCCCGGCTCCCCCACGCCACAGCCTTCCTCCTCGCCTCATTCACAACCTTCACAAACTTCTCCCATCCCTCAATCTGACTCTGCACCACAGGACCCACATACACACACGAAGGATGCAACCTCGCCAAGTTCCACATCTCCTCCAAGTGCACATGCCTCCTCCACAAACACGGCCAAACATCACCCAGCAGCACCGACCCCAGCACCCTCACCGTCCCTTCATAGCCCGGCGCCTTGCACGTCAGCGCTTCAACATCGTCCGTCGCCACCAGGATAAACGGACTCAGGTCCGCCTCGTCAATGAGCGTTTGCCGCGGCATCGAAAAGCCGACAACGTACGAGTCGATGCAATCCTTGTCAGCGACAAGAAACGCAGGTGAGTCCAGGCCCTGGAGACCAGCGCCCTCATTCTCCTGCAGAGTCTTGAAGTGCTTCCTCGCGCCTCCGACATCCCCCTCGGCAATTGCATGGTCTCTGCCATCCACCCATCTGATCTCCATTTTTTCCTTGATCTGGTCCGCCCCAGCAACGTCCTTGTCCCAGTTGCTGACACCCGCTTCAAACCTCTGGAGAAACGTGGCCCATTGCTCGGCCGAGTGGCCGTACCACAATCGATACGCAACAAACCCCCACTTCGAGTACCTGGCCGGCGTCCCGTCGCGCTGCGGTGCAAACGACCGTCTCAACCGCCCAACCCACAGCTCTTCAGCAATCGGCTCCGCCTCCCCGCGTAGCTCCCTTCTTCCCTGGGCGTAGACCCTCCGGACCCCTCGCATCGGGATATACAGTCCCTCGCCGGCAAACGCACCCACGTTCCCTACCGAGGCAAGACGAGCATCGACATCCCGCGCAATCCTGTCCCGCGTCATCTCCTGCCGGACAAGGCTGGCGACCCGCTGGTGGTACACCTCGTCGCGCTGGACGATATCAAAGGGGTAGTTCCCCCGCAGAGGCGTAGCGCCATGGCTGCGGATGTACGACGTCCAGTTGACGATCGGCGGGGAGGAGGCCTCCCTCCAGTGCGGGAGGGTGTTTTTGAAGCCCACTAGCGGGAAGAGAATCATCCAGTCTACGCGGCGGATGATGTGGACGATTTCTTCGAACTGGGTGATGAAGACTTCCTGCTGGGGGCTCATGCGCGTTGCGCCGGGGACGGTGGGGGCGGCTTCGAGGCGGGCGAGGATCGCGTCGGTTAGGCGGTCGATGTGGGCGGCTGCCCAGGTGTGGATGCGGTTGGTGATGAATTTGACGTGGTCGAAGAAGTACTCGGCCCACAGATCCGCGAGGCGGGCGACGGGTGTTGGGCGGGGGGTACTAGGGGTGAGGTTGGCATAGTAGGCGGAGAGGACGGTGTCGAAGTGGGCGAAGACGTTGTACGCTCTGTTGTAGGCTTGGCGCATGTTGCGAGAGGTGGTGGGCATGCTGAACATGATCATGTCGCAGGCTTTGAGGACGTACTCGGCCGCGAGGTCGATGTTTTCCGGCGAGTCGAGCTTCTTTTCGTCCCAGCGCCGGTCGCAGAGGGGCACCATGCCTGCCCACAGCCGCTGCTTGCAGATTTCGAGCTCGTAGTCGATTTCCTCGGGCCTCGCGAAGCTTGCCAGGGCAGAGAACATGGCTTGGGGGTTATTGTTGCGGAGGTCGGGAAGGCCGCTGAAGCACGCGCTGAACAAGGTCGCTGCCCCCTCGCCGCGGATGCGGTTGGTGCTGTAGGGCGGCGGAGCCCATTCATTGTAGGGCTGGAGAACCTTCCGAACTTCTTCCGCAGAGAGTGTCGGAATTCTCGTCTTCTGGCCGTTGGACAGCTCGTGGTGTATGATGAACTCCATAAACTCCCCCAAGCTCGCGATCGGTAATGGCAAATCGCGCACCCAAATCTCATCGCCGGTTTCAGGCGCGTTGATCGGATTGACCAGCCCAATTGGCCTGCCGGCGGGCCCACTAGGGTTCGGCCATGATCTGCGGGACATCGTGTGTTTCGTGCTTGTTGTCGTGAAAGCGAGACGTTGAGATGGGCGGTTGCGCAATGCGCATCCACGGAGAGATCTGGCGATTTTAAGCCGTACAAATGCTCGCTCCATTCTGCCTGTCGAGCCGCGGATGACTCCAGTGGAGGAAATGCGAAGACCAGGCAACCGCGCCACTAATTATGGGATTGCGGCCGCTACTCGCCACTGGTTGGTTCTCATTTACCCCAGCCTGTGTTGGTGGGATCGTAAACAACCAACAACCCGCTGGGAACCCATTTGACAGGGGCGTAGTCTCCAATGCTACCCATGCTACCCATGCTTGCTTGGAAGCACTTCTGAATGCAGGTGCACCGTGAGACGCGGTAAGCCGCCTGTGACCAACCAACGCGTGCATGACTACCTATCAAAGCCATGCCGCTCTTCGATATTGCTCGCTGAAATTTGTGCTCCTCTGCATTTCCCCAAAATCTACTGTCAATTGTTTATTATTATCGTCGTCGAAAATCATGCTGGCAGGGTTTCGACTGCGCCCCGCTTGAGGCGAGACTTGTGACATGTAAGGCAGGCGCGAAGCCTCAGGCACCAATTAGAACCCTACCCCACTGGCCACAGGGCCTTAAAACCAGTCTCAGGCAGCCACAGCTTTTAGAACAATCAAGCATCTCTAGCACCACTCAACAGACATCAGCCTCCAGCTCCGTCCCACAATACTGAGAGGTAGTTCTGTGTGGACAATACCGCATGGGAATGACGCGTCACCAAGGATTCATAGGTAATCAGAATTAGCACCACGTCGGAGGAAGAGCGATATAACCTACGTGAAGTCCGGGCTGTCGTCACTTCTGGGCTTGAAGCTTCTCCCACAACGGATCACGGTTTCATTCGGTTGAGTCTGTGGCTGTTAACAAGATTGTCGGTGCTTTTCGTGTTTAGTCGCAGACTCCTGTGTTAGGTCGTGAGATCAAGGAATTCATTCTGCCGCGCTACTTTCTTCCAGCTTTGATACCTTGTGCCTTTGCTGAAGAAGAATGCCGTCACCATCCAAGGAGCTCCGGTGCTGTGCATGGCCTGCATCTGGTAAATTTTGTTCTCTGTACGTTCGTAAGCCTGCAGGAAACCTGACCGGATGGAGCTTTATTCATGTGTAGAAAGCAGCGAACAAAGAGTTCCTTGTCCCCAACCAAGGGCACGGGCCTGCCTGCTCACTCGACTTTTCCAAGCAGGTACGCTATTGTAGATCCCGCACTCATCAGTCTTTTGCTTCTTTAACCTCCGTCCCTTTGACTCCCTCCCGTTGTGCCGAATCCGCATCACCAAACACGATGCCCGACGTCGCGACCCGACGTACCGATGGATCCAGCACGCCTCAGCGGCTGGATAAAATCCTGGCAGCTCTCCACTACCTCCTCCTCCACGATAAACAAGTCCGTGATTACCGCTTTACCGTCGACCCAGCCGACCACCATCACATTCTTCGTAACGGCTTCTCGAACTTGACCGAGCTCAACGAGCTTCTTGGCCTTCGCGTCCGCTTCGTACGCCAGCCATGCAAATCCAATTCAACCGGCACAACTAACCTTGAGAGATCAGCACTTCAACCCTGTCACCGGAGAGCTGACCACTTCCACCATGAACGAGATTCTCCAGTTCGAGCTGCGCCATTTGCTCGTTAACCAGCTACGCGCTGGTGCTTCGATGGTGAATCCGAGTCCTTTTGTCGTAACGACTCTGGGGGAGACTGATCTCGAGTCGGAAGTAGCCGGCTGCGCTTGTTGAATTCTACGCAGTCAACCAGAAACGCAGTAATTAGAAGTCGTCAAGTGTGTTCCATTTCTTCGAGCGGTCTGCGCGACCGCGAGCCCCTGAATTGTGGCCCAACCGCTCGCAGAGCGGCTGACTAAGGAATGATTACGTAATTTGACAGCGCTATCGCTATTTTCAAATCAATCTCCGATACGGAGTCGACGTTGTACGATCGCCACCATCGAGGCCGTCGGTAATAAGATGCCCAAGAACGTACTTGCCCACGTCATGACGCGCAACCCCAGTATCCAAACCATGATTGGCCTGTATCTACGCGGCCTGGCCAAAGGAGGATTCACCAGCGAGGCGGACCGAAATCACGGTATCAAGCGCATCGGTGACAAGTCTGTCGTCGTGACTTGCACACGCATTGAGAATGGCATCGACATCGAGACCGAGCCTCTGTCTAAGGAGGGCGGAAAGATACACATTCCTGTCATAGCCGATGGCAAGATAGCCGTGGCTGTCAAGCACACTGACATCCTGGACGTGATCCGCACCGTCAGCATATACACACCCCCTGGTGCTGTCCCAAAGCAGGCTGCTCTCAATGCTCGCAATCTGCCCAATTCCGGTATGCAGGCATCCATGTGGCCTTTCCCCTGCCCTGGTATCGCAGCCCGCGCGTCTGGATATCGTTTTGGAGGCGTCAACCACAGAGTCACAGGTCTCCGCGTCCCCCCTTTCGGAGGCGTCAACCATAGCGCAACGGGCGCCACACCAGTACCAGAGCCATCAATCCTGGCGTCGCAGGTCTCCACACCTGGGGCACTCTGCTGGGTCGCCTTCTTCGCCGCTGAGGCCGGGGCCTGTCTGGCTGCGAACCAGATGGGGGACCACGCAGTATCGCTGTATGGAGAGGAGCAGCTTTGGTAGCGGCTGTCTTGTTGTTCCGGCGGTTTCGTGCGCAGCGTGGCATGTTGGGGGGTACGAAGTGGGGAGGCCACTTCTCCGAGAGCGGTCTGCAACTTTTTGCTGGGCGCCGCCGGGTGAGGGAAGTCAGTGTGACGAGGGAAATGTGCATTTGCAACGGCAGAGGCTTTTTGCGCAGCGTGGGAGGTAGCTAGCTAACCAACAACTATCGGTTACCTTACTGGAATGGGTGCTGGAGCTGGCCCAAACGAGGCGCTCGCTCACATCCGCCAGTATGATGCATGACAGGTTCCCTTGCACATGTGAGGTTCCCCTTGGCCACAACCCATGCTCTGTATATCTCGGTGACGTGACAGAACCATGCGCCAAAATAACAGCTTGTCATGTGGAGCCTTTGTTCCCCGATGCACCGTATGGACAGGTCAAGTGCGCGACTCTGACGCTAGACTCAGTTGTCTTCACTCTTCGAGGTCTGTGGGATGCGAGTGATCCAAGAGGCGCTCTGGGAGAGCGATCGATGCACGTCAGAAGGGAGTTGTGGAACCTTGCCTCACGATACTTCACACTACTTAAACTTCCCCAGCTAGCATTGCACGCTGGTCACCTGCGAATTGGTTTACCGCTCGTCGCTTCTCACACGATGGGAGGGATGGGCGGCACCGCAAGCGTCATCGCGGTCGTCGAGCTGGCCGCCAAGGTCGCCTCTCTCTGTCTCGAATAGTCGTCCGTTGGCAAAGGCTGCGGATGACTGTAGCACCCGTGCAGGCTATTTTGGAGCTGCTACGGAAGGGTGACGAAGAACAGGAACGGAAACGCCTCGAGGGCCAAGGGTTAAATGTTCTATCTAGTTCGTGAGGATCGTAAGGGAGACTCCCTTAGGGGAGACGACGATGAAGTCAGCGAAAAGGGGCCACCGCGGAGAAAGAGAACAAACTCTCCTAACGAGAGAAGCCTGGGATCAATGGGTGTCGAGTATGGCCAACCAAGCTCTCATCGGTCACAACGTTTTCCGACCGAACAATCTCGTCTTCATTCTCGGAGCAGAGGGAAAGGGCACGCTTCGTAGATGCTGTGTAGTGCTGGCGACAAGATACGAACAATATTCTTCTTTGTTCCCGTTGGCCCTGCCGGAACAGGTTGCGACCTTAACCCGACCCTTAGACAAGAACGTACTTCTTGAGCTCCGCGTCCCCGTTCTTCCATTTATACACTGCTTTTCCATCCATGTACCCGTGGAGGTACGCGTCACCGACGAATCGATACTCTCCACGCTTGCGGCTCTCGCGCAGCAATATCGGTGTTGAGCAACCCAAGGGTATGACAACTATGTCGCCTGGCGCCATGTAGCCAGAACCCATCCCAATTCGCCCCTCATCAGTGCGGAAAAAACAACGCCCCACCATGCGGCGCCCGAAATGGTTTATGAGAAAACCCATGCGTTCGCTGGGTTGAATGTCCACGTCGATGTCAAGAAACCCGAGCAGAGTCTGGTCAAGTTTCAAGTATGGTAGGTGGATGTGCAGCATTGATGCGAAAACATGGTAGCAAACCGCAAGCCATTGATTTGGCCTCTCCCACGGGGGCGGGACCTGGCCGAGACTCAGCGCTTTTGCGAAGTGCTGCTCGGCTGTGAGCTTCCCCTTTTCGCTTTCTTTCTCGGTGCTATCGAGTAGTATGGCCCTCCACTGAAGAAACGTGGTCAAAAAGTCGTCGTCGGTGCATAGCGTACCGACGGCGACACCCCTGCGCTTCACAGTGTCAAGGTAGATGGCAGATACTTCAAGTTTGTTGAGACGCTCGTCGAGGAAGCGGCAGATGGCCTTCGTGTCACCGGAAGCCTTGAACGTGTAGCCGTTCGAAGCACTGAGTGATATTGTATCAGGGATGTGAGACCAGTCGGGGACGAAAGAGGGTAGGGCCGATAAACCCGCGCGCAGAGGAAAGTGGATGGCGTCGCAAATGACATCCAGGCTCTCGGTGGTCTTGAGAATGTAGTCGACAATTTCGGTGTATATGTCCTTCAGAGAGAGACCGTAATCCGCGCGAAACTCGTTGCGTACTTTCTCGGGAAGTATGCCGAGGACCCCAAACAACTTATCCTTGGGATCCGATGCCAGCTTCCGTCTGCAAACCCGCAGCACAGCGAGCAATGGTTCGTCGTCATGCTCCATCAACGGTCTCAGATCTGGAAGATTTGCTGGCCCGTGGTTTGCCAAGACATCTTGGTTAGTCACCATGTTCAGCGACGAGCCATACTTCGGCCTTCGGATATGGCGTTCAAGCAGGTGCCGCTCGAGTCTGAACGTCTTAGAGGCTATGTTGTAGACGTCCCACGGGACCTTCGTCGGCCCGCAGTAGACACTGATCTTGCTGGCGTTGAAAAGCTCCTGGACAACCCACAATCGATGCCAGTAGTCCCTTTCGAAAAGAGGCACGACTGCCAACAGAGCATGTCGCATGGCACTCGTAGACACAGCTTCGGATAGTGTAACGCCGGAATCACCACCGTCTGCAATGTCGCAAAGGATGCTCACCGCTTCCGTGCTATCATCGTCCTCTGGCCCCAGCCAGACAGCGACGGAGTCTGCCGAGGCGTAAATGTTGGTCATCAGCCCGATTTGCTGTGTCCGCTCATCTGTGTTTTGTTGGTCGATTGAGAGTGCATCTGCCCAGACCAGCACTGACTCGGACTTTTGGCGGAGGGCGCTCAGAGCGCCATGTAGGCTGACGGATATCGGAATAAGCGAGCCCTCGAGCTCAATCCTTCGTGTGTCTCCAGCGTCACCCCATGCATACGAGATGGCAACATATTGAGGCAGCTTTCGGAGCGAAACGTGGAGGATTTCGCACCGCAACATGGTCTTCCTTTCCGGCAGGATTCGAATCAACCGGATGAATGAATCGTCCAACGGCCTGTACTGGTATCGGCGGTCGCCGAGGGTACTGGGACGGAGGGATGAGATGGGCTGGGCCGATTCACTCCGCTGTGATGGTTCTGTCGGACTCACTGGTCTGTGAACGAAATGCCCTGATGATCTTCCCGTGGGCATTCGGGCCTCGGCTACTTTTGGCGAGGAAGGCGGGTAGATCTCGCCCAGTCCAGGGCTCCTAGACAGCGGGCTCGAACGGTAGGAGAGCTCGCGTACATTTGTAGATCTCCTTCGGATGTCGAGTGGGGCTGAGGGGGACGGAAAGGGCCGGCCATCCTTGTCGAACTGAAGCTTGGCCCTTTCTAAGTCGGGCGGCTTCTCAAAGCGGCTTTGCTCAGGGACGCTCGAGGATGTCAGCGGAGGTGGCCCGCCGTTTGCAAATCGGAAGTCTCGAGCCGGGTCATGATCGCCATCACTGTCACGGCTCCGGTGGTCGTCGCTGCTCTCAATAGAGCCGGAGTCCCCATCTCGATGGCTTCCGCGCTTTCTCACAAGAGCTCTCTGGTGATTTCTCACTTGGCCCGCCCTGTGATCTCGCTCCCGGGTGTGGGGGCTGCCTTGGTCCCGGTCAAAATCTCCCTCCGGGCGCCGGTCGCGTCGCGCCTCGCGAACATTTTCGTGACGTCGAGCAACTGGGACAGGAGAGAGTGGTCGTTGGGCCCTGGAGCTCCGTGCGACAACTTCCCCGTCGTATTCCTCGGGAGACGATGGACTTCGGGCTTTCGAGCCACCATCGTAGCTCTGGCGGGCGCGGGCGATGCGAGGGCGCGATCGTCGGGACTCATACCTCGAACCGGGCCGCTCATCCTCGGAACTTGAGAGGCGAAGATCGTGAGAGGGCGGAGTTGGCGAACGAGGGGCATTGAATCGCACGTCGCGATAGTCATGGCGCGCATCAGCCATCCTGGGCGGCGAGAACACTGTTGAAAGATGCTGGGGGCTGAGAGCTAGCTCTGGTTTCAGCGACTAGTCTGTCGTTATTCTGTCAACTTGTTTTTGACGCGATTTGGAAACTGAGATGTTCCGTGTTGTCGAAAGAGGGGCAACGGCGCTACTGCCTCAGGTTGGGCGCATCTTTCCTGCCTGAAAGAAGACCATCGTCCTACCTATCAGGGACCGGCCCCACACACTCACGTGAGCGTTTGTTGATTGGGTTGGGGCTCGATTCGGCGTAGATTGTTACGTGGGTCATGCTAAATTTGCTGCAGATTTTGGAGAAGCAACAAGTGCCAAACTCGTCTCTTCCATTGGAGTGCCTCGAACTTCAGATGTTGAAGTCACGTTTCCAAAACGACGCTACCTCCAACTCCCTGCCCAAGCTACCTTATCTAACGCCGGCCCATGTTCATTCCAAAACACCACTACTCAGGCTTCTGCGCGGTCCAGAAGATATACTCCATGTAGGAGTGGTAGTTGGTGTCCTTGATTTCCTTGCGCACTCCTACCAGAAACACCTCAATCTCGACCGGCTCCATCCCCAGCATCTGGAGAGGCCTCGCACCGATGGCCGTGAAAAGCGCCTCGAGGATGGACTTGAAGTACAGGCCGATCAAGCGCAGTCGCTTGTCCTAGGAGCAAAAGTACGTCAGCACTAGGAAACCAAGTCGCTCAGCTCGCATTCACGTACTTTTGGCCATGTTCCGATAGGCACCTTGAGTTTCTTCACGCTGATGTTCGTGAAACCCGCCGCGGTGAGACGCCCCTCGAGGTTGTTTGCGATCCGGAAATCGTTGCCGAACTTCTTGAACGCTTCCGTGGCGGCATCCAGGAACTTCTGCACCATGTACCCGTCTGGTGTCGAGCCATCGTCGCAATAGGTCATCCCGCCAAACTCTTGGATCTCAATCCAACCGCCGGGTTTCAGATGTCTGCGGCGCATGGTGAGAAAACACATCGCAGAAGAGAAGATAGTCGAACGTACTCGAATGCGTGGCCGAGGACCGTTTCGGGCTGCTTCAGAAGGGGGAAAACTTGGCGCAGGTGCACGAGGTCGTAATTCGACCCGTTCAGCCAGTCCTGTTCAATGTCGTCGACGATAAATCTGAGGTTCGGAGGAACCCAATCGGGCTGAATCGGGGTGAAGTCGATGCCGAGAACCTCGGCCGAGGGGAACTGATCGGCGACTGCCACGAAAAGTCAGCGTCGAGTCTCTGGGTTCGGCCGGTGAGGATGTTGCGCACAGTCAATCGCCCAGATGCCCGTCCCTGTGGCCAAGTCAATGACCTTCTGTGGGTGGTTCCCGATAGGGGCGAAAAAGAGCTTCCCGCTGCATTGCCTTCAGTTAGCCAGCGCCCCTCTCCAGCGACGCGACCTACCAAACAGTGCCGCGACCAGAAGAATCTGGCAGAACTCACTCAGTCAACTCTAACATCATCGCATGCTTCATGTCTTCGCGGTTCTGCTCAATATCGTCGTTTGGAATCGGATATCGAGCATTTTTGTACGAGTGGTACTGGCCTGCGTCAGCTTTCAGCTTCCGGGGATTTCACAGCGCTTGGATTGGCGGTACGCACGCGTCTTCCATTCTCGTATGCGTGCTCGAAAAGGCTTGAGGTGACACTCGTCGAGGCAGCAAACGAAGAGCCATCATATTCCTGAGGGTCGAACTCGTCGGTCTCCACATCCTCAGCAGCAGCGACTTCAATAGCCTCAGTGGGCGGCGATCCTGGCTGTGCGGTAGCACTCATGGCGGCGATTATTTCGCGGATAATTTGCGATCCGCAGACAAGAGGGACCTAACCTCTTTGACGCGGCATTTTCAGTTGCTCCACCTCACCTCACTGTCTACGTGCCTAGCGCCGGTCTGTGCTCTCGCTGCCAAGCAGACTTGGCGGGGCCGCTCTTTTAGCTCCGCCGGGTCACGGACAACAGCAAGCCGAGAATGGATTTCCGGCCCGCTATTGGCACCTGGCACCACTCGATACGGCGCCCCAAGGAAACGGGGCGATGTTGGATGCAAATGCAGGCCGCACATGTGTCGTTCCTGCAAGTGGCCAATGCCCCTGCAGCTCGAGCGTGCATAAAATGGCGCAACGACCCAATTTCGCGATTTCGCCGGAGCTAATCCGTATTGAAAGTGATCTGCAGACCGCTCTCTCTGAGGTCTGAGCGGATCGATCTAACCGGGATTTATTCCATCCATTGCCTTTCTCACCACGTTGCTTGACAGGTTTGTGGCAGCTGCGCGATAATCTGGGGGGATGTTGTACCCCGCCAAGAATGCAGGCTCGCGTCTTGGGTGGCACAATACTTGACAAAGTGTGTGCAGAGGACCAACTTAGATCTCGCGGAAGATATATGCGTGTATATCCGTATCAGGTCATGCCCCCCAGCTGCCAAGTGTTTACAGGCGCCTGGACGCCACGCTACGTAACGCTTTCTCTCAACAAGCACCTAGCGTTTTACAGTCACCGCCGAGATTGCACTGACTCGGGCAGTCGACACATAACCAGACCACAACTCCCGGGTCGCTAGGCTGGGGATGGTATCGACGTCCAATCACACCCATGCTTACCATGCATCCGGAACACCTGTCACGGGGCGGGGTCGGTACAAAAGGACCGATGGCGCCTCTTCCAAACGTTCCGCTTCCTCTACAGTGGTTTTTTTGACTTGTGCACACTGGGCACGCTGCAAGCTATTTTTACCATGTCGGAACAACAACCGACGGCTACGGCATCCGGCGCCGAGGCCACGGCTCCGGGCGTTGCCTTGCCCACGGCAACTAGCGGCGCCGAGGTCGAGGTCGAGATTGCGGCCCCGGTCGTTCCGGACCAACAGGAAACCGTATGCGGGTCCTTCACATGCACCTGTTTGACCTCAGCTAACCAATTCGCCTCGATAGCAGCGCGCTGACGAGTACGATGACCAAGAGTCGGCATACGGCGGGGATTCTGCCAGCAGCACCGCCTCTCTCAGCGCGTCGATTCTAGAATACAGGACGATCAATGGTAGAACCTACCACAGCAGCCAAGGCGATGCCGAGTATTGGTATGACTCAAACCTCCCAAAATGAGCTGATGCAGCCCAGAATCTGACCAGTGAAAAGGGGCGCCAATGACGAAGGCCAAAACGAATCCCTTGACATCATGTAGGTCGCTGCAGTGTCACGCCCCCCTGACCAAGACTGACCGTTGTTGCTAGCCATCACGTCCTGACCCTAACGCTCGACGGTGAGCTCTGCAGGGTACCTGTCAAGAACAATATCCAGGTACGTAACCCACCACAGCACTTAATGGTGTTTGCTGATGATAATGATGATGTAGAAAGTCCTTGACGTCGGCACGGGCACTGGGCTTTGGGCAATGTACGTCCCTGGGGGAAATTTAACTCGAACTTTTGGAGCAGCAGACCCTTACACGCATACAGTGACTTTGGCGACAAGTACCCAAGTGCTGAAGTGATTGGCATCGACCTATCGCCCATCCAGCCCAGCTGGGTCCCCCCGAACGTGCTGTTGTAAGCGTTCAACCTCGGTGTCCCAGCACGGCCGCCATGGCTTCTAACTTCTCCCCAGCCAAATTGATGACTGTACGCAGGAATGGACTTTTGAGGAGAACAGCCTCGACTTCGTGCACATCCGCTGGCTTTTTGGGAGCATCAAGGACTGGGATGAGCTTTATCGTCAAGCATATCGCGCCATCAAGCCCGGAGGTTGGATCGAGAGCCACGAGGCCTCTGCGCAATTCCGCAGCGACGACGACTCTGTCAACGAGAAGACAGCCATGGGCCAGTTTGGAAAGTTCTTTGCCGAGGGTGGCGAAAAGATGGGCCGTTCCATGACCGTTGTCGAAGACGGAATCCAGCGCAAGGGAATCGAAGCCGCGGGCTTCGTGAACATCCACGAAGAGGACTTCAAGGCAAGTTACCCTGCTACGCAGGCAAATTGGAGCTTGCAGCTAACTTACCTACAGTCTCCTTTCGGCGCCTGGCCCGAAGATAAAAAGAAGAAGGAAATCGGCGCTTTCCAGCAGCTGGCCACCTCGAACGACGTCGCCGGTTCGATGCTTTACATGGGCACTCTGTTAGGCTGGGCCCCTGAAGAGGTCCAAGTCTACGCTGCCAAGCTGCGCAACGAGTTCCAGTCACCAAAGATCCACGCCTACTACATGCAGAAGATCGTGTGGGCGCAGAAACCCGAGTAGGTGCAACCCCTGACTTACCCTCCGCTGGTTTCCAAGCACATATGAAGTCCACCGTCCATAGGCAACCTGTATGATGCCGTATATTATCGATTAGGTACATATGAAACAAATTAAAGAACGGATTGGCTGCAACATCGTCGGCTGAGATACTCGTCTCTGAACTGGTTCTTGCCCATTTATTACTCCTTCAACCTCGAAATTAGACCGCCAAACAGCCTACGCTCTTGGTTGACACGGTACAGCCGTAAATGGATGGAACGAGCAGCATCGATAACGGGATTGAAAGCATATCGGCATATGACGAGGCATATTGTGGTCGATATGGTAAAGGTAACTGTTCAATCTGTCTTCGAAACTGCGAGTATCTCGGTACTGATGGTTGTTTAACTGACGTCATTTTACCCCGGGTTATAATTTCCACATACAAAGCCAAGGATTGCCCTGGCCGTTGCGCACCACATTTCGGGTTCTCCTGGACGGCCAATCTGGCCCCCTGCGTCCCATCGGCTGCAACAAAACCGTTGCGAACCAATTGTAGCCGCTAAATCTCAGCCGCACATGCTCGGCAGCGGCACCAACGGTCCTGATACGTCCAAAAATCGAGATTCATCTGTCTCACGCTGTCCCACAGCCGGCCTGTGGGAGGCAAAATACCACTTTCTATTGCAAGAGCCCGCGGCCTGATTTTACCCCGTGCTGATGCCTCAAAGCCCTTCAAGACTAGACCCTACACCCCCCAACTAAGTATGGCTCGGGACTTTTCCCCGACCGTTGCAGGCGGACCTCTCTTCCCCACACCATCCGCACGCACGCGTCGACTTTCGTTTTGATGCCATCGAGCGCGATGAGCGTATCCGACAACCACCTCTCGCCCGTGAGCGACGGCACTACTACCGTCAGCCAAACTCACAGCACACTCGAGGTCGCTCACGGCCGCGACTACGACAAGGAAGCCGTCCCCCAACCATACATCGCGGGCCAAGGCCTCGGCGGCGCGGTATGGGCAGGGGCCGTACCAGACGAAGCGAGAATCCTTGGTCTCAAGCGACGCACATTCTTCATCCTCGCATGGATCGCCTCGATTGTCGTCGCCGTCGCAGCGAGCGTCGGGGGTAGTCTCGGCGCCACGATGGGGAAGCATACGTGCGATGTTGCCACGGACGAAGCCGCTGCTGCGACAGCGAGGGTGTCTACTGCTTTGTCGGCCACGAGTCGGTCGGCCACGGCAGGGGTGCCTGGGAGTACAGGGAGTTCGGGGGTGGTTCCCGAATCGACTCGCGAGTCCGCGAGAACGACACCGACGGTGTCAACGACGAAAGGACCAAGTTCAACGACGGGATCATCGAGTGTCTCGACGACGAATACAGTATCGGTGAAGATAGGGGGTGTGGGAGGGCGCTGCTCGAACCAGTGGGGTGGGGATTGTGTTTGTCTTGATCAGGGCATCTGCAAAAATGTGTGGAAGGGCACATCGTACATGGGGACACCGGACAACTGGCCGTGTCCAAATGATCCGAACAATATTATGGCTTGTGTCATCAAGCCGTGTCTGGGGAAGACGGAGCCGTCTCAGTGTTTGTGGAAGGAGGCTTGTCGGCAGCCGAATCCTGGTGAGTTGCTGCTGAGTCTGGGGTCCTACGGATAGGAGGTACTGACAGTGGTACAACAGCGGCGGACTCAGCCCCGATATGTCCTGGCGAAGGCGATTTCATCTGCTGCGCACACTCATGGTGAAGATGCGCAAATATCACCCCGAAATAAGAAGAACAACCTCAAGAGTCAAAATCACATGCTCTCTTCCCCCGCTCGTCCTCTCTCAGCAACCCCGTACCTCACCCCTTGACATCCGCAACCTCATCCTCGTGTGTTGGGGATGAGTTCGAAAGGGGGTCCAGGGGGTGGAATTGATTTTTCTAATACTGCGGTTTGGTGATGCCTTGAACGTTTGGGACGGGCTGGCGGTGGCTTGCCGATACAAGAGGAGGGTTGCAACCTGTCATGAACAAGTTTGATGGGAGGGTTCTGGATTTGTTTGGTTATCTCCAGGGCGACCAACAGCCACTAAGCTGCATTGGGCGCGATAACAGGGGGTTGAAAAGGGGTAGAGGCCAACAATGACAGAGGCGACTGTGTTGACCAATCCTGAGAACGCAAGCCGGTATGCAAGGCAAGTAACAGGATGGAGACACTCTCTCACTCTTGACCCACTCCAGCGGTCCCAGGACGAAAAGACCTTCTCCTTTCGAGCCCCCCAACGCCTTCTGCGACGACATGCTCCCACAATCCCAACGACCACAAAGGCTCATCAACGAGGTACCTGGGAGAGGTGGAGGTTTTAGACAAGCTGCTACCTAACCAGCAAAAAGAGAATAGAGCTCCTGATTACTGGACTGTACTCAGAATCCAACGTATCAGGTTTTCGCCGGGAATTGAACCCGGGACCCCTCGCATATATGCTATAGGATGAACCCTAAGCGAGAATCATACCGCTAGATCACGAAACCGACTGTTATGTGCGACGAATCTGGGCACACAAAGTTTCCTTTTTCGTACCTCACCTGGGCAGCGCTCTGGAAACGAATTCCTGCTGGAAGATTTCCCATGAAATCTCTACCGGAGTCGGTTAGTAGTGTAAAATAATGGCCGATTTTTTTCACGAATGATTTTGGTCACCGAGCCCGGCGACCCTGACGCCTAGCCACTGCAGTGCAATGCGCTAGCATAGAGGCTGTGCCAAGGTCATTGAAAGCAGGGAGCCAATAGTATTATCGACGGCAGTGGCAGTGTAGTTGCCCCGCAGCTGCCCAACGAAGATGGTGGTTTGCTCAAGTATACCACGCCGTCCATCGGGTGCCATGCATCGCTCTCCGATGTTGCTCTCGCAATCCACGTCAAATCGCTACACCCTACCGTTCGTACGCAAGGATACTTAAGCGTAGTGATGGCTAAGATCGAGAGACGGTTGCTCGATGAATATGAGTCAAAGTCCAAGAAGCCTGCAAGGGGAAGAAAAAGGGCGAGGGTGGAGGATGAGCCTCCATCTGACGATGGCGAACCCCGGAAAGTGCTCCTCAACCTCCGCTTTGCTTGCCCTTTTGCAAAGAATGACCCCGTGACGTTCGCTAGAGTTAAAACTTGTTGTGGGCCAGGATGGACCAACGTATTGCGGGTAAAGTGAGTCCGGGAATGCCTCACCATTGTAGTGCTCATCAAATGCTGAAAAACGTAACAGGGAACACATTTACCGACGACACTCATCCCGCCACATATGCAATCGTTGTTTCGAGCCATTCGTGACTGACTACCAGTTGAAGCGGCATATGCGAATGGCTGTTCCTTGCGCACTAGCCAGGTACCCTCCGACGGATGCTATCTCCGATGAAACAGAAGAGCGGCTCCGAACCCGATCCCGACCGAACCAATCATTCGTGGATCAATGGCGGGAAATGTACACAATCATCTTTCCCGGGGAGGTCGTGCCAGCGCCGTGTATGTGCCATATCTAATATCTAATTATCTAACGCTTCTCTTCTCCAGAGCACGTTCCCTGACCAGAAATGATTACGTCTAGTCTACGACGATGACTCTACACCCGAGGGCCGATCTTCCAAACCACTCTCATCACCCCAAAAGCTTGCGCAACAGGTTCTGGGCTCCGGGTCTCTGTACCCGAACGCTGGATTCGCCGCGGGCGGCCGGGGGGTGCTGCTGAATGAGGAGGAGATCATTGCAAGTTCTGGCGACTCTCGACCGACTGTGGTCGACCCCTTTGGATCCCTTATTATTGGTGAGCAAGAGTTTAAGGATATTCGTGCGGAAGGGCGTCATCCACGACGTGCAGCCTGGACGGTCTGGGACTATGAAGACTCTGAAGCCCTACCTCCTCGGGATAACTATCTAGACGCCCCCCGGTCCCGGGTGTCCTCTCCAGTTGATAGAGACACTGCCCTCCCCCCGATCGACGTGAAAACTCCAGACCTAAAAAAGATCGGCGACGAGGTACTTCTCAGCAGACTTCCAGAACTCGGTCCTGAAGACTTGGATCAATGGTCTTATTCAACAAAAGACCCAACGAATGCCAACGACGATTAAGGGTACGGCTCACTGGCAGCCAATTCAGTGGCTCTGGGGAAACTAGATACGATTCAAGAGCTAGATGAAGCCGCGGCGACAAATATGATGCACTCATCTACGGACCAGGACACCCGCACCGTATTCTCTAGCGCTACAAGCCTTCTTCAGAATCCTAATGTTGGCAAGTACATCTCGGCTTTCGCCAACGAGCCCGCAGGTTAGGTTCCGCCGGAGTTTGTCACCAGTGACCCTGCCGAAGTGGAACAGGACCTCGACCACTTGCTGAAGGGATGTATCTCGTATATAGGTTCAGAAGGTTTGAATCCACCATTTCCGCATGGGTCGGCTCGCGTTTTCGGTTTCAGGCGGAAAGACTGACCACTGCGATAGTAAAAATCATCAAGTGCCTAGCAAACTCCTTAGCCACAGCCAAGGCCATTCCGACATCGAATCCAACGCGGACTCATGCGACAGCCACCAATCGTTCGAGACAAGTCCGGGCATGGAGCTCGAAAAAATGCACCTGATGTGGGACAGGGAGTCAGACGCACTTGATCCCGACAGCAGCCGCGATGATCGAGACGTTGACCTGAGTGGTCTCGCCTCCCTTGGGGACCTAGATGACGACGATGACGATTTCGAGATTCCCGAAGTATCCAAGTACCGAGAGGCAATGGCTGAGGCCTCAGCCTACTACTGGCTTCGGTCGACCTTGAAAGCGATAAGCTTGCTGCACCTCCCCGACGCACAAGGAGAGCTTGATTACCGCCGAACTATTCGGGAGCCGATCATCTAAGTAGTCGGTGGTGGGTCTTGTAAGCTCAGCCGAAAGCAGATTTAAGAATTGCATATGCGCATCACTGTGGACTGGGATCCGTATCTCTTTTCCCAGGAGTAACAATACGACGGTCCTCTTAGCTGCGTATTAGCCCAAACGATTACACTGACTGGGTATGGAAACAATTTGCAGGCCGTAACGTGCGAAGAATACTTCCAGCAGATGTGGCTGGAGACGGGAAACGCTCTGCTCTCTCTCCTTTAAAAGTGCGTGGACGGTGGCTCAGAAAGCCGTGATGGTGAATCGCTTCCTTCACATGCCCTCATTGAACTCGCTAATGCTATTTCTTTTTTTTTAGTTATACTGCGGGACCAAACACGGCTCAAGGCATGCTTTAGAGATGGCAAGGTAGCCATCGACATTGCAGGAAATGCCTTTTCCGTGGCCGAGATCGCTGAGCAGATTGCATGGATGGGTGCCGCCCTTCGATCCTCGCCCGACGACGACAAGGCAGCTGCATACTGCACCGCCCATCTTGCCGAACTTCACATCAACAGCCTAGCTATGGCCCACCACAGCAGTGTGGCAGTCTACACCGGGTTCTGTACTATTGGGTTCAAGACGGAACTACTCTAGGATGCAGACCTTGCCGTCTCAGGGAGATGCTGGCGTGGAATGTTTGGAAATCCCGTCATCGCTTGAGGTTACCCGATCCTGAGCCGAGCTCGGGCCGACACAGGACTCGAGATTCCCCTGGATATGGTCGCCGGGCTGACCAACTGCCAGCGGATTGTCAACTTCGCTGGCACTACGTATCTCAAGGGTTTTGCAGCAATTCTGGCAGTGGTGGAAGTGGTGGGCGATGTTGTCCTTTGGTATCTCTGCTACAACTCCGATGGCGCCTACATCTCTTACGAAGATAGCCGCGTCCAAAGGGCCCATAACCCTCAGGGATTCCCCCTGGGGAGGAAGCTATCTGGGCAATAACGTATGGGCACGTCCACTGTTATCCGACGAGTGTCACCAAGCCAGGCTCAGACTCTGTTTGTCTGAAGCCGAATACGTGGGTTTCGGCACAGCGATTCGGACCGACGATTGGCGTTCTTTCCCGGTGCCCAACAACTCAAACTGAAGAAATAGCTAGGGCTTGAGCTGCGCACAAGTGTAGCGTGAAGTAAATGAAAAGAAACCACAATGCTCCTGACCTTATACGTTTCTACCAGCCAGCACTGCACAGAGACCTCGAGTTAGAGCATGGAGGTCGCCATGGCCTGCAGTCGCCCTGGCACGGCGGACGGCCCCCTTTTCACCAAAATACCGCCGGAAATACGACGAGACATTCTCATCAGTATCTTTGGCGGCCGGACCCTGCATGCTCTGGACGATCAAAACCCATTTGTTTGCCGAGGTTACGGACAGGAGAACAATGGTCCAGTGTACGACACCTGTAATCCAAAAAGCCTCCATACCTGCAAGGTGTATACAGATTCTATACCGCCGCGTTTCTACAGAGACGCTGATGGCGTCCTGAAACTTAGCTCGAGGTTGCCGAAGTGGTGCATCAACGCGATGGGGTGGTTATTAACCTGCCGACAGGCGTAAGTTGAGCACTCCCACACCCTTCGACCTTACTCTGTGCTCCACTAACAGCTCCCTCCTCCAGATACTTCGAGGGAGTCGAAGTCCTCTACGCCACCAACTCCTTCCACACCTATCTCATGGAACATTGTTTTGGTGCCCTCCAACATCACCTGCCCCCCAAAGGTCTCCTAACAGTAACATCACTCCAACTAGTCCTCCATCCCGACCTCACTGACAAGCCCACCGCCCTGAGTGACATGATCTCAGCTTTACCCGCGCAAATACCGCGCCTTCAGAATCTCTTCATCGGCTTCAAGCACCTGAAAGGCTGCCAGTACTGGGACAGTGCAGACGGCACCCATAGCGACTGCGTTGTCGAAAACGCCGTGCTGGCACCGCTTGACGGAGTGGTACGTCATTTCGGACTGCAACTCGAGACGACCGAGGTTGATCTCCCTGCCCAGGAGTTTCATCACCACTTTGTCAAGGCTCTGAAAAGGAGAGGTTCCCTGTTCAGCTTCCCGTGCGGACAGGATGCGATGGTCAGCGCCCTGGAGTGGCTATGGCCTCTCCAGTTGGGGCTGGAGAGGCCGACAGAGGTGAGAGATCACGAAGGGGTAGGGGTTTGGAGATCGGTCCCGTGCATCGAGGATACTCGTAGGACTCAGGGGTATTGGGTCAGCCCGGCAAAGCGCTGGCAGAAATCCTTGTATGTGAAACAGCTGCAGCTTTATTACTTTAGTGTCAAGGTGTTACGGGTGGGAACCGATGCTTGGGAGCTGGCCTTCGGGTCGAGATCTGGATCGGTATGGGACCACACAAATGTAGACAGATGTTTGGACCTAGAGTGTCATCAACTATGAGAAGAGACAAAAACATTTGCGCACCCACACCCCTCTGCTAGTATTAATCTGCAGCGGCTCCCGAGGACGGTAAGCCGATTTACAGAACCCACAAACATCTAATAACAGCCGGTTTCGTGGTCTAGCGGTATGATTCTCGCTTAGGGTAACAACCTAAGTCAAATGTGCGAGAGGTCCCGGGTTCAATTCCCGGCGAAACCCCAACTCCCTGATCTAGAGGATCAGGACTTCCTTTTTGCCTCCAAGATGTCTATGTGCACAGCAGGGCATCTGCGCGAAGAGGCTGACACTCTCAAGAAACCCCCTCGGCGATGACATTAGCCATCAGCTCCGCATTCTGCGAGTAGTCAATATTGACATCCACCACGACAACCCCCTTCCACGCCAATGCCTCTTTCATCACCGCCTCCAGTTCCGTCGAGCTGCTCACGCTCATCCCTTTCGCCCCCATCGACTCGGCATACATCTTGAAATCGACACCGCCCAGCTCAACCCCTGAGCTCCTCCCGTACTTGTCTACCTCCTGGAACTCCACCATGTTGTAATGCCCATCATTCCACACAAAGTGGGTGATATCGCACTCCTGCTGGACCGCAGTCACGAGTTCCTGGCCGCTGAAAAGGAAGCCGCCATCACCGCTGATGGAGACGACCTTCTGCGAAGATGGAGGGTCCTGTGAGAGAGAGGCTCCAATTGCCCAGGGCATGGCCACGCCGAGTGTTTGCTGGGCGTTTGAGACGAGGAATGTGTGTGGTTCATAGGAGTAAAAGAAGCGCGAGAGCCAGATGTAGACGGAGCCTACGTCGGAGATGACAGTTGTGGAGGGCGTGAGGAAGGATTGAAGGAGGCGGATGAAGTGAAGTGGGTGGACCGGACCGCCTTTGGGGTTGAGTTGCGCATGGGGGTCGGCCTTCCATGAGGTGAACGAATCGTGGATGGCTTGGACAGCAGCAATTTTCTGGGGGCGGGCCACATGCCTGTTAGCGAGGAGATTCGTTAGGGCGGCGAGGTTTTCGGTGATAGAGCCGACGAGTTCAGTCGTTGGAGAGTAGGAAGCCCCAAGATCGGCCGGAGAGGAGTCAATGTGGAGGATAGAGAAGCTGTTGTTTGGATTCAGGACGTTCGCATCATATTCGGCTTGGTCGTAGCCAACTGAGATCAGGAGGTCGGCGTGCTGCAGGAGCTTGTCACCGGCTTGGTTGCGGAACAGGCCGATGCGGCCGAAGAACAGGTGGACCAGCTTCTTAGATACTGCGCCGGCGGCTTGGAATGTCTCGACCACGGGGATGGGGTGCTTCTGAAGGAAGGCGTGAACTGCTGCAACGACCGGGGCGTCGGCAGCCCTTGCGCCGAGGAAGAGAACCGGGAACTTGGCCGAGGAGATGGCGTTTGCAGCGATGGCGAGTAGTTCGGCCGGGGAGGGCCCATACTGTGGAGGCAGGAATTTGGTCGCAGGGAAAGCCGGAATGCTGGTCTTCATGCCGGAGGTCATGATATCGATCGGCAGAATAACGGCGGTGGCGCCACGGGGATGAGTGTTGGCGACGCGGAACGCATCAACCAAGATTTCTGCGACCTGGTCCGGCACCGTCGCAAAAATAGCTTTCTTCGTGACTGGAGCGAGGAGATCGCCAGCGCGCAGGCTCTGGTGCGTTCGCTTTGTGGCCTGGGCGCGCTTGACACTCCCGACGATGGCCACCATGGGCGCGCCCTCGTCGGTCGCCGTCACGAGACCGGTGACGAGGTTGCTGGTCCCTGGTCCAGATGTCGCAATGCAAACGCCGGGTCGGCCGGTCATCTTGCCGACCGCTGCCGCGATGAACGCAGCATTTTGTTCGTGTCGACAAACCACGAGCTTGATTTCGGGATGGTCGATCAGCGCGTTGAAGACCGAATCGATCTTGGCTCCCGGCACGCCGAAGACGTATTTGACACCAGCTGCCAGGAGCGAGTCGATCACGACTTGGACTGTCTCCGTCGTCATTTCGTAGGTGAGAGAGGTGTGCGATAATTGAGGGGGGACGATTGAAGTGAAGTGGACCGGGAGGGATCGCGGACCGGCCTAATAAAGCTTATTCGTCGAAACATGGAACAATCTGAAGTCGGGAGTGGGTCGAAAACATGCCTGAATTTTCCGATGATGATTGCATTCCGCAGGGCAATTGACCAACCAAGCCAGCGGAGTGGTCGGTCGTGCAGCTCCTCAGTAAGCCCGCAGGGGCGGCCCGGAACCGGAAGGCGCGGCTGGCTGTGGAACCGATGATATCCGCCGATCCGGCCTTCGGCGGCAGGGGAAACCAACAAAACCCACAATTGACACCTGACACCCTGGCTGTGTGACGTCGAGCCAACTGCCGAACTCGACAACAGTTCTTCCCAAGCTCACGAACCCCCTCCGGAGTCCGTCAGCATCTCAGACCATCAAACAACAACCTCACACCACAACCACAAACCCACCCTGCAACCCAAAGAGTCTCCGCCCAAGATGGCCCAACCCGCCCCCAACGAGATCTTCCAATTCTCCATCGTCTCCGCCCTCGTGGACGGCGTCGCATCGCACGGAATCCCCATTTCCGCCCTCCTCACGCACGGCGACCACGGCCTCGGCACCTTCCGCAACATGGTCGGCGAGATGATCATCCTCGACTCCTCGGTCTACCAAATGAAGTCCGACGGCACGATCGTCCCCATCACCTCCCCATCCGAAGTCATCACCCCCTTCAGCGTGGTCACGCGGTTCGAGCCCACGCAGCGCATCAAGGCGGCTTTCTCATGCAAGGCGGACATAGTGAAGCTGCTGAACGAGATGTTTCCCTCAGCGAAGAACCATTTCCTGTCGATAAGGATGGATGGAAAGTTCAAGAAGATATATGTCCGCACGGCTGGTGGGCAGGAGTGTCCGGGGGAGGGAATGATTGCTATCACGAGCCGGCAGAGGACGTACAAGTTTGAGGATGTGAGGGGAACGATCTTTGGATTTCGGTGCCCGGGGTATGTCATGGGGATCAATGTGGCGGGGGAGCACATGCACTTCATCAGTGATGATCGCCTGAAGGGGGGTCATGTTCTGGGGTTTGATTCCTTTGAGACGGATGGGGAGGTCGATGTGAGTGTGGCGATGTGCTCGAAGTTTCATATGGAGCTGCCGACGGATGATGAGGAGTTTAACCACGCTGCGTTGGAGAGGGATTCGGAGGCGATTGCTGCTGCTGAGGGGTGAGCTCATGGGAAGGGAGGGCTGGGGCGTTCGACGGCGTAAGTGTTTATGGGGGTTTGTTTTGCGGACTAGATGGTGAAGAGCGTTGACACCTAGAATGAACGAGACCTAATATCTTCAAATCGGGCATATCTCCCCTACTTGTGGAACTAGGAAGTGTGATAGCGAGGAAAGGCCTTTGAAACTCAGCAATGCAGTCCTCGAGGGGAGAATCGCCCGCCTCCTCTCAACAACACCGCGTTCGCGACAGCACCCCATCACCGCCACTTGACCTACATCATCGTCAAAATGAGGGCTGCAACTCAGTGGTAGAACTCTGGCTAGCATACTGTGAATTCCAGCCATCCTAGCTCACCGAGCCACCGTCGTAGCGAGCTGTGTTCTTCCACCTCCCATCAACAAGCAAGGGCGTGTGGCTCAGTTGGTAGAGCGTTCGCTTAGCATATCTCAAATGTGCGAAAGGTCCTGGGTTCAATTCCCAGCTCGTCCAGGCATCAGATCATTAGATCCATCTCCACCACTCGATGGTGGAGTTACTTTTGTTGCTCTTTTTGTGGGGTGGAGAACATCGACTGTGCTGCTCCACAAAACTATATCGGAAGAGAGCCTGGCGAGACTAGAAAACTAGACAGCATGTGTGTACTTCGTACAGAGTAAGCTTTCTCGATCCTCTTGACACAAGTATGGGGCAATTTCTCTTTTGTCATGCCAGTAGGATAGGAGGTGCCGTGTGCAGAGTCTCTCACTCCAGCGGCGGCTGTATCCCGGAAAACGAGCAGAGGAAGAATTGTGCAGGCTGCAATCACTAGAGTCACTGGTATGAACACCGCAGCACTCAATAAAGACAAACAAGCCAGTGATTTTGATGTCCAACTCCTACATCTTGACGCCACGGAAATCCAGAACTTTTCGTCGTGTTCGCGTTCCCCTCGTGACCTAGCTTCCCCTAAGCCACCATCGTCGGCTCAACATCATACTCAACCTCCGTCCTGATAACATACTTCGCCCCATCCCTCACTCCCGTTCCCTCATGCAGCAGTGCCCCCCTCGTATCACCATGCGGGAAGATGGCCACCCCGCCCATAACGGGGCGAACCGGATACGCATTCAGCATGCCCTCTCTCACCGAGGGCAAGAAGAACGTCGTCTCGCCGCCCTCAAACTCATCATTGAGATAAATCAGAAAGGTAAACAGCGAGCTCTGATTCTTCCCTGCAGGCGACGCATCATATACATACGTGTCATCCGCAAGAATGCCACTCGGCGGCCACGCCCCGTCGATGTGGGCGCGGTACTCCGCGCCAGGGACGTACCGGTACACGCGGAAGCGGCGGTTCAGACCCCGCGCGAGACGGCCCTCGACTGAGGACGGGACGAAGGGGGAGATGCGTGACCAGAGGGTGTCGTGGAAGGGTTGGTCGACGACCCAGTAGAAGTTGTGGGCGAGGACGGAGATGTCGCCGTCCTCGCGGAGGGGCGCGTCAGGGAGGAAGTTGACGGTTTCACCGGCGGCGATGATGGCCTGGCATTCGGTGGGGGAGAGGACTTGTGTGGCGAGGGAGAGGCCTGGGACGATGGGGTGGTGTTGGTGTGAAATGGGAGGGGGCGTTGCGGAGAGGGGGACGGCGCCGGGCTTGGTGGTGTAGAGGATTGCGTCGTGGTGGTTGGGGGGCTTGCGAAGCGGTCCGGGAGTGGTTTCAATCACCCGGAGAGACTCGGGCAGCTTGGGAGGCGCGGCGTCGAAGATGGTCTTGTCGAGGACCGAGGCGTAGACTTGGAGGGTTGGTGCTGACGAGCGGAGGTCCCAGGTTTCCTGCACGGCGATGGGAGAGTCGGGGTCGAACTCGGCGAGGGTGTTGGTGTCGATGGCGCCGCAGACGCGGAGGACGCCGTCTAGCACACTGATGAGCTCCTGGTCTTTTGCGCTTCGCTCTGTGAAGGTGTCTTCGACGGTGGATACCCCGCTGATGACGTCGAGGTCACGCACCCAGCGACAGAGGGCGCCGAGTTTGGGCTCCTCGCCGCGGATTCTCATCTCGGCGAGGAGGACCTTTGCGTCGGTGAGTTTGCCGTCGGCCAAGGCGGCTGTGATACGACCGGTCAGGTTTGAGCCGCTCGCGGTGCTGTTGAGACCGGTCGCGCATGCTTGGCGGAAGTCCCAGACTGCGACGCGCAGGTCTTTGCACGCTCTAGACTTAATCAGGGCGGGGTGGTTTACGAGCTCTTTCAGCGTGTCAACGGTGATTTCCAGCTCCTCCTCCGAGATGAGCGAGTACACACTCGTGGGCTCAAGGGTGTTTGCGATGTCGCTGTTATCGTTGCGGTCGCTGGCTTCGAGCGGTGGTGTAATCGGCTTGACAATCTTCAAATGCTTGTTGGGGAGATTGATGGCCACCTCATTCTGCTTTCTCTTCTTGGACTTGTTTTTTGTCATGGCCGCGACTGTGAGCTGGTGATGGCGTGGCTGCTGAGGAGGTTGAAGGTGGGTTCTCGAAATTGTGGCAGGCGCGATTTGCCCCAGACCCGCCCAACCGCTGATGAAGCTTGAAAACTAGCCGTTCTTGGTCTAGCGTGACAGTCCTTACCACAATTAGGTAAGCACTGCGTCAGTCGCTGGAGATCAATCTTATCTTATCTTGACTGAGGCACTGGACTGAGAGCAAAACAGCGGGGAAAGAGAACCTAGAACCATCAATCTGCTTCCTCGACACCAGAAGGTATCAATCAAGAGGTACGGGCATGTCTGGAACATACAGCCGCATTCGCGATACGTGTGAAGACTCCTTCTTCAGCCAGTTATTCCAGTCAGCCAGACACAGTCCAACCTGGCGAACCCACCAGCATTCCCGGCAACGAGAACCTTCACATCCACTCTTTCAGCTCGGCACTGCTGCCAGCCGATCAGCAGGATCCAATCGGCCCACCAACAAGCATAAGGGCGTGTGGCTCAGTTGGTAGAGCGTTCGCTTAGCATACTTCTGTATGCGAAAGGTCCTGGGTTCGATTCCCAGCTCGTCCATGATAAACTAGAACTCGTCAAGTTCGACGAAGCCGTCCATCAGGCGGGTTCGCTTTTTGCCGCTGTGGTAATCCCGAGTCCGGGGAAGGTGGTGACCAGACGCGGGGCCGTTAATTTTGTGGCCCACCAAACGAGGGGTCAGTTTCTAACGATTGGACTCCGACCTCGCATTTGACAGGCACAAAACGAAGATCTCAGATTCGACACAGTGCAAGTGCTCAAGATCATGGTCGCGGATGCGAAGTGCTCACCTACCTGCAAATGCTGCTTGGCCTCAAGCATGGAATTTTGCTCGCAGATGCAAGATTGGTCATCATGTCGCGGATCGTGAGGTCTGAAACAATTCACACCGCCAATGTTTCCCAGAAAATACCACGTTTTCGGACTATAGTCAGTCCGACTGCCAGCAACACATTACCTAGGCACCACGTAGCACCGACGTAACTCCCTGATGCCAAATCACTAGCGGAGACGCCAGCGGCAGTTCGACCCGCTGTGGAGCAGGGGCGATGGCGTGATAGGTATAAAGCAGCGTCCCCTGTTTCTGGTTCAGCGTCAACTGTTCCTGGTGTAAGTCACGACCAATTGATTGCTTTCTTTTCCAACCAAATCGCAGACCATTTCCCCAAAAGACACCAGAACTACCGCAATAATGGCTCCCTTTGCAACCATTTACTCGTACCCCAACAACTTCCGCGTCCAGCGGGTACGCATCTCTTTTCCCCCACTCTTGCGCTACGACTAACCCCCGCCCCAGGCCAAGGCACTCGCCTCCCTCGGCGGCCTCGAGCTCGCCGACGCCGAGTACACAATGGGCGTGACCAACCGCAGCCCTGAATTCCTCTCCAAATTTCCCATGGGCAAGGTCCCCACCCTCGAAACCGCCGACGGCTTCTGCCTCGCCGAAGGCCAAGCCATCTGCCGCTTCGTCGCCGAGTCGGGCTCCAAATCCGCCCAGCTCCTCGGCACAGACACCAAGACCCGCGCCAAGATCGACGAGTGGGCGTGCTTTGCCGAGCAGGAGCTCACCGCCAACACCATCCCGCCGCTGATGATGGCCGTGCTGAAGATGTACCCGTACGACGAGAAGCGCTATGACCAGTGTATGGGTAACATGGAGCGGGCGATTAAGAGGGTGCAGATTGCGCTCGAAATGGGGAATGGGAAGTTCCTGGTGGGCGAGCAGCTTACGCTGGCGGATATCATGGTCGCGGGGCCGCTGCATCTTGCGGGGAAGTATATTGTGGATGAGGAGATGATGAAGGCGGCGCCCGCGCTGAAGGGGTGGTTGGAGGGGCTGTGGGAGGTTCCCGAGGTGAAGGAGGCGTTTGGCGGGTTGGAGTTTTGCGAGACGAGGGTCAAGAACTGATGTGGGATCTGCGTGACGGTGATCATTAGGGGCTGAGATCGGAGCCCAATACAGCTGTAGCTGCCAAAAAAGCGAATTATAACTTTTACCACCACCTCGACTTGATAATACCGTTTTTCGTCGCAAGACTGTTCAGAGCCATCCATCCAAAATCCTCCTATCCCCCTCCGCCGTCTCCCTCTACGCCACTGACAACACTACGGGCAACTTTTCATGCGATGATTTACTCACCTTCTACGAATTTGACCAACTTAACAAAGCAGTTGAGGAAGTCGAAGACGGCAAGGTGATAAAGCCCTTGTTACTCAATAGGGGGGGCTCAGCTGTCGATAAGAAAGAAGTCCCGAGAATACGAGGGATGGACCAGCTAGGTATTCCCTGTATTGGATATTGTGTACTGGAAAATAACGCTGCTGTAGGTGAACATTCAAATTGTGACAGATCAATCCCATAGGTCCATGACCAGTGAGATTGGAACCAAGAAAAGAAAACACGAACCAATGGGAAGGGAAAGAATATAAACACGTTCTATCTGCAGGCTGAACCCCCAACTTTCAACCACCATCAACCCCAAGTGTTCTATTCAACGAACCGCCCTGTGTATCCATCAAGATTGCTTGCATCGGAACCTTGCACCTTTCACTGACATTGCCGAAATCCCCAACATGGACAACAACACGAACAATCCCCCGCTCAGCCCCTTGGATATATTGGCAAATTTGGCCGCTGCGGCTCCTCCTGCCGGGCCAAACATCGGGCTAGTTCGGCCGACCCTCCGTGTTGTGGGCGGGCCCACATTTGACCTAGACTTCCCCGTCTATCCCCGCTCACGGGCTGACGTTGTTATCCGAACGGAAGAAGCACACGTTTGTGTTCGCTGCCGTAGACTGATTTTGGTTGGCTCTATTCCAGAGACAACTTGCGGTTGTAACGTGGCACACCGGCACCCCCAGCGAGCATTGATCACCAATGTCTACGCCAAATGGGGGTCCACTGCACCGAATGGTGGCCCTGGAGAGACTGCCCACATGCTTTCAACTTTGAACTGGAATGGGTATTCTGGACTTTCACTCGCGCCTCTTCGCGAGGTACCGGCTAACTTGAGTCAAGGCATGGCAATTTGAGGCTGAACGATGGTCATGGGAAGACTGCCATCGCGCCTAGGTTACCAAATAGAGAAACGAAGGTAAGGTTATTCACGGGCATATACCTGCCTGGCGGAAAAACCAGAGTGAGGATATGAATAAACGAATTACAAGGAAATAAAAAGAAATCTGACCTCCTCAACTACGCCCGTGTGATCCGAAGTTTGATAATAAACTTTTCAATTCACGATTTGTACAACTCGCCATACCTAAGTAGGTAGGTTTTCCGAGTTCCCTTTTGCTGACTACCGTCGAGTACCCATTTTTCCTGAATTAAGAACACCTACCACACAGGTAAGAATATGTGTGTGCTCATCACTTTTTCTCTCGCCATTCACTTGTCTGATCATGCATTTGCCGTCTAATGACTCCAAGATACGAGTTCTGCGTCGCAAGGCAAAGTGTTTAGCAAAGAAATAAACACCGTACAATTCCATTGTTAACAACCAATGTGCATGCTCAGTTCTGGCTCTTCATGAATTCATTGCAGAATAACTGCTACAGAAGCAGATTTGAACGTGCATTCACGCGACGAGGCAAACACAGATCTCACAGCATGACTGTTCTTGTGTTTGTTCGGACAGTCGAGTCCCACAATGTAGGCATGGGAGCATATCTGCAAGGGCCCGTAAGAACAAGTAACAATGTCCTTCTTTGTTCAAAATACAGTCTTTATGTATGTGTACTCGACTCTTTGAATGTGGAGTGCAACCGGTATTTATATAGGAGACTGCCACATTGGTCTCATGCAAATCACTTGTCCAGACCAAGTCCCAGTACTGACACCTATCGAGGTTCATCCTTGTAGGAGAAGAAGCAGCC
>Ga0247760_1000377_pt1 | contig 49332 bp, 34 predicted proteins | sample UWRJL171409R4_FD_179936 | JGI IMG/M metagenome (GOLD analysis project Ga0247760, IMG submission 179936) | Plant litter microbial communities from Arlington Agricultural Research Station in Wisconsin, United States - UWRJ-L171-409R-4 | ecosystem: Environmental > Terrestrial > Plant litter >...
AGAGCGGTACTGTTCCAAGCCAACTACAGCGCTAGAAGCGCTGTAGGAAGCAAAAGAAGGCCTGAGGTACAGAGGCAGTGCCTCTGTATATGACTGAATGAGTGGTGTAAATTGCTTGCTTGTAGAAGGCTAGATACAGGAGAGGAGAGGGCCTTTTATAGGCTGTGGTCGGCTTCCAGAGCTTTCTATCTACTATACAGGATTGGAATAGTAGCCGTAGGCCACGTAAGTGCTTGTATGACTCACTGGTGGAATTCAGGGGGTTCTAGAGGGTTCGGCGCAGTGCGCCGACCCAGTAGACCCACTGGGGCTAGAAACCAACAGTTATCAGGGGTAATCAGCAAAAGCTAACTGCGTAAGAAACCTACGCAGCCACCCTTGCAGCCAGATCCTTCCGTACGGTTATAGCTATTGCGGCTCGGTTTAACCTTAAATTAGTCTAGTATAATGCAGTCGCAACCCTTACAATTCCACAGAATCTAAAGTGCCGCGCTTCTAACATTAACGGTAGCATGCGCTAGAGAACGCATCGCTATATATATAAACGGCTATAGTAATTATTACAACCTGCACCCGATACAGGCCTTAAGAGGACTAGCGTGGGTTAAGATAGAACGTATGGCAGGACGCTAAAGGCTAAGAGGCGTTCCGAAGACGGCTTATTAAGCTAGCACTCTTAGACGAGGGTTTAATATTACTATAGGTCGCTGTCACTATAATGCATAGAGGTAAGTCTAAATAGTAAGACATAAATGAACAATTAAATACTAGCGTGAGGAACTAAGAGTACCTCACGGCCATCGTAGTTATAATAATGACTATCTATACTAACTAACTAACAGGTACTTCGTACCTGTCTCTGGGGACTGTGTCTTTATACTCCTCAGGGGGAGGACCTACAGAGACCTCCTTTTCTGTAACCCTGTAAGTCTCTGTTAATAGAGACAGGTCTTGGCACAGAGACTCTTTTTACTAGTTGTAAGGGCTTCGGGTCTTTACACCCCTAGCCCAGTGCACAGTACCGTGCGTACTGTCCTTCTACACTGTTTCTTCTGTAGTGGATCTGTCGGGCCGCTCCGGCCCAGGTGACGGCCTGCAGGGTCATCACATTATTATAGTTACGATAATGATTATCTATACTAACTATTTCCTAAAGTACCTTACTCTATTACTTTAGAAACTTATACTTTCAGATTATAAATCACTGCTCCCTAATGTTTAGCTTACTTTGTGATAGAGCAGTGTTGCTAAGACAGAGTATTCTCTGACTAGCCAGCACAGTGTCTTGCGCGGGGAATCCCTCGAGCTGTGCCGGCCCAGCTAGCGGCCTACAGGCTCGTCACACAGGAATATAAGTCGAAATTACTTCTTATTATTATTAGCAGGGTTTGCTGACTAATTAGTCTGTAAACAATAAGTCATTAGTACGTCAGGCGAGTGAGACTCTTAATTGTTAAAAGCACTGCACTCTGGATTCTGTGAAATTAAATTGGTTGTAACTGGTGATTCTATTGCTCTTCGGCTTTCTTGCTCAGCCAGAGAACCTTCCTTATAGCTGTGAATAGTGGCAAGCCGTGTGGCAAAGCCACGCGGTTATAATTGCGCGTCTGTGGCAATGGTTATAAATTTATTATTCTGGTAGTTTCTAGACTCATCTTTCTGACAGTTCTAGCCTCTGGCCAGAACCCCTTTCTTTCTGGAAATAACGTTAAAGGGCGTGGAGCGTTTGGTAGGACTACGAAATGTTCGCGAAACCTTAGGGAAGCTAAAATTTCGCGATAGTTAAGATTACGTACCCTCAAATCCATAGTCGACGCCGCTACATTCCCGGACTCCCATTTGGCGACGTTTATAGGAGGAAAGGCCGTACAAGCTTAGTACATGTGGAATGATATTGCCGTCAAGTCTGAAATTGTCTACCGGAATGATGAGACAAGGTTCCGCATCGTGTATAGCGACACGCCTCTCGCCTCTCCCGCTAATCTCGTGGCCGAGAGGAGTGGCACGGACATCAACGTCTTCTGGACCGGAGGGACACAGCCCGACAAGACGTCGACATTGAGCTTTATTGCAAGGACGCGAAGCGCATGGTGCGCTCTTCCTTCATATTGTTAGACCCAATCCCAGGAAATGCATCCCCAGCCTGGATGCAAAGTCATGACAAGAGAGCAGCTAAATGAGGGCGATATTAACTCCGTCGTCGCAGGCGCGAGTCTGCTCCCTGCCGCGGGGACGCTATATCTCCTGGCTGAGGTGACTGCCACAGTATCGTTCTCACTCACTATCAAGATTGGCGAGGGCTCTAACTGGGATATGGAGACGGGGATCCTCCTGAAAGAAGTAAGCCATTCGACACAGTCAGCAGACCTCTTCGTTTCCAGGCTGCCATTGTTCCTCCCGGCACAGCGGAGGCAGATGGGTTTGAGGTGATGAGGTCAAGGTGCGATCGGGTGAGCCGAGGATAAGCCGACAGGGAGCCGGATATGCTGGAGGTGTTTTGTTACATCCTTACTGGCTCACCCCGCAACGGATAATTTTTTTTGGCGCGCAACCACAGAAGTACCTAGACTCACATATAAAATTCGCCTTGTCAGCATGTATTATCAGGTATTGAGTCCGCACATTCGTCCTTACCACAGCTTGGCAAAGGTACCCCGCACCCTGCTGCACAAAATAAATAGCGCGATTCCGGTGCCTAATTTCTCATTACATTTCATGAAGTGTCTGTCAGGTTCACACAAACACCAGTCCATCGGCCACTTTGAAACGGTTAGCCAAACATGTCGATTCAGCCCCAATGGAGTGTTAACGAAACCTCTGGACAAATTGTGTCAGCAATCGGAAGAGTTATCGCTGCGGCAGCGAGCGACAATGTCCAAGCCTTTGCGATACTAGCCTGCGAACAATTCGGCAATACGCTTGCGATATGCGACGAGACACTGAGGAAAGTCGAGACTGAAGTTCTGCCGTCGCCGCCACCTATTGCTATACAGTTTTTGAAGGCAGCTGTGGGTTACTCCACCAGCGACTGCGCGACCCAGCTTGGGGGGAGTGAGGCAGGTCTCCGCTTCCTCGGACTGGCAGCTGCTCTCATCAACTCTACCAACCTCTTCCATGGAGCAAAGGCTATCAATATCATGCTGAGAAGCACAGCATCTGACCTGAGGCTACTTCCAACGGTCCAACAGCTGAGAGACTTGTTAGCCAGTCTTGAGGCAAGGTCGCAGCGTTGTGGATTCGCAGAAAACGTCACGGGATGGCACATATTCCTACTTGAAACCGTGGTCCCTCACCTCTACGGAGACAATAATCGTCAGGGTCTCAATGAGGGTAGGCCGGAGGATTGGCAGAACTCCCTCCTCAGGACTGCGCCTTCCCCAGAAATGGTGACGCAACTGGTAGATACCTTTCGCCAGTTGGCCAGGATCGGCGATTCGACTATCGTCGGGGCGACAATCAAAGTCACCACAGCTGCTCCCTGGGTAATCGCTTTTACAAAGTGGTGCCTCGGACTTCCCCCATCCGTTTATACGGAAGATAAGCGACAGTTTTTGGGCCAGTCACTTTCTCCAGTCACCATCGTGATCCTAATGCCGAGGGCAAACATGGAAAACGGGCTAGAAGTTTCCATTCACAACAGTATCGACAATCTTAATCACCTTGTTGCGCTGGGGTCTACCGAGTGGTACTACGGGATGGTCCGGATCGAGAAATATGGCGAATGGCTCCTCCAGGAGCTTGGGTTCAGAGGTGAACTCGTTCGGGTGCTTTACGAAGCACTTGAGTACGGCATTCCGCAAATTCTCAAGATATTAAGATATCCAGATATTGATTTGCTGCCTCGGTCCACGAGTGTTGGACAGTCACAACGCCACACCGTCGCCACTACGAGCGATCACAGTCTTCACATGTTACCAAGCGCCCACGACATTATCGCTATGTACTCGAGGCTTCTGAATCCAAGTCGGCCACCTCAGTTCTCCTTTCTTAGCGACCATGAGCTAATCTCCGACCTCCCTCTAATCAAACGTCAGCTCGAATCCCTCGCCCAAACATGCCAGTGTGCTCAATGCCATCGGATTACGGACACGCCTGCCGGCTCGGAAAGGGCGATTTGCCGCAAGGCTTCGTTCTTCGGCTCAATATCGTTCATAATTGCCGACATACTTGTTCTATCGCTTATCTCTTCCCCAGCACCCTTACTTGTGAGGGCCTCACTCCATCGAGAATCCGGTGTCGAGGCGGAAATATCTCGTTATCTCAGACATGGGGGGAAGGATCTCAGAACTGGGACGCTAAGCCTTTCGTATTCGGATATCCTTGCTTGGGCCAGGGATATGGTCGGTCACAAAGTGGATGTCGATGATGAAGACGGTAACACGCTTCTGACCGCCGGCAAGGGTCAAGTTCTCTACCCAGTCATCTTCGAGACCTTCAAGATCGAGAGGAAAGGCTACATAGAACTAACTTGTCTTCCTGGCAATTTGAAGTATGAGGGAGAGACATACCGAGTGGTTATGGGGGGTGATGGTGTTTGGGGTGCAGATGACCTCGTTAATCCCAGCATTGGGAGCACGGAGGTGCGGGCACCACTCAATCTTTTCCCGGAAATAAACGTCTACTGGAAGCTAAGAGCGCAGGATGGAGGTGTGCTTCACGTCAGCCTCGCAGCTCGGTCTCGAAGGGGACGCCACTCAATGGTGGAGCTGAACCCTATGGACTTTCTCTGGCATATCAGGCAAACCCTCTTTTTAGAGCGATGTCCTCACGATGGTCGCAATGAGCTTAGTGCTGTGGACCGTTTCTGCTCTTACGCCAGCCCCTTTGATGACCATACAGAGCCTTGCGAGTCTTCCTCTCACGTCAAAGTTGTCGCGGTCGATCGTGCGGATGATGTTCGATTTTTTGCACTTACCCGCACGCAGGTACCGCTCGTTTTGCGCGGGGATGCGTGCCTCAGTTGCTGTCTTGACCTATGCCGGGAAGCTGATGTTCACGTTTTAGTCGTGTAGACTTTTTAGGAGTTGTTTTCTATTCAGTTCAATGTGGCTTGGATAAGAATGTGTGGTAGTTCATGTAGCCGCGAATTTAGGTAGAATTCAGGCAGGCGTTGAACGATATTGTTATCAATTTTTAGCAATTGTAACACCCAGAGACGTGATGCTGGGAGCGGAGATGCCGTGCACTGCCTGAGGGCCAGTCAGACTGAGCCACCAAGGGCAGGTAAGATGGATCCCACGATGGTTGTATAAGAAGGGCTCTCTGGCGAAAACCTGGAAATGTTTGACGCTACAACACATGCTCCTCAGGTCTCAGTTGCTTGAACTGGCCAATTCAAGCCAACACGCTTCGAGGAACCAGATCAGACCGTTTACACTCAGTGCTAGAGCCAAAGAAAGTAGGTGAATAGATGATGAGACTTTTGCTTGGTGTCGTGTGTTGAGGGGTGCAAGAACTGGTCAGCTTGGAGTCGTCCCCGATCCCACTGGTTGGCCTGAGATGAGACGAATAGAAAACTGGTCTGAATAGAGATTTCAGCCTGCAGGTTCTCATCTGACTCACTTCTTGGCCCAGACGTGTTGCTTACCCAGCCCTCAACTTGGACAGGAAAGAAATCCCAATTCGGCCGGCAATCGAGATCAAATACTGGCTCTGTGACATCCGGTCCCGCTCATTTTTGACGAAGCATGTAACACATGTTCAAACGCGAATCACTTCATAACGCAAGAGTCAGAGCCGGTCGCGAAGTCCTCCCAGTTCACTCAAACCAATTGCATGTCCATTTCCACGCATCTCAAAAGAACCTCTTACATCCAGGGAAAATCTTACTATTCGATATCAGCAACTCTGATTCCCCACGCTAACGACACTCTATTGCAGGCTAACCATTTTTTCCACCCCCTGAATGCATGCTCTTCAATCCTACACTGGCGCAGGGATGCGTCGCGTCAACTTTCAACGTCACCAATGCAAAAAAGCCAGCAATCGAGACCTCGCTTCCCGCCATTCCCGTCAAAGCATTCTGCATCGCCCTGGCACATCTCAGAGCCGCGGCATCATGACTGAGCGTCGACCGATAACTGCGTAGTTAGTTTTGATTGCTCTGCCGAGTCTGCGCCCTCAGGCCCTTTGGCAGTGAACTTGGCAGGGGGATTGCTGAAGGATTCGCTACCAAGATTGGCTTCGGCAGTCCGTCATATCGGTGCCTATCACAGAAGTCCAGCGCGTCCGGATCGGCAGTTCCCCAGAAAGATGAAATCAACACTGCCACCCAACAATGTGACTGTCGTCAACGATGCGTGGTCCGTGAAACCGAGACGACTTAACCGATTGCCATCCAGTGTTAGGGCCTGGAACCCCTATTCCTCTTGCCTTGCTCAGTCGACTGCACTGCATCGTACGGCGGATTACATGGTGTTTTGGCCTCTGGCCAGAACCCTCCTGTGGAACAATATGGATGTAGTCGCTGTTACTAAATGCTAGTATCAGTGGATTCACTTTTGCAGTGTTTTGGTGCAGCGGTCTAGTTCGACACCTCCTCCTTTCTAACAATAAGCACGCTCAAAAGCTCAAAAGCGGGGTCATGTCTGGTTTATGCAGTGAAAGGGTGCCTGCAGGCGTGTGGCGTTGGGGAAATGGATCACCCCCTCCGCTCCCACGCGCTCTCTCCCCTCGCTACAGCCCTCGCTATATCCGCGCTCAACTTCCCCCAGATCCTTTTCGGCAGCTCATGCCCGCAATCACGGTATAGAGCAAACTCTGCCTTGGCCCCCAGATCCGCCGCCAGCGTCTCACCATGCACGACATCAAATGTCTGGTCCAGCGCCGCGCTCATGACCAGCACTGGGCATTCAATGTCCTGCAGCGCCTCCCTCGGCCAGCGGCCCGAGTGGAGCAAGGCATACGCATGATTCAAGCGCGAGACTAGCGTTGCATTTCCAACCCCGCGCCGGTAGACCTCCTGACTGATGACGCGCTGCTGTCGGACTTCTTCCTCGTCGGGCGGTTGGGTGTACAGCAGGAACTGGCTCCTCTGTAGGTAGTCTACCCAGCTGTCCTCGGGGTCGGAAAGCGCCGGGGGAAGGCCGAGGCGGGCGACTAGCTCGGGGTCGAGAGTGTGTGCTGGCGGCAGGCCGTCATGGGCCTCGAGGCCGACGGGCGAGGTGATGGCGAGGAAGAGGGACTTGGTCAGGTGTGGGCGCTGCGCTGCTGCGGCGAAGGCTAGGGGCCCGCCAAGGCTGAAGCCGGCGATGTGGAGGGGGATGGCGAGGTGGTCCATCAGGCCGACCACGTCGGCAATCAGGTCCTGAAGGAGGTACGGCGGCGACGCGAGAGCATCGGCTGCGAGTGGGAAGGCGGTCGAGCGGCCCGTGTCGCGCAAGTCGAAGCGGATCACGTAGTGCGAGTCGAGCAGGCCGATGAGCTGCGGGCTAAACATCATCATGCTGGTCCCTGCGCCAGCAATGAGCAGCACGGCCGGATCGGCGGGGTTGCCGATCGTTTGGTAGCAGAGCGTGACATTTGTCGCTGGGAGGTACGCGAAGAGCTCTGAAGAGGCGTTGAAGTTTGGGGGGTAGAGGGCTTCCTGCGCTGTTGTACAGTAGGCGAGCAAAGGCAGAATAAAAGAGAGAGTGGTGATTTTGCTGTGCATTTTGCTGCTGACAGTTCCGATGTTGAGGAGGTACAGGGATCTGGACTGGGAGGTTGGAAATGCGAGTTGCATATAAACCGGTTCAACTATCGGCAGCTTCTTCGCGCATTATCGGCACGCGTAAGCCTAATCTTAATACGAGGTTCGGGCCTGACCACTCGGGTTAATTCTACAGTCGGTGCCTTGGCGCTTCAAGAAATATACCTGCTCCAGGCTGCGCTACACCGCAAGATTGCGTCTCGCAGCAGATGCTCACGACTTTGACATCTTCCAGCCATAGTCCTTGTCCCTAGTAGCTGTAAACTTAATGTGAACCGCCATTCTTTACACCCTTTCCAATTGTAGCATAGGTGGCTGTTTTTACCTAGGTACCCCTTGTTCTCCGCTCAGCTGAGAGATGAAACGGTGGTGGCGCAGCCTGCTCCCTCCCCTTCCAATTTACCCTCCCAGCTTCCCTCTTCTCCATGATCCCTTCCTTCTCACATTCACACATCCTCCACCTCTAATGCTAACCAACCTTGTGCACACCCACTATGCCCCCCAAATGGACATATACCAACCCCTCCTCTTCCTCCCAACCCACCCTCCACCCCCTCACTTCCGTCGCCCTCGCCCGCCTCACCACCTCAGTCCACCACCCCCTCCGCTCTTACCACGACCCCTTCCCCGCCTCCTCGCTCCCCGCCGCCACCCTCACCCGCCAAAACATCACCGAACTCATTTCTCCCTTTACTTCTCTTATAATAAGGAGGAGTAAATAATTAAGGCTTTTCGTTGGGAGCGCTCCTATTTAACGGGGTGTTGTATTACAGGTAGAATCGATTATGGTTTCTATAAAGAAGAAGATTAAGAGTAGATATAGGAGCTGTGCAGAGCGCAGCTATATAGGCGGAGGCCCGCCTCTATAGGGGCGGTGGTCTGGGCTCTCAGCCCAGACCTGCTTTGGGGCCTTAGCCCCGTGTCACCTCCACCAATTTTCCTCTGTTAAGAACACCACTCTGTATCCTATCTAACCTCCCTGTTCATACCTTTACGAAGATTACCACTGCTACTATTAGAAGTTTGAGGCAATTACCCTCTAGGCACTTGCGATAGCATTGGGTAAGACAGGTATCATCAGGATTCATTCCATTCCATTCTTGGTTATTATTCTGGTTTCTGCCCGTACACCACATAACTAAGACGAAGGGGCATACCGCGTTAGCTATGATACACACGAAAGAGAATAGGAGATGACTCACTAGACCATGTAGATGTGCTGTTTCCCGCAGACGAACTCACTCCTCACCTTCGCCAACAACCCCCTCACGTCCTCGTCTTTCCAGCCAAGCACATCGCACATCGGACGCAGGCTGAAGCCCTCCAACCCTTCAAGCATCTGGGCTAAATACAGCGCCCCGAGCTCCTGGAGCGCAGGGTCTTTGGGCCAGGCGCCAATGGGGATCTTGAACTGCCGCTTCGTCACATTCCGGAATCCCGCCGCTCTGATGAATCCTTCCAGCCTCGGCCCAGGGCTTGGTTCTCTGCCGATCCGCTCAGTCGCCTCGATAATATACTTGTCCCATGCGAGCGAACTAGCGTCTGCCGGCAGGGTGCCGTCATCACTGTAAAGTTTCAGATCGAAGTCCTGGAACTCGACCCAGCCGCCCGGGACGATATTTCTGCGATACATTACAGTCAGTTTCAGGGGAAAAGTTACGGACGGGTTCCTAATGCACGCAACTCGTAGGCGGATGTAACCAGGCCGGGGAAGTCCTTGATGGCCGTGATCAAGTAGCGGCCAAAGACAAAGTCAAAGGGCACTGTGTGGGACCAGGGGCTCTCGATGTCGTCCACCTCGAACTTCGCGTTGGGGGGGATCCTGCTTCGGTTCAGCGTGCCGCCTCATCCAAGTCTCGCCACATATGTGAGGCTTGAAGCTCCCTTACCAGTGCGGCTGGATGGGGCTGAGGTCGTTTCCGATGACCTGGGTGGTTCCCACGGGATCAGAGCTTGCAAACAGACATCTCGAGGCATGTATCATGATACCTGGATGTTAGGGAATGTGTCGGCGAGCTCGATGGCCCCTATGTTTCGAAAGGTGAGTAATACGGACGGACAGAATACTAGTTGGTCGCAACAGGGGTTATTCCGGACGTACAGATTCCTGTCCCTGTTCCCAAATCCAGAGCCCGGTGGATCCCTTTCCCATCAACTGGGGCGAGAAACAGCCGGCCTCCGATGACCGTCACCAGCAACTCGTGCATTAGATCGAGGCGATCCATCTCGACCTGGAGCTGAAATGTCAGTAATAATGGCGGAAAGACGCCCGGGTAACAGCTTTTTTCCAACCTCGTCGTTGGGCAGCATGTAACCTACGAATCATTGCCACAAGAAAGGGTCAGCACAAGTCCGATCGAAAACTGTCAGCAAGGGAAACGCACTCCCTGGCCGGTAGGCATGGTAGCGTCGGCCATGCTCGATGGGATAGTTGAGCGCACTGAGGCTCAGGGGACGTGTCCGAGTCGATCTGGAGACATGGCTTAGTTGGGAACGATGAAACGCGAAAGAAGAAAAAAAATCTAAGCTGGTGATAGGTCTTACTGCCACTCATCAAAGGCTGAGTCGTCATCGGATGTCTGATGATTAGGTTGCTGCTGTTAGCGAACGAGTTTGCTCCCCGCAGCTTCCTCGCGGCAGAAGCAAAAAGAGGGGAAGAGAGAGGGGGAGATACCGCTAGGATCGGCGACTGGGTCTCGGTTCCCAACACCCCTCCACTGGAAAATGGGATTCCATCCATAGATTCAGAGACTGTGCGCGCGGGATCCATGAGGGGGCCAGAATTGTGCTGCACAATGCCAGTAAATAATTCTTTATTCTAGAAGAAGAAAAGGTGAATAGAAAGGTGAACAGCGCCACGCCAGGGAGACGGCGCGGGATTTCTGACCGCTTTTGCAATCTTGCGGCTAAGGCCCCACATGCGAATCGAATCCCCGCTCCCCCATGACAACAAAAAACGGACACCAAAAGCCCTTAAACCCACACAATAAATACTGGCCGGGAGATAACTGACGAAATGTAGTTGCAACAGAACTACGAAAGTTTGCTCAATTAAGGCTACAGCTTGTAAATGGCCTCAAAAATATTCAGGCCATCCATTGCAGCTTTTTACGATTTATTTGATCGAGTTTTGGGCATAAAGTGCGCATCTGAGTTGCGGTGTGGGTGTTTTTTTTGTCATGGGGGAGCCCTGGCCTTCAGTGGAATGCGGGACGCAACTGCACTGTGGGCGAATGCCCACATTGTGATTGGTGCCCGGAAGTTTACAGCAGGCGCCCCGGAGGTAGCGCATGCAATCGCGAGCAAAGCAAAGTTAGGGTTAGGGTTGTAGGGCCTTTAGGCCCTATAGACTTTGAGTTTAGAAGGTTATAGGTAGTACTGGGACCACTACTGTAGTTTGTACCCTCTAAAGCTCGGCCTGAAGTCGTGTAAACGCCTTGTCCCCTTCACCATACTATAGCGGAAGTTTAATATTTAGCAGGCCAAATAAGCTGTACGCGCGGTCTTCCGGGCGCGTTGTATGGCGTTTGGCTACCTAATAGAGCTTTGTGGCTAATGAGTAAGACCTGAAATCGTTGAGCTGGTGGCCTTTTATCCCGGTGACGAGTGAGATTTCGTCTGCTAGTGACTCCCTGGAGCTGATTGTCTCCCAGCCAGTGCTCAAGAAGAGAAGGCAGCAGGGTGCCGGGAGCTCCTGCAAGGTTCAACGGCGAGTAAACCACTGGCTGCTCCTAAAGTGCCACTTCCACGGCCATGGCCCGTAGTAGTTGGAGTACGGATTCATGCCCACGGAGGGGTATCGGTTGGGGACGTTATCGAGGAAGGCGTAGCAGGCTTGGGCGTTCTCATACCATCTGAACATGGAGTTAATGGCCTCGCTCAGCTCGGAACTATCGCTCTTGTCGATGCAACATGTGTCAATCCACACGTAGTCCCAGCCATCATCGGCTGCTTGCTTGCAGCAATTCCAAATCTTCACCCAGCCCTTGCGGCTTTGTCGTTGTTGAGGGTTTTGGATATCCGCGAACGTCACCTCCTCCTCAAGCCATCTGTGCGACAAAATAGCATACGGGGGCACCTCGCCCAGGAAAAAACAGAGTTCGTAGTTTTTCGTGTTCAGAAGTCGCATTGCATTCGAAGTGTCGAAGAGTGTGGCATAAAAACCTGAGATGCAGTCGCAAAAATGAGGCGGTGAATGCTAATGGGGAGGTACAAAGGCAACCGAGCGTGACCTGTTGCACTTTTACACGAGACAAGAATTGACTGAAGTGAAGCAAGCACGAGAGGCCATTGACGCTCCAAAATCTCGACCACGCGCAGCGACGGCACGTCCCATTCCCCAGTTCCTGCGATCGGACCCCGGCCAATGGCTTGCCATGGATCGAGTCAGCAGTGCGAGTTCATCTTGGCACTTGAGGCAGCCGCACGCCACTCTCGGATCACGAGACTGCGTGGCTCAACGCGATGTGCGACCCTGATTGGCAAGAATCGCGGGGGTTTTGTCGCGTCAGGAGCGTGCATTGACGTCATCATTGTTTTCTTCCATTCCAAAATAGGAAAGATGAGCCGGCATCACAACGTGACATCAACAAGAATGTCTGGTGACGCCGGGTGACGCCGGGTGATCCCAGGGCTGGCAAGGATTGTTTGGGGATTGAAAAGAGCGACCATCGGCGTCGACAATTGCAAGATTGGCATTCCTCCAAGTTCACCAACAATCACAGCAGCACGAATGCACCGCAACAGACAACCTTGAAGAAGTTTGCAGATCCTCGCAATATTTCGTCACATTTATCATGTCTCCACCATCGCCAAACCAGCTAGACAAGAACCTAGCCCGAGAACATGCACAAGTCTCAGCCGTCACCCGAACCGCTGGGGACGAGAATGCAATCCCCAAGGCCACCAAGAACATCACCAAGCCCTCAAAAGTCAACAAGCACAACGCCAGCAAGCTGCTAGACGTCTCCGAGATTCATCTTGAAGGTGAAGAGACACACAGCGTCCCGATCTACGATACATGTGACGAAGTCCGAAGAAAAATCCGCGCCTTCCTCAAGAAGGACGGCGTCACCCAAGCCGCCTTGCTCAGGGCCATTGGCAAATGCCGTGGTAGTGGTGATCAAGGAGACTTGGGGCCTATTTCCTCGAGTAGCTACCGGTTGTTTATGCGTCAGAAGGGACCCGCGGCAGGAGGGAACAGTGATGTCCACTATGCTGGGTACGCGTTTTTCGAGAAGGTGCGGTTGCGAGACGGGAAGCCAAAGTCCAAGAAGCGGGAGGAGATGGAGCGAGCATGGGACGGCCACAGTACTGGGAGGAAGGGTGTGTCGATTGGTAGCAGATATGTTATCTGCCGCAGTGATGAAGTTCCGACGGTGGACAAGTATGGTAGGATGCAGATTGTTCCGAGACGTGGAGGCTTGTAAAAATCATCGATAGAAATTCCCCGCCAGCACTGGCTGTGCTCAACTGCTATCCTCGTCCGAAGCCCTATCCAACCGCGACTTTTCGGATAATGACCACCCGATATACAATGCAAATGCCAGCGCTGTCAGAGGAACCGTGATGACCCAAAGGAGTTTGAACTGCGCCTTCATCCTGAACACCTATTGAGTCCTCTCTCGCACTTTCCCAGTCAAACAGGGGTGCCGAAAACAGAGCCACAAGGAAGTTTTTTGGGAGAAACGCCAGAGCCAACAACGCCAGGGTTTTCATTGATGCAGCTGACTGGAAACCAACAGAACTGTCTTTCCGTGCCATCAGGTTGAAGATCAGAATGTGCTGTTATTCCCGGCCATGCTTTCAGGGCGACTTGGGACTTAGCGCCGTAAGCTGGATATTCGCTTTTGCACCAAAAAGTCATTTTGCCCTTCGCTGCAGCTCCGGTCGGAACACATGACCGACCCTAGCATGATGTTGCGTCGACTGAACCGCACGCTGCATCTCCCAAGACCCGACTCCTGCTCCACGTGCTGCAGCATGAAACCCCTTCAACTTCAGTACAGCTCAGTTATGATGTGCTTTGCCCCCGCCCTCAATAACAAGGCGTGACAGTCGTTAACCATGGCTGGCAGACCACACAAGTAGAAGTGCGTCCTGTCCGAATCGAATTCCCATTCAGCCGACCATAGAACACCCGCTTCGCAGGCCGAGCGGCCATCTCTACGTCCACGCAAAGAGTCGTTAAGCTCAATCTGGGGTCTCGGGAGCTTGCGACGTCGGAGGGAAAGGGATATGCGATGGGATATGCATCTCCAAATTGTTATCGAAGATGGTGATAGGAAGTAGGAGTGTTTGCAGGAGGTGCAGATGCGAGACTTGGAGGGCAGAGGCTAACTCAAGTCTCCAGTGGTCAGGTGAGAAACATGAAATAGTTATAGCGAAACTGTTCATATTCAAGAATAGGGACCAATTCTAGGCCCATTCAGCTAGAATTGAAGCAATGCAGCATGCTGTGGCGCAGCCTGCCGAAAACGGTAATTAGGGTGATCAAGGTAAGCAAAGTCTGAGCAAATCCTGAGCAGGGACTGAGCCGAGCCTGAGCCAGGGTGAGCAACGTCACGTACGCGAGGTACGAAAAGGAAATTCTGTCTGCCCAGATTCGTCGCACGTTACAGTTAATACCTTTGCTGAGGTCCCTAGCTAGGTACCTACCTACCTACCTTGAAGTAACTTTGGACAGGCCTAGCAGAACAAAGATTATCTGATGAATTGACACGACCATGTCCAATGCAAGGGGTGTGGAGTCCTGCGTAGCCAGCGGCACAGAAGAGAGCCGGACGGGCAAGTGTCTCGCCCCTCAATACACAGACTTGCCCTTCCCAGCCTGGCCCCTATGCGTCCGGCCATACTCATCAAACAGCTCCGGCGGCGGCTTCTCCATGGCATCCACCCTGGCGGCCCGCTCCAGCATCCACTGGTGCAGCGGGTCCCAGTCGACGCAGACATTTGGCTGCCGAAGGATGACGCCCGGCTTGAAGCGGTTTTGGGGGAGCCACTCGAGCGCGTAGACATGGGTGTCGGCGTGGCACATGATGGTGAGCCGGAGGCTTTCGAGGCAGTGGTCGAGGTGCTCAAAGAGGTCGTCGTAGACGTTGAGCTCGGCGGCGTAGTAGTCGGGGTGGAGGTACTGTTTGACGCATTTCTAAAGAAAGGAAAAGGGGCTAAGTACAGTGCTCAGACGGCGGGATGCCAACATGGAGGGGCATACCAGGCAGTGGAGACCGAGTTTGACGCCGACCTTACTGTCCACAAGAGAACTGTCGTTGGCACCACCGCCCGCGACAAGAGAGACGGTTCGACCGAGTTTGACGCGGACCTCACCGTCCACAAGCGTCACACTTCCGAGACCTCCAAGAGAGATGGTTCGACCGAGTTTGACGCGGACCTTACCGTCCATTAGCGGTCCCGAGACCTTTAAGAGAGATGGGCCACCAAGTGTGGCGCCGACTTGACGGTCCTTTGAGCCTTCAGATCAACTTTCTCAGCTGGTACTCTTGACATTAGCTTACGCGTCTCCGTGAGGCTCTTGGACAAATGCAATGGATAAATTGAACGTGATGGTTATTTTGCCTTGCCCGTGATGAATCTTGGTGTTGTGAATGAACGCTATTGGTCAGCCAAGACGGGCTGAGTGTTGACGTTGCCTCGAGGCATTTTCCAGGTGGCTCGGTACCAGCGACAGGGGTACAGTCGGGTGACAAAAGTATCACGCCATTTGAAATTTCCCATACAAAACCCACTAAATCTGAGGTTTTCAATCACGTATATCTTCACCACAACGTAATTAATAAATATATAAATATTTATTTAACATTTTATTATATCAAAGTTCTGTCTATTAAAGTTGCATTTGGTTTTAATTAAGAAAGGGAAGCGTATAACTGGGAAGAAATTTCGAGAACAAGATATTTTAAAAATCTAGACGCTATAAGTATTATAAGCCCTACTATAAATGAAATTTACTTTTTCCCTCAACTTTATCATTTTGTATCTGTATTAATATAAATGTTAAAATAAGGAAGAAAATAAATTATTATAAAAATAGTAATTATTAATATTACAGTAGTGGTTGTGATTTCCCTGTTACTTTATACGTATGAGATATTACGTAGTGAAAATGGTGGTTTTGTATGGGAAAACGACAAAACTCGATACTTTTGTCCCCCCACTGTAGGTTTCAACCAGAGGCCTCAGCGCGGCCCCCTAACTATAAACTTTTTTGCGACGCGACCATGCCCAACGCCGTCGTAACATCGTTTTGCACTTCATTTTGGCATCCTCACCTTTGCGCCTACCCTAAGACGGTTCTATGGGAAAGGGAGGCAGATATTCGTCGAGTTTGTCAGAAGGAAAGGGTTTCAGAGGCCCTGGGCTTCCGGTCAGCGAAGCTGACTGGATGCCTCGCACTCTTGAACGCCAGTGAGCCTCAGCCACGTTGTTGACGGAGCTGAATCCTACGGTTTGGTACGCAATAGAATCAACCTGTTGCAACCCACAAGATTTCCACCAATCCAGAGTGCAGTGCATCTGATAGAGACCACCTGAAAGTAGAGGAAATAGGAAGTTCCCGAATTTGGTAACTAATGGGGCCCCAGCTGGAAGTGGTTACTTAGGGTTGGTTTACTTGGGAATCTCTTATTTGTTGGAGGGCCTTTGTAGGGTTTTATGGGAGTTGAACCGGGTATTGGTCTCTGGGGTGGTTGGGGGAGTGGAGATGGGTGTCGATCTGTTGTATGACGCCGCGAGACTGGCTTGGTGGATAGGATGTATTACTGCCCTCGGTCTTGCACGTTTTGACAAGGGCTACTGTGACACTGCTGGCTGCCAAAATAATTAATGGTACAGGGCGGAATGCAGCCCCTTCCGACGAGCGAATTGACTTGTCAACTTCATGGCTCCCAGCCCGCAATTAAACGACCAATCTCCCTCCTTCTTTCCAAAAACTCTGCCATCTCGTCCGGATCATCCCTCACGGGCAACGGAATTTCCTCAAACACTCCCTCCCTGGCCATCCCCGCCGCCGACATGCCTTCATGAAATTCCAACTCCTCCCAAAACATCTCATTCGCCTCCTCCACCGTAACCCCATCCTCCCTCCCCACTACCCACGCTTTCGCATACTCCCAAACCCTTTGCTTCTCCCGCCTAATCTCCATCCTCACATCACACCCCGCCTCAAGCAATAGCCTCACCCCTACCAAATTCGCATTGAACACTGCATGGTGCAGCGCGGTCCACCCCCGTATGTCCCGAACTAACAATGCCGCTCGCTCCGGGAACCGCGTCCGCAGCACGCGGAAGATGGCGCCGATATTATCCGCGTCGATGTTCCGACGGCACACTTCCTTCGTTTTGAAAAGCGAGTGGAACACGGTCTCGACATTGACGCGAACCCAGACGGGGATGTCTGCGTCTGGGTGGGATGCCAGGAACTCGTATATCGAGTATAAGCTGCGGTCGAGCACGTTGTTTACGGCAAACAGCGCTAGGCCAGTCATTTGGGGATGGTGCCCTGGTGTAGGGGGATCAAGGCGAGCGCCGTGGGAGATGAGGAAGGAAGCCATGCTGAAGAAGTTTTGGGAGAGGGCTCGTGATAGTGGGGTTTCGCGCGGGTCGTGGGGGAGGACGGAGTTGACGTTGGCCCCCGAGGAGACGAGGAGTTTGGCGAGGGAGAAAGCTTCTGCGCCCCAGGCGTCTCTCATTAGGATGTGGAGGGCGGGGATGGCTTCGGGCGAGGAAGTCCCTGCGAGCCAGATCATGGGACTTTCCGGATCCGCGCCATGGCGAAGGAGGATATTAGCCATTCGGACGTCTTGGCGCATTATGGCCAGGGCGAGAGGAGACGTGGACATTTTGGTAGTTTTGGTCGATGAGATGGCAGTCTGGAGGGAGAGCTGTCCGTACCCGCGGGAGAGGAGGAAGTCCGCAGCGGCGTGGTCCCAGCGGAGGATGGCGATATAGAGAGCATCGTGGGTACCTGCTGTTAGTTTTGCGCCTCTGTTCACAAGATCATTGAATACAGACTCTGCAGTTTCGATATCGCGGTAGTCGTCATGGATGTAATGGAGAAAAGCATTCCGACTTTGCGGGCATATCGCTCGTGAAAGGAAGGTCCAAGAAGAGTCCCCGCTTTTTGTTGATAAAGCATCGTTGATTCCTTTCGACATTGGGTAATCGAAGAGTTGCCTAATCAGTCTTTTGTCGTGGTTCCGCAAGGCATGACACAGCGGGGTGTACCCGCTCGTCCCGTGTGACGGATCCGCACCATGGTGAACCAAAACGCTGACTAGGAGAGAGTTCCCCGCTGCGACTGCACGATGCAGTGGCGTACCTGGCACATGTCGGTGAAAGTACTCTTGAGCCATGCCGTCCAAAAAGGCATCGTCGAGTTGTGACTGTTGAAGAATATCCACCCCTCTGCTGATGAACACTGCAGCGTACTTTACAAGGTCCTCGTCCTCAAAAGACTCAAGCCAATGCAAGACATTCTCACCAGCCCGATTGCATACGCGTGGATTTGCACCTCTGTATAGTAGGAGATTGACGATGTTGGTGTGTCCTGACTTGCAACTCAGAAAGAGGGCAGTTTCGTCCCTGAGATTGACTGAGTCAATATCGACGTTGCCAGCATCGAGACAGTACCTGGCAACCTTTTCGGAACCAACTAGAGCGGCACAGTGAAGAAGATTGTCGTGAAACCTAGTGAAACTAGAACGCGGATCTTTGTCTGTTGAGAAACACTGTGCGTCGGATGTTTGCAGCTGGGAAATAAAGTCGCTGGGCAGTCCGTGACATAAGGCCCAGAATCTCGTCTTGTAATAGGACCTTGCTTCCATGAAAGCGAGAGGATCCTTGCCTCTCAGGGTAGACATCGCCGATTTGGATCCATTCTGGGCGCTGAGTACCAGCCAAGAATGCTCAAGGCACGAGGGAAGGCCGATTTGAAACCGGTCGTTCCACTTGGCGGACATTGCCATGGCCAGAGTAAAGCCATTTTCCGCCGAAATTCGAAGCCATCGAGCCGCTTCCATGAAAGACTGTTCTGTCTTGTAGCCATGATAGAACATGCAAAACAAGGAATAAGCAGCACCAGCCGATCTGGAACAGAACTTGGAGGGCCACCGCCATGAAAGCGTTGGGTCGTCGACTTCTTCGTCTCCCACGCGTGGGGTGATCACACGGTCGGTACGAGAAGCAATCGACTTTAGACTTGCTTGTATATGGTACAGTAGAGGACCAGGGCTAAAACTATGGAGCGCGTCGTAATCCAAATACAACTGCATATATGAAACTCATTTCGTAAGTAGGTGGTGACAAATCTGAAAGATGAGCTGGAAGAGCCTGAGGGCCACTAAACTTACCCTTTCAGGGTCGTACGGTGGAAGCTTACTTGCTGTTGGCAACAGCTGTTGCTGTGAGACCGGCGTATTCCGAAGCTGGCTAGGAAGCAACATAGCCCTAACATAGTCGAGATCCCGATCCTGGGGCCGGAGCCGCAGTGTAACACGCGACAGGTTCATCAGCTCAGCCACGTCAACGTCGGGACCGTACTCCCCTGCTTGGGCTCCTAAGATATGGCGTGTTGCTGCTGCATCAATATCATCGGTCTCCTTCAAGAACCGAAAGGCTTCGTATCGCTGTGTCGGGTCGACTGGAAGCTCCTCAAGAACCTCAAACAAACCCCTCCCATTCGTTGCTACGGCCCAAAACACGAATCCCAGTGAATACACATCCGTGAGATGCATCTCACTGAAAAGCATTTTTCTGTTGGCCTCAGGCGCGGCCCATAGTGGAGTACATCCGACCAAGTGACCATGATCTCCCGGCAGTGTGTTCCCTATGTCCAAGGAGAAGCCAAAATCTGAAACCTTGGCGATAAAAGGACAATCTGGGTCCTGGGTGGGAAACATGAGAACATTTTCGGCCTTGACATCGCCGTGGACCATGGAACACACATGTAAAGCAGCCAGCCCCGTCGCGACGTCGAGCATGAGTTGTTTTTTGAGTCGGTATGGGCACTCCCAGGCGCGCATAAAACCGTGGAGCGTTCCAAGTGCCGAAAACTCGGTGCGAATGACGGGTAGGGCATAGTTGTGGTCAGATTCAGATAGCGCCCAGCCCACGCCCGTGATACGCAATAGGTTAGGGTGTGTAGACAGCGGCTTATAGGTCAGAATGCGTAGCTCGTTTATGAGGGACCTGTACGTTTCTGGCAAAACGGCGGCATCTCCTGTGGAGGTGGTTGTCGAGATGAGATATTTGTGCGCTTCTGACGGACGCCAGTAGTTGGATGTGTTAATTTGCTCCTTGTTGCCTTCGCTGTATCGCCGCACTTCGTATGTCCGGCCGCGTCCGCTGACAGGCTGTGAGCTTCGAAGGGAGAGGCCAGACTTTGGGATGGCTGGATTGTCGGCCAGAAATTGCAAAACCGACAGGCATCCGTAACTTGGCACTTCTCTGCGGGCGATTGCAGTGTCCGGCCCGGGTAGGACCTGACTCCTCCTGATGGATTGAAGGTCTGGAGGTAGGATAATGGACGAACGGACAAGGTCCGGCCTTCTCGACGCGCCGCTGCGGTCTAGGGTGAGCTCGAGCGATTGCGTAGAGCGGTACATTGTGGCCGGTCTGGTTCTGGATGTATTGCGGTGAAACAATCCACTGCCAGGCCGAAGACAACTTGGATGTGGACTTGGAGATCAATCTTTGCTAGGCGCCTGATTGCAAGTGAGATGAAGCAACGCCGACGACTTGCATTTGTGGCGGCCAATAGTGCGCATGGATAACCGCCCGCACCTGCCTCCTCGTCTGCATGGAAGGGAAGGAATGCCGAAGATTGCATTGTGGCGGTCGGTAGTGCGGATGGATAACCGCCCGCACCTGCCTCCTCGTCTGCATGGAAGGGAAGGAATGCCGAAGATTGCATTTGTGGCGGTCGGTCGTGCGGATGGGGTGGGGTCCAACACACCTGCACCCGCCTCCTCGCCGCGTCCTCCCCGCGACTCCCCACGGTGACCGCAGCACACTTTCGGCCGACAAACAGCAGAATTCTCTAACAGCTCCTGGTACCATCATGGCTGCTGAGTTAGCCCTCGCGACACTTCCTCTGTGCCTCAAACTACTATCCGAATGCTTTCGGGCATACCAGCTCTTCACCGAAGCAAGTGAGCTGGGCAAGTCGTCGCAAAAGCTGTTTTGGAAATTCAAGATCCAGGAAGCTCGACTCCGGATCTGGGCGAAGGAATGGGGTCTTGACGAGCACGACCAGCATGGACCGGGCCGGCTCGGTCGCGACGCCAGCGATTACGGAATTGTGGCCGAGAGTCTAGGGCGGATTCGCGAACTGTTTAGGGACCACGAACAAATGCAAGCGCGGTATGGGCTGAAGCTCGTCACCGAAGCCGGACTGCGTGGCGGCGCCAACAGTTCCTCGCTGGTAAGTACACGTTCGCCAGCCTGCCCCAGCGCAAGCTTAGGCGAGGAGTCGGATGAACTGACAAGACCGAGCCAGCCGACAACAATCGCGGCGCTTGCGGACACATCGCCTAAGCCCCTATTCTTTAACGCGCTGCAGCGAGACACAACTCTGTCCAAATTTTCTCAGCAGGAAATGGAGCTGACTACAGAGCGTACCAAAGCGATCGGCCTCCTGGGCAAATTCCGCTGGGCAGTTGTGGACCGGATCCGATTCGAGGCCATGATCAGTGACCTCAGAGACTATAATGAAGGTCTCTACTGCCTTCTCTCCGCCGTCGAGCGCCGCCGCCTTCGCCAAGCCCTCGCACCAAAGCTCATTCCAGCGCAAAATAGAATAGATGTCATCCAAGAGCTGGGAAGAGCGAGTGCAGGCTACAACGATCTTGGCTCTGTAGCTGCGCTTGCTGAGCAGAGGCTCTGTCTCGAGAACCCGATGACTTCCGGACCAGCTACTTTCCACAATAGGCTGCAGATCGAGGGTAAGCGGATTACCTTCGACGTTCAAGTTCAACAAGTCGCCTTGAAGTCAACACCCACCGATGCAAGCCGGGCCCTTGCTTTGTATTCCGAGGCCAGTGGTGTCGGTGAACGAGCCGTGTTGGTGGAGTGGAAGCGTTATGACAAGGACCTCGCCGAAACAGTCAAGGGTCAGCAACTGCGGCGACTTCGAGATCTCGCTGCTCTACTCAACGCCGACAACAAGCCGCCGTCCCTGCACGTCCCTCACTGTCTCGGGTATTTTGCTGATGACTGGCATCCTCGAGTTGGCTTTGTCTTCGAGTACGGGGCCTGCACATTGCCATGGTCGTTGCAGGAAGTTCTCAGAGGTGGCGACATCCCATATGTGGGTGATCGTTTCAAGCTGGCTCACGATCTCAGCTTGTCCGTGTGCATTCTGCACTCGGCTGGATGGCTGCACAAGGGGCTTCGCTCCGAAAATATTATCTTTTCCTCCCCGGCCTCTCCAATATCAGTTCCGCCCCGGCTTAGCCAACCATTGCTGCTCGGCTTCGAGTATGCACGCCCAAACATGCTCACGGCATTCAGTGAGACCATTGACAACGTGGGCCCACAAGCACTCCTCTATCGCCACCCGCAGTCCATCGATGCGGAGAGCCGGCCTCGCAACAGATTTGAGACGTCAGACGACGTATACTCGCTTGGTGTTATTCTACTCGAAATTGGACTATGGTGCCGCGTGGAGGAGTTGTATGCTGCTGGGGACTACGATGGACCCCTCGACCCACGTTTCCGAAAGCATCTTCTTCACGACTACACTCCCCAGCTGGGTAGGAAGATGGGAAAGATATATATGGATTCTGTGTCTGCTTGTCTGAGTGGGCATTATGCGAACACTGACCAAGGCGCTGAAGGAACGGGCAGCAACGAGCAGGAAAAGTTCTACTGGACCGTAGTCAACCCTTTATCCAAACTCGTTGCATGATGCCTTCCAGGTTTCTCAGGGACACAGTTTTTAGAGTTCACCTTGCTGTATGTATCACTTGAATTCAGTGTTCTAGGTAACTTGGCAGCAGTCTTGCCTGGCAAGATCAGATCCGCCTCTTCTGTAACGCCCCTTTCTGGGGGTTAAACCAGTTATTACAGGACTTTTTTCCATAGCCAATTCGCGGGGGTCTCTGAGATGTTCTGTTAGTATTTGTCACGGTGTAGAACCCCAGTATTCTGTATCCGGCCTAGCGGCCCGAACGAGCCTATATAGGGGCTCCTCCGCAGCGCTGGCTGCGCCCATCCTCTTCCTCCTGCTTCCTCCGTAGAAACAATAATACGTTGATTCCAGGCACTGTTCGGGCCCCTCACAGTATTAGAGCACGTACCACGAAAATTTGACTGAGCCGTGAGTGGCAGTGGAGCGGTCACCAGCAGTGGCGGCGGCGCGAAGTCCCTGCAAGCGCCGTTGCTACTCAAGGCACCAGATTCCGCCTTATGTCCGAATCCGCGCAGCTTCAGCCGCAAGCACGAATAAAGGTGCAAATGAAGGGCGCAGGCAACATTCAAGTCGCTTTGAGGTGGCCTGATGCAATGTGATGGGCTTGCAGAATGACCCACGAATATTAGTCTTGGCGGAGACATTGTGATATCCTCAGCCGCAGAATGAGTCGGAGGCCGCAATCCCAAAGCCTTGCGGTGGCTTGAAGCGAACCGACGGGTGTGACATGGTGTCCCTCCGAATCATTCAGACTCTGGGCACGGATGTTTTCGCAAGACCTCCCCCAAAACTCTGGCGCCAAAAGGGAACCAGGCATAACGAAATGCATCTCTATTTGCCAATTTTGCCGCTAATTATCTCCTTCTGTCAAGGCAGAATGGCTGAGAAGAAGCCGTGGACCGCGTTCAGACGGCAATTAGACGAATGCACAGGGTACACAAAGTATAGCACCGGAAGAGCCACCTGTCGGACCTCCAAAGAGACCTCCACGTCTGAAGTAGAGAATTCTTCTCGACAGCGCGACCTCCTGAAAGGTCCAAGCCCGTGTTTCCCAAATCGATCTTTCGATCGCCTGTCGATGCGTTGCAGGGTTGGCCCTGAAACTAGAATTCGGTCTCCCACCCGACCCGCGATCTGATTATGGGGTTCTCGATGACGCTTCGCACTCACTCCGGGGAGGCCATATGTCGGGTCTGACCCGCTAGATACCGCTGCAACGGTTGCCACGGCGCGGCGATAGATCCCCATCATGTTGCGGATCTGGCTGGATCTGTGGGTGGGGTCGTCTTGCCAAATACAATACCGGTCAATCTAAATGTCTCGGAACCCCAACCTCACCGTGGCAGTCACCGCGTCTTCGACAGTCGGTGAAAGGTCCCTCGGTAAATGCGGATAGTCGTGTTTCTCTGGGGGGCCTTGGCCCCAGACGTAGCTTAAGGCCAGGTACTGCATGCTTGGATTGGCAGCGACTATCGTGTAGGTCGTGCAGTCAATGAGCTTCGTATGGGGAGATGGCTTGCTTGTCTGTCGGAGAAACGCACGATCGGTGGTCGGCGATGCACGAACTCAGCCATGACCGTATGGGTGCGTAGTCCACGCCTCCTGAAATTCGAACCAAGCGGTCTCGAATCGGTGCGAGGGTATTGGACACGTCATCGGTGCTGACCTCGGCGATCATCGTTCCTTTGTCCCCGAGGAAGTGCGACAGGCATGTCATGACGCCTTTGGGGATACCCTTGTCATATTCATGCGCAATACGCTCCAGTGTGTTGGACCCTTTGAGGACAAGGAGCCAGGCGGCGGAATCCTCAGTGCAGCAAGTAGCACCCGCATGGGTACGATTCGAAAGGGCAGTTGGGTGAAGAAAGTGGCTCGACGTTGCCGCGAGGGTAAATCCTTCGCCGTCCTCCATGGGTGTGGTCTTTTGGGTTCGGGCGATCGGAACTCGATAGTCCTCGACAACAGATGCTACCACGCAAAGCAAGGAACACAACTCGCAAGACCTCCTGCCGAACCTGACAGAGTCCATTGTGAAAGTCATGATCTTGCGCACATAATCCGTCCATGATGCGGCGCCTGCTGATTGAAGTGGAGGGAGGTTTTCGAACTGACGCGGGCCCAACGCTTCGCAAAGGTCGATGGATGCGCACCTTGCGCATAGGCGGGCATTGTTGTGCGGTGCCGCCTCTAAAAGCAACATGGCTGTTTTGTGTGGCTAGTCGACGGAGGAGGATGGAGGTTGAGTGAACAGAGGTTGTCCAGGTCCCAGAGCTGTTTCCAGTCTAAAACGAGAATATGTAAGCTTAGGTCATTTCCTTGTAAAGACATAATCCCCGAGTACCTTGCTTCTCTCAAATAACACTGTCATTCAAAGTGCGCGTGGATAATAACCTCCCTAGAAGACGGGACCCTAATGTTCGCCATTACCTCCAAGGTAATAACCCTGCCACCAGGATACGGAAGCCTACATGCCGTTGGAAATTTGGCGCGCATACCCGTAAGCTCCGTTCTCAAGGCGTGTGAAACACTGCACAGTGTGTACGGGCTGCGGAGCTCTTCGCTACGAAAGCCCTGGGCCAGCTTCGGGAGGTTCCCGTCCTCGGCTTCCAACATGACCGTCGCCCAGAGTTTCCAAGCCTCCTCTCCCTCTTGCTTTCCCCCCCCCCATTGTTTTCAAGTTGCTTGCCGTCGTCATAGCTAGCACTACTGTGTTCTGTCGCCCGTTCCATCCCGAAGAGGGCCCAGCACCTAATGTCGCCGGATCCACCCTCCCCCCCGGTGCGAATTAGAACTTCCACAGCGCCAAGGAAGGCATCCGACCACTCGGCGTAAAAGCAGCTTCTGCTCAGAGACCAGAGGTGATGCGGGTAGCAGGACGTGGAGAGAACCGGTGCCAAGTCTTGGTCAATGACGAATCGAACTTCGCAAGTGGTGGATCCGGGCCGGTCGGCTATCGAGGAGGCCATGGACGAGAGCAGGTGCGTGCCGGAGACGAGGCAGATGTTGGTGGGCTTTTGGAACGTGTCGCTGAAGGGGTTAGGGGTAACGGCATAGAACGTGTCCGTCCGCCGCATGTAGCCATACGGTACCTGGGCGAGGGGCAGGACGAGGGTCGAGTATCTGTGCGGGTTCTCCGGGTCCGGCACGGCCTTACACTGGAGATGCAGGAGCTGGGTGTCGCCGCTGCCGGTGAAGCAGGCAGATAGCTGCACACCTAGGCTGGTGATCGTGGTGGAGGGGCTCGGGAGAACCTGGCCATCGAACCGCTCCACTACCTCGCAGCCCCGGAAGCATGCTGGCGAAGGGGGCCGCCTCGATGTACCCCAGCTGAGAATCCTGGGTGAGATCCCCGTGGTGGCTAACGTCCCAGGCGAAGATGGGCAAATCGTCTGTCTGCTGGAGGATGGCCTGCTGAAGCCGGACGAATGCTCTGTCTCGTTCCCCGTAGAGTAAAGGCATGTTGATGCCAAAGATTCCCAGCAGGCAGTACGCCAGGTCCTCGGTCCGTGTAGTCTCTCTCCTCGAAGCCCACGACATCCTCTGCGCGACAGCGACTCGGTGTAAGGGGCGGATGCGGTTAAGAACCCAGGGGTCGATTCTCGTGATGCTTGAGAGCACCTGGTGAAGACTCTCTTTGGTGCCTCGCTCATTCCATCCTTTGTCCACAAACACAACGGATCGGGGCGCGATAAGCTCCTGGAAGGTCCAGCCGCGAGTGAACCAGTGGCAGAGACGGAGTTGATGTTCAGTAGCGTCGCCAGTGCCCGCCTCCAGGTCGTCACAAGGTTCCTGTCACTTTCGAGGTCCATAAGGTGCTTGCCGAGGACTACCGACGGACCGGGGCCCTGAGAGCGTCGAACAAGATAGGCCGCTCTATCCAACAAGCCCGATGTAGTAGCAGCTTCCGTGATTATGTCGGCACGTGTAGCTCCATGGTTGGTTTCATTGGCCACTACTGGTACGTCACTAGGCTCAGTGCCGGTCTTGTCGGTTGGCGTGTTGCCGAGTGTCGTGGTGGCCCTGATAATACCTGGGGAAGGACCTCGAGAAAACAACCTGGAGAACATCTGAATACAACATCAGCGTGATACTCCCCCCGGAGAAGTGTTGAGCGGGTGGGGAATAGGTGGGCTGGTGGATGCATAGAGTGTTCATGGGAGCTCGGGAAAGCGACTGGATATAATCACGCCCCTCGGTTGCTATAGTACCTATACTTTAATGGAAACAGAAATCCGCTTGCGACAAAGCTCTCTTCGGCGCTAATAGTGGGAAAACAACAAGTTCCGATGGATGTGCGTCTCTGCGAGAAATTCACTTGAGGGGGCGCGACACAGGAAATGTCGACCAATTCCCCGTTAAGCACTGAGAAGTGCAAGCTCGGGCAGCAACATTTTCGGGAGTATGGGCTGGGGGCCTGATTTGCCCAGAAAGCGACTCGTAATGGCTTCGACCTATCATACGGCAGCCTGGCACTGGACTTCTCAGTTAAGTGGGTGTGACGACCCCGGTCGCCCAGACGATGGCGTGTGCAACCAGACTACCTGCCACCCCCGCCAGACCCATTTACTCACACCTTTCTCATTCATCAGGGCAATGATACTGCTGGCGTAACTGGCCAAGCCTGGTATTGGTTCTTCTAAGCACGACCAGACTGCAACGACGTGTACGGTAGCAACATGGAGAATAGCCACGTGTTCCAGGTGCCCGATCATCCAGACGCGGACCTGACTGGCGGCTACGGCGTTTTCATCTGTTAGCAACCACAGTTCGGAAACAGACCGTGGGAGCGGCTGGAATTTAAGGATCATAATCTCGGATGGGGGCATTTTACCATCTACGTCGACCGTAACACCACCATGGTTGATCGCTCGGATCGGGTTATTGGCTACTGCAGGCTTGCATGGAAGGAACACAGTTTTTCCTGTGTAAATGCGCCGATCCCCACGGCCATTAGAGGGAACTCGTTGATTCAGTGCAAGTCAAATACCGTTTGGTGGTAGTGGACGATGAAATCTCGGAGATTCGGAGATGATGGATTTGTGCTCTGAGATTGAATGTGGCTTTCACTTTTGTATTTCTTGTTTCGTCTTTTGAGTTTTACCATGTGTCTTCTAGATAGGTAGTCATCTTCTCCATTACCCCTTGCTTCAAGTTCCGTAAGTTAATTCAGCCGAATATCTCCATGAAGGCCGCCGTCAGGCTTTAAGCCCCTTCAGAAATCTAACCACGCTCTCCGCAATCCACACCCATGCATCCGGGCTGGACACAACATGGTTCGCCCCCGGAACAAACCCCGAAAGCGGGCTGGCCAACCCCTCCGGGCAAGCCCCGACCCAACGACGTAACAGCCCAGGTCGATCCACACTCGGCGGCACCAACTCATCCTCCCCACACGGCAGCAACAATATCGGCTTGTCGACCCGCCCAAAAGTCGCCTTCAGCCACTCATCATCAAGATCCGACGAGAAGTAATCATCATCTCCCCTACTCTCCGCCGTCAGTAACTCTTCGCCCTTTTCAAAACCAGCACCTAAAAGCCCAGATGCAAACTCACCCCTTAGCAGCAAGCGACCACCACCGATACGCCGTAACCGGACTGTGAAAAATCTCTGGCACACTCCCTTTCCCCATGACCTCCTCCCCCTTCCCAGCGTCAATCAGCCCCCTCGCCGCAGTCACACTCCCCTCTAGCACCTCCTCGGGTATAAACAGCCCCGCCATCTCCCGATCCGACACCGGCGCGAGAAGGATATACCCATCCACTGCTGCTCTGGAGGGGTATTTGGCACGGTCGGTGTACTCCAGGCAGTCCTGGCAGCCGGTGGAGTGCCCGAGGAGGACTATCTTGGTCTTGCCGAGGGTGCGGAGGTATGTGACCAGGGAGGAGATGTCGGCTGCGTCGTTGGCCAGACTGGAGTAGCCGAAGCCGGTGTAGGAGCTGCGCATGCGGAACTCCCAGAGGGTGTAGCTGCTGTTGGTAGTGGCGAGGGCTGAGGAGAGAATTTGGAGATCGAGGGCGTGCGGGCCGCCGGTGAGGCCGGGGATGTAGACGAGGGCGTTGGTGGCCGAGGGGTTGGGAAGCTCGTGCTCGTAAGCGCAGGACCAACGAGTCAAGGAGGGGAAGGGGTGGACTGTTACGGGGAAGGGGGCGGACATGGTGGTGAAGGGGTAGTGATGATGGGGAACTGTTGAGGTTTGTGGGCGTGGAGTTAAGGGAGGTGCGAGAGTTGAGTTGCAAGTTGTGGTGAATGGATTGTCGTTGAGATGGGTGATGTTGGAGACGGTTTATGTATGTATGTATGTATGAGTAGATGGAGGTGTTGATCCCATTGGCTAACCCGAAAACGAATACGAGCTGAACCTGCCGTGTAACCGACGTTCCATCTTCCCCGCTTTTGACGCTTGAGAGACTCGGGGGCGAGCTAGCTGCAGCGACTGTGGTCTCTTGCTTTGGCGTGCTGTTCCTTCGTCTTGGCAGGCGGTGAACTTGCCTTAGTGCTGACAGCTAACAACCAGGTGAGAACTCTGTTAGTGGCTAGTAGTGATCCGGGTGTATGCACTAACACTTAGATGGGCTCGAAAAGTGGGTCAATGTAAGGTGTTGGGCGACCTGACATTGACAAAGACACACAACTCACTGGCTGTCTGTTCCAATATTTTCAAGACCTGGTAGACCACTTACACCCATGAGGTGATATCCAGAGAGGTCTGGAACGAGGATGGCCAAAATCAAAACGATATTGTTCCAGTGTAGATGCTGCATAGAGAGATGACAGCCGACAGACAACACCGGACACAGCCAGAACCAACCGACCCCTCCCTAGCTCACTCAAGACGAGTGGTGTTAAATAGCCGATTGCCCGTATCCGTCCCTCTCCGTCCCGTGAACTTATTGTCCGACATTCGAAGCATAACAACCTCCAACATCTCATCCGCCTTTAGCATCGCCCCGAACACAGCCTCTTCCTGAACCGCTCCCGCCTGAACCACCCCGGCAACGACAACAATCCTCACTCCCTTTCCACCGATGCCCCTGATATGCTCCACAAACTCAACCACTGACTTCCCGGAGTTAACGACAGAGTCAACGAGCAGAACTATCTTCACTCCACTCAAATGCTCCTCCTTAAGATCGATAGGGTTCTTAGCGTGGAGAAAACCCGCAGCTGGAAACGCCTCGCTGACACCCAGCGCCATGGGCTCGCCGCCGCGCATGAGGGCAATAATAAGGGTGTCCTCCTCGTTGCGGAGGCGATGACCGGTTGTCATATTTCCTTGCACGTGTGGGATTCCGCCAGGGATCTCCTCCACGCCGAGAATATCCGAGATGAGGGTCATGGAGAGATACCAGCCGGCACGTTGGTGTGCGGCGCGGAGGGCATGTCCAGACATACGGGCGTCGCGCTGCGGAGTGGCAAGGATCTTAGATGCCGCAAGCCCTGTCGCATGATAGACGCCGTTAGCGTGGGGTTCCATGGGGTGCGGTGGAGTTCCGAGGACCTCATGGAGGAAAGTCGGGGAGGTGACGTCGACAATGGGAAGGATATCAGTGTTGAGACGCGGAGTAATGGTCCCGTCGACATGGGGAAAGACGACTTGCCGCGCTCGGCGTAAGGGGTACTCGCTGTGGTTGATGGCGTGGTCGAGGGCCTCTTCCATGCTCTTGGAAGGTCCACCGGCGACGACAATTGCGTGGTTGGCCGCGGTCAGCATGGGAATGTCTATGACACTGTCGCCAAATGCCCACACAGTAAGTTGATAGTCGTTCCGCAGCTGGCTGACGAGGGAGCTTTTTATCTTGGGCGTGACCACTCCCAGCACGGAGTAATGCCCGATACACGGCAGGCATGTGCCGATGACCCTCACAAGATTTGACAGGCCGACACGCTCCAACACCAGTTCCCACACCCGCTGTAGACCACACGTAACGACAACTACACCTGTGGACGGGGAATTCACGGCGTGGCGTAGAAGTGCCAGGAACTCGGGACGCAGGGTGACTGAAGATGCCACTTTCTCGTACAAGGGTATGAAGTCGAGGTGGTTGGCGGGGTAGTCTGCGGCCTCGGTATACATTAGCGCCGCCTGGAGAAACGCCCGCTTGCTGTATTTCATCGGTCCGCCAAACAAAGCTTTCAGCGGGTCGTGTCCCGGGCTAGTGTCGGGGTGGTGAGTGGCGAGGCCCCAGAAGATGCTGCCAGTGTCTTGGGCAGCAAGAGTTTTGTCCGCATCGAATACTAGGAATTTTTCCAACAGCTTGTCGCGTCTATAGCCATCAATAATGGTCTTGAGAGTCTCCTCCGCAGTGGTCTCGGAGAAAGACTCCTCTTTGCACGACTGGAAGGCGCAAAGGAGCCTTTCAACACTGCTCGTGACAGTTTCTGGGACAGCGCATGAAATTCTGGCAAACAAAATCCCGTTCTGGCCACATATTTCTTGAAGCTCGGCCATCTCGGTCTTCTGCCACCGGCGTATGTGCTCAATTGACACTTGGGGCCGAACTCTGGTGGGGTCGCTGTCCCGTCGTTCCACCACCGTTTCGGCGGGGACGTCCAGGTACAGGATATGCGTGTAGATATCCAAATCACCCTGGGTGATCACGCGAGTGCCGGAGGCGTGTTCCTCCGGCCAAAACATGAAGTGGCCAGATACGACCGCCATGCTATCGATCTGCACGGCATCTTCTCGGATTTTGGAGATGGCAAGCTCGCGCCATTGGGTCTTTTCGGTCTCGGGAAGGGCCTTGAAGACTGCGAGCCCACCAGGGATGATACTATCTATCACCTCGGAGCCTTCAAAAATAAGTAGGGTTTCCGGGGTTTCCTGAAGCGCGCGCAGCAAGAACGTCTTGCCGGAGCCCGGAACACCGTAGATGCCAACAACGATAGGTTTCTCTGTCGTGGGTTTCATGGTGGTTCGCGCGGAACAAACTGAGATAGGGGGCTGGACGCGAGTTGAAGAGCCAGACAAGGAGGTGATTTTACAGTTGCGGCGCTTCTGAAGACGCGAACTGTTGAGGATTTGTCCCGTTCCCACTTCGAGGGGCCAACCATAACATGGTACTTAAGTGCTGGTAGACTTGCCGCTACCTGAAGTTTGGAGGCTGCACTGGACTGTAGGCCTCAAAGGTGCGCCTCTGGTCAAAGGGTGGTGGCACAAACTGTGGCGAGGCCCACAATACTGCAGCAAAGCGTCACAAGCGGGCAGAAAACCTGCCTCGGAACGAGAGGCGCGGCAAGCAAATCTGCATTATTGACCGCTTGAGTGATCGCGCGGAATGACTCAGTAGACCGAAGGGCGGCGGGATGCCACCAGAAGCGGCCACTCAACGGGCAACCGCAGCCATCGCTGGGTTGGCAGGTCTCGGGACCTTTGGAACGAAGAGGAGCCGAGTGGTAGGTATGATGGGCGAGGTCGAAGCTCCCGTTGTAGCCAGACCGCTACCTGCAATCCAGGCCAGCATCCAACCACCCGGGCCGGCAAACCCAAATCACATTTGCAGGCCGTTGTGTCCGCCCAGTTCGCGCCCCTCCCTCACCCCCTTAACCGAGCCAAAGTAGGCCTCACTCGCACATATTCCCGCTTGTCACTTACCGTCTCCTCGCCTCAAAGTATGCTGACAACTTCCCAACCGGCTTCCCCGGCGCAAACGCCCACGCGTACCTCTGCATGAAGGCACCAATCCTCCCGTCCATCTCCGCCATTACCCTCCTCTTCCCCTCCTCCGTCACCCCCTCCATCTCAACCTGCAGCTCCACCTCGCCAACCTCGTGTCCAAAGTCCATGCGATCCCTCACAATGCAGAACACCCCGTCCGCAACCCACGCCTCCCGCGTGGTCGTAAACTCCGCCATCTTGCCCAGCCCAAAGTCCCTCTCCGCTTTCATGTCAATCCCCGTAATCCGCTGGATGCACGCCGCTATGTCACGTGTGTCGGTGAGCTCCTCGAAGCGCGAGTTGGTCCGGTCTCCGCCCTTGCGGATCTTTGCTTCCCATGCGCCGTTGCGTCGGCGCACCCAGGTGCCTGCGTTGCAGAGCACGTCGGCCTTGTCGAAGTAGATGTCGTGGATGGTGGTGGCACGGAGGGCGCGCAGACTTTGGAATGGCGGTATGCCGCCGTTTTGGGTCAGTGTGGGGACGGCCAGGCGACGGAATTTGCGCTCGACTTCGAGGATGGTGGGGCGGGGGTTGGGGACGCGCATGGCTGAGCTGCTTAATCCGACTCAGTGATGATGCGCATTTACGGTGGCGACGGCGGGAAGGAGGACTAGTGTGGGCGCAGAGGTTTTCGCAATCGAGGAGGGGGTGTGTGCTTGCTTCGGAGGTCACCGTGGTGAGGCAGGAGCGAATTTCGCGTGTGCACGACCCGGCTCCACGTGACACCCCTGTGCGACACCAACGCTAGCGCGTGCCCACGTGACGTGTGGCCACATCCGGAGATATTCGATTTGGTCCCGATGATGGTGGCAATTCAAATTTTTCATGGGCATTCTTTGCTGCTAAAATTTTGGATGGTTGAAGGGACCAATTTCTGCTCCGTTTGTTACAGTGCGATGCATCCCCGTTGTGCACGGGACAAAAATGGGCCAAGAATTAGGTGCCTATCCTAGAAGATTGTACAGAACTCTCGGTATTGCCCATGAGAACATACTCGACATGGAAGTCTCGGCTGCTCAGTCCAACAGCACGTGACGGACGACAAGTACATGTATGAACCCCAACATTACCACAACCTCACGTCAGGCAGTTCTCTTCCACTCGACATAACGCTCCATCCCACTGAAGTTCGATCCAAGGAGGACATCAAACTCTTCCTGGGCCCCTTGCTGCCCTATCTGCAACTTTACTCGCGTCGGCCACTTCTCAACGATGGTGTTGTTCTCCTTCTCGGCGACGGCCAAGTCAACCGACACTTGGAGGTTGTCAAAGCTGTAGCGTCGCCTATAGCTGTCCACTCAATGTCAGCAAGGTTGAATTCTGTCAGTGTTTGTTATGCTAGGTAGGTAGGTAGGTAGTAAACCCCCCGTATACTTACAGGTGGAAGAACTCGTCGACGTCGATGGAGACGATTGACCGACCATCCCAGATTCTAGTCATGTCTGCGCCTAACGGGTTCATGAGGGTAGAGAGAGTCGGAGCGGGAAGGTATCTCATGACCCGACCGAGATCGGGCCTGCCATCTGCGCCTGTTCTCTTCATCATTTCCATCACCGCGTTGAGGAAGACGGCGACGAGAGTTGCATGCGGGTTACGCTGGGGAAGTTGGAGTAAAGGCGCAAGGCTTCTGAGTGTTTCCTCAGCTCCGAGGTAAAACCCATCGACGATGTTGGAAACCTGCAAGGAAAAAGATGTGTTATTATCATGAAATCGTCGTATGGCATGGCATAACAGAGAGAGACATGACATACTTCAATTCTCGTGTACCGGTCCCGGCCGAGCTGGCTCTTGAGCTGTCTCGCATCGAGGCAACTCATCTCAAAGCTGACTTTGGTGGCTGCAAGACGGTCCAGGAACTGCTTGAAGACGTGACGAAGATAAGTGTATAGCTTGCCGTAGATGTCTTCCTTTGCGAGCGACGATGGCAGATGGTGGAGGATCTCCCACACCGGCCACCCATTCATGGGGTCCGCTTTATCATCCATGAGCCAGGTGTTCGTGTCTTGGAACAGCAGTCTTTTCAGTGGTCGGTTAGTTACCTCTACCTCTTCGATGACACCACACCCAACTTGGACACTTACGGGTTAGGAGTGTCATATCCAATACGAGGATGCCCGAATGGGAGGAGCAACCCATCTTCACGGAACCGATGCTTCGCGACACGGGCGAATGGTGTAGGCTCCTTGTACGCCCACCGATCCCGATAATCGGCTCTGTCGGGTGCCAGGACGACAGTGTGTCGAATTTGGGTGGCTCGCTGATAGGTGAGTTCATCAGGCATATCCAACAGCTTTTCTAGCTCGAACCACTGGCTCTTGGTAAGCACCAGGCGTAGGCTCCTCCCCGATGGAAAGTCCCATGTCTTCCCGAGGTGTTTCTCTGAGCTATTGTCTGCAATCTTGATGCAAACATCACGGATAAATGGCTTGACAACATTCTGCATCGCCAACAGTGTGGATCGGGGGATGAATGCGGAATACCAAAGATGCATTAGCATCTCTGCCTTCTCGAGCCTTCCACCATTGTCCGTGATGGTCTCGCCTACGGTAACAAGGGCAAAGAGCAAGAGGATAGTGTTTCGGGCGACAACCGCAAACTCTTTGTCATTGACGGTAATGTGGAGAGGCTGGCTTGTGGTGGTCGGCAGGTCGGCGATCGTCTTCACGACGTTGCGCAAATCCCCTGAAGCTGTGGCCCTGTATTAGGGAGGTTTATGTTCCATGTGGTTCGAAAGTGGCACTTACCAGCAAACAGCAACTCGATCCGGTCATTGTAATCGAGACCTTCGTTCTCGGGCAGACGCAAAACATCGATGGCAGGAACGTTCCCCCACAGGTACAGATGTCCGCCATAAGGGTTATGGAGGTTGTTCATAGCGGCACGGGTAGCCCAGTCAGGTTCGCGGCGTTCCCTATCCCAGGCCGGACGCCAACTCGACTTGGCAATGGGGGACCGGCAAGTGATCTTGTGAGCTGACCAGTGCGCTGTTTGGCACTCTTTGCCGCAATACTAGGTATGGCATCAGTTAGCAATAGAAGCCAGAAACAAGAATGGTTGAAGAAGCTGAGAATGAAGTACCAAAACGAGACTGCAATTTGCGCATGCAAACTCGCCCTTGCCTTGACAGATCGACGTGTCGGGCGTCCAATTTGCACAAATGTGGGGAAGAACCGGGACTGTCGCCATCGTGCCAACTAAAATGCCGGAATGTCGGACAGCCGGAGAAATCAGCTGTCTTCAGCGGTTCTAAAGGATGATGAAGCACACGCTCAAAAGCTGATCAATTGCTGAGGAGTGCAGAGGTCTTAAAAGGAAGAAAATGAGCGGAGTCTCAGTCCTAAGGTACCGCCGGGTTGGGCATCAAGAAAACGTTGCGGTGATGTACTGAGGCCTACAGCAAGAAAACCGCCTGTTGACAAGTCATTTCCTAGGGACCGTTTTGGTATGCCGGCGCGCGCCTGCCTCGATTCCGGATCGACAAACAACAGACGGGGCCATGCAGCGCGGCCGCCATAGGCCCACAGACGTGTCCTTGGTGAAATTTTACTCAGGGGCAATTGCAGGTAGTCCGCGCCTTCCGATAGAAGGTAATAGAGCCTCTCGGGAAAGTCATCACTCAAACCAACGCTGCATGGACGATAATACTGCATTGTAACGTCGAATTGACCTCCAGCATGCGATGATGCCAGCACCTTTTGCATCAGTTCCTGTTATTTTCTCTCTCAACTCATTTTCCTTCGCACGGCCAACCGTCACACGGCATTGAAATTTCCAACAGCGCCTTCGGAAGGATGCTTGCGTCCACCTTCGGGAAATTCCTTGCTCGGGCATTCAGCCGCGCTCTTCCCCTCCATTCTAGGGTGCGGTGTTGGGTAGGTACCTACCTAGCTACTAAAAGTTTGAAGGCGTTCAATCGCACACTTTTGAGAGGGCTGGAACTAGTACCTATATGTGGAAACTTTGCTGGGAAATGGCCTAACATGTACGGGCAGAGAGCGTCCAAGGCTCCCGGACGCGGGACCTGGACATTTTCAACAGGTTGAGCGCCAAATGAGGGGTTGCAGGTCAGAAATTCTAAGCACTGGGTGATGGGTGAGATAGGGGCTAGCAAGAAAAGGCTACGTGGGCAGGTACCTGTGGAACGACGTTGAATCGATGGGTGTTAACTTTCAAGTTGGACGTACACAAAATCTGTGGCTTGTGAGTTTTTTTCCGCGCCGGCATCAACAGAATTAGGCTTTTGGACGGGGAGTAAACTCAAATTGTACCATCACAAGAAAAGGAACCCTGGTTTCCACTTCTTCTTCTTCTGCAAGCTTTCGTGTTGTCATGTTTTCTGGAGCATTGCCCAGGCCCCCTCTTCCTGCTCAACTGCAAAACATCCTTTCCATCGTCTCCCATCGCCACACGGAAGACAAGATAATGATGACGCACCGGCCAACGGCCAGAATAATCACAGCGATGTTGAGAACGAGGGCCGGCCTGTGCAGTCACCTGCCCGAGCGACCCCTTCACCTCAGGCAAAAACTTGACTTCGATCGATATATCAGCACCCCCAGCACCAAGAATCAAAGTCCAGGGGTCATCACGACCGGCTTAAACGCGACACTCCCAAATCAACAGATCGCAAGACAGCACCGCCTTTTCTGAAGCTCTCGTGACCGTGCCAAGTCAAGACCAGGTGACAGTGGTAGATTCTTGGACGGAAAATCACGGAGGAGGATTGGCATTGGTTTCCTGGGCTGGTCGACATTTTGGGGTTACTACCTTTGGATGATTGCTGGATGTGTGGACATGGTCGAGCAGAGGAGGCTAGACCGAAAGCGAATGCTCGCGAAGGCGGATGCAAAGAACGACAGCAAGAAGGAGACGAGAAGTCGTGATGGTGAAGACTAGATTGGGCCTAAAGAAACCCTCGCGCAAAGCCAACACAAGACAGGGGTTTGGTCTCTCTAGACTACCTAAGCTCTAGTGCTTCACGATTCACCCCACACTTCAGGAAGGGGAAAGGACAAGGCAAGGCCGAAGCCGGGGAGTCAGGGTAGAAAGGATGAAGCGCTTTTGAGTAACGGGCCAACGGTTGATGTGGGATGATCGCAAGACAGAAAAGACTGAATTAGATCTAGAAGGACTGTTCTATCGGCCTGAACAATAACCCGAATCGGATATATTCACGCTTACTATCCAATGAAAACCCCCTCACTCGCTCAAAGACCCTCACTTCTTCCACGCCATCTCCAGCATCTCCTTCACCTTCAACGTCTTGATCTCAGGGAAGCTCTCGTTCAAGAACTTGTTAGGAGGCTTCAGGTCAAATGTGCCGTCCTCAAACCAAAGGCCAAAGGCGCAGGCATACGCCTGAAGTGCGGGCTTGGGGAGGAACTGATAGAAGGGCACCTGACTCGGGAGTTCGGTACACTCGCGGGCCTTCAACTTCTCCACGCTGTCGTGCGAGACGGTGAACTTGGTGCCTGTGAAAGATTAGCATGCTGAAAGAGGCGAGATATCATCTTTGAAATGTTACTAACCTCTTGCCTCCTCAGCCAAGTGTAGGAACTCATTCCAAGTCACGCGGTCACCGTAGAGATACGTCTCAGGCTCCCACTTGGGGAGGTCCAGACTAGCGGCAACAAACTTGGCGACATCGGAGGTGTGGGTGAAGATGCTGGGTGTGTTGCCTTCTCCCGGGATGGCGGCGGCGTTGTTGACGATGTCGAGCCACAAGACTAGGGGCGTGCGTGCGAGCCAGGACTTGACGGCGGGAAGACCCCAATAATCCATAAAAAAGCCGACGTGGAAGACGGTATGCTCGAGGTCTGTGGTCTTGGCGAGCTCTTTCATGGCATTGACCTTGAAGATGACCGAGGGGATTGCGCCGATGTCTCTGGAGAAATGTCAGTGACAAATAATGGGATGGTGAAAAATTCGGCAGGGAATGTGAACTTACGCCTCGGTGAAGGGCGATCCCCACTCGCTGGAAATGAGCCGCTTGGTGACCTTGGAACGATCGCAAGCTTGGATCAGCTCGATTTCATGAGGAGTGGAGCCATCAATGCTATGCATGGCGATGCCCGAGATAACTGTCTCGATGTTGTTGTCCTCGAGCACTTTGACGATGGCGTCGACATTGGAATAGTCGACCGCTAGGATAGGCACGCCGATCTCGGCTTCGAGCTCGGCATTGGTCTTGCGGGACAGGATCTTGACTTGGTGCTTCTCAGTGGCCACAATGGCTTCGACAATGGAGCGGCCCACGTTGCCGGTGCCTCCTGCGACTGCGATGATTGCCATTATGTGATTGGTTGATTGGCTGGTGGGGAAGGTGCGAAAAGCGATGAGATGTTCCGAAGGCCGATGGAATGATTGGTTCAAGTGTGTGCTGATTTGGGAATGTAAAAGGTTCGAGTCCGCCCACCATCTTTATATCAATTCTCTCACGACAAGCACGTAAGTCTCAGGTCCATCTCACTTACACAACCAACAGTCTCGGACTTCGTGGTGACATAACCAACCGGATGCAAATTGGTTCCGGCGCCTCGCATCTCGGCGCCGTCGCACGCTGGGCCAATCATCAGCCATACTCTCCGCATGATGCCCCACTTTGAGATTTCTCAGCAAGCTGGTCCCTCAATCGGAACCAATTTGCTTCCGTCAATTATCAGCAGCGCCGGAACCAAACCGCACCCGCCGGCCACTGCTCTCAGCTCTTCGATGGGGCCATTCCCAATCTTCCCGTCTGTCAAACCCCCTTGTTTGTAACCTCCCGTCTACATGGCTGAAGACTCTCGATCGACCAGAAACGCACGCGCGCGTGTCTCTCAGGCGTGCACGCCATGTCGGACAGCAAAAATGCGATGCGACGGCAATACTCCCGTTTGCTCGCCATGTGTAGAACGGGACCGTCGATGTATTTTTCCCTCAGCCCAAAAGGTGCGTGGGCCTGGAAAGAGCAAACGGCGAATAGAGACCCTCGAGGCGCGTTTGGCCGCGATGGAGTCCATGCTTCTACAGGATTCAAGGAAGGGACCACCTGTCGTCGACGAGAGTCCTTCACCACCTCAACCCGACCTTGGAAAACCCGACGCAGTAGAGCCTAATCCAGGGGAGCCCGGACCGAGCGAATCGATCTCCAGACCATCAATGCCCATGTCCATCTTCAATCGCCGGATATCCGAGCGCTTTACTCTTTGGCAACGGCAACGAGAAGACTACACAAAGCCTCTTGAGAGGATAAATCTTTCGCTCATGGAAGCAGAGTCGGCGGAATTGTTCTTAGTCGAGGAGACGCTGTCCGACATGTGCGCGGAGCTCCCATTTGTCCGTGCTCCGTGGCTCATCGAGCAGCTCGGACGCCCGAATGCGTTTGAAATACCCGATGCCTGGTGGCAGGGCCTGAGCTACGCCGTCATAGCCAACGCCATCATGTACAGGACACACAAAAACGCCTTCCGCCAAGTTGCGCCGTACGCCTGGCAGTTTTTCCGGAACGCCTACGCCGTCCTTCCAGAGCTCATCATCCAGGCGGATAGCATCGGCGCCGCCCAAGCTGTCATGGGAATGGTCATGTTCATGCGACAGTCAGCAGACACACGCGCCGCATCAATGCTATTGTCCATCGCCGTGAGAATGCAGCAAACGGCCGGGATGCATGTTGGGTCACCACAGCAAAGTCCCATCTCAGCCGACGACGAGGAACATCGAATCCGCGTTTTCTGGGCCACTTTCATCCTTGACATGGAGATGGCAATCAACACAGGTCTGCCCGCGACACATCCTCAGCGGAATGTGGCGGTGGAATTGCCAGCAGGTTCAGATGTAGGGGAGACAATCTTCAGACTGAGGGCTGAGCTTGCAAAGATCCAGCTTCGAATTGCAGCCCAGCTTCCTGATTCAGAAGAGGAGGGTCTTCTTGCCCTGGAGTCAGAGCTCGAAGCATGGAGGCTTCAAGTCCCCCTTGAGATCCGTCCGAACTGGAGTGATCAGCTTAACAGCAACACTGGAGAAAACATGGACCTTTCCGTTGCTATCCTGCATCTGGTTTACTACAACAGCCTATGCATGGTCTGTTGGGTGTCAGTACGGCACGTCACAGTGCAGATGAGGCAAACCTCCGAGTTGCTGCCGGGCGGTACGGCCAGCGGCTGCATGATGCTCGACGAACGGACGAGTCACCACCGAAACCTCGCCAGAGCAACAGCGAGAGCTGTTATCCGCACCATGTCCCAGTTTCGTACGCAATCATTCCAAGACACGTGGAGAGTATTGAGCTATCCCCTCTCTGCCAGCATTGCTCTCCTAGCTATCATATGCAAAGAGCCAGCTCATTCCGAGGCGCATGTTGACGTTTCACTGCTGTCGTGGTTTGTTCGGTTCCTGGACAGGATGACGCGCGATGAAGGCTGCGATCTGGAAAGAATGCGGGATGGAATTTGCAGGTTTGAAATGGTAGCGTCTGACGCTTTCGGCGTGGCCGTGGCCTCTGCCATGCCGGTGAACCCAGCACTCTGGCCGTTGACACTTGCATCGGGCCAGACGGGTCAGGTGAGTCTTCTGCAACTGCATTGCTTACCTAGGCCATTTTTGCGCGGACTTTCACTGACCAGTCCAGGCAATCTCGACCCTGATGACATGTTCATCGTATCTTCCAATGTATCTGGCACAGAGCTTCATGGGAAACACACCCAATCGCGACACCGACAATGCAAAGAAACTTGCCGAAATCCTGGGGGTTCCTTGGGGCGAAAATGGCTATGGACCTTTTGTCCCCGACTCTCTCATCCCGGCTACCTATGGGTTTGCATTTCGCTCTGGCACTGGTGGCTAGTTATATGAGCAACTTGACTCCAAAATTCGCGACATTTCTGTGTTGGTTGGGAAACAGCTGTCTCTGGCAGATAATTGCTTGTTTTTGCGTAGGATTTGGAGGATGGCGATTAATTGGAAAGGGGCGGCTGCGGAGCCAATGATGCGGAGCTGGCCAGGCAACAATACCACCAACCGATTTCCGGCGGCCGCAGCGGATGTGCTGCCTGTCTGGGGGGTCTACTACTGTGCCCCTATTGAAATTGCCCCATTGCTTGCCGGTGTCAAATGGGACGGCATAAATTGGACTCGAAGACCCGGATTTTCCATCAGCTCATCACCTCCCCTCATTTAACACCAAACCCCCAAACCTACCGCACACTACTTCGCAATGAGCGGCACTGCGAAAATCCTCGCCCCTTGGGGCTCTCTCCCGGCCGAACAATACCTCATTCGCAAGTGGGATCAATACCCCGCACTTGCGCCCCTTGAACGACGCCATCAGCTCATTCGAGACTTCCTCGCCCTTGACCTCATCCCCTCCGAATGGGACGCGGTGCGTCCCGTGGGACCAGGCACTCCAAGAGCCCTCGACATCCGGACTCCCACCGAAGCCGAGATAGAGACCATCCTGCGCCCATGGCGTCCGGCCTCGGTTCGCTCCCTTGCCGCCCACATCTGGGCCACCGAAAGCGGGGATGACTTCGTCGACAGCACCTGGATCCGAACCTTCTACGACCCCAACCAAGACGAAGTCTGGAACGATCTCCTCTCCGGAGCCCCTGACAACGATCTCTTCACAAACTACTCCTATCCCCCTTCACAAGGCCTGAGCGAGCCCTCTATCTTTTCCTCACCCGGCCTCACCCCCGAGCAGGCCTGGAATCGAGCATTGTTCTTCCTCCCCGAGTTTGCAAGCCGCGTAGCCGTGGACCTCTACGATAGAGACCTAAACAACACTGCCAACGATGACTACAATGTTGAACTTCGCGCGGAAGCCCAAGCGGAAGTTAGGGAACTGGGCTTCCCTGTCACGAGACACGCCGATGAGGGGTGTTCTGGGGTGGATAGCTACACATCGCTGAAGAGCCTTCAGATGAATTTCACGTCGCGAAATGTGGTCATTGTGGATGCGGAGGCGCTGGAGACGGGGAAGGTGTGTGTGCTTGCGCTGGATGTGAAGGGGAATGTGGTGAGGTGGTGGCGGTTTGAACCGGAAGAGATTTTGAGTGAGTTGGATACGTATGCGCATGAGGCGATGTTGCTGGAGGCGGGGTGGCTGGAGGAGACGGAGGGTGTTACGCGGACGGGGGAGAAGTATAAGCCAGATGGGGGGGAGTTGGCTGGGTTGGTTTATGGGTTTACGGGTGGGGAAGGAGATGAGGATTGATCGCGAGTCACGTAGTGGTAGAAGGGCGAATTGCATAGAAATTTCAGTGACACTTTGAGGTCTGCATTGGTTCCATCTCTTATCTGGGAATATCAGAAACATTGTAACTATATGTTGTAACAGTCTGGTTATCTGAGACGAATCTAGGCATATACAATTTTCTCTTTCGTTCGCAATCCTAAGCTAGGGTAAGTAGGGGTAAGCTGTAATTAATTTGTCTTCATCTTTCCTCAATTCTTTCTGAAATTAAGGTATTCCTATACACTGCCGTTATATAACCTTAAAAGCTGCTGTTTAATTCCCCTAGTTAAACTTTCCTATTAATAGAAGGTAAATAACATATAATATGTAAAGATAGCTTAAGTAATAGTTATGATAATAATATACATATATATTAAATATTTATGTTACTTAGCTTAAAAGTTCTATTATTAAAGTTAAGCACATTTATACTTATTAAACTTAAAATAAATTAAAATGATCTAATTATATTAACTTAAACTTATAACATTATTATATTATTATATTATAAAAAGATACGGTATAAATATAGTTATTAATAATAATAGTAACGTTACCTAGAATCCTTCCAGAGCGTCCCACAGCCTATAGCAGGCCCTCTCCTCTCCCATATCTAATTCTAGTCAAGTAAGCAATTCCATGTTACAACCTGCACTTAGCGCAGACCCGAAGGACTAGTCAGGTTAAGACAGATCGTATAGCAGGACGCTAAAGACTGAGTGGGTGTTCCGAAGACGGCTTATTAAGCTAGCACTCCTAGACGGGGGGTATAATGTCACTATAGGTCGCTGTCACTATAATGCACAGAGGTGTCAGAAAGAAGGGGGTTTAGAGGCCCTGGGCATCTAGTCAGCGGAGCTGACTGGATACCTGGCACTGCCAGTACGCCAGTGAGCCTCAGCCACCGGAGTGACGAAGCCTGAATCCTGTAGAATAGTCTATAAAGGAGCCTCTGGCTTCCAGCCAGAGCCAGAGGAACAGGGTGAACACAAGCAATACAATCACGCAGTTGCAACCCCTTCAAATCCACAGAATCCAGAGTGCCGCGCTTCTAACAAGAGGTGAGTCTGAACAGTAGGATATAAATGAACAATGTAATACTAGCGTGAGGAGCCAGAGTCCCTCACGGCCATCGTGGTCACGATGATGACTATCTATACTAGCTATCCAAGAGGTACTTCGTACCTTGCTCTGTTACTTTTACTCACTCAAGGACTGAGCAACTTACCACTAAGCACCCTCTGCTTAGTGGTCCCAGGAGTGCTTAGCAGTTAAGCGCTGGTGCCAAGACTGAGCAACTCCTGATTAGTCGTAGGGGCTTTGGGTCTTTGCACCCCTGGCCCATTGCACAACACCGTGTGCACTGTTTCTTGCGCGGGGACTTGGTCGGGCGGCCCCGGCCCTAGTGACGGCCTGCAGGGTCGTCACATTCTATTCTTTTCCAGTCATTCTATAAGGCACTGCCTTCCGGATCGTCTTGTTTCCTACAGCGCTGTAGCTGGCTTAAACCAGTACAGCACTTCTTTCTCTAAGACTACAGCGCTATACTACGGCCCTATGGTACCCTAAAGTTTAATATTAATAATAGTGGAGATAAAGGGGGGGTTGAAATAATTAGTAAATTCTTGTTGACGAGCCGTGCGAGTGGCATGCTGTTGATGTTAAATGCGTAAAAAGAAGCCTGCGCCGTCAGTAGAAGGGACTTCCACACTATCTCAGCTGGGTACTGAATCGTCCATGACAAAGTCGTTCAAGTTGCCGTGTCGCCCATTTTAAATTTACCTTACAGAGTGGAAACGGGAACCCTACAACCACATGGATGGCTGCCATCTACTCAAAGACACCCTTCGTGAATAAATAGTCACCAGCAATAATAGATGCCATCTGAGAATGAAAGATTTGCAACGACTGTGATGGAACCAGTGGTCATTTGGCCAAGGCATTGCGGCTGTCCTTTTGCTTAAAAAGAAAAAGGAATGCACATGAGGATGATGTGATGCGGTGGCGATCAGGTTGTTCCCATGACGGGGCGCAATCGGCTGAGGTGCTGGTGCTCCCCCAGCAGCTGATCGGGCTGCAGGCGTCCTCGCGTTTCGACGAGTATGAAAGCTAGAACCTGGCGCGTCCCTGCCTGTGGCTGCTCCAAACACCCCCGCTTGGTCGTCTCGCCCTCCAATCCTGCCTGATTCGCCTCCAGCCATCCGTGTGATGAACGCAACTAATTCCCGTCTGCAAGCGCCATGCAAAGCGCATTGACGTTGCCAAGGGTGCTTACCAGGGTTGCGAAATACTCCTCTGCCAGGGCCACAAACGTTAGCTCGGTCAGGGGCCCACTGTTACTGGTTTAGTGCCCTCCCTACTGGAGGGTAACAGTGGGTCCTTAGCCGGGCTAATATTTGTGATCCCAGCAGAGGAGTATTTCCAATGTCCCAGGCCAAAGGTCAGCCCTTATTAACCCGTGAAGGCTCCTTCACATTTCAGCGTGCTCTAATCCGTATCCGATGGAATCCACCCCACTTCCCAATCTCATTTGCGAACTCATAACCAACCATCATGGAGGTCATAGGTCTCGTTGCGAGCATCGGTGCCCTGGCCGACATCACGGCCAAAGTCATCAAACATAGCCAGAGACTCATTCACGACATCAAGACAGCACCGCGGGAGCTCTACCTCATTCACATCGAGACGACCACACTCGGCGGTATTTTGAACAGCCTGCAATCTTTAAGTGATGCCGGTGGCATCCCTCAACACAGTCTCGACAGCCTCCAAGGCTGGAATGGGCTGATTGGCATTTGCCACCGGACATTGGTCAACTTGGACAAAATCCTGGATGACGCTGACACAAATGTGCCAGATAAGGTCCAGAATGGTATTCTACGGGCATTCGATCGCCTTGTCACGGCAGAAAAAGCTTCGAGGGCCAAGAAACTCATCGACGACGTCCGGAGATTCACTGACCTCATCAAGATGGCCATGCTCACCGACTTTCAGTACCAACTCGGCCAGCAAACGCAAAGCATCAACGCTCTGACAAGGGGACTGGCAGATGTCCAGACCGTGCTGGAAGTTCGCCAGCTCGAGGACTTGCTCCATTGGATCTCACCACTCAACGTCTCGTATCGCCAGTCGTACCTCAATGCGCGCCAGGCAAGGCATGGGGGTACCGGCAACTGGTTGCTCGAAGCGCCGCAGTACCGTGAGTGGAGAGACCAAGACCAAGATGCCGGTCTCTCTGTCACGGGCCGCGCCGGGTCGGGCAAGACGATTCTCTCCGCTGTTGTCCTCGACGACCTTCTTCAGCGATCCTGTCGGGATGGGCTGTTATTGCCGGACGTTGACAATGATGACCACATCGCATGCTGTGTTCTGTATTATTATTTCGACCTTCGCGACGCCTACAAGAACACAACCGCAGGGCTATACGATGCGCTGGCCCGACAACTACTACATCACCATCCTCTTGGCTACACCGAGGTGTGGAATCTTGCGAAATTGACGAACCGCGCGCACCCGAGTCCAGATGAATACGTCGAGCTTATTTGCGTCCTCATCACAGATATACTCGCCGCATCTAATGTGTTCTTAGTCATCGACGGATTCGATCCGGAAGAGTGCAACAATTTCGATACTCTGCTGGCGGCAGTTGCACGTTGGAAAGGCGTCGCGTCGAGACAACCCAAGAGTGAAGGGGCTCGACTTAATGGGCGTCTGAAGATGCTTCTCACAAGTCGCGAATACTCCCGGGTTAGGAAGTTCTGCGAGACGAGTATCGTTGTTGAAAAAGACCTCGTCATGCGCGATATCAAAAGATATGTTGAGGGACGGATCGGCACCATGTCAGACGCAGCTCGGAAGGCCATGGGAGGTGAGCTGTTGTTAAAGCTCATTGATACCGTTGTATCTAGGAGTGATGGGCTGTGAGTCTTTTCCTCATCATTCTCCACCTTCAATCTCTTAAGATGCTGATATGCCGGAAAGATTCATCCAAGCGAAGCTTCATTGCGACACGGTAACGCAAACAGAGACGGTTGCCGATGTTTTACGAGGCATAGAGGACCTTCCCGGCAAACAAGCCGACACATATGCCAAACTCCTCCGGGACATCCTCACCCGGTACCCAGGCCCTGACAATAGGGCCATCTTGCGTCGCATGTTCCTCTGGCTATGCGAAGCAAAGTATTGCCTGTCGGTCGCCGAGTTCGTCGCCGTCACCACGCTGGAGCTTACCGCCGGCGATATGGTCACCGACAACAGCGCCCCGACGGTAGCAGGGAGGATCAGTCGAGCCATAGTGGACAGAAGAACCATTCCCTGGGATGCGGAAACATTCTGCCTCCGTCTTGGCCCGTTTCTTAATATCGACCGACGCCCTTCGCCACCCGAGATCAACCTCCCGCACGCAACCATGGAGGAGTTCTTCCTAGGCCCATTCCGTGATCTCGACGACCTCCGAGACTTTCGCATTTCAAGCCGACTGGCGCAACGCGAGCTTTCCGCATTTTGCATCAGATTAATCGGCGGCTATCCCGAGCTGGATGAACCCCTTCTTACATTTCTTCCGTGCGTCTCGACTGACAACGCTGCCGAAGATGAGCAAAAAGCTTGCAAGAATCCATTCAAAGAGATACCCGGTGGCCTCGGGGTGACTCTCGACAGAAAAAAACACCCAGCGATTGACGCCATGCTCGGCCGTCTCGAGACCTGCCCGGGGCTGGAGTACGCCGCCATCAACTGGCATCATCACCTACGAAACGCCATATCAGACCGGCCTAGGGAGGACATAATTGCGTGGCTACGTGAGGATATTGTTCCGCTCTTGGACCAGTGGTTCCTCAATGGCGGCAAGCGTTTTCGGAGCTGGCAGGAAGTACATGGCTTTTTCTGCCACGAGTTAGAGGAAGATTGTGGCTGTGGGGTGTTGCGGAGTCCGGCGTACTTCTTGGAGAAATTTAGGCTGGGCGAGTTGTTGTCGTATGATGTTGACGGGAGTGGGGAGCATGGAGCTACATTTGCGTTCGTTCGTTCGAAAAGCTGCGAAGGTGCTCAGCTAGAGCCTGAGACGAAAGAGTGTACAGACTGTGGGCGGGAAAACAACCCGGCCACTGACGGCCCGTCTCCCACCATCGGGGCTGTGGTTGGTACTTCAGGACGACAGCCATGTCAAGCATGCTCTCGAGCTGACCTCAAGCCGGAATCTCGATGCGGAAGGTCATTCAAGCTTTTCCAGAAGCCGGGGCTGAAGTGGCGGGCGATGATGGCGTTGCGGCTCTACGGGGTGGACCAGGCTCTCCCGGAGCATACCACTTCTCCCCATGGTCGTTATGCTGCCTAGGGGTAATAGGGCCCATTTTCGTCGTAGTAAAGGCAACTTGAAACCTCCAAACGTCCCTTTTTGCCCAACCCAGACGAGAGCAGCAAGGCTGATAGCAACCGCAGTTGTAATTTTAGCAGGAGCTACTACTGTCGTGTTCTGGTTGACGTTTTAATGAGTTGCCTGATTCGGAAACACGGCGAGGTCCCCTCCGCCCCCCAAGGACCAATCTTCGTTTAGCGAGAACCACAGGTGGGGGAATTGCTCCCCCTAGCCGCGGCGCCGGGTGAATCAACGCGGAGCCGAGATGGGGATAAGCAGAGCGACCCCTCGACCGCGGTTCGACGCGCTCCGCTCGACAATGGTCTCGACAATAGCTCCGGACCATGGGAAGTCATCTTTAAATATCACCGAAAGCAACCCCAAAACAATCCCCAATCTTCTCTCGACAGCAGGCTACTTGTACAGATCTCTCCCTAAGATGCATTTCACGTCCAAGTTAGTTGCATTGGGCCTCCTAGCTACTAGAGCATCAGCTGCTCCCCCTCATTATAGGCAGCCCTAAGGACCTAAACACTACGTGAAAGTACCGGCCGGGTTTGTTACTGTTAAAGGTGAAAAGTTCAAGCTTAACGGCAAAGACTTCTACTTTGCGAGCAGTAATTAAAGATTTGTGACGTAGGGCCTTGCAAATCAACTTGTAGTGGTCAATAGGGTGAACTACTAGTAGGCAGGTGGAATGGGAGAAAAGCTGGTGGAAGGTTGGATTTATTCTTCATATTCCGGCTAGTATTGTGACGGCACTAGGCCGAATTAGGAAATTCGGGTGGTTGCATGGTGTAGTTAAATCACGTTAATAGGTGATATTCTGAGATGGAAAGAATTGGAGTAGAATTAGTATGATGATGGATAGAGAGAAGAAGGCCCTTTAAGAGGGGGGTGTTCTTCTTTATATATCTAGTGATCCGGATCTGCTTTTCCAACTTACTTATTATTTAGGTTTATTTTTGTCGTTATCTCCATTATCTCTGAAAGGCATGTACCGCTAACTATAATAGCGAAAACCTTAATATAAATCAAAAGATAATGAAGTTTATATACTAAGTTTATATTAAGTGGAGTTATGGATAAGTTTTATACTCTATTTTATAACCCAAACACTCTCGGCTTATGCTGAACTAGTGCGATAGCGCAACAGGGAAGAAACCACAAAGAGAACCACACCCACAGAAGGTTGCTGCCGGCCTGAAAGGCCGACTCCCAGACTACTGGTCCTCCGATCGGAGGGGACACAAATGCAACTGACGTAGAAAAACAGATACGTACCTAGTATGGAACAAAACCTAGTATAAGACGGTGCCTAGCATGGAACGGAGCCTAGCATGGAACAACAAAGGAAACGCGACCGTGGATTAGGTCATCTTCCTTCGATCGAAGGGCCAGAATGTCACTGGGCTTTCAATGGGAGGTCTTCGTGGTGAAAATCGTCGGATTGATGATTGTTGAAAGAAGCACGGTTCAAAGAACCGCGC
>Ga0247760_1000378_pt1 | contig 49300 bp, 54 predicted proteins | sample UWRJL171409R4_FD_179936 | JGI IMG/M metagenome (GOLD analysis project Ga0247760, IMG submission 179936) | Plant litter microbial communities from Arlington Agricultural Research Station in Wisconsin, United States - UWRJ-L171-409R-4 | ecosystem: Environmental > Terrestrial > Plant litter >...
TGAACCTTCGCCTCCACAAACACAGGCAGCTCCCCCTTTCCTTTCCCCTTCCCCTTGCCCCTTCCCTCAGGAGGACCATCCCCCGTGCCGTCCCCTCCCTTCTCCTCACCCCCCGCCGGAACCTCTCTCGTACCCCCCGTCCCCGTCGCATTCAAGCGCTTCGGCTGTGGAAACCAATCCACCACCGCCTCCCCGCCCACAAGCTCAAAACCCACCTCACTCCTCCCATCCACATCCAACTGCAGCCTATATCCCCCCGGATACAACACCAAATTCCCACTCTCATCCGTCCTCGCCAAATCACCCACCTTCAACTTCACCTCTCCCGTGACAGTCTTCCCGGGCTCAATGCCTCTTAGTCGAGTATACCCTGCCAGAGTCTTGAGGGGGTACGGGCGGGGGCCGTGCGCGCCTAAGACGAAGATGAGGGCGACGTAGTCGGAAGTGAGGGCGCCGGTGTTGGTGACGGATATGGGGAGGGTTGCGAAGGGGCAGAGGTCGGGGTGGGGGGTTGTGCAGCCTGAGAAGAGGGGGGAGGAGGGGGATGGGGGGATGGGCTGGTGGAGGGTGGTGGTGAAGTTTGTGTACTGTGGAAGGTTGTTAGTTCAGAGCAGTTATAGTTTTTTGAGAGGTTATGTGTTGGAAAGGGGGCCGCTATAGGGTACGCATCAGGTTACACCGGAACCGGTGCAACGACAAGATATTGGGTGGTAAATCTGGGGGGGGGGGGCATACATGAAGACCGTATCCAAACGGCAGAACCGCATCGGAATACCAGCGATACGTCCGCCCTGGCTGGCCCGCTGTCGGACGGAGCGCCATAGACGTCAACGGAATCTGATCGGTGTATTTGGCTGGGTACTGCGTTACTGGTAGTCGTCCCGCCGGCGCAGTCTTTCCCCGGATGACATCCAAAACAGCCGTACCACCAGACTGACCAGGATATCCCGCCCAGATAATCGCCGAGACATTTGGGTTGGTGAGCAGCAGTGTGTCATCAACCTGATCACCAAGCTGCACCACAACCAAAGGCTTGCCGAGTGTAGCCAGCCGGTTGATCAGACTGAGCTGAGCTGATGGCCACTCAATGCTCTCGCGGTCGCGGTCCTCGGCGGCGATACTGGTGTCAGTCCCGCCAAAGTACACAATCACGTCGGCTTTCTCGGCGGTAGCCAGCGTCGGGGCAATCCAGCTGCTGTTCAGGGAGGCTTCGGCTCTCACTGGCGGACCGGGGGTGGTGTAGTACGTGATATTGAGTTCCCGGGCTGCGAAGGCAGGGTCGCGCAAGTACGGCGGGATACCGCTGTACCCGCCTAGCATCTGTCTTCCGCTGGCCGCCCAGAACCCAATCAGTGCCAGGCTCTTTCTTTGGAGTTTGAGAGGAAGAGTCCCGTCGTTCTTTAGCAGCACTAACCCGTCGGTGGCGGACTGCAGAGCAAGGGACTGGGCCTCGGCTGTGTTGACGTCGTTCCACCCGATGGAGCGGTACGGGCTGGCACTGGCTGGATCGAAGTATCCGGCCCGGATGAGCCCTTCGTATAGACGCTTGAGAGCGCGATCGATGATGGACTCGGAGACAAGGGTCTGGTTATATGCGCCGATTACGTCTGTCATGGGTGGGTAGCCTGGGACTTCGCAGATTGTGTCAGTTCCAGCGTTGAGGGCGTCTGCTGCTGCTTGGGCCGGCGTCTGGCTGTAGTTGTGACCCAGTGTAGGCAGGAAGTCCTGTTATTCAAAGTTAAACGTTGCCTGACGTGGATGAGTGATTCGGGGACGGATTTGCCTACTTGAATAGCGTTGCAGTCACTCGTGATGAAGTTATTATGCTCAGTCCAACCCCAATGGTTCCGCAAGATATCAGTCATCAGATACTCGCTCGCACAAGCCGGTGTCCCGTTGAGTGCGTTGTAAGAGCACATAAACGAGCCGACTTTTGAATCTCGAGCGCATTGTTGGAACGGCGGGAGATAGTATTCCGACAAGTCCTGTGAAGAGACGATGGCGTTGAACCTGTACCTCACAACACCCTTCCATCTCTCGAGGTCGTAGGCGGCGTAGTGCTTGCAAGTTGCAACTACTTTTCGGATTGCCCCGTTGCCCTCGAGTCCTGCTAGCAGTGCTTTGGTATACCCCTTGATGCGGACTGGGTCTTCGCCGGGCGTCTGAGTAGCACCGAACCATGTTAGCAGGATACTCCCAGCACAAACCAACTGACCCTAGACCGAATTACCTCATGTCCCCTCCCCCACCTAGGGTCCTTGTATGGGTTGACATTCGGAGTCCAGTAATCCAACCCGCCCAGTCCAGCGTTGATAAAGGCGCGTGCCTCGGTGCTGATGACCTTGGCAATCTTGTATACCAAATCATCATCAAAGGCCGCCGACATGGTGATGGTATTCGGAAACGACGTCGCAGACGAAAAGGCACTCCCACTGCGGTTGAAAGTAACGCCCGGAGAGGCCGCCACGCCATGAAGAGCTTCGCTCCACCATGCGTACGGCGGGAGACCGATGCGTTGCGCGCCGTGGCTCATGCTGTGTTCCATGTCAGAGCAAATCGAACCAGTAGAGAACACCTGACGGGATCTTACTCGATGAGATTTACCAGCTTCTCGGTGATATTCATCGCTTTTACAAGCGCTGCAGCTCGCTCCGGCGGCGTCGCCTTCACACTGCATACCGTATTGTTCGACAACGGCCCGCTCGTACAGTCTGGGAACTGAAAAGCCGACACCACACCCATGCCCACCACCACAAGCACCGCCAACCGCGAAAACAGACACCGAGAAGACCGCATCGTGCTGCGCTTGGCGACTCTTGAAAATCTCGAGACGCAGTCCACCCCCAAGCGACATCAGATCAGGAACGGGGCCCTATCCCTTAGAAATAAGCATTTTCCCACCTCTCACTCCCGCCCTTCACCCGGCCGTCTCCGCTCCGACATTGATTTGGATGAAAAGAAAATTCCTTCCAACTTAAGTCACACAGAAAAAGCAGCAGCAGGCAGACATGGATATCACGAAATGCGCTGGCTGGCTGGACGATCCTTGTCTCAAAAACGGGATAATAGACATGGTATTCTCTCCACTCGGCCCTTCAAAAAATCCAAATCCAATATGAACCGTCGTCATCCCCGAATGTGCTCCTCCATGCGCTTGCGCCAATATTAATTTGCCCCCTTTGAGCCTATTCGGCCGGCAGTGGTAGTTTCGATTCGGCTGGTGCTGCAGCTGCAGCGGTACACACCCGCACGAAAAATGCATGCGGAGAATTTGAGGGGGAGGGGGGAGGGGATATCGACGAAACTGCGGTGTGGGGGAAAAAGCCCCCCTTATTACTCTCTCGTATTAATAGGGGCCCGATGCAATTGTGGGAGGGAACAAGCGACCCGCGCCAAGTGACGGTGCTAGATTTCCCCGTTGCCGCGTGCGTGCTCTCCTCCCGAAACGACAAATCAACTAGAAATCAAATCAAAAAACTTGATTTACTCGGCAGCCGGTGCCGCCGGTCCTCTGCGCCAGTTGTTAGACGCCATGATGACTCGCTGTCTGCCGTCGCGCTCCTCACGGGACTCGCGAGGGGCGGCCTCAGCGCGGTCGGCACGATCCACACGGTCGGTACGGACCTTGCCTGCCGGAGACGCTGTCCCCTGGTAGGACCTGGAGCGCATGGGGGAGGCGACGGGCGAGTCCTGACCGAGCAGGTCCTCGTCCTTGACGGGAGTGCGGGCCTTGGCGTGGAAGACGCGGAGTCTGCCCTCCTGGTAGGTCATGCCGCCGACGGCTCTGCGGGCCTTCTCGGCCTCCTCTGCGGAGGGAAAGTCAAGGAAGGCGTAGTGGTGGTTGCCCGGCTTCTCCGTGGCAGACGGATGAGGTGTGATGCGCTTGCCCACCGCGGCGCTGCAGAGATCGTTAGTGCCCTGTCTGGGTTTTCAGAGAGGGAGGTGCAACTTACATTTCAAATCCAGTGAAAATCTCACGGAGCTCAGCGTCGTTCTGCTCCTGGTTCAGCATGGGGCCGAGACCGCCGACATACAGCCTCTTGTTGTCGACGTTCTCAACCTCGCTCTGCCTCGGCTCGACGTCATCACGGTCGGACCGGGCGACGGGCTTGGCGCCGCTCCTCCAGTCGCCCCAGCGCTGAGCGGGCGGGGTGTCCTGAGCAGGGCGTTCGCTGTCGTACGGCTTGCGCGACGACGAGGTCTTGGGGTGGCAGGGGCCAACCTTGAGGGCGCGGTCATAGATGGCGATGCCCTCAAGCGTGACGAGGGCCTGCTCGGCGGCTTCGCGCGACGGGAACTCGACGAAGCAGTAGCCCGGGTTGCGCTCGCTGATGGGGTCGACTGAAATGTGGATCTTCTCAAAGTTGCCTAGGCCTACCTCGCGCAGTACCGTCTCGATGTCTGTGGGTGTGACCGAGTAGCGAAGGTTGCCGACGTAGATGCGGCGTCCCTCATTGAGGGCGTCTGTTTGCTGGATGGCGTCCATTTTTTATGATGTGATTTGATGATGATGTTGAGAGACGCTGAAAAAGATGTGGTGCGGGCTGCTGTGAAGTATCAATGAATGGTGAGATTGCTGGTTTGAGTTTGATATGACTTTTGATATTTTTCCGAGTCTTGATTCAAGTCAGGGGTGAATGGCCAAAGTCGGAAAATTTCGATACGACCCCTGTGTGTCAGGCAACACAAGATCCAGCGTTGCGGGGCGTGGAGACCCAACTGGGTGGGACTGGGAACCGGGAGACCGGGAGCCTGAAGGGCGGTGTGCTGCACGATTGAGCCCACTCAAAAATTCTCAAAAAAGACCCTGCCAATGCCTTGAAAGCAAACACCAACGCTGCTTCCCTGATTTCGTGTATGCACTTCAAGCATTCCGGGCATTTCAAGCTTTGACTGGTTATTCATCCCCTGGGCGTGGGGGGCTTGGCTGATTCAAGGAGCAAAAATTCCAAAAAGAACATACAACACCAGGGATTCGCTGGTCGTCACCGACCCAACTACTAGTCTGGCGGTTACTGGCTTATCTATGGGAGAGCAGACGGGATCCCGAGTTCTCCAGTACCTATGGTCGTATGTATTATGGGTAGGTTGGTGACCGGGTTATATCCAGGGCTCCAGCATCGAATCCCGACTGTTGGTGGTCTGCAAACCTTGCAATCGGCACTTCCCAGCCCTATGAGAATCAATCCAAACACTCCCCCGCACGCCTCAGCTGTTGCTTTGGCAGAACCGGGGTTTCACTACATTTTCGACCAGGCCACGATGGCATTGACGAGACATGCATACGCTAGCCTCAACTTGGAGAGCCGGAGAACTGATCGGGCAGTTTAGCTAGCCGCTCGAGAACGCCACCACGCATCTAAGCCCTGTCGTAAAGATGATCGTCACCATGGGAAATAGAGTAGAAAACCCCCGCTGCCCCAAATTTTCAGTTCTCGCCCGTTTCCTCCGCCAAGAACCTAGGAACTGTTGGTGGTCGTCCACCGCGACATGACCAACCGAACCAATATGGCGCCAATTGTAGTGCCCTGCGCTCATAGGAGTCCAACCGGGCAGTTCTTCAACAGGAAGCGCATAATCATATGTTGCGATGGAACGTGGAACAGCGCGTAAGGCTCTGGCTGCATACATCTCCCCACGAACCCAGGTATCAAAATACGGCTGTTGTCTAACCTCCGATGACAGCAACGACTGTGGATATGGCGACCCGACCAATTTCACTCGCCTCTCGGGCGCATTTGCGAGGAAATGCTGCTCGGGCATGCCCCAAATTGTGTACTATCACCCAGGCGGTATGCATTGTCAATTTCTACTAGACCATCAGGGGTGTTCGGTTAATTTTAGAGCGTTCTAACGACTAACACTTACTAGCGGGAACCGAGCCTCCAAAATCGCTCACTTCCTAGGCGGCATCTTCGGCGTCGGCGTCGCCCAAGACATCGTTGAATCCTACCGCTTCATCTGCGACAACTACAACCCCGGCGACGAGATCATCATCATCGGCTTCTCCCGCGGCGCCTTCACCGCCCGTTCTGTCGCCGGCATGGTTTGCTCCCTCGGGTTCCTCAACCGCTCGGGCCTTGACCAGCTTCCTCATATCTTCCACGACTACGAGACCTGGCAAGACTGGGGCGGTGCCAACTATGATCCCGACGACCACCTAGTAGGCTTCACGCTCGAGAATCGCAAGCGGCTGAAGAGATTCCAGGCGGCGAGGGAGCGGTCCAAGGAGGGAGCTGCGAAGCTGCCCTGGGATGGTTCGGTTGCGCAGGTGGATGACGAGCTTGAAAAAAGGAAGAGGAAGCTTTTCGAAGGTATGTCGAAACAGTTTGCTGAGGGTTCTCCAAAAAAGGGGAGGAAGTCCAAAATCAAAATGAACCTAGATGAGATAGCGAAACTGTACAGAGCGATGCTAGCCGAGGTAAGGAGACCCCCTGCCAGTGCTCAGGGTGAGCGGCGAGTACTGACTCATGACCCTCACAGGAGGAGATGTCGCTGACCAAGCGCATTGAAGTTGTTGGCAAGGATGGCGTTAAGGGGTACAAATACGTCCCGGTTGAGGGAACAGTCAAGGCTGTTGGGGTGTGGGACACCGTTGGGTCTTTGGGGATCCCACGCATGCCCTTTCACAGCGGCGGGCGGAAGGAGGAAGAGGTGACTCGGCGCAACCTCCTTACTTTCAACCCGCTTGCTAACCGGTTTCTCCCACTCGTAGATTCGATGTGAAGGTCTTGACGTCCATTCCAGTATCGAATATGCGTTCCACGCTGTCGCACTCGACGAATGGCGCTCCGCGTTCGACTGCACAATGTGGGGGAAGAAGAGGAACAATAATTCCACTACTCCTTCGTCAGGTCTGGTTCCCCGGATCACATTGTAATATCGGTGGCGGTTGGCCCGATCAGCAGATTGCCACGATATCCCTTGCTTGTAGGTACCTACCTAGTATGATGCTCCCGGCAACCCTTTAACACCACATGCTAACCCAACCACAGGGATGGCAGACCAACTGACCTCGATCGGCGTCGAGTTCAGCAAAGTCGAGATGAACCGCATCTTTTACGGGCTGCGCCCCGGAGCCACCGCCTGCAAATGGGGCATGGGCGCAATCCACAACCCAGCGGGTGCACCCTCATATCCCGACAAGATCTGGGTTTTTTTCGCTGCTCCATACCGCAAAATCAAGAACGGCAACACTGAGTATCCAACCCGAAGGCCAGGCGGCTACAACACGGCCGACGATTATGATGACCTCACCGATCCCAACGAGCTAGTTCATCCGTGTGTGAGAATCCGCTACCTTTACGGCGGCCAGACCCTGGATAACGCTGGCCAATGGAATTGTCGCGCCCTCAACGCGCACGGGTATAAACTCAAAGCCCAGTCCTCACCAGCCACGCCCATCCGCCCATCCCGTGTCGATGGTGCCATCTTGCCGTATCCGACAGTCGACGGAGCTGTAACGCCCTTCTACGACACGCCCCCTTCCAACATTGGCAGCGACACAATCGCCGTGCGCACGGAACAGCCAAACGGGCTGGACGACTTGTATGTCCTCCCCAACCCAAAAGGTACTGGGTGTGGGTCAACGATGACCCGACCGTCCCTCCCCTTGCAGAGGAGCACATTGTTATGTGGGAGCGCATGTTCATCAAGAACAACGAAAAGCTCCTGTCGTGGCATGAGCGAGAGCAGGCCGCCGCGATCCAAGGGGGAGGAAGCGCAGGGGTGAAGAAGCGCTTGTCGCTCGGCGAATTTCTGAAAATGACATTCAAGCAAGCTACCGGTCCGGCAGTCCAACCCCGTGCGGTTCAGTTGGCATCTGTCGACATCCCAACCGACTTTGGCTACCATGACTTCGTCTTGTGACAGCGGGCTGACACAACGAGTAACAGGCCGCCGCGTGTCACAAAGTAATTGCAATCGTTTACCGAAGGCCGCCGCAGCGGTGCCGACGCTTGCTAGCTGCGGAGCCAATCTGTCGGACGCCGAAAGATGTTGTTACACAACAGTGGTGTTCCTGGGTGGATTGGCTGGATTGGCAGGTGGCGTAAATGAATGACGATCACCAAACAAGTTAACTGTCTGCCCGCAGGTGGCGAGAATTGTGAATGACAATCCCCGTTCTGTTGGGGGAAGGGGATTTATTATTTTCACGTTGAGGGGTCTTCGCACAGAACCGCCGGGTACACATTCCTTCGGCCGCACGGATGGGGTGTTTTTAGAGAAACTCAGGTGAGGCAGTCGTGCGTTTGTTAGCGAAAGCGATCGCCAAGAGGCTCGAAATGTCGCACCTACAGATATAGCCCCAGTGCCCTAGGACACTTCTCCACAGAGTGGGAGGACAGGGTGGATGGGAAGACAGAGGACCCTGCATGGATGTCGGGGGATACCACGAGTTGCCAGGAGTTGCCGGAGACCGTTTTCATCGGGTTCAGCCCATGACAAAGATGAGAGACAGGTTAGTGTTATCGTACGTTACGTTATCGCGCGATCTGCCCTCAGGCGAACCAATCCTTGGTGCTTAGCTGCTGCTGCGAGCGCTGTGATTGGCAGGATGCGGGGGTGACGTATAAATTCTCAGAGTTGCAGGGTGGTGCGGCAGAGGGTCGAGACACATTTGGTAGAGCCCTACCGAATTTGTAAATCTGGCTCCGACCGCATACCCTGTGTGCTCCAGGGTCCAGGGGTCTGTCAGGTGGGGCGGAGCCTGTTGGGCGCGGCTCCAGGGACCTCATCCAGCTATCCGGTATAAGCCAAGCCACTCCACCCAGACTGGCGGTTACCAGCCTATTGCCCAACACCAGCTGATCGCGGAATCTCCCAGCCGGGACGTCTGCTCCTTGCCACCCGCAAATGGAACCCTGTGGAAACTATTGTTTGCTGAACAGACCGGTCTAGGCCCTTGGGTGCGTGCTGCGCTAGCTGGGGTTAGGGAGGGGAAGGGAAGAGAAAAAAGAGAGTGGAATAAGTAGAGGTGAGGAATGGAGGCCAGCCCATGATTGTTCCCCAACTATTCCATTTGCCGTCTGCTTCAATTGAATTTACGCACTTCTGACGACACTTTTCTGCGGCTCACGCCAGCCACTGCTGAGTCTCACTGGCACAGGTGCTGATCCGCGCGGCTCTTTCGATCAAACTGTGAAGGGTTTATTGTTAGATCCCAGACGTGTAAGAAATGCACACTACTCACTTAGCTTTGGGTCGCCTTGATAGTGGCGTGCTGACATGTGAACAAGAACAGCGAGATTGGTGCCCGCTCCGACAAGGAGAAATCGATGGATTTTGGCGACCATGATAGCCAGAAACCACCCCCAAATCTCGCAGAAGAGCCTAGCAAACGTGAATACAACATCCCGCTGGAAGTAGATGCCGCTTCCTTTGGTGCGCATCCATATGGCAACGCAATCAGCTCACCGGTTCTGGTAGCACCGGCATTCCGTCAATACCCACTTACCCCCCTCGAGGGCCCCAATTCGGTAGCCTCAGAACCCCCAATCCCCTTCCAGTTGCATCCCGACGCATCGCTCACAGAACCTCACAGGTTTTATGAGCCAAGTGCATTTCCCCCGCTCTTGGAACAGACCGCTTGGCCCGGTCCTCCTGTCCACGAAACACTCATCTCGGTGGATGGGCAGCTCTCCAACATGAGCCCAGAATATGTGCTGCCCAACAAAACCCAGCGCGAGCTCCAGTATCAGTACGACTTGGGCTACTTCCAGCCGTCGGATACGTACGAAGGCGAGATTGCGGCGGAAGGGCCCCTTTTCCCCTGGGAGGCTACTATTGTTCCCGACGTGGCGGTGCCACTGGTGCCAGCAAGCCAGGAAAATAGTGACGGTCGTCCTACCTTAGAAAAGGAGAAGAAGAAAAGAGGACGGCCTCGCTTGTACGAAGACGACGGGGTTGAGAGGCCAAAGAGGAAGCCGGGGCGGCCACCAACATATGTCGTGGGCCCCGAGTCGGGGAGTTCCGTATCGCCCTACTACCCCTTCCTGTCGTTGCCTTCACCTTCTGAGTCCAGTTTTGCGACCAGACCAGGATGGTCCAGCAATCAGGAATTGGTGCAGACCTTTTCCGCTCCCACCTCGGGCGCTCGAAAGGCAAGTGGTAGTAGCAGCAGCAGCAGCATCACCAATAAAGGCAAAGTCAGAGGTGGAGAGAAGTCCAAAGAGTTTCCTGCCACTATCAGCGAGAATGGGGAGGGCGAAGATGGGGATGGGGACGCTCAGAAGCTAGCCGTCACCCGAGCGCGAAACAAGACGGCAGCGACACGGTACCGAGCGAAGACGCAAGCAACCATCTCCATTATGGAAGCTGAGGAGCGTGAGGTCAGCGCACGGCGCCAGGCCCTAATAGCTTGCGCCAATCAGCTAAGAGAGGAGGTATTCCACCTCAAGAACGAGGTGCTGCGGCAAACAGACTGTGGATGTCCGCTCATTGCCGGTTATCTAGCCGAGGCAGCGCGTCTTGCCTACTCTCCGGGGCAGGAATCCCAGCTGATGGGCGGCATTACGAACAGCATAGGGGGCATTCCTTCAGATCGAAGCGCGATGGATGGAATTGGTTTTCCGGGTACCCATCTCGAAGAGTGCTTCCATTTCGGTGGTGTCGGAGATGTACAAGGCCCGGGGCCGCCAGGCGCAGATGGCGAAGATGGAGACGGGTTTGGATAAACATGGCGATCTCTAATTTCGCTGCGGTCCAAGTTAGTCTGAGCATGTTGAATTAAAGCGATTTGTTTCGTGGGGGACTCGGAGTGGATTTGCAAAGGCGACTCTGAGCGGGACATGATGGCCAGGAGCTGTCTGGACGGGAATATTTTTTTACGGTTCGCAACGGAGCGAGCATGTGAGAATGTGCCTTCCTCCTGTTATTCATTCATGATCTTCAGTGCACGCCATTGCTCCTAAAGATGGAAAGAGCACTTTTGCCCCAGTGTTCGCACGTCGTAAGGTGCCCTGGTTGCCGGTGGTTCAATGCCATCAAAGTAAAACTATTGAAATGAACCCTATGTGCACTCTTCCCCTCTTTATGATCTCCCATTGATATGCCCGGTTCCGATGCTAGTCTCAGCCCTATCCGTACCTACCCATGCGGAGCCAGCCAGCGGAGCACATCGGACAGATGAGTGCAGCAGCTTAGGTAGCTTCAAATGCCAGCCCTACAGCTACGAGGTGTACAGTCCAAGGTCCTTCCGCAACGTCTCCATTGTCTCCTTGATCCACTTCTCAAACCTCGAGTATGGAGGCTCACCCTGAGCTTTCGCGTCGCTCTTTACCTTGCACCACGATTTGAACCAGAGGCCATTCAGTTGGTACTGTCGCACTCGCGTTTGTTGAGGCATCTGCGGCTTGTTCCTGGCGCCAGGGAAGATTTCATTCTCCCAAAAGTCTTCCCAGATCTTCTCCTGGGTTTTCCACTGCATTTTCCATTCCAGTCAGCATTCTGCAAACTCCAAGCCCCTGCATACGAAAACAAATACAGAGGATCAAGTGATCCCCCGAAAGCATGGCGCCTTCCCCGCATAATCAAGCAACAACTAAAGAACAAAATTCCGCTCACCCAAATTTGCTTATGGCCTATGAATGCCTTTGCTTGACGGCGACTCCTCTGCGGACAACTTGTCACACATGCGCGGCATGGCCACGGGCTCTGCCCCCTCCTCGGCATCCTGCCGGACCGAGCAGGGGCTGCTGCTGCCCGAAGTGATCTTGCACATTTTCTCCCTTGGGCACGGATTGAGCTCTATGCGGACGCATCCGCCAAAGAAACGCCGTTCAATATACCGGCACATTGTCCGCGGCGGCGTTTATGGTGGCAGGCGGCGAGATGAGTTTCCAGTTCAGGAGACTTGAGAGAGAGTTAGTAAGTTGTCAATTAGCGTCAGCACCTCGTTTTACCATCTCAGAACCACACATAGCCAGCTCAGTGGCATGGAACTTTCTGCTTTCCTGCTCATCCACAGGGGTAGTCCCTGAAAACGCAGAGCTGGCAGTGCCACACCACAATCCCACCGGACAAACATTAAGCTAGCAGGATCGAATGCTTGTTGAGAAATCAACGCCACGTATGTATGCAGTGTACTGATTCCGAAAAATACGCCGCTTGGTCTGCGAGTGTTTGATATAAATGGTTGCGATGAGGTTTGGCTGCTTGTACTCACAGGTCTCAGCTGAAAATAGCAGTCTATGAACTTTGAAGGGGCTTTCAGACGACAATGGAATACGACGCAATCAAATGACTACTTGCGGCCAGTGCCAGTTTATAGGGTTTTGCCTTTTTTTCTGGCATGATCTAGTTTGGCCTTTTCTGCATTGGTGTCAAGGGGTTCGTGAGGCAAGATGAGCACCCAAAAAGCACACCAAGTAGGTTCTCAGGCTGCTCAAGAGTTTTCAGGCTCAACTTTGAGGTGTGCATGAAAAGTGATGTTGCTTCAATGGGAAATGCGGGTAAGGTACCGATTTAGGAAGGTTCTGGATCAGAATGGAGGGAAGAGTACAGAAAGACTGGAACGACCGAGCAGTGTGTAACCCCCCTCAACATCTTGAAGTCTAGTTATAAGGTGAAAAGGGATTTGTTTCTGGGTATGCCTGCAAGGGTTCTTGTTTAGGAACAGGTTAAAAGAAGGTGATTGAAAGTCTGGCTTTGTTCTCGTACTGATGGGTGCTTTCGATCAGGTGCCTGAACCACAATGTAAACAATGGAAGAGAGATGAATCCTGTATCTACTGTGTTCTAATCAACCGGGAGAGATTCACAGCCTGCGGGCTTCGTGTTTATCAAACAAGGGGTTGGAATTTTATCACGGTCAAAATATGCAGCCAATGAGTTCGGGCGGGGAACTTCCGAGATGCTACCCATCGACTCCCGTGCTAACTCCGCATAAACGGGGAAAAGGGGGGAAGCAACGAGCCCCCGCCCGGTCTCGGGGTTCTTGGAACAAACAACTCCAAAACACTGGCATACTCAACGATCCGTAAACACCAAAAAGGCACCAAAAAGGCAACCATGGCGGCTCCTATCAAAGTTGGCATCGTGGGCTACGGGTTTTCGACGAAATGCTTCCACCTCCCCTTCATTCTCCCAAACACAGAGCTTGAGGTGTACGCCTTCCTGCAGCGCGCAGCCCCACCCAGCGGCCCATCTCAACCGCCCGGCACGCCCTGGGGACATTGCACTGTCGATTTCCCAGAGGCAAACCACCACCAGACACCCGAGGCATTCTTTGCCGACGAAGGTATTGAGCTGGTCATAGTGTGCAGCCACTCGCATGGCGAGATTGTTGAGCAAGCGCTCCGAGCCGGGAAACACGGTGAGTCCAACTCCATTTCCGCTTCACAATCCCAGTCGCTGTCTAAATATTCAGTAATTGGAAGAGGAGCCTAATCTTGTGGTGCAGTCGTCGTTGAGAAGCCGTTTGTCAACACCAGCGCTGAAGCCGACCGACTCATCGCCCTGGCCAAGGAAAAGGGCAAGATCCTAACAGTATTTCAGAGTAAGTGCGTTTCTACCGTCCAATCTACAGACTTTTTATCTAACAAGAAACTTCAAGATCGGAGACTTGACAGCGACTTTCGCACCCTGGACTACCTTATTAAACACGGTGCCCTAGGAACGGTATTGGAAGCCGATATCCACTTTGATTTCCCCTCGCCGAGTTGGGTCAATGGCTGGGGGAAAGAGTACTCCCCCGGCCAGGGCATGGCGTTTGGCCTCGGTGAGATCCACAGCTTCCATCACCTAAAATTTCGATTTTACTGACCCAATCGTAAGGCACCCACACCATCGATCAGGCTTTGACCCTGTTTGGCCGCCCGGCTTCAGTGACGGGGTTCCTCCGAGCCAACCGTGGGGCTGACAGTGAGATTGATGACACATACACCATCATTTTGCAGTATGATGGCGAGCAGCAGAATCTCCTGGTTACTATCAAGACGGCCATTGTCACTCATATGAAGGACCAACTCAGGTTCTTCGCCAGGGGAACAAAGGGAACCTTCCTGAAGGCATGAGTTTACCTTCCCCTTTGAATCTCACGTAGCACGGTAGAACACGATCGCTAATAACTCGGGACACTCCAGTTCGGATGCTGCCCCCAAGAGAACAAAGCCATAGCCGCTCCTGGAGAACCCGCAACGGCCCCTGACTTTGGTCTGGAAGAGAAGAGAACCTGGGGTACTCTGACGACTACTGCTGAGTTTGACTCTCAGAACCAGACGTTTGACGAAGAAAGCAAGTTGTATGTGGGCAAGTATCCAAGTCTGCCGGGATGGTATAGGGGCTACTACGAGAATATCGTCGCGGCAGTCCGTGGAGATGCCGAGCCCCTGGTTGACCCCGAAACCGCCCGTGATGGCCTGAGGGTCATCGAGCTGGCGAGACAGTCGCACAATGAGGGTCGCACGGTTGCTTGGTCGTGATCAAGGGCTCGAGGGTTGAATGTCGAGCAAGAAGGAAACCCCTTACAAAAGTCACTTAAAAACTAAAGCAGCTTGCCCTCTCGCCCGCCCTGCACAATTCCAAATGTCATTACCCCCTTCTTCAGACTAACCCCGTTCAACTGAACGCCACACCGGCCCAAACTCAGACACCTACGCGAACAGAATCCCCTTGATACCTCCTCTCCAAAGCAATCCTCGCCCTTGCAGGCTTCTCTACAAGCGGAACCGAATCCGAATACCCTCCCAAAGCCTCCCTTCCCACACCAACAGCCTCAACCCCGTCATCCTGCCTTCTTACCGTCCCCCTCTCCATCCTCACCCTACTCCGCCCTCTCCCCATCCTTCCCCCTTCCCCCCTTCCACCAAGCCACCCAACAACCCAAGCCACCCCAAGCCCAATCGCAATCAACAACCCCAGCCCAAGCAAATAATCCAGCGCAACCCCCTCCCTTTGACCCCGCCCGACCGTATTAGATCCCGACTCTGCTATGCTCTCACCAGTAGCCACCCTCAGCAGTCCCACCGGCCTCCCTACAGGGATACACTCCCTCTCCCCTTCCATTTCCTCTAACAGTGAGGGCATCCCATCAAGACAACCACGCCCTTCCGGATAGGGATACACAGCCATCCTGGCACGGATAGTGCAGCTCATGTCGCAGAAATGTGTGAGTTCGGGTTCTTGGTTGAGAGTGGTTGTTGTGCTGGTATTGATGTGGTCTTGGAGATTCCATTTAAAAGGGGCGAAGAGTGGGATGTGCCGACGCCAGCTTTGGGTTGGTCGTTCGTTCAAGGGACTGATTCGACAGTGCCTAGCTTGTAGCCCCCGAGACATATGTGATAGGTAGACACGACATGAAGGATAAAAGCGTGAGGTACATAAAGATGGAAGCGTCATTGATCTAGCTATGGTGCGGAATATCGACGTCACTGGAGACTCTGAGTGCTGACCTCTCTACTGCAAGCCACGACGTTGAGATCACCGTCTGTAAGCTACCCGTTTCTTTAACGTCGCTTCATGATACCCACCTGCTCGCGACGGCGGAACAAAGGCGATAGTCAAACGAGGGAAGCAATAGGTGCCTTGGCCCTGATCCGATCAAATACCAGCCATCCCCTGATGGCAGGCATGTCAATTTTAACCTCCCTCCCGCTACCATTACAATGCTATTACCCACCAAAAAAACCACACCAGTTGAACAAGCTACATAGAAGGGTATCACGAAAGAAAACCGCCCATCCCCAAACCACCAAACCAGCTCCCACCTATATCACACCGCCAGTTCCAGACAACAGGAAATTTAGCACTGGCAAAAGTCATCGACCTCGGACATGTCCTTGTACACAGTCTGGTAGATGGTGCTCGTAGCCGCATCGGTCCTGCTCGACCAAGCGCCGGCGGGGGCCTTGGTGGGCTTGGGGTTGGCCGGGCCGTGCGGGACTTTGGACAAAGTTACCGGGCAATTGTAGCCTGAAGATCCCCAGCCAATGGTGTCAGGGCATTTTCCAGGAGCAGTGAAGTGAACAGTGGGAAAGACGGTGACGACGGAGGCGGCGCCCGAGACAAGGGTTGTGCTCACCGTGACGGTGACGGTGGTGGCGGCCGCGCAGGTAGGGACCGGCGTGGGCGCGTCCTCGCAAGGACCACCGGTGACGTAGAACTTGGGGGTCTGCGCATAGATAACGTAGACGTTAGTGCCATTAATGGCGTTGCTAGGAGGTGTTAGGCTTGGCTGTGTAGAACAAGTTTTGTGTGGGGACTTACAACTGGTAACCTTCCGAGTTGTCAATGTTGCAGGGCAGCTTGACCTCGATCTCACCCGACGATGTTTCGACGTTGTACGCGAGCGGGGCATAATAAGGGGGCCAGTTGACGAAGTTGACCAGGTAGAGGGAGAACTCGGACGGGTCGGTGTCGACCGTGTTCCAGGACAGGCTAAACGACTCGCCCTTGAAGAGCGTGGCGTTGGCAGCGGGCGACGCAAAGTCGATGGCCGCGACGAGGGGCGCCGCAAGGGCGAGCAGGGAGAAAGAGCGCATCTTGAGGTCTGGGGATGTGAACGGCGGCGAGTGTGTATCGGAGTGTAGGCGGAGGGAGGCGCAAATCTGGAACGGGGGCTGTCGTTCTTTTTGTAGGAGCGCCGTCTTCCCTGTCGGCTTCAACGGCCTGCTCCTCAGCTCACCCCTGAGACTCCAAAGCAATCAACTGCGGTGGAACACACCAGGAACCGGGGCAGGCTATCGACAGGACAGACCCACCACTGTGGAGCGATGGTGGGGGCTGGAGTTGGCGGGGTGGTGACCAATGGGTGGTGAGGGCCAGTCCCGAGATTTGTGGAATCTGGTGATGAAATTGGACCTTTTCAGCCCCAGCCATGAGATTATGAGATACAGCCAGCCCGGAAGCTTGGAGACAGCAAATGCCCACTGCGGTATGGAGCGCAGCGACGCCTCTTCGGCGAGGTGGGGGCGATGCTGCCGCCGGGCTGCATGAAAGCTGACAAGCCGCGCCCAAGCGGTGTGCCCGTCTCGGCCTGAGTGAGCTTCAGCTTCAGCTTGACACAAGCTTAAAGACAACCTCATGTCGGTGTATTACCACGGCCCATGGCGTGCTTCTCCAGGTGCCGCAGACCCGACATTCGGCCTCGTATTGTCTGTGCTCACCGCCCGCGGATCCAGTCGCGACTTCGGACTTTGGGCATCGACTGCACCTTGATAGGCTTGCCTGGGACGACTTTGCGGGTGCAAATCTCGTCGGCTCCACCGGCCAAAGGGGTTGCCTGACGGACGTCACAGCTTCCAAGGTTGGTCAAGTTCGCATATGCAGGTGTGGATACCTTCCGGCTACCTGAGTTCACCCTTCAATTCGAGCCCGAAATTTTGGCCGGATAATCGAGGTTGCTGGTGCTGCCGCCGTGTGCTGTCGCCGTGGGAAAAGTCGGCCGGTAACTCTGTTGCGAAGGGGGCAAAACGGGCGAGAAGGAGATGTCGTTGCACCCCCTGCAAAGGATAACAACCATCCTGTGATCGGGAAAGCGCGATCGGGAAGTGCAATCCGAGCGCTGGTGATTGCAAGGGGTCGAGATCCCTCAGGATTTAAACTTGGCCCCAAGAAATGCTAACGGTTGAGCCTCAGGACGATTGTCAAGCGACATTAGTACCGACCAACAACATCCATTCTCCACGATATCTGAAGCCCGGGCTCCGGAAGCAACACCAATAGTAGGAAGGTAAACTGACATTGGACGATAACCCGTCAAAGCTCTGCAAAATGGGTATCTACAACAAGAGGACGCTCGCACAGTAATTTCATCACAATCCCTCGGCGTGGTACAGGTCACAGCGCCAGTGCCTGAGTTGGCCTCACTCACAAGATGATCCGCCAGTGTGCCTGTTCGTGTCTCACCTTTCCGCCGTAGGGAATCAGGAGTGCCATCCCGATCGCGATGACAGCAACGAAGATTCCAGCCTGCGCGCCAAAGCAGTTCACGTAACCCGTCTGCTCAACCCACGGTACAATTCCGTACAGGAAGCCAAAGGCAACAATGTTTTTGGAGCCTGCATCGTCGAATCAGTACACGCCTTTTTCCCCGAGAGCCAATATTACTTACCGTTTACGAGCATGAGAGCGTCGCTGTTCACGGGGAGAAGGCAATCCGATACATAAGCCATGGTGATGGTCGGGACGGCCGTCAAAGCGAATGACACCATCCCATATCCAAAGAACAGGCTTGTCCAGTGTAGCGTCCGCTCAACACCATAGCCAAAAACAATGCAGCCAGCGCCGGTGATAAGAAGCGGCAGGATGCACAAATACAATCTGTTCTCGGGCTCAAACACGCCCTTGTTGCGCCTGGTCTTCCAGTCGCAGAAGAAATCGACCAGCCACCCTCCGGCATAGCTACCAGCGACATTGCCGATGAACCCGGGGATGTTGATCAGACCGTTGATCATCGGCGACCAGCTGTAAGGCGGCGCCTGCAGGACGAAGGGGTTCAATATGTTGACCGACACAGTAAGGACCAAGGCGACCGCGTATCCGAGGAAGGAATAGATGACACATGGATATACGAACATGGGAAGCGGGCGGACGAACAGCAGGAGAAGATTCGTATCGGGGGCAAGACCGGACCAAAGGCTCAACTCCTGAGCCCAAGTCTTCTTCGCAACGGTTGGCACTTGCGCCGGGGCACTCGGTGCTTGGTCCTTGTCAATCTCGCCCTTTGTCGCCACGGCTACCTTCTCGAGATCCTCCCTGGACGACGCCACCGTGTTCGACCGTGACCCGGCGACGTTCAGGTTCGCATCGCGGAAGTAGCGTGTCTCGGGCACGAAGAGCAAGACAGTGATGAAGTTCAGAGCCGTCAAGATCACGGCAATCCACTTATGCCACCGCCAGCTCAGCCCGGTGATCACGAAGCCACAAATGAGAGGGCCGAGAGTATTTCCACCAGAGATGAAGTTCATGTATACACCCATCTTAGCGCCCCTCTCGTGGAGGAAGAATAAATCGTTGACGATACTGGCACCGAGGGCCTCGGTCGAGGAGCCGGCAAAGGCGGCAATGATGTTGCTCCACAAGAGCGAGTTGAACGATTTCGCGACGGCGCCCCAGATGAAACAGACGCAGAGGAGGCCCGAAGCGAAGACAAAGACAGGCCGCTTCCCGAAATAGTTGGCAACCGGCACCCAGAAGAAGTTGAACACGCCGAGGACTAGGATAGGCCATAGCAGGAGCTCACTGGTCTCGGGCACGGTCTTATTGAACTCAAGTGAGAGGATGTAGAAGGCCGGCGCAAGGCCACCGATGCCGTAATTTGTGAGGAACGTGAAGGCGCAGACCGAGAGGAAGGCAACATGCTTCTTCCAAGTGGGCCATCGCAGCGGGTCGTTCGGGTCTGATTCCGATGGGCGCGGGACCAGGACTATCGAGGCATCGTCGGTGTCTTTGCGAAGCTGGACGGTGCCTTCGGTTGTGTCCAACTCGTGGAGCGAGTGAAGACGCATGATGTGCGAAAGCCGAATTCGCTTGGTAGTGGTTTTACAGAAGAGGGCTTGAGGTTGTCTGACTGGGCCTCGTCAAGGCTCATGGAAGGAGCGGCGGGACTGGAAATATATAACTGCCGGTGGGGTCCCAGGTACATTCGCCGCAGGAATATTAATACATCTGCACAATGGGCAGCAGCGCAACCGGACGTCCGTCGCGTTCAGTGTGGTTGGCCATTCAGCTGGAAGTAAACAGCCAGTACCAAAGTCTGGCCTAGCGCTATGCCCGACGTTGTAACCATGGCTTGAGACCGGCATGGGTTCGGCACACCGCTTTGACGCCGCGATGTCCTGATTTGCGGGCGACGGGTGGAAAGAGGGGGAGCATTCGCGCTTTCCTTCTTCTGCCGTTACACAGACCGGGTGGAATTCCACTTACCTGAGAAAAACGTGCAATGGAGAACTGAATTTGATGAGGCTGAACTAGTGAATGTATGCTCTCCATCGGAGCGGATGTTTGCTTCTTGAAACGTCCCTGGATGCATGGCCGGCCGTCGGTGTTTATGCATTGCCCGACTGTGACTACCAGATGTGACACAGCCGAACAGGACCCGGGTCAGCTGGATGGTAGTTATCCTCATCAGGAACCCCTTCTTGACCATTGGATATTATTTGAGGATGTGACAGGTGATGAGTTGCATTCAAGCACTCCCGGGTGACCAAGCCTCCTCCAGCATGGAAATGGGCCCCTGACTTGTGCTCTTGGCTGGCCAATCAAAGTTCGGGGCGATTGTCGAGAGTGTCGAGCTAGCGGCCCGCGTAAGTTAGCGGCAATGCAAGGCTGAAATGGAGGGGTAGCTTTTTCACTGGAAATTTCGTGGCCAACCGCAGCTTCAATCTCCCCGCCACGAAAGATCGAGTCACCCGAGTCGCAAAGGCACATCTGCTCCAACCACTGTGAATAGGAACACCGCCACAGACGACGACTACCAATTCGACCCCAACTCGGTCCCGCCGATTTCTCCCGCAAAACTCGACCGTCCAGTCAATACACGTTCCATTCGGCAAGCAGCCTCGGAACTTGAGCGTCGCTCAACCGTCGCAGCCATGGCTGGTACAGAGGACCCGGCTAAGCTCCAGATCCTAAAAGACTCCCTCTACGAGGAAGCACGGCAGCATGGGTCCGAATCTCGAATGTTCTCCCAGAAGGATCTCACTGATCTTGCCGTGGTTCCATCCGGCGATCCGGTTCTCCTCCTCAAAATCATCCAGGGTCTTTGCGACGACAAGCTGTTCGTCGGTGTGACCAGCCAGTCCGGAATCGCATGGAGATGGCGGAACAGGGAAGATGCAAAGAAGTACGTTTCTCGCCGTCTGGCATACTTGACTTCCCCTCCAGACAAACTCTGGGTGCGAGACAAGATGAACCAACTCGCTAACCCCTTCGCCCTCACCCAGATATACCTCCCTCCCGAACGATGAGACCATGATGGTGTACGCCGTCGTCGACGAGGCCGGCGCCGACGGCATTTGGAATAGGACCATCAAGCACAAGCTGAACATGCACGAATCCGTCGTGAAAAACTGTATCAAATACCTCGAGACAAAAGGCTACATTGCGAGCATGAAGAATGTCGAGCACCCGAATAAAAAGATGTACATCAAGGCGAACCTCCGACCGTCAGAACGCGCTACTGGTGGCCCGTGGTTTACCGAAGGAGAACTCGACACTGCCTTTATCGCGGAGCTCGAGGGCATTGTGTTCGAATACATCAAGACGAAGAGCGCGTACCTAGGCTCCCAGGGAGGGCCCAGGTCTGACGCATCTTCTGCTCTTAAGGCCCCAAGGAAAGGTATTATCAAAGGCTCAGCCCTGGATGGAGAAGCCGCGCCCCGAGGTGTTAAGCGCGCAGCGACTGATATCTCCAATGACGAGGCAACTGCGTCAGCAAAGTCAGACGTGGCCGCCGCGGGAGTAGGTGCATCTCGAAGCAAGGGGAAGGTGTACCTCCCGCTCCCAGCCGGTTACCGGAGCTACCCGACAGTATCTGAGATCGCCCAGCTGATCCATCAAACGGGCATCACTAACAATACTACACTTGGTGAAGCCGATATCCAGCAGCTTGTCGACGGCCTTTGTTTCGACGGTATTATCGAGCCCGTAAAGATTAACAATCGGAGGGGTTACCGAGTGACGCGCGCAACAAAGCAGGATACAATGCCCTTCCATAAGCGACAAAAGGAGCGTGAAGCCGGCATTGGCGTCGATCGTATGGGAATTGAGGCCACCGGCAACGGCCTGACTGAGACGCCATGTGGACGCTGCCCAGTGTTCGAGCTGTGCGAGGAGGGCGGGCCTGTTAGCCCCAGCAATTGCGTATACTTTGTTCAGTGGCTTGACATGGAGGACGCCGCGGTCAAACAAACTGGTCCCATCGCAGTGTAATTTTACGGTCTTCTACTCACTTTTTTACGGGGTTGCGGTTGCATTTACTTGGCTTTGCATTTGTACGGGTGGGCAGGGGTTTCAACCCATGGCGTTTCTGCATTGCAAGGCGTACCACAGACAAAAGGGTTGGGCTCACGATACCAAGCGGCTTGTTCCGAGGGAGGCACATACTTCGCTAGAGTAATCAGAGCGCGCGAGACGGTGTATAAAATAAAGATGTGCACGACTCGTACGCTTATTAGTGCATTGACTGGTTTAATTGACCTGTTGTCGAGGCGATGTGTCAATCACATGCGCACCTATGAGCAAGCAAGAGAAAGCAAACGACTTGTCCGGTCCCGAATGTCTTTAGATTCCTGAACCTGGCTAGCCCAGCTAAAGTGAATAACCTCACACACTAAGCTGTAATATCAGATACAAGCCGACCCCAGAGCCTCCACGAAAATGGCAACTGCTTTAGAGGACACCGGAGTCAACGATGGTGGCCTTCTTGCCGTACTTGATGGCGCCGCTGCCGGAGCCAGTGGCCTCGAGAGCCTTGACGACCTTCATGGACTCGTCATCAGACACCTCGCCGAAGACGACGTGGCGGCCATCGAGCCAGCTGGTCTTGACAGTAGTAACAAAGAACTGCGAGCCGTTGCTATTGAAGAAAGTGGAATCAGTATTGGGTGCCATATACGACGCGTTGGTTAAAGCTTACGTGTTGGGGCCGGCGTTGGCCATGGACAGGAGACCGGGGCGGGTGTGCTTGATGTTGAAGTTCTCATCGGCGAACTTCTCACCATAGATGGACTTGCCACCAGTGCCCTTGTTCGGGTTAGCTTCAGAACGACAGGACAAGGTCGATCTTGGGGTGTCTGCTCACATTGCCACGGGTGAAGTCACCACCCTGGAGCATGAACTCGGGGATGATGCGGTGGAACGAGGATCCCTTGTATCCGAATCCGTTCTGGCCAGTGCACAGCTCACGGAAGTTGCGGGTGGTCTTGGGGACAGCGTCGTCGTAGAGCTTGAAGTTGATGCGGGCCTTCTGGACTGTTGTGACGGTTAGCCTTTGCATTTTAATGGAGTATCATCAGATTGATTGGCGGATGCAGAGTTTTCTGGACTGGCATGCAGCTGAGCGCATAGGTTGGTACAGCTTGGGATTCTGGGGCTGAACTCTGTCGATTGGAAGGACCAGATGCCCTCAATTGCTGGATATGATGGAATGGGCGGGGACAAGAATTGATGATGATGGTAGTGATGGAGATATGAGCTGGCGACTTACCCTTCACCTCCTTGGTAGGGCGCTCATTGGCATCGAGAACCGGGCCTTCCCACTCAACATCGAAGTAGCTTGATTTGCAGTCACGTCAGAAAGCGTCCTCGGGAACTGGCCGGGGTAGGAGTACTCACACGCCAGACATCTTGTTGGATGATGCAGAGAATGCTCGCACCGAAAATGTGATAGTTTGTTGGAGAGATGATGCGCGAACCGAAGAGAATGGAGTGGTCGAAAGATTGTGGAAGAGGGAAGAGGATCGAGGGAGAGCAGAGCAATGGCGGGGTAGGAGGGGTCGAAACATTTTCCGTTCTGGAGGGGGCAGTTAGCGCCTGAGAGCCAGCCAATCACGGTGGGTTAGCCCTGATGTTAATTGGGGGGCCCGAGCAAGTCTGCGAGGGTACGTAGCCTGCACGTGAGAAATTGAGGGGCTTGTTGTGGACCAGAGGCAGGAAGTGGGTTGCTCAGCGCCAGCCATCCATCCTGCTTGCAGAATGGGAGGAGAAGCTGCCCCCGGTTTGGCCTCTTGCGTTGCCCGGTTCCAAGGTCAGGATGCACGAGCTCCTGGCTGGAGCGTCGAAGCGACTGCTTGTAACGGGGACAGGCTTCCTGGCTCTGCTCTGCCACCGCCGTGTTTGCGGGAGGCAGATGTCTCTACCACGGAAAAGGAGAGTCGTGGATTGTGTGGTCTGCTGCTGTCCTGACCGGCTGTTGCCCATCCACCAACAACGCAGATGTGACCTCCGGCGACGGGGCTTGGCCTCTCGGTTCCAAGACCATCGCCGGTGGCTCGTACAGCTGCGGGACATATCCCATCAGCCAATTGGAGCATACTGGTCCAATTCGGCCGTGCGGTTGTCTTCAGGAACCACTCGGCCCATCCCCGCTTGTCATCTTCCCGGCCATTGACGGCATCCCAGGAGACACCCTCTGCTGACCAAGAGCGACACAAACACAATCGAGTGTGGCTGAGCTGCCTAGCACGTCGTGGTCTTCTGCAAAAGCTGCGAATCTCAGGCACAAGAATTGGCCCACGATTTCAGGCTATAGGTAAGCCCACTTCCGCCATCCCCTGGATTCTGGCAGTCGAGGTCTGCACCGAGACAAGCCGTGCTGGCGAAGAGACGGGTTCCAGGAGCTCAGGTCGGTACGTTCGGGGCAGACAGAATGGAAGCGTAACCAGTAGCGAAACACGCACCTTTACTTTGGGGCCGGAGAACTTGAGATTAAACACGTGCAAAAATATAGTACAGCTTAAAGTACAGGGCGAATTGAAGAGAGATTGTGATGGAGCTGGGAGTTGAAGACTTGAGATCAAGAATTTTCACTGCTCTCAGCTCCAAGCTTTCCGAGCACAGGCCATCATTCAAATTCAGCGCCTTGACACCTCAGGCGTCAATCTGAGGCATCAATAACTTCTTCGGCTTCGACCAATGCCGGGCAAGCGGGCATTCATGCGATCTGCAAAGACTTGGGTTTCCTTTTACGCAGTATTTTCTTGTTCTTCCAATTGAGTAATGAGGTTCAGGGCTGCCGAACAGACACCGAGTAATTGTGCCTCTGGTAGACTCGGACAGCACGTGACCCACCACCCGCCAAGTCCCGGGCGGTGGAGCTTGAAGACGCTCAGACCAGGCCCCTCCGGTCTCACTGTTGGGCGCTCGGGAAATCACACAAGGTGTCAAGGCAAAGGGGCGTCGCCATTCCAACCTTCTTTCAACCGTCAGGGGCGCAACACAACGCGACGAACAGCGGCGCTCTCCGAGAACCCATCCCGATCGCAACATCTACTACCTAAAGTCTGACCTCTTCGGTGCCTCTACAATGGATCTCAACAGCCTCAAGGACACGGTGTCGAACCTGACACTGTACGACCTGAAGGCCGGCGTGCGAAAGGTCCAGAATGGTGCGCCCCCTTGGGACTCTCCTCGCGATATGCCCGCTCGCTAATATGCTGGATAGCCGTGATGAACTATACCGAGATGGAGTCGAAGGTGCGGGAGGCGACCAATAACGAACCCTGGGGTGCATCTTCAACCCAGATGCAGGAGATCGCTGATGGAACCTTCAACTAGTACGTCTTACGTCTGTGACTTGCGGATTTCCCCTTCGCCTGTGGGCTCCCATATTCACCAGCCTTTCTGATTAGCCAAACCCTGAACGAGATCATGCCCATGCTCTACCGTCGCTTCACCGAGAAAACCGCCGAGGAATGGAGGCAGATCTACAAGGCTCTGCAACTGCTGGAGTATCTGATCAAGCATGGCTCCGAGCGAGTTATCGACGATGCCCGCTCCCACCTCACGTTGCTGAAAATGCTACGCCAGTTCCACTTCATCGACCCCAACGGAAAGGATCAGGGTGTCAACGTCAGACATCGCGCAAAGGAGCTCGCAGAACTCCTCGGCGATGTTGAACGTATCCGCTCCGAGCGTAAGAAGGCGCGCTCGAATAAGTCAAAGTACACTGGCGTCGAGGGCGGCGGCGGTTTTGGCGGCGGCGGCAGCGGTGGATTTTCGGGAAGTACCGGCCGTTACGGCGGCTTCGGAAGCGATTCCGGCGGCTTCGGTGGCAGTAGTAGCGGCGGAGGCGGCGGTGGTGGCGGAGGTAACTCTACCTATGGTGGTTTTTCTGGCGGCGTATATGGTGATGGCGGCGGTTTTGGAGGCCAGGCAGACGATTTCCGCAACACCCAGTCGCGGGGTGACAAGTTTGAGGAATACGACGAGTTTGACGAGGGGGAACGCCCTGCTGCTGCGCCGGCTGCCAGGGCTACGCGCAACACTACGGAGAGAGCCGGTGTCAAGAAGACCGTGGAGACCGTGAAGAAAAAGGAGCCGGAGGTTGATTTGTTCAGCTTCGACGAGCCATCAGCCCCGGCGATTTCTGTCGCTCCCCTCGTAGCACCATCGGCTAGCTCTGGGTTTGCGCCGCTGGCTGGTGGCACGAATGATGACGACGAGTTCGACGATTTCCAGTCCGCAACCCCCAGCACACAGTCAGCTGCTCAGCCCTCATTCCTCGGCTCGCTGCCACCACCAATTTCATCAACCACGAGCAGCACGCAGTTCGCTGCCCCGAAGCCCGTCTCAGCGCCCCAACAGGCCAATTTGAGCGGAATGGTCGCACTCTCATCCATATCTCCACCACCAAGCTCAACTGCCAGTCCCGCTCCCAACTATGCCTCCTTCACAACCCCCATGGCTGCTCAGCCCTTCAAGCCCACCAACTTTCAAGCCTCAACGCCAAATTACTTTTCTTCGGTATCTCTGGCTGCACCTCAGCAACCCACATCTACTCTGGGATCAGCTGGCCTCAGGTCCGTTGCCTCTACGACTTCGAAGGCACCGGCAGGCAACGATGCGTTCGGCGCGCTGTGGTCCCAGGCTAGCGCTGGCCTAAAGAAGACCACACCGACCACTGCTGGTCCGACCATCGGCCAACTCGCGAAGGAGAAGAGCAGCGCCGGCATCTGGGGAACTGCCGCCCCTGCTAAGCCTGCGACCGGCAGCAGCAACAGTAAACCCCTCGGCAACGGCCTTGACGACCTGCTTGGTTAGCTAATCCCTTGTCTGATGTCGTTGGTCAAGTACAGGTGATGTTTGGGTTGTGGCTCCGGATTTACCAAGTCACTTGCTTTTTGGAGGCTTAGAATCGATGTAGGAGTAAAAAGCGTCCTAAAATCAAGCCGGCGGATATTACAGTATTGATTTGTTTGCTTTCTACTTGCTAGCTCGACTGAGACGGTCCCCGACGGTAACGTTGCCCCAGTAGCTGATATGCCGACATACCGGGCTGGCAAACAGCCAGTCGTGTGGCAAACTATCTTGTCATACTCCTGGTGCTCCCCTAAGCCCGCCGATCTCGGCATGATCCTATGTTTGGCATGAGGCTGAAAGGCAACATGATCATCAGTGACCCCGGGCTTGGCTTCAACCGCAACGATATGGACATGCTCACCAAGGCGCAAGCAAAATGTGTGTTTTCCACCTACAACGCTTCACTGCGACCATCCAGCCACATGAACCCCTGAAGTGTGACAAACTGCGATTGGAGTTGATGCTGTGAAATGTGCCGCCATCCGAATTTGAACGGATCATGTTTCCTCCTATCTATCGTGGTGTCTCCCTTTACACCGGATGTTCGGACACCATTGCCCAACTGGCCGGCTCGCCTCAGGCATTGCGGCTCGCTTCCCATCATAGTTGATGGTAACCTGGCAGATATCAAATGTGCCCGGGGGCCTGTGAACACGGCTTGTCTGCCTTATACGTAGTCACTCGCCAGCAACCTCAGGCTCAGACGTCCTACATGCGATTGCTGAGCACCGTGGTCTGTCTCGTTGCCAAATTCTCATCCGCATGTGCGCTACGTAGATAGTGAGTGACTCTCCCAACATGACAGTCACATGAATTCCAATCTCACACGCAGCTGGACGCGCCTCCGGGCGCAGGTGCTCTGTGAATCCTTCCTCCTGCAACCACTAGCATCGGGCGCGCTGGAATCGTGCCTTTCTCGATCTGTGCGCATGCATCGCCACCATCTCGCCCTGACAGCCGCATATCTGGCTGTCCGCCCGCAACAAAGAGACTCCTATTTGGAGGCCTCTGACCCGGCCATTCTTGCACTGGCAGAAGGAAAATGGTATATCCCACCACAGCTGCCCCCCGAACAACGCGCTCCAAAGCCGCGACGCTCAAGCCTCGAGGCGTCTACGGGTATGCTTTTGTTGTTGCCCGGTTCGCGAATTTCGCCGCTCTAGTCACTCTGATCACCTATATCGGCCGGCTCCTCGCGCTCCCGCCAAAGGACGCACAAAGTCAGGAGGCCAGCTTGATAGCTACGCTTGTGCTGGTAGGTACCCTAAATATGCAGCTAGGCTTTTCGCGGTAGTCATAGGTGGACTGACCGAACCTCAAGACGAACCTCGCGCTGTTCTGGTGTGTGATCTCTTGGAGCGGTTACACGAAGCAGTATATTCGCTACGCCGTTACCTGGACAGTCGATCTTGCGTTTGTGACCGCCTTCATCGGCCACATCGTCCTCATCGAAGTGACAGTCCAAAACAATCCAAAGTGCGTCGACACGTCGATCACGACCCCGACATTCTGTCCTATACTGAATATCGTGTGGGTTTTGAGCATCGCTGTCTGCGGCCTCTTTGGGGCGAGCGGCTTCTGCGTCGGTTGGGTGCACCTCAACGAAAAGCGCCCCAAGAAGACAATATCTGAAGGGTCGGCCATCGACAGAGGCATCGCTTTGAGTGCGTACACCCCGAGCCAGACAAATATGCGCAACGCCTCGCCGATGGCTATCGTTCAGGCGCCTCAACACCACAGAGCTGTAGCTGTGGAAGGCGAAGGGTATGGGTATAGCGGAGCTCCAGTCAGACCAGCCCGCAACGGGGATGTCAGATCCGTCAGAACCATACCGTCCCGCGCCTACCACGATCGTACGGGGCCGGAGTTTGTCGAGGATCTGCCATGGCATATACGAAGCGCCCATTCTGAGATGTCAAACCAAACCGCCGCGACCGCACCCACGCGCCCATCAAGGCGCAGATATGGCAACAATGGCCTAGGGAGTGTCTCAAACGAACCGTATCTAACGGATCCCCCGAGGCGCAGGCATGGCAACAGCAGCCTGGCGAGTGCCTTGAGTGAGCCGTATTTGAGAGGGCGACCTCATGCGTACGATCCCCAAAGTCGGGCATGGGGGACGTCCAGGCAGGGATCGATGGTCGCTCCAGCGAACGGAGTCGCAAGGCAGGACGAGGTAACAAAGGGGCGCCAAGCCGCTGCTGATATCCTCAGCGGAAGAGGCCGGGGCGATAGGAGGACACGACCGAATCTCGACGCGGTGATATCGCCAACCCCTGTTAGAAGCTTCAGCCCGGTCTCCTGGACAGGTAACACCGAGTACTCAGAAGGCGAAGAGAGCCGCAGAGGCAGCGGCGTAGCTGGCGAGATTCCCATCAGGCTGTCCATTTCTCCCGCCGCGTCCCCGCCCAGGTCACCAACATCCCCTTATACCCCACGCATGGGTGATAGGGAAACCGGAGAAAGGGACCCACGGCCATATCTCTTCCCTAACACGGCGTACGTGACGCCCGAAGAATTGCTGAAGCGTTACAGCGCGTCAGTGTACGAGACCGAATACGCATCAACTTCGGAAGGGGACTCGATTCCCAAGACGGAGGCCAAGCAACAGAGAAATCCGAGGTCCACACCCAGACCGTCAAGGCCTGTTAAGCCCAAAAATGACCCTCCGGATCCCCAGAGGCCGGCACGCACCCCAAGGTCGCCCAATGCCCCTGCAGGCCCATCATCTCGCGCCAACAGCGATTCGTTGGCTCAAAATCCGTCCGGCGGCAGCGGAGACGGAGGAGGACAAACGAGGCAGGTACCAGACAAGGCGAAGAAAAGCTGGTGGAATCTGGGTCTCCGAGCCACTACTCCAGCATGAGCGCGGATGGGAGTCGTATTGTTCTGACGACAAAGTCGGCTGACAATGAGACCTCACGTCGCACGAGACTCAGCACTTTTGGAGAGAGAGCATCAGCATTGCCGTTCATTCGAGATGGATTTTGGAGCTGATAAGAAGGAGTTGTCGGTATTCCGGGGAACGGAAGGATGCGAGTCACACCCCCTCCTCCGTGTAAATAGAAACAATGGCAACGTTGCTTGCCACATACCTTTAGGGCACCAGACCAGGCACATTGGCCTCTGGGGGTAGCTAGAGCATCAGAGCCGCATGTCCAGCACTCCTGAAGCAGGCTGCATAGTCCCACTGGTCCGCATTCTCCTCAATACTGGTTCGATTCGCCCACACCTTCTCCATGATCTCGAGCGACTTCGTAGCCGTGCCAAAGAGCTGCAGTGGTCCCATGGCTGCTATCAGGTCTCGAAACGTCTGCTCTTCCTCCCGGGCAGCCATACATCCAGTAACGGTAAACGGCCACATGATTGCGCGCATACAGCTAGGAGATGGAAGTGTCAATAACATCTGTATCGTCAGCGCGACGGAGTTGCGGATCTCCGCACTAGCGGGCTGCCATCCTGAAACGACAACGCTCAGGTACGTTACCACCGCCTGTGCCCAGACGCGAGACGTGGCAGCCGTGATCTCAACCATTTCCTTCGGGTACAGGCCGGGGCGAGATAATAGATCCAGCAATGGGTTGGTGTCGGCCTTCTCAGGCCCGTGGCCATTTGTCTGCTCGAGAATAGCGATGTTTCTGCGTAGACTCTCTTCGATGACCGATGCACGCAGAACAAGCTGGGAGACGGATAATGAGCCGTTCCTCTTCTTCTCTTTCTTCCACGCATCCAACGTTGCAATCTCTCCTATGGCAAGGACGATCCAGTTTTGCAGTCCAACAAACTCATTCATATCGATGTGCGGGAGCCGATACTCCTTATCGTTTTCTGGCCATGATCTTTTCGTCTCCTCGTCCGGCTCAGTAAGAAGGTCCCGGTGGAAGGATAGAAGTCGAGGAGGTCGCTCGAGTGAGGTGGCTGCAATGGTATCAAAAAACACAATGAATGCTACAGAGAAACGCAGAGAGGCTTGATCGGGGCTCCAAGGGTGGTTGCTCGGGGTTTTGGAAAACGGTCTGGCACCCAGTTGGACAAGGAGATTGATAAAGAAGGTCGCGTCTTGGCCCATTGAACCGTGCTCTTGGACAATGAGCGAGAAGAGTTCGGTAGCAGCATCGAGGTGCATAATCCAGTTGCCGGTGTTGGCCATGGCGACTTCGAAGGTTAGAAGCTGGATGACGCTGGCTAAAACCCTCGTTGTCTCAGCAAGGTAGCCTTTTACGCCTCGTGCAACGATGCGTTGCATCTCGGCCTGAAGCTCTTGGAGCGCCATCTCCTGCTGCCTCGAAAGCTCCGCCCAGTTGTGACTTTTGCAAGGCTCAGCCTGCAGATGGTTCGTGTGGCTCAGCACCACATTGAAGAAGTGCGAAGCCAAGCTAAGCGTCGTATGCAGGACGGCTTTGTTTTGGGCTAATAGGACAAGCAGCCATCCCCGGCCGGCATCAAGCAGCGGAGGGCGGTAAAACGGATACACGAAGGGAAAAACGTAGTCGAGGTAGAGCATGGTTGTATGCAGCTCGCGTTCCTGGATTCCCCACCCCTGCTCGAACACGGCTTCGGAGCAATCTGGAGACGAGTTAGGCGGGGTTGGGAGAGACATGGCGGGCATTTGCTGGTGTCGGACCTCGTCTTGTTGCCCAGGGGAGCTGGTCTGGGAAGATTCGGGCTTTGTAGAGGAGGGCGATGTGGTCGGGTCTGCGGTTGGCAGAATCGAGGAATCGTTGCTAGGATCACTCTCATCGGCCTCGACCTGAGAGACATCGAGGGTTTCGATGCCGAGCTCCAAAGCTTGGAGGTAGCGTCGTTCTCTGCGCCGAGTAGCCCTGAGCTTGACCTCCTGTTTGAGCCAATCGGCTTTTTCCTTCTGGAGGGGGCCATTGTCCATGAACACGGGCTTGTCGTCGCCGTAGAGGCAGTCGATCTCGAGAGCACTGCAAGCGTTACACACTGGCCGCACCTCATCGCATTTCTTGCGTCTGAGGCGGCATGTCCAACAGCCGTCTGAGCTTCTTGGTTTGTTCGCCATGTTGCTGACTTTCGAATTCCTGCTCCTCGCCCAGAACTCAGGTGACTTGTGGGCCAAACAACTGCGGGGTGGGGTGTTGCTCGAGAATGAATGTCAGAGCGAAGTCCCCGACATTAGGGATGCTAGGACAAGGATCAGGTTGTAGGTGAAGTGAGATCACTCGAGTTCAGATGGGGTGGGCTTTTTGTTAAGCGCGTTGTGATAGGTACCGGTGTTGGTGTCGGCATTCATCCGTGGTGAAGACAGAAGGAGCGATGGTGGGATTTGTCAGCAATCCCGCGTCCATGTCTCTGTCCAATCGACAGAGGAGGCAGTTGACAGTGGCGAGCGGAACATGTCGTGCGATCCAAAATATGCTTCAATTGATACCTACTGCAAACTTCTATTTCGACCAGCAAAGGGGCGATGGCACCAAAACCCCAGTCCCCTCGCTCTCCGATTAGCAATTATGACTGACCCCACCTGGGCTCGCTGCTCAATTACACGTGCCCAGGGCAGCGACGCTGTCCTTCCCAAGCCTTCTGCGCCCCTGTAACCTCGATGTGCTCGAAGTCCCAGTGGAACAAAAAGAATCCGATGAATGATCCGATGAAGATGCTGATGATGTACCAACCGTTGAAGTACATCGCCAGTCTGTTTGAGCAAACGTTGTTAGTATCCCACGCGGAACCCCATAACGACTCTGGGAAGGGAGACCAACAGCATGAGGAAGTACGCCGTCACGACCTGCATCGTGAATATCCACGCACGCACGATTTGCATCCAAATATACGGCCGGTAATGGTCGTCCTCGAGCGCCTCCATCGCCCGCCGATCGTACCATTTCCCGAGGAAGCGGAACCCATGATGGGCGATAGTGAAGAGAGCTACGAAGATGCATGTTCCCGCAAACATGGATGGTGATAGGATACGCCATTTGTCCGAGATGAAGCAGGTCCCGACCGTGTTCCAGTTCCAGAACATGTGCTAGACGAGCGTCAGCAACGGGAGAACACTTGCACCCCAGACGACGGCAGTAACCTACTCCCATCTTACAAGCCGGGTCGACCCATCGTCTTTCACTAAGTATTGCAGCCGTACTCATAGTGAGAGTGTGTCGTAGCAGTGTTGCTACTATCTAGACGTTCGAACAGTGGGTTGGGTGGCGGATCAAGCTCGTGCCGGCGGTGTTAGGGGCGACGAGGGGGTGGTTCTCCCTTTAGAAAGATAAAGTCCGAACACCGTGGAGTGGGAGTACAGGAGATAGTGTTTCCAAAGAAATGAGGTTTAGCACGAGGTCAAAAACGATGATGGTAGACGAACTGGGGGCAAGTGGGCGATCTGAGAGATCAGAAGCCAAATCAGAAGCCAAGTTGCAAACCGGTGAATAGAAGATGCATTCCGGTTCCGCAAGGGCCGTGGAAGCTCTTGCTCTGCAAGAACACTCGCTCAGCTGCGACATAGTGAAAGCGCGGCCCTGTGTCCTCTGGCGAGGGAAGAGCTGGCTGCATCGCTTCCTCGATAGCCCCTGGCCACCACCTGCGGGATGCGATTATCACAACACCGGAGAGCTGAATTGCAAGTGTCAAAGCCAAATTTATTCGCTTCGCTATATCCAAACCCTGTTAGTACATGAAGTCATATCCTGGCAGGAATGCCCTTGAACGGCCTTATAGATCGCCTGCCTCCCTCGCGGCCTTGAGCTCGGCGACTTGGAACGCCCACAACTCCCTCGGCTGACCTGCAGCATCACACGATGCAAACTTCCACCATCCCGAGTGGAAAGCGCCGGCAATGTTGATCAGACCCCACTTGATCGGAGCGGGCATTGGCGGCCAGTTCGCCCACGTTCCGTCCTCGACGGTGCGGTCGAGGTTCAACAGGAAGAATGGCACTACGTCCGTCATGCCCGCCTTTGTAACCGTGCTCTTGCCCCATGTCTTGAACGTAAGCGACGCCGCAGCCTGCTCCGGCGTCCCCTGCTTCGGCGTATTCGGGTGGTCGGCGAGTTTCGCAATCGTCGAGATCTCGCTGTGGAAATGGTCCTCAAAAGGGGCCTGGAAAGTTCCCATAATTTTGACAAGCTCTTCCCCAGAGAATTCGGCCGGTGTTTTGAGCTCGGTCAGGTATTTCTCGAACTGAGCGAGCCCGGCGAGGAAGGCCTCGTGTTCCTTGTGCGTTTCCTCAAATACCGTCTTGTCCTTCAGCAGTTCTTCGACCTTGGTGAACAGCGTTTCCTCTTCATCGTCGTGGTGTGACTTGACAAATTTGTACCAGGCGAGGCTGTAGCCGACGAAATCGGCCTTGTCGTTCTCGAGGACGAGTGGGGCTTGGTTGTAGATGGAGTTATAGCCGCGGAGGATGGAGTTGTGGAGCAGTGCCATATGCGTTGCTCCCGATGTGAAGAGGTCCGTCTGGTTGAGGCTCAAGTTAGTACCCAACCGCACCGCGTGTAACAGGTCAGACAGCAGGTCTAACCTTCTTGGTTTGGAATTGGGGAGTTGTGATCAGCTTCATGGGGCCATCAGCCCAAACACTCGTCGGTGCCATAGTAACCATGTTGTATGGCGCGCGGCTCAGTAGAAATCCGATGATCATAAACGGGAGGGAGAGAAGCACGGTGGTTTTAGGGCCCGCCATTTTGGAGTATAGGATGTCGTACGATGGTTGGCAGCTTTCGATGTTGTCTTGAGCTTCCCCGGCATTAGCAAGCTGCAAGAGTGGGAGCTTTGCGCGGGATGCTGATTAAAAGCGGGGCCTTGATTGGCTTGCCGTGCTGGCGTTTGATCGCCCCACAATCCGATCCGAGACCCCGAGCTTGACGTTGCAAGGATCCCAGAAGCTTGCCCTCTTTTGACAACTGGTGATGGCCCCTGTCAAGCCGTAGCTCTGGGTTCTGGGTTCTAGGTTCAGGCGCATCGCAGACGGAAATTCCATCAGTACACAGCCTCAAGCACCACGAAGGAGAACGAAGGTTCCTGTCGACTGCCGTAGTTCGGCTCTTCCCACCTTACCAACACTGCCACGCAACGTACAGTTGTAAACACGAGGTCCCGCCTTTCCCCAACAAGGAAGCTGGATACCACTGGCGGGACTCGGTCACGTTCCGAGGCTCCATCGGGGGAGGACGCGCAGGCGACACACAATGCGCCGCGAGTGTGGTGACGGATTTCGTCCCGATTGATCGTCATCGCCGACGGGATTGCTGCAACAGTTCGACCCACAATCCGAGCCTCGGAGTATCGAGGTCGGGCGTGACTCACGCCGTCTCGGTCGCCTGTACCCCGAAGCGAGGGCCGCGCCGAGCTTCAAGAAGACATGGCACATGGTTTACAAATAGCCGGGTCGTAGTCCGCAGATATCGACCGAAAATTCGAACCCCTCATCAGCGGATCTCTGCACCGCTGCAATCCAATCTCCAATCCACCAAAATGGCCGACCCCAAACCCCGCCTCCGCATTCGCGAAGCCGTGCCGGCCGATGCAACCGCCCTCGCGGAGATCCAATTCTCCGCGTTCGGGCCCGATATCATCAACCGGTTGCTTTTCCCCAATGGGGTCACGGAAGATGCACTGGCGAAGTCTGCTTCCTGGCTTTTTACTCCGCCCGACGCCAAGCAAAGTTCAGAGCGGCTGTTGACAGTCGCCGAGCTCGTGCCGGAAGACGGTCCTGCCGATGGGCCTGGCGAGATTGTCGCATTCGCCAAGTGGTCCCTGCGGCGTCAGCCAGCCCCTGAGGAGGAGTGGAATGTCGAGCCTCCTGTGATGACGCCTAGTATGATAGGAGAAGGTGCTGATCTCGAAGCCTACAAGTGGTTTCACGGGACTTTGCACAGGAGGTTCAGGGAGATCGGCCGAGGCGATCCCATGCTATGTGAGTGGCAACGATGCAATCTCCAGGTTTTCAATGCTAATGATATCTTAGACCTGAGCGTTCTCGTCTGCGCGCCCCACAGGCAACGACTGGGAGCCGGGTCTGCCCTCTTGCGCTGGGGAACCGACCTAGCTGACAGTCTTGGACTTGCTAGCTGGCTTGAATCGTCCCCATATGGCTACCCCTTGTATAAACGACACGGATACAAAGACATTTCTGTGATAGATTTCGAAATCACCAAGAGATGGGGGCCGACTAAGCCGGCTGACCGGGACTGGGGCGAGAACTCTGCGCTTGAGATTGGCGGACCAGTAGCTGAGGGCGTGCTGCGTACAGTTATCATGAAGAGACCTCCCAAGGCAAGTCAGTGAGACTTTGAGGCTTTGCTACCTGGTACTTCATGGGGCGAGTATTACAGAGGATCGTCATGTTTCGTACACAAAATCAATTCTATTCAAGTCATCGAAGTTAATCACAATAATTGCATTCAGCTCCTTCCGAGTTGTCATCACTGCTAGGCAATGGCCAACTCTGGCGTGATTGATAACTTGTAAGTGTCCCCCGGAAAGCAACACAGAATCATCTCAACAGAATCGCATCTGAGTCGAAAAGGTCTCCAGGTTCCCATGTGACAGCCGAAAGGACGTACACATTTTTTCTGAAATCAACATCTAGGCCGTTACGCCACAGCCTTTATCCGACGGAAAAGGTTGTGGAGCGCTATCATGAACTTCGATTCCCTAGTACGTATTGACCCCTTATCGATGACGTATGCGTAAGCGCTGACTTGGGACCGCAAGAACCACAGACTTTTATACTGATAATTCGGGCTTACCACAAGATTCCTTGAGAATAAGGTACCTGTCTAACTCATACACGAAGCCCTCAGGCAAATCAGAACCTACCCCACCTGGCCACAGGGCCTTAAAACCAGTCAAGCATCTTTAGGGAACATACCACTGCTGAACAGTAGCTGAAGATACCGATGTCTTCGTCTCCGACCTCACTAAGCTTTCCTCGTGGGGCGGCGGAACAGATTTATTTCAAGTGTTCCCCCTCCTTTATCATCCCACAACTCCGCAAGACCGCCCGCTGCTGACGCCATATGCCCACACCAGAGGTCAGGGACCCTTCCAACAGTGGGGGTCAGATTACTGGGACGATTCCAGGGCCATTCTTCAGTGCCGTCCGGAGTTGGTCTCCTGTCATTTGCCCCGACGATGTTGCAGCAAACGAGAAATTGAAGACCAGAGCCAATCAGCGCCGGGCCGGCGAGGATGACGCATGCACAAAACTCGCGCTCTCCGTTCTCATCCCATCATGAAGGGTATATACCTCTGGACACCGGCGCCTGATCAACGTAGCTGGCTGTGTCATGGTGGGGCGATCCACCACCCAAGGATTCGATGCGAATGCAGATCGCCCCGGCAGCAGATTCTCTCATGCCCTTCAAATGTTACCTAGCTGATAAGTACCTCTCATCAAGTCCCGCCAAGCCAGGGAACAATGGGCCAATGAGAGCACAACACCTTTCCCTCTTTGCTTAGTGCTACAAGAATCTAAGGAACCTACCTTAACTCATGTGGCACTCTATCACAGGGATACGGCCAACAAGGGCGATTGAACTCAATGAGGCAAGCATGCGATATAATGAAGCGCTGGCGCAACCCCAACGCCTCTGCCACCGCGTTGTCTTCTCTTAACCACGGAAACATGCACTTCTGCGTTGGTGCCAGTGATCGAAACCATGCTCTTGTGAAATATCTGTGAGCGGTCGAGCCGCGGAAGGATAGGTACTTGAGAAACACTGACCCCGACATGCTAGACAACGGCCATACTGAAGAGGGACAGAGGACGAACACGAGAGGCTAACGCATACCGAGACAAAGCCCGATTCCTACGCGGCAGGGCTGTCAGCCTCAGATCTCGCGGCCAGACGTGGCGCACTTGACTCTCGAGGCAGAGGGCGGGGAAGTAGCGAGCACCCGTAGACCACCTTGTCCCCCTTGTCTCCGGTAGGATATTTAGAGTGATAGACCTCAAATGGTAAAGGGAATGCGAGCGTGCCACGGGCCTAGGCCAAGTCGTCGGAACTAAATCTAGAAGTTCCGGCGTTGAGACACACTAACGGTCACTAGCCGGCTCCAAGCCCGCCAAGACCTTGTGGAGACAATCTTTCCGCAGACGCACGCAGCCGGGAACAATTTCCGGCTTGGGTCCGTTCGTCAATGCCTCAACTTGTGCTCCACCAAGACACGGGATATCCGGCTATTAAATCCAGGACCGAGCCCGCTAGAGTCAATAAAGACGTGCGGCTCGCCGGCTCCGAGAATGCCACATTGCTTCAAACCCAGGTTAACTCGACGTCAATCCCGCCATTCTCGTTTCCTTGGTAATCTACTTTATCTTACTACGTCCAGGGCGATGAGGTGATCGCTGCAACTCGCATAGTTCTACCTCGCTAACGTAGCTCGCTCAAATACCCCTTTTCATTGTTTACTCTGCTACAGTCGCGACCAATGGCTGTCGCTTCCGAACCCAGCTTAGCGGTTGCCCCCAATGACGTTGTTGGGAGCTTGCCCACCAAGAGGTTGACAAGAGATCAACTTGTCAAAACGCATCAGATTCATCTCGAAAAGTACGCTTCGCAGGAGGATGCGCCGAGGCAGGTCAAACAGCTCAATATGGGCGAGATGTACCATGCGTCAACAAAGTCCATCCGCGAGCTCGAAATCGTAAGGCAGCAGGTTTAAAAATGAAGAAAGGCAGTTACTAATGCCAAATCACCAGATCCCATTAACCCAACTCCGTGTGGAGACGCATCACCGGGGGCAGGGCATTATCGTCAGGGCGGCCAGTCCGCCGTTTGTTGGCGCAGGCTCCATCAGCATCGTGGAAGACGAATTCGGAAATGCTGACAAGCTATCAATTTACAATCAAGGAGACTCATCCATTCTGTCAGGCGTCCCCGAGGGCTGTGTAGTGGCGGTCAAAGAGCCATACTACAGGTTCAATGGCGCGGAGGGCGACTACATAATTTGTGTCGACCACCCTTCCGACGTTATTCTGTTGAGGTTTACGGACCCTATCATCCCGGAGCCGCTGAGGATAGGGCCTGTTCTAAAGACTGCCGATGATTGGAAGAAGGCGGGCGATACCGCGTTTCTCGGGAAGGACTTCCCGACGGCTGTGTTCTGGTACGGATTGAGCCTGAGTGTATTGAGAGGAGTTTCAGAAGCTAACTTCTTCTAGCTATACTGAAGCTATCGAGGAATCACCCGGAGAGACAAGCAAAGCGGACCTATACACCAAGAGGGCAGGGACAAATCTCCTCCTCGGCCGCTACGACGGCGCCAAGGCCGACTCTCTTGCTTCGAGAACTGGCGGCCCCTCTGACTGGAAGGCATACTACAATGCCGGACGTGCAGCATACGGACTGTGCGAATACAAACTTAGTCGAGAATATCTCGAGACAGCACTAGGGTTGAACGCCACAGCAACCGGTGTACGCAAAGAGTATGAACGCTGTCTGGCTCGCCTTGAAGAGGAAGAGCACGGCAATTATGACTTCAAGGCCATGTACGAGTCGCTCAACTCGCAGAATGTCCATCTCGACAGGGGATCCTTCCTCCGCCGGACTTTCATCGATGAATCAGAGCATCACGGCCGCGGCCTGTTTGCGGCCGAGGACATCAAAGCCGGCGAGCTAGTGTTCGTGGAGAAGGCAACTTTCATGCCAAACCAGTACGAACCTCTCCGTGCATCGGCCTCGCTATACGCCATGATGGTGCGGCAGCTGTGCGACAACCCTTCACTCGCCAACACACTGCTCAAGATGCACCCCGGCGAGGAGTACCAGCGGAGCGGCCTCGAGGGCACCATTGTCGACAGCGTTCCAATTGTAGATGTCTTCCTTGTCGAGGGCATTCGAACCAAGAACTGCTTCAGCTTGCCCCTTTCAACACTCGATGACACTAAGCAAAGCGGACAGGAAGGTCGTCTGGCCAAGGGGCTATGGGTTCACGCGGCATGCATGAACCACAGCTGCGTGCCCAACACGATGCGGTCATTCCTAGGCGACATGATCATCAGCCGCGCAACGAAGAACATCGCCAAGGGAGAGGAGCTCTTCCAGGTGTACGTGCCGGTGAAACCTCTCATCGACGCGCGAACCCTGCAGTACAAGAACAGCTGGGGGTTCGAGTGCAACTGCCCGCTGTGCATGATCGAGCGAACTAGCCCAGATTCGATGCTTGCTAAGCGGGTCGAGGTTCTGAATACCGTTGAGAAGGCGTGTAACAAGAGGAACTCGACCAAGGGTCTCGTTCCGGACTCGACGATTCGCAATATCGAAAAGCTGCAGAAGCAGTTGGAAGATCTACACGAGCCGGAGGTATTCGATGGTATGCCGCGCCTGATGCTGGTGTATCCCTGCAACTGGCTGGTGGAGGCGTACCGCGGGAGGAAGAACTGGCCGAAGGTTATCAGGTATGCAATGAGGGTGGTGAGGAACTTTGGCTTCAACGTTCCCCTAGATGAGAACGCCGAGTGGGATCCGAGAGCCATGTATGCGAATACCACTAGCTATTCGTTAATGACGATTCATGTCGTTGCGTCGCTGAGGCGGTTGGCGCAGGCGTATGAGGAGAGCGGTCGGAAGAAGATGGCGGGGTGGTGTAGGGAGGCTGCGAATACGGGGTATACGATGGTCACTGGGTTCCAGAACGACATGACTGGCATGGACTATGAGTGAGATGGGACGCAAGTTGAGTCACGGGGTTGGTTGGATTTCATGGATTGCTGCATTGTTTTTGGTCTTTGTAGCCATGCTTCAGGAGTTGAATGTTGGAATCCTGCTTCGGATGCACTCTGCCGTGGTTTTCAGGCTTGTAATTATATGAGGGGATTTGTGGTCATTCGTTCAATCGCATCTCAGTCTCACAGAACCTGAGGCTTTGAACCTCAACGGCTTGCTTCATGCCTTGGGCACACATTCTAGATGGTCAATATTTAAGTGTGCCCATCTCTCCCTCCGCTTAGCCTTTCTCTTACCCATCAGTCCCTGAGCCAGACAGGGGAGAAGCCCATTTTCACATCCCTTTGTCTTGCTGAACGGCAAACTCAATTAGAAACCTACTAAGTCGAAGGAATTTATTTCAATTCGGCAGAAGAACACAATCAGAATGGCCGTCGACGAAACGCCCGGAGCCAACCAGCAGCCGCCGCGACGCGCCGAGGGCGGGCTTGGAATTCGGAAGTCCAAAGCCAAAGGCTGACCTGCTCGTACTCGTGCTCCTGCTCAAGCCCCAGCTCCATCCGCCTCCCTCACTCGCGCCTCAACCGGCCCATTAGGACTATCTGCTCCGGACACCGAAGTTAGTCGTCTCGAAGCCGCCGCCGTGGCCGATCGCCTTAGACAAACAACGGGAGGCCTTCGTCGCAGCGCTCGTTTAGCACCGACTGGTTCTCAAGAAGTGCCGCTTGCATTTCGTTCCAGCACCAACTGCTCCTCAAGAAGCACCGCCTACTCCCCCGTATGCCCGTGGGAGGTTTTTTTTCTTCTTATCATTTATATCTTCCTGATGAATTTGATTACTCGCGGCACCGATTATTCGAGCGCAGTCCATTTTCCTCAGCCGTAAATCATCAACCTTCCTTGGCTGATCCTGGACCTCTTTCCATTGACGTTCCTGAGCCGACGACGTCGGTAACTGCGGATAGGCCGCCGGCCAATACCCAGAATGAGGGAGGGGGTCAGGCGCCTGCTCGTGACACCGGTACTAGTGGGCGGCGCTCAGGTTACGATTGGGGGGAGGTGAGAACACTAGCATTTCGCCCTCGAGAAAAAAGGGGGGACAACGGAAGAAGAAGAGGGACTTGATGAAGATTACTAAGAATTTGGTATGGAGGTGGGGACCGTGGAGTGGCGGTTGCCTTTAGTTATAGGACCTTGTGGTGAAGTAACATCCAGGCGAGCCGGTGTAGAGGTGGATGCTAGCAACCCGCCGGCGGGGGAAATAGGGGTTTGTTTACATTTTGGTTGTCCGCCTGGAGCGGCTGCTCGGCATGATGCTTAGCACTCTGCAATCGACCAATCATGGCTTAAGAGCTGTTACTATAAGGTAGATAGCTTCGGGAATTGAGTGGGATTTGAGACTGTGAATTCTATGCGATTATCAAGTGTACCAACGGTCAATTGCCTACAATGTTGAGTATTACAATTCATCCACATCTGATCCACTCCGAAAGGAGGCAGGGCAAAAACGACACAAAAAGACATACAACACTAGGGATTCGGCCTTATTGAGACCGACCACATCCAACGCAAATACGCGTGGCCAACGATGTACATGATGTATAACCCAAACCACAAATTTTACTGTCTTGGTGGCCAGAAGGAAGACGAAGTTCTCATCTTCAAGAAATTTGACTCCGATGAGGGGGTCTGTCCTTGTACGTGATGTAATTGTTTGCTTGATAGCTGAAGGCGTGACTTGGGTATACTGAACATTTTTTCAAATAGACGCTCCGCATACCTCCTTGAAGAATCCTGTCGATCGCCCCAATGGAAAGCCCCGAGAAAGCATTGAAGTGAGAGTTCTAGTATTTACGAACCGGAAGCTCACGGGAGCCGGCGTTTGCGTAGGTATCAGATTAGGCGTTTAGAGCCTCTCGGGCGCGCTCAGATCAAGACAATTGACTGCTGACAGCAGTGCCGACTCACCGAGCTCGAGCATCACCGCATGGTGTTGGATAACAAGACAAAAAAGAAACAAAAAGCGGAACCAGGGTTGCCCGTTGAAGGGTCAGACAATGAACCTCCCCTAGTACTCTCAATGGCAGTCAAGATCTGACGTATTTGACTCTGTCATTTTGCTCTCTGGAACGCAGCGGTGCCATTCTTACACTTGCTGGCGTGCTGCAGAGTGGCCGCGTTGTCCAAAACCGCCCTATTAGCTTAGGTAGGCATCATTGGACTGCCTATCAAAAAAGATGCAAAAAAAAGGTCGATGGTTACACGCCGAAGAATCGAACAATGAACTTGCAAAAACAAAGCTTGGCTAACCATTCGTATTCCTCAAAGGAGGGTCTTCGCAGTGAGGCCGCCCGGCACTTCAACTACAGCACGAGTGATCGTAGGTAGATGCTTTGTTGAAGAGTACCATCATTGACCTCCCCCATATACCCCCACGCCGTGCCGGTGGTCTTTTCCACTGTAGCATCGTTAGATTTATACAAAATTTGGGGACAAGACGGAGCGAAAAGTCGTCGCCATCTTCCAAACTGCTCCGGGGTTTATTGACATTGAAAATTTCACCACGCGCGTTTCCCATAGTTGGCCCCTACGTAGTACGAGCCATTCTACTGCCGATGAAACCCGATAGTATATGTATTTAGTGTTCAACTCTCAATAACCTAATCTCAGCCCAGCACAACACTCTCCCAAGCTGGCTCCAGCTTCGTCCACGCAAATAAGTCGGCTAGCCCTACTGCCAACCGAAACAACACCCCATTCCTCTCCTCAGCAACCAACACATACAAAGCGAGATGAAACCTTACCCCACTCGAAAGGTTGCGCCATATCGGGTTGCTATCCTCCCTCAGCCGATTCGCCTCCCCTGCTCCCACGACAGCAACGCGGTACTTCTTCTTCAAATCTAGCGTCTTATCAGCCCATTCCCTGTCCATCGACATTGTCTGCCCCACAAACATGGCCGGGTTATCTACACTATCATCGACCATGTCAAAGCACACCGCGTCAGACTTCCCATCACCAACAAGTCGAAGCTGCAACATCGCGCAGGTGGTAGTAAACGCCAAAGACCCCGGCACATTCTCCGCTCGTTTTCTCGCCTCGTCCGAGATATCCACACGCCGCATACACTCCCGCGGATTATGACAGCACCTGTCCCATGCATCATTAATCATGGCACCGTGGACATCCTCAGGCCGTTCTCTCAGCCTCTCGCGCAGCTGCTCCTGGTGCTGTTCAAACTCATCATCCCACATATCCCAGCTCGAAAACCACCATCTCCCTTCCTCCACCCGCCTAACACCCCCCTCATCCGTATACCAAAACGTCACTAAACTCCCCATCTCAGGCGAGTACCACGTCGAAAACGAATCCATCGCCGATCTCGCTCCTTTACCATCCCTTCCGCTAGACGGCACAAACCCATAATCCACACCTCCCTCCCAACCCGCCCAACTCCAACTCGGAACACCCAAGCTCTTATCCCACCCTTTCCTGAATCCCTCGCCCCTCCACAACAAAGCTTGCCCAAGATACCTCTCCGGCAACCCCTTTATCATTTCCGACGCCAAAACCGTCCCGAGCACATTCCCCACCCCCATAAAAGCATTCAGCACATCACTCCGAAACGACAGCTGCCTCGCCGAGTACGGTATCACGAGCTGTGCATATGACGTAAAGCTCTCCGTGACATTCACCCCCGTCTCGACCGTAACATCCGTTGGCACAGCCTCATACTCCTCTTTGATCCGCCGGTCATCATACTCCCAGAACGTCCCCTGGAAGCAGCTCAGCCATGCGTAGGTGTCTCCCACCAGGAGCATCCTGCGCGAGAGTTTCCGCTCCTGAAAGGTCCATCCGCGGGTGTCCCAGCGGGAGGGGCCGATGGCGGAGTTGGCGAGAGGCGAGGAGGCGGTGCCGAAGACGGCGTCGAGGGGGCCGTCCCAGAGGGAGAATTTAGTGAGATCGGGGTTGCGAGGTCGAGAGGGGGATGCGCCGGGGAGACCGACGGGGGAGAGGGCTATGATGGTGAGGTCGGCCATGTGGTAGATGCTGTCCATGGCGGCGATTTGGCCCATTTTGGAGACGGGGTCGTCTTGGATGATGCAGAGTTGGTCGACCCAGAGGTGTTGGTGGTTGAGGGAGCGGCAAAGGGCGATGGCGTCGGCGATGACCGGGGGAAGGCTTGCAGGGGATAGGGAGTTAGGGAGGGAGAGACTGGGGAGGGTGGAGAGGAGGAGTTGCGTCGTTGGGACGGTGGGAGGGGGCCAGCAGTAAGAGAGGGCGATGTAGGGGACGGGAGAAGGAGGGGAGACGATACAGTTGGTGAAGGTGTCAATGAGGCGGAGGCCAGGGGGTTGAGCCATGGGGACGGTGTAGGTGTTGCATTGGGTTTGGTGGTGGGCGGTGCAGCTGGTTAGCCATGTGTTCAGAGAGGGTAGGGAAAGAAGAGAGGGCGGTTCCCAAGGAGTGATGGACTCCAGGGAGAAACGCGTGGTTCGGTAGGAGAGGGAGAGTTTCAGGACGATGGGCTCAGGGACGGAGGGGGTCGAGGGGTCCAGGATGGCGCCCGGAAGAAGGCAGACTGCGGTTGTCGGGGAGGCTTTGCACTCGGTGTCGGCGTGGTCGAGTGCAAAGGGTCTCCAGGGGCCAAATTTCAACGAAGAAGTGGTGTTGGTCTGTTGACTGTATTGTTGCAGCAGTTCCCTGACCACTCGGCAGAGCATACAGTGCTGGCGGGACTGGTAGTGGGATATGTCCTTGTAGGGGAGGTCGAGGAGAGTATGGATAGGTCCGTTTTTATTTGGTCGAAAGTGGCGTGTCCCCGAGCCTGTGAGGCAGAAGAGGTAGGGGTCGAGCCAGAGGTCCTGGCTTGGATCGTTCCTAAGCTTTTCGAGCCGAATGCACTGGAGCAGGTGGGTGAGATTGTTCCATGGCTGGCAGCTGTCGCATAAATCCGGGTTCAGCTCGAAATGCTTGTCGCAATGTTCACAGAGGCCGCTGTTGGACGACATCGCAGGCGATTGCGGGAACATGGAAGTTGAGCGGAGGATGATGGTTGGGCACGGTATGCAGTTTGAGAGCTTTTGGAAGGCGCCACTGTGCAAGATCCAATTGGTGGGCGGGAAAGCAGAATTTCAAAGTCTCGGAAGCGTTGCCAGAGATCGTCAAACAGACCACCAAAATGCAACCAAAAATATACAGGCAGAAGCCATCTTGTTTGAGTACCTACTTGGGGGTCCGCTTTGATCAGTACCACGAGCGGCACGCTTCAGAGATATTGCATCAACAGACTACAAGATCGGATAAGCCAACCTAAGTGTCAAATGCTACCTCCCTACTGCCCAAGAACATCACGGGTGCAGTTTGTCTGAGTTATATGAATATCCACTCATCCACATGTCGGTATGTGAGGTCACCGGTGCGTGGAGGCAACCTATGAATGTAATGCCACCGAAGAGATACTAAAAGCAAAGAATGATATTTAATGGAAGTGATCGACGGTACTCTCTACACGACAGGCCATCATTTCAAGCTACCAGATCCAATTCCGGATGTCGTGGGAATAGCTTCACCTGTGCTTGTCTGCGGCCCCTGCGCCGCTGGCGTCATACGGGATGGGATTAACTGCAGAGCAACACCCACGACCGCATCAACTGGTGCGCTGCCCTCTGTTCTCGGCCGCTTGCAGTATCGGACGCTCTGCAAAAGTTCCCAATTGGGTTCTTTCCCCGAGGACGCCCCGTTGCGACACTGCCTGCAGCCAATGTTGGGATGTTGATTGTTAGCACCGGAGCCTTGATGGTGACGACATTGAGGCGGAAAAGTCCCCATGTCGTTTCCGGGAAGACAATGTCGACTAGAAGTAAATAAAGAGATCAAAATAATAAACCAAATGAACCGGGTGTGGCAACTTCGTTATCGTTGTCTCGATACTGGGCGGGCGGTTATGAGCTGAAGGCTCAAAGCCAAGCCCTTCAAATCGCGGCTGCCCCACGCTAAACCAAACCAAACCGGTAGTTTGATTGTAGTCCAGACCGTTGACCTTTTGGTTGATTGTTTCATTCGTCGCCGCGAATAGTAGGGGTTCACGTCGCTGAGATGTTTGCTTGCCTGGCGGGAGATCGGCGGGTCTAGATCAACACTGACGCACGCTGCACGGCGGTCGCTGTGTGACGTCACTGTGCCCGCCACTCGATGCGAAAAAAACCCTTCCCCTGAATCCCCACGCGCACAGCGGGGAGGCGGATCAACAGGTCCGACATTGCTTCACAACGGTGGAGCACTGCTGCGCTATCAGCTTCCAGCTTGTCAATATGAAGAGATGCATGGACACGAAGACCGATTGCTCGGGAAAATCTAGCGGAGCTATGACTCGGTCAAACTCACTTTGGCTCGGGTGACTGGGATGGGATGACAATGGTGGGCCTCTGACAGCCGATCACAAAGGCTCCGCCAGCCGCTGCATCGGAGCCCACGGCATGCAATTTGCAGCTAATCACTGGCAATCGGGGTAGTGACCTCAGACCTCCTCTGGCTACCCAGTTACCCAAGAGGGAAATCCGAGGCGCGGTACGCGCAGTGGCGCACCACACAACCCAGCCAGTCTCACGGATGAAGCGGAACGGGAAACATTGGCGCGGACCCTCCTGACCTCAGATAGAGGCAACTTGGGGGGGGAAGCCTTCCAACTTGTCCTCGAAAACTGTCCAAGGTCGCACAGAATTCCCCTTCTTTTTCAAGCCGAGGGTGAGTTCGCGATGCACAGAATACTCGGGAGTTCAAATCAAGGGCCTAGGTTGTCCCGTCGGCTGCCATGCAGGCTGCAGCAAAGTGATTGAGACACAGAGAAGCGCGGAGAACATTTGTTGCGGGTGCCCCACATAAATCTGAAAAGGTGCCGGATGACGCTGTGGCCTACGTCATAGGGGGGGTACCCTGCGCCAAGCCTGGGCCGTGATCCAACAATTTGGTGCCATTGCGGCATCCCGCCAAGACTTCGACCAGGGAATTTGCACTCAGCAGGTCACACGCTACGGGCGAGTTGATGGCCCCTTTTAGACACACCTGGCCGTTGTGAAATGCTTCGTATTTGACTGCATGCTGGGTGGGCTATTGACATCCTGACATCCTGTGCGGCGCGACCGATCAGGTCTCATGTTTCCCGGTTATCTTGCTCTGAAATACGAAAGAAACAACTTGCTAAGCTGCTGAGGTGGAGGCCTGGTCCGAGGTTCCAGACGCCGGCGACCAGAGACTTGAACGGCCAGTGTTCAGCTGCGCCATCACGAGGGGCCCTTTGGGCTGCCTGTCTGCCATTTGCCTGCCACTGCTAGCCGTAAGTGGCCTGCGCCCGATGATGAAAGCGATGATGAAACCGGGTGCCTGAGCATTGGTGAAAGAAAGCCTAGCGAAATAAGAGAAACCTGGGCCCCCACTGCGCCTTTGCGTTCCCCATTTCATGCTGTTTCCCAAGTTGCAATCCCGCCTGCACCAACGCATAATCAGCATCAGCGCCCGTGCCTTGGTTCGGCTATCCGCAGCCACAGTGACCTCAACTTGCTCAATCCCATATTTCGCCCGATCCTGTCGTTTTTCGTGCTGCCATCCTACCGCCAGCATCGTCACTCCAAAAGACCACCTACATTTTCAAGTCGACAAACTGATCATCGCGCCTGCCCTCCCGCTACATTGCAACGACCTACCGATTTTCTGCGTCACGGTCACTGGACCGTCTCGTCATCTCCGCCCCCACCACTGTTTGCCCACCACCCGAGTCTCGCCAGTTCCCCGCAACTGAAAACCGACCCGGCACGCTTCAGCCAACAAGCAAACACGAACAAACTCCCACAGTCGCGTTGGACCCGTGAAAGAGACATCAGACTGCATAGACGCAGAGAGGCGGCTTCGGGAGATTGCTCACCCCCGGCTTTTTTAGTCAAAGTTTGAAGGGCGAGGAAGCAGCGTTTCGGCACATTCCAGCCACCAGTGCCCCTCTCACCACCAGCACCAGAAACTTGGATCACAGGCAAACGGCTGCTGCAAACCGAGACGCAAAAATGTCGACAATACAGCAGCTCAAAAACTTTATCCGGCACGGTATGTACCGCCGTGGCGCCTTTCCCCTTTGTTACCCTTTTGCGTGTGTGGACGATCGCGGCCCCTTGCACAACCGTCCCGACGTGGGGCAACAAGCGAGGAATGCTTACTGACGTCGATGTCATGGCACAGGAAAGCAAGCACGCGCTGCTAATGTCGACGACTCCGCGCGAACAAAACATGAGAATTCCCCGCCGCACAACTCGCAACCGCTCGGAAAGAATAACATGGCACCCGTAGCGGCTACAGAGCCCAATGTTGGCTTCTCCACCCAACACAACGATGCCGACATCCCGGGAGCCTACTCAGCCACCGCAGGAGATGCCCAGAACCGCGGCGCCCAGGCCGCCCATGCCGCCGCCCACCACGCTGAAGCCGATCAGACAGTCAAGTCCAAGAGCAAGCGCGTGCCAGACGATAATATCGCGAAGCTCGTGGCCGAGGAGAACGCGAGCAAGAGCAAGTTCCCTCGGTACCCTGGGCTCGAGCGCTGGGAGCTTGTCGAGAAGATGGGCGATGGCGCCTTCAGCAATGTGTACAGGGCAAGAGATCTTGAAGGGACCAACGGGGAGGTAGCCATCAAGGTGGTTCGCAAGTACGAAATGAACAACATGCAGGTACGTATCGTGAACCCGGGGTTCGCCACTCTTCTTCCCTGCCATTCCCGTTTCTTTGGTTGTCGGCGCTTGCGTTTCAGTTTCCCATCAAGTTCCTTTACCAACTCCAGGGTCTCTCTTTTAGAGCGACAAACATCTCCATCCGGACTTCAAGCCAAAGGCTCCCAAGGCCGCAGAGGTGCGATAATCTCCATCCTATTGTCATGATTCC